>Ga0116216_10002214_pt1 | contig 13033 bp, 26 predicted proteins | sample Sb_taG_11_FD_89696 | JGI IMG/M metagenome (GOLD analysis project Ga0116216, IMG submission 89696) | Peat soil microbial communities from Weissenstadt, Germany - Sb_50d_3_AS metaG | ecosystem: Environmental > Terrestrial > Soil > Wetlands > Peat | place: Germany: Weissenstadt | collected 2010-09-21
CGTTGATCATTGCCATCGGACAGGGAAGATTCGAGGAATCCTGTGCGCGACCTGCAACTGGATTCTCGGTCGCGCCAACGATGATCCGAAGATTCTTCGAGCCTTGGCTCGACACCTGGAACTTGCACAGCGAAATGCGATAGACTGATCGGGTGTTAACTTGCCGCCCTTTTCCTTTCGTGGCCACCGTACGTGGGCCGGGGGCGCTAGCAGCAGCCGGCTTGCCTCCATCTTATCAGGACCGCGGCTTACCCCGATCCTGCCGACGTCTCGAGAGCAGGGCGGCTATCTCGCCGGCTGGTTCGCACACCATGACGGTGATGAACGGGCAACCGTAGGGCCATCGCGCCACACCATCACTCTGCCGAAGATGATGATGCGTGTTGTAATTGCTCAGGGTGCCCACTTCGAGCGGAATGGATCTGGGTTCAACTGTGACGTGTTCGTGCAATGCTCGATCGCCGCGGTCCGTCAACCGGCTAAGCTTGATAGGTCTGGACCATGAGATCTGACCATCCGGCCCGTAAGTATCCCCTCCCACGAATCGACCCTCGAACGGTTCTGGCAAGAACGAGAGAACGAGGTTGTTCTCTTCAACCTGGTGGTCACCAAACGGACCGCATTCATCAAGCCTTGGCGGGGACACACGAGCCATGAGAACTCGCCCGGTCCAGAGCCACTCGATGAAATGGGAGAACGCATAAGCATAATATATCGTATATTCCTGATGATGGAAACCTGCCTGGATGCACAAGTCCAGGTAATCACGGGCGAAGCACCGGTCATTCATTCGGAACAAGAGATCGGCGAGAAACACCGCCCGTTCCGGGTCGAGCAAAGCTTTCTCGGTTCCAGCCTTGACCGCCAGTGTGCAAGAGCTGCACATACTTAAGCCCCTTTCTTTCGGCCGAGCCCGATCTCGCGGAATCTGTCGGGACCGGCTTTCGCGTAACGTTCGGTGTTCTTGACCGAGACGTGACCAAGCCAATCCCGGATGTCCAGCAGGTCATGGCGCTGGGCTCGAAGCCAGAACCCACATGAGTGACGCAACATATGAGGATGAATAGGATACTTGAGCTTGGCCCGCTCACCGGCCCGTTCCACGATCTTCTGGAAGCCGGATTCCGAAACGTGGCCCGTGCCCTTCTTGGACTCTGACTTGAACACCCACCCGCTGTCGGCAGGCTCAAGCTTCTCTAGCGCGGTGATGTCATCGGGCAAGAGGGGATGTCTGCCCGACTTGCTCCCCTTGACTCGCACGATCCAGATGTCTTCCTTGTGCAGGTCCACCCGCTCCCACTTCATCCGCACGAGCTCCGTGCATCGCAAGCCGTGATGGAAGGCCAGCAGAACCATGGCCCGATCCCGGTCGCGGTGTCGTCCGACCTCACCGGCCGCCTTGATGACTGCCTTGACCTGGTCTTCGTCGAGATGTTCCTCATCGCGATATTCCTCGTTCGTCAGACGGCGGGGTGGACCTGGCTTGCGGGCCGGTGGGGTCTTCTTGGCCATTGGCTTGCCTCTTTCTCAATTACGCCCGGAATCACGACCGGACTTTCCCAGGAATGTGGAATGGCACATCCCTATTTTACGGCATTTCACTGCAAAAGTACGGAAAACACTCTCACTTTTGACTCTTTTTGGGAAAGTTTGCCGGGTTGCGCCCTGCCCCCGGTCGTTTACGCACGCGGGGGCAACCCCGCAAGGCGGGGTCGGCCGCCCATCAAGGGCCCCGGCTCGACCTTGTACACATTGATAAGAATATAAATGTAAGAGATATGAACACTATCGAATTTATATCCCATTGCGCCCTCTCCCCGACCGCTAACAGCGAGATGCCTCAGAACAGGCATTGAACAGGCATTATCAGTGACAAAACAGCGACGATTTGCCGGGTCTGTCCACGTAATTCCCGGCATTCGCGACGTCTGCGCTAATTGAGGCAAATCGTGCCGTATCCTAGAAGATAGGAGGATACGTTCATGCCCATGTCCACGCAGAAGTACGTCAGCATCCCCGAGGCCGGACGCCGGTTCGGTCGGTCACCGCGATCCGTCAAGCGACTCATTGCCCGGGGCCAGCTCTCGGCGATCTCGATCCCGGGCACGCATACCAGGGTTTCGCTCGACGAGGTGGATGCGTACGTCCCGGCCAAGCTCCGCGCTGGTGCCGCGATCTCCGAGCTGGTGCGGCTGGCCGTGCCGCTTACACCCGCCTGAGGGAGGCTTCCCGTGCGCCGTCTCCGTCTCCCAGGCGAACCACGCCCGCTGCCCGGCTCCCGACCGTCGCTGCCATACCGCTGGCCGCGGGTCGAGGTGGTCGAGCCCGAGGTCGAAATCGTGCCGGAGGCGATGATCACGCCCGCCACGCCCGGCTGGGTTAGCTTCGGTGGCGAAGACCCAAGCGGCTTGTATATCCAGATCCCCGAACCCCCGAGGTAGCCGTGCCCATCGACCAAGAGCAACTGCGTGCCGAGCGAGTCAGGGTCCACGAAGCAAACCGCGCCGGCGACTGGTCCCAGCGCGAGGCCGAGCTGATCGCCCGGGACCGCGCCGAGCTGGCCGCCGAGCGCGAGGCGGAAACGCATGAGCGCGAGCTGGCGGCGTTCACGGCGTTTGCAACCCGCAAGGCGGCCGCCGCGGTCAAGGCGGGCGACACCGATCGGGCCAAGACCTGGAATGCCGCGGCGACGAGCGCCGCGCCAGGGGCGAGGTGATCGCCGCGGACTACGACGACCACGGCCAGCTCCTGGCTTCCGGATCGGTTGCCACGATCCCTCCGGACCCGCTCCGGCTCAGGGTCGACGAGATCGAGCGCCAGCTCGCCTCGCTCAAGTCCCATCTGGCCGCCTTTCCTGAACCACACTAACATATGAGGAATCCACAATGCGAGCGATGTACTGGCAAGGTACGGGCAGTGCCAAAGCGCTGGCCTACGGCGAGGTTGCCATCGGCATGAAGTTCGTGCAGGGCCCGCAGTATCCGTACAACACCAATCCAGGGACGTTCGTGGCAGGGTCGACGTACACCATCACGGGAACGTATCACCAGCCTGACGCTCCCCCGGTTACATCTCCCTACCGGAACAGTGCGCCCACCCCGTGGGATGGCGGTAGCCAGTTCGCCAACACGACGGATGCCGTCGATTTTGTAAGCTTCGACACGGCACTGAATCCGGCGGACGCGTTTCCGATCGGCAGTTGGACACCCACGACGTTTCTGGCGAACGCGTACCGGATAGCATGAACACCACCAGGCCGAGCGACAAATCCAGCCAGCGCGCGAAGTCTCAGCGCGACGCAGCCCGGCGATCCCTCGAATGGCAGAAGCGTGAGGAAGCCAAGCGCCGCAAGGCCGCAAAAAACGGGCCCACGACGCCGCCCGTGAGGCGATCGGGCGGTAGCTCGGCCGATCCCACGTCGGGCGCGCCGGCCAGCGCCTGAGGCCGCGTAGCGTACACTGGGAATAGCCCTGCTGCGGTTCGAATCCTGCCCGCCTCGTTGGCGGGCTTTTTTTGCGCTCTAGAGCCGGCGCCATGACTCAACCTGCAACCATGGCGCCGGCATCATCGCATCAAACCCTGGGCCGGCCAACATGCAGCTCGAGCAGTCCGAGCCAAAGCGTCAGCACGAGGATTGCGGCACCCGCAAACCACGGCAGGTATGACTTCAGGGCACCCGACGCCAAAATCGACATAGTAACGAGCACGGCAAAGCCCCAGGGGGCCGTCCAGCGAGACCGGCTGGTGATGCCCCTGTGGTCAATCACAATCTCGATGTTTTCTGGCTTCCCTGGTGAATCATCGGCGGCCGGCGGCTTGCTCCGAGCTCGCTTGTGATCGCTCATCCCGCCCTCCTGCCCGGCCCGCCGTGCGACGATCGCCACCGCGGCCGATGAATCCTACCGGCCCCGCCGGCAGAGCGCCAGAGGGCACTCGTCGTCATCGGGAGGCCTCGGCCGCCGTTCGCCCCGCAGGAACTCTGCGCCGAGCTGGTGGCCAGCCTTCTCCCCGAGGCCGACTAGAATTATTTCTAGAATATTAAGCATGTAGATATAAGCAAAAGTATATTTCTAGAACTACTTCTAGAATTAGAAGCCGGGAGAACCTCATCTGAGCTGCTGCCGTCGGCACACCCCGCCGCCTCGACCACCCCGCCGCCCGTGGTCTGAAGGCAAGACCGAGGGCGAAAACCAGACCCGGGAATTTTCCCGAGCCTGGTCTCCTCCTGTCCGACACCAGGCCGTCGTGATCGTAGAGCGCGAACTCCGACCGGTCTTCCTTCACGGCCAGGACCTCCGCCGGCGCGGGCTGGTCGAAGAACAGCACGAGCACGAGCTGCCCGCCGCGGTAATTGAACTGCGGCATCTGAGGCCACATCTTGCGGTCGGGGCGGGGCGTTTCCGCGCGCGGTCTGCACTGCCCGCGGCCAGGTTCACGGCGCAGATCTGCGCCGAGCTGGGGGAGTTGGCCCGACCCCGCACCAATTTCTAGACTTCTAGAAGACGCATCTTCAACGAGGTCGATATTAAATTATCGCATTCAAAATGCCCAGTTGTTCCTCTCTATTGCTAGACCTAGCGACTTCCAGGGCGTTTTCTAGAGCGACTTCTAGAGCGACTTCTGGAATGAGTCTCTCGACCTATGGCTATAAGAGCGGCACCAATAGTGGCAGCACCAATAGCATCCCAACCAGAATGCCCAGTTGACCTTGCTTGACTGTATGCAACAAGTAATGCACATAATATACAAATTATATGAACAAATCTCATTAATTAATTATCGCTTTACGTTATTTATTTTTTTATAGATTAATTAACCACATACGCACAGTTATACTTTAGCTCATTATTAAATTATCGCATTCAAAATACCCAGTTGTTCCTCCTAATAAATTATTTAATTTAACTCGAATAATTTAATTCAAAACAGCAGCCCGCTAAGAGCATGTGTGTGTGGACTTCTGGACCGGTGCCGATTAGGATATTATACCATAGATATCTCACTCCTGTAAAGTGTGAAATAATCTATCAATCCTGTCAAGTGAAATCATAGCAAGATGAGTTTCAACCTAAGAGCAGGAGAAAAGTCAGCGCGCGGAATGCGGAATTTTGCCGGTGACCTCGCCAAGGCCGATCGGTGCGACGTTCGACGCCGTGGCCGATCGACCCTACCGGTCCTCGCCGCCCTGGTCGTCATCGGGCGGACCTGGCCGCCGACCTCGCAGAAACTCCGCCAGTTCGTCGACGAACCCACGCGCGCCGATAGCCCACACGGCCAGGCCCACGGCCACGAGGCACCAGCCGAGCGAGGTCACGGTTGATCCTCCAGGTACTCGACCCTGGCGATCTCCTCGGCCTTGATCGTGTGGATGCGCCCGTCCCCATCGACGTGAACGAAGTATTTGCCGCTCGGCGAGACGCACCAGTCATCCGCGTATCCGCAGACGATGGGCCAGTCCGACCTGATCAGGTGAATCCGGAAGGTCCGGAACGGAGTCATGTTCACGGAGCGGCGGAGGTCGGCGGGTTGCATGGCTTCCTTTCAGGCTGGTGCTACGGGAGCAAGTCCGCCACCGCGATCGTGCCGACAACCTGGCCGTCGATCACGAGATCGACAGACCCCGTCTCTCCCAGGACCTTACGAGCCGGATACGCTCCGGCTATCGGGCTGGAGTAGACCTCGACCACCCGGTCGATCAGGTTGACGATCCAGTAGACCGGAATGCCGGCCGCGGCGTAGAGCGCGAGCTTCTTGGTCCGGTCGTACTCCAGGCTCGAATCGGCGACCTCGACCACCAGGCAGCACTCCGCGGCCAAGGGGTCGCGGGTCGCGTCGAATTCCAGCTCGGCCGGGACGACCGATACGTCGGGCTCGGGCTTGCTCTCCAACTCGATAACGATGGCCTCTTGCACGGCGACGTACCAGCCGGCCGGGACCATCCGTTCGAGCGCCTTGGCCGTCTTTCTCGTTCCCACCCGATGCGGCGGATTCCTGGGCATCTTCGGCACCAATACCCCTTCGATCAGCTCGACCGGGTCATCCTCGCCAATGGTTCCGTCCTCGATCATCCGGTCGTACTCGGCGACCGTGATCGGTTTCGTGATCGTGCTCACTTCCCACCCCCTTTCGCTCGCGGGAGCAAGTCCGCCACGGCGATCCGGCCAACAACCTGCCCCCCAATGATCAGTTCGACCGACTCCGTCTCTCCCAGGATCGTAGGAGCTGGATACGCTCCCTCGGTCGGGTGGGCGTAGACTTCGAGCTGGCGGTCGATCAGGTTGACAATCCAGTAGGCGGGGATGCCGCCGCCGCCGTAGGTCGCGGCCAGGGCCCGGTCGTCGGCTACATCGCACCGTACGACCTCGACGACCAGGGCGACGTCCTCGGGGCCTGGGTGCCGATCCCAGTAGTCGCCCGGCTTGCCTCGAGCTATCGAGACCTCCGGCTCGGGCTCGCTATCCCGCGTGGGCACACGCACCGGACTGCCGCACCGGACATACCAGCCAGCAGGGACGATGACGATCAGCAGTTCGCGGCACGTCTCGGCAGCGCACGCTGCCGGCGGGGTCATCCGGCACTTCTCCACGATCCGGCCCTCGATCAACTCGAGGTAAGTCACCTCGGGCAGAATGCCGTTGGCCACCATCAGGTCGTACTGATCGACCGTGAGCCGGTTCCCGATCGTGCTCATGGCACACCCCCTTCCGCGGCCCACGCACGCCAGCCGCGGGCCAGGATCGCAGCCTGGGCGGCCGGATCCGCGACCGGCGGATGGATCACCGGCGGGTTGCAGTTCTGTTCGATGGGAGCGAAGCGCCGCGAACTTCTAGTCATCTCATCAGGAATCTCATCAGGGGGGACATTTTGTATCTGTACAGCGGGCATTTTGTATCCCCCCCCCAGGTACATTTTGTATCTGTGCAGGCGTCCACTTGATCTTGATCTCGATGCGCTGGTTCCCCTCCATGATCCGGGCAATCAGATCACGATCTTCGAGATCACGGAGTAATCGCCGGACTTGCTCGACACAGAGCCCGGTCATCTCCGCAAGCTTCTCGTTGCGTGCGCAGCATCGGCCCCATGCACCTTTCGTGAGCGTGAGGATCACCGCGAAGAGGATTTTCGCACCGGGCGATAGGTTCGGATCGGCCGCGATCTCCAGCGGCACCATGCAGAACGGAGCCTGGGCCTGAGGACGCGCCTTGACGGCTCGGGTTTGTCGTGCAGAATGACTCATGCGGTAAGACTCCGAGCCCGTCAGCGTTCGCGCGCTGGCGGGTTCTTTTGTTGGTCAGGTCACGTCAACGCTCAGGCGGTTCTCTGAAGCCAAGCTCCTTTGCGAGTCTGGTCAACGCCGTATCGATAGCCCCGGCAACCGACCACCGGTTCACGCGGGCGAACTCCTCGAGCCATGCCTTCCACTCTTCCGACCCCCGCAGTTGAGCGGCGAGCGGCTTGCTCTCACCCCAAGGTTGACTCTTGGGTTTCGGGGCCTTCTTTTTCGCCATGTCGGCAACTCCGCCACCACGCGCACCCATTTTCACACTCCCACGGTTGGACACCAGAATAACGGGTTCCTCGGACTGAGCATACACCCAAGTGTACAAAGAATCTTTCCAGAAATCAAGGCTTGAGTCTTGACTCTGTATATACTCAAGACTATACTCTAGACAGAGGGCACGAGTGAGGCCCTCACAACCCCTGAGAGGAGCAACACCGATGGGCATGACGATGGGGATGTGCAGTGCGAATGGGAGCCTAGCCGCCCTGGTCGACAACGGCGACATCGAGGATGAGGACGACTATCGCGTGTGCTGCGACGAGTGCGCAGCGCTGATCACGATCGATTACCACGACGATCACGATGGGCTGTGCGAAGCGTGCTACGACGCTTGCCACTTCGACTGCCCCGGCTGCGGGGACGAGTTTCACATCGATGAACAGAGCGAGGAATTCCCACGGTTCTGCGAAGAGTGCGGGTGCACGAGGCACCATGACGAAGTGGAGTTGATCTGGAGCCAGATCGAAGACGTGGTCGGCGGCTGGGACGGCGACGATGACGAGCTGCCCAGGCTGAAGAAACTGCTGGCCTATGCCAGACGGCTGAAGGGAGGCAAGTCATGACCGCCGGACGCTGCATTCACTGCCTCGCGCCGGTGACCGCACCGGCCGAGGTTTGCGAGTCCTGCCTCGAGCTGATCGCGGACATCGGGGCCGACGACTACGTCGAGCCCCCACCGCAGCCCGCACCCGTCAACCACACCGGCCGATTCGAGCCGTCGCCGGAGGATTGGGCCGCCTACCGCGAGCTGTCCGAGCGGGGCTCGTTCCGGCCCTTCGACCAGGTGCGCCCGAAGCAACTCCCCAGCCATGCCCGCAACAAGTGGGGCAAGGCGATCGCCTCGACCTCGAGGCGCGACCCCGACATTCCCAAGCAGTAAGAGACGTGAAGAGGGCGCTTGCCTGTTTGCACCAGGCAAGCGCCCTGGAACCTAACCATGTTCGCCAGTGATCCACATTCGGAGTGACACCCAATGCTACCACAAGACGAAGACGGATTCGCGATTCCCGCGTGTGACCTACTCTCAGACTTCCTCTGCGAGCATCAGTGCGACGAAGACGAAGGCCCGCCCGAGGAGTGGCCCGACTGGACCGACGATGACCATTGGGGGATCACCGACCAGGCCGACCTCGTGCTGCTACGCCAGCTCGAGCGCACGCACTGGCAGGACTGGCTTGCGGCACCCGCGGCGGAACCGCTGGATTGACCCCCTCGCTGCCCCGGGCGCAGCCGTGCTACGCTCCGGGGCGTTCCCCAACCCCAGGAGACTGACCTTGATCCCTGACCCCCCAAGAATCACCGATGACGGCGAGCGAGTCGCCCTTGGGCTCGAGCCCATCTCCGACGACACGCCGACTCCAGCCAAGCGAGCGCGAGCCATTGCCGAAGCGCTCTGGGAAGGCAACGACCCGGTCTTGCTCGACGCGCTCAAGAACCAGTGTGCCCTGACGCACTCGCACATCCCCCAGGTGCGACGGGAAGCCTTGTTCTTCCAGTGCGCCTACAACCTGCTACTGGCCGACAAGGACGAGCTGGGACTGATCCGGCTCGACTCCCTGCGGTCGCACGATTGGGACGCGCTCTGGAGCGAGGTCGCCGCCATGGACGCTTGACCCTCCCGGCCCCCTCCTGCCCTGCCCCACCGGCCGAGCTCGAGGCGATCGCCGCCGCGGGCCCGGCCTTGCCATTGGCGCGATCGGCAGGGTCGGTCCCGATCAGGACGGAGTTAGCGCGGAAGGGCTTACCTCAGCGGTACGCTTTGACCGATCGGAAGGAGCAGGGAACTTGATACGACGGCCCGGATCGTGTGCCTGGACGGAGTAGGTCGAGAGCTGCTCTTTGATCAGGAGCTCGATGAGCTGGCTCTGGGTCTTCATTTCGAGGACGCAGGCGGCGCCGAGCTTGTTGATGGCGTCTCGCGACAAGTGGACAGCGGTCTTGATCTTCTCGTCGCCCGATTTCTTTGGCTTCTCGTCGCCCGGTTTCTTTCGCTTCTTGTCGCTCACTGGCCTTGGCTTCTTGTCGCCCTCTGGCTCTGTCTCCTTGTCCTGTGAGCGGCCAGGCGAGCTGTCGACATCGGGATCAGTCGAGACGGGCACGGGCATCGTATCGAGCATGGAAACACCTCGGTGAACGGACCGGGGAATCTGGAGCCGGCCTCGGTGACGCGGGGTCGGCTCTTTCTCCATCGACGGCTCGAGCGACCCGGCTTGATCCGTTGGGGACAAGTCGACAGAGCGACCTGGCCGTGCACGACGGTGCGCGAGAGGCGGATGGTTCCGCCGTGCGCGCAGGCCAGGGGCGAGGCCATCGGCTAGGTCGCCGGCGACGGGGCAGGGGGCTGGTACCGGAACGGCCCCGAATCGAAGAAATTTGGCGAGATCCGGGAGTGATATCTTGCTTCGAAAGAGGCAACCAGCGACAACGTAAGGCGTGGGCCACTCCCACGTCAGTGGCCCTAGCAAACCCCACCGCATCCGGCTGGAACGGATAGCGGAGTCATCCGGCGACCCTGCCGGCCAGGCAACGCTCGACACATGAGCCCTGATTCGAGGAGCTCTTCAGCCCGACTGGTTCGCTCAAATCGGTAGCGATTCGTCAGCGGTCAAAGGAGCTTTTGAAGCCATCGACCATGTGAGGCACTGAGCGAGCGGATACCACCATCCCGCTGGTGGTCGTCTTGCGCCTGGACTCCGCCCCAAGGAAGACCATTTTCACCGGCCCGAACGCGTGCCCAGCACGCGTGCCCAGCAACGACGCCAGGCTTGGCCGCCGGTTCGTTCCCAACCCCCGAACGCAACCGAGTTCCCCAACTCAAGGGAGAGGCTCTATCCATGCCCGTCCCCACTCATTCCCGTTCCACGTCCACGTCCACCGAAGACGAGACCCGGTGGCAAACGGCGCAGCAGATCCGCCGCAACCTGGGCGTGGGCCCTTACGCGCTCATGAAGCTCGCCTGCGAGAGCCTGGTTTTGACCAAGCCCGCCCCGCCTTCGAAGAGAACTGGCCGCCATCCGACGACCGTCTACTTCGTGCCCGACGTACTGGCGAGTTACGTCCGGGGCAACGGCAGGGAACCCCCCGGCGGAGTGCCGGAGTGGCAGCGCCGTAATGGCGAGCAGAACTGAAGCAAACGAGGCCGCCCGGGACATCGCCCTAGGAAAGTGTGCCCCGAGCGCCCCGCGACAACCCCAAGCAGGCACCGAGGAGCTGCCCACCTGGAGAGTGCTCACTTTGTATGAGGTTAGCCGCTCTCCGGTGCAGACGCAACATCAAAGATTGACGTGCTTATGTAAGCGTCCGGCTTACTTTTACCGCACCAGGAGAGACATCATGCGTACGAACCATTGCAGACGCCGAGCGCCGAGCGCCCGTGTCCATCATGTTTACCGAAGACAACAGTCAGAGGCGAGAGCCTGGCCCGGCTGCCGGCCAGTGCTGACTGCACAGTTGTTTTCGACGTCCCGTTATGTGACGATGGGACGCGTTCAATGCAGGAGGCCCGATGTTTCCAGCATCGGGCCTCCGAAGTGTTCCCCTTACCCGCTAAAGCTCGAGGGAACTTCCATGAGTCATTCTGTGCCCCGCTGTGCAGCCGGTCAAGCCGGCGTGCGCCGATTCACCACCTCTTCATCGATCCAACCCGCCGAGCTGGTCGACCGCGAAGGGAGGTCATCATGGGTATGACTTCCACCGCCTCCCACCCCTGCCGGGGGCCCGGCCAGACGTCTCCCCGCAAGGGATGGATCAACCACGTCCCGAGTCACCGGCTCCGCCAGCCTCGGGCCATGGACCCGAAGTCCAAACCTCTCGACGCGCAGGAGCGAGCCTACATTGAGTTCGCGGACGATCTCAGGAAGGATCGGCCCTACTTCACCGAACGCCCCGGCGTCTTGGCCGCCCTGATGGGGTTTGGCCGCGGGCCGGCCGCCATCCGCAAGCTGCAGCGCCTCGAGGCCCGGATGGAGGCAAACAAGCAGATCCGCCGGGTTTTGATTCCCGGCCGCCCCGACTTGGTCAGCGGCCGTGATACCTTCACCGGCCGGATCGGGGTGATTCCCCTGGTCACGCGCACCGAGCTGCCCATTGTTAGTGATTACGATGAGGTTGCCCAGCTTGACGCAAGCATGCGCGAGCGGGCCCGCCAGCGGCAACGGACCCTCGCTTTGAGGCCGGCTGATGACGCCATAGTTGCACGTCAAATCTGTCGTGCAACCAGCGCTAGTTGCACGTCAAATTTGACGCCCCATTCCCCTCCTACGGAGGGGCAGGAGAGAGTTACGAAGACAACGACGTACGCGCGCGACCCGGAACCGTCGTCGTCGTTTCTTGATTGCGTGCAGGAGAACCCTGAAGAACCCCAGACCCTCGAGGCGGATGCCTCCCCGATCCCCGAGGCCGACCCCGCAAGCGGGGTTGCCCCTGTCGCCCCGATCGCCCCGGAGACGATTCCCCCGGCCGCGGTGGAAACCCCAGCGGCGCCGGCGATCCCCGCGGCGCAGGCCTCCCTGGTCATCCGGTTGCTGGCCGTGCTAGTGATCACGCGAACGCTGGCCGCGGCGAAGATCCGGGAGTGGGTCCGCGTTCACGGGCTCGAGAAGGTCCATCTGGTGCTCACCCTGGCCGAGCACCGCAAGTCGACCCGCAATCCCTTCCGGTGCGAGGGGGGAATCGGCTGGGTCCTGACCCGCTGGCGAAACGCGAACATACCCGTCGAGGCGATCCGGGAGGAGGTGGCGGCGCACGAGCCGCGGCCGAAACCGACGGCCGCCAGCAATCAGCCGGTGATGCAAAATCTCAACGCGCCGGCGCCGATCGAACCGGACCCGGACCCGGCCGCGACAGAGGCCACCCTGTCGGGCGGGTGGCGGAGCTGGGGGAGGGTCGCGCCGTGATCCCCCTGGAACGGCTGGTACGGGAGCCCAGCGACCTGGCGGTTGCGGCGTCGTTCCGGCGCGTAATGATCCACCCGGTCTAAAGACCGATGGCTTTTATCCCTGGGAGGGGTCGATTGCGCCCGAACCATGACCGTGGCCATGCATCCCGAGATCTTAGCCCAGGGAAATTCCCCCGAACGGTTTCTGTCGGTGCTCACCGTGGGCTGTTGGGGGGCATTACCTAGGGTGTCCAGCCGGAGTTCCCAATGGAACAACCCCCGATGCACCGCCAAGGCAGGACTTGGACTTGTCGCCTGCTCCCCAGGCTCTCCCCGGTTAGACGATGCACCCGACAGTTCCGATTCTACCAAGCACAGCGTCGGTGTTCTAGAAGTGTTCATTTATTGCAACGGCACTTGCTTTCTTTCCTCCACTGCCCTTGAAACGGCGTGGATTCCAGAAAGAGAAATGGTTGAACGAGGCCATACACTCGCACGATCAGGCCCGGATCGACCTGGTTCTCGCCGAGATCTCGGGCCTTGCGGCAAGAGAAGCCCGCGCGGAAGGTTCAGCCAGGGAAACCCCTGGCCCGCGC
>Ga0116216_10002215_pt1 | contig 13025 bp, 13 predicted proteins | sample Sb_taG_11_FD_89696 | JGI IMG/M metagenome (GOLD analysis project Ga0116216, IMG submission 89696) | Peat soil microbial communities from Weissenstadt, Germany - Sb_50d_3_AS metaG | ecosystem: Environmental > Terrestrial > Soil > Wetlands > Peat | place: Germany: Weissenstadt | collected 2010-09-21
ACGGACGGAGCAGGGGCGGGACGGATATCCGCTGCGGTCTTTGCGGCTGGCCAGCATCACGGTCCCGGGAGTGGTCGCGATGCGCGCGGAGGCATCAGCTGGCCGGCTACGCCCGGGAGACGTGTTCCGGCGGCCGCGCGGGAAGGCGATGACCGGCGGGCGTCAGGACGGCGCGCACTGGGCGGGGGTCGATGCGGATCCCGGGGGGGGGGGCATCGGTGCGCTGGCGGTGCAGCGACTGCGGCGTGACGGCGAGTTGCGCACCGTGGAGCGGGTGGCTACGTCACCGGCCAGCGACGCCGTCCCGGGCCGGGCGAGGCCGCGGATGTGCTGCGCGCCGCACAGGATCTTGGCTTCGACCAGCTCCTGGCCGGGCACCGGGCGGCCTGGGCCGGGCGCTGGGAGGCGGTGGACGTCCGGATCCCTGACGACCCGGCCGCCCAGCTCGCTCTGCGGTTCGCGCTGTTCCAGCTGTGGTGCAACACCAGGTCCGGTGGTGAGCTTGCCGTCGGCGCGCGGGGGCTGTCGGGCACCGGGTATGCCGGGCACGTGTTCTGGGACGCGGATGTGTTCGTGCCGCCCGCCGTGGTGAGCATCGGCCCGGCGGCCGCCGCCGCGATGATCCGCTACCGCGCGCGGCGGCTCGGGGCGGCGCGGGCCCAGGCCCGGGCCGCTGGCCGGCGGGGGGCCCGCTTCCCGTGGGAGTCCGCGGCCAGCGGCGAGGATGTCACCCCGGCCGGCGTGCGTCTTGGCGGGCGCGTGGTGCCCGTCTTGACCGGGCAGCTGGAAGAGCACGTGACCGCCGACGTGGCGTGGGCGGCGGCCCGTTACGCCGAGTGGACCGGGCGGCCGGACCGGCTCGCGCGGCCGCTGCTGGCGGAAACGGCCCGGTACTGGGCGTCCAGATGCCGCCTGGACGATGCCCGAGGTGCGCACATCGACGGGGTCATCGGCCCGGATGAGTACCACGAGCGGGTCGACGACAACGCGTATACCAATGTGATGGCCCGCTGGAATCTCCGCGCGGCCGCCGGCGCCGCCGACCGGGCCGGGCTCGCGGACGCGGAGAGCAGGTGCTGGCGGGACCTGGCCGACCGGATCGTGGATGGCTATGACCCGGCGACCGGGCGTTATGAGCAGTTCGCCGGCTACTACAGCCCCGAGCCGCTGCTGGTCGCGGACTTCGCCGCCCCGCCGGTCGCCGCCGACCTGCTGCTTGGCCGGGAACGGGTAGCAGGCTCGCAGGTGATCAAGCAACCGGATGTGCTGATGCTGCACCACCTGGTTCCCGGGGAAGTCGCGGCCGGATCGCTGGCACCGAACCTCGACTACTACGGCCCGCGGACCGCGCACGGGTCATCGCTGTCACCCGCGGTCACCGCGTCGCTGCTCGCTCGCGCCGGACGGCCGGACGAGGCGCTGGCGATGCTGCGCACCGCGCTCGCGCTGGACATCGCCGACCTGAGCGGGATGACCGCGGCCGGCCTTCACCTGGCCAACCTCGGCGGTGCCTGGCAGGCGGTCCTGGCCGGCTTCGCCGGCCTGCGGGTCCGGGCCGGGGTATTGAGCGTTGATCCGCGCCTGCCGGGGGCATGGGGCAGCCTGCAGCTGCGATTCCGCTGCCTGGGGCGGCGGGTGCGGCTGGATATCACCCGCGAGCGGGTCGAGATAGCCGCCGGCGGGCCGCTGCTGGCGGGACTTGCCGGCGCAGCGGCCCAGGCGCGTGGCTGGCCGGGCCAGTTTTGACCGGCGCGGCTGAGGAGTCTGACATGACGCAGGTGCTCGCGGTCCTCGGCCCCGGCACGACCGATGCCCCGGTGATCGACACGGCGACGGCGCTCGCCGAGATCGCGCACGCCCGGGTGCGGCAGGTCAGCCTGACCGCAGACCTGAGCGCGGAGCGGGCCGCGGCCCGGGTGCTGGACGCGCTGCACAGTCCCGGCAGTCTGCTGGCCGTGCTGGCACGGGATGAGCGGCCGCGGCCGATCTGGCGGCGCGTCGCGCAGCGATCCGCCCGGCCGGTGGTCCTGGTGCCGGCTGCGGCGCGGGGCAGGCGACCGGAGATCCGCCGGGTGCTCCTGCCGCTGGACGGGACGGCGGAGTCGGCCGCGGCGGTGGCCGGCACGGTGGAGCAGCTCGCCAGCGCCGGCGTCGACCTCGTGGTGCTACACGTGTTCGACGCCGAGACTGTCCCCAGGTTCTGGGACCAGGCCGCGCACGCCGGGAGGGCCTGGGCGGAGGAGTTCCTGGCCCGCTACTGCGCGCAGCCCGGGGTGCGGCTGGAGATCCGCACCGGAGTGGCCGGGGAGCACATCCTGGACGTGGCAGCGGCCGAACGGGCCGACATGATCGCGCTCGGCTGGTCACAGCAACTCGATCCGGGCCGGGCGCGCACGGTCCGGCGGGCCGTGCTGGATGCCGCTGTCCCGGTGATGCTGGTGCCGACCGCCTCGGAAGGGCGGGACGTTGGACCCTACCGGCAGGCCGGACCGCCTTGATCGCATAGCAGTATGGCCGACAGCCAGGGCCCGGCGCCCGCTGACCCGTCCGCCCGCACATGACCGGAGGCTAGTCGTGCGTATCGGCCTGATTGCCCCGCCGTGGCTGCCCGTCCCGCCGCCCGGCTATGGTGGTACCGAGGTCGTCATCGACAATCTCGCCAGGGGCCTGCAGGCACTGGGTCACGACGTGCGGCTATTCACGGTCGGTGACTCTACCTGTCCGGTACCTCTTGAGTTTCTGTATCCGACGGGGATCAAGCCGATGGATGCCGACATTCCGGAAGCGGCTCATGTCCTGGCCGCCTACGACGCACTGGCCGATGTGGACATCATCCACGACCACACCGCCCTGGGCCCGCTGGTGGCGGGCCGCCGCGGCATCCGCCAGCCACCGGTCGTGACCACCAACCACGGGCTGTTCACCCCCCAGACCCGCCGCATCTACGCCGAGGTCGCCCGGCACGCCTCGATCGTGGCGATCTCGCATTCGCAGGCCCTCGCCTCAGGCGGGATCCCCATCGCTGCGGTCATCCATCACGGCATCGACCTGGAGGTGTACCAGCCCGGCCCCGGGGACGGCGGCTACCTGCTGTTCGTGGGCAGGATGTCCGCCGATAAGGGAGTGCACCTCGCGGTGCGGATTGCCAGGCGCGCCGGACAGCGGCTGATGATCGCGGCGAAGATGCGCGAGCCCGCCGAGCGGGCCTACTTCGAGCAGCGGGTGCGGCCGCTGCTCGAGCCCGGCGAGGAGATGCCGGCCGAGCAGCCGCTAGCCTCCCGGCTGAAACTGATGCGCGAGGCCGCGGCCCTGCTCAACCCCATCACCTGGCGCGAGCCGTTCGGCCTGGTGATGGTCGAGGCACTCGCGTCGGCGACCCCGGTGCTCGCCTTCCCGAACGGCGCGGCGCCCGAAATCGTCGACCAGGGCCGCACCGGCTACCTGTGCCGTAACGAGGCGCAGATGGTCACCGCGGTGGGCCGCGTGCCCGAGATCGAGCGCCGCCAGTGCCGGGACACCGCGGAGCAGCGGTTCTCCCTCGCGCGGATGGCGCTGGACCACCAGCAGCTCTACCGCCGCATCCTGCGCGACCCCGGCCAGCTGCGCCGACGGTCCGCAGCCGGCGCGACTGCAGCGACTGACGGGCGCGAGCCCAGCGGGATGCCATCCCAGGCGCAGCGGTGACGGAACCGTGGGCCCCGGGCGGCCCTTCGGTGAGCGGGGGACTCGCAGGCGGCCACGTGACATTGGTTGAAGGTTCCACATTTTGCATCAGCGAACCCGGCGGCGACATCCGGCCCGGGCACGCCCAGGGGCTGTTCGTCCGGGACACCCGGGTGCTGTCGCGCTGGGAACTCGTCGTGGACGGCCGCGCGCCGCAGCCGCTGACGGTCCAGCAGGCCGAGCCGTATGCCGCCGCGTTCCTGGGCCAGATGCCGCCGCCGGCCGGGCTGGCGGATAGCACGCTGCTAGTGGCGCGGCGCCGTTACGTCGGCGACGGCATGCGCGAGGACATCACCCTCCAGAACACCGCGCCGCAGCCGGCCACGTGCATCGTAACGCTAGCCGCCGACGCCGATTTCGCTGACCTGTTCGAGGTCAAGCACGGCCGGGCGGGACCGCAGGCGGCCGCGGCCGCGGTAGCCGAAGACCCGGCGCTGAGGTTCGCCAGCCGCCGGGGTGAGCCTCAGCGCGGGCTGCTCGTCCGCGTCGACGGACCTCCGTCTATCACCGGCGGCGTCCTTGAGTGGCATGTCACGATCCCCGCCCGGGGCCAGTGGACGGCCAGCATAGAAGCGGTGCCGGTCATCGATGGGGTTCCGATGACGCTGCGCCACCCGCGCGGCCAGGCCGTCGAGCATGCCATTCCAGCGCGCAGGCTGCGGGAGTGGCGGCACAGCGCTCCGCGGGTGCGCGCGGCCGACCGGGACCTCGCCGCGGTGCTGCACCGCAGCGTGGAGGATCTGGGGGCGCTGCGCATCTTCGATTCGGAGCACCCGGGACAGCCGGTGGTGGCGGCGGGCGCGCCATGGTTCATGGCCTTGTTCGGCCGGGACGCGCTGCTGACCTCATGGATGCTGCTGCCCTGGGATGCCGGGCTGGCCATCGGCACGCTGCAGACGCTGGCCGGCCGGCAAGGGAACGCCGTCGACCCCGCGTCGGAGGAGGAACCGGGCAAGATCTTGCACGAGGTCCGGTTCGGGCCGGCCGCCACGCTCGCGCTCGGCGGCCGCAGCGCCTACTACGGAACCGCGGACGCCACCGCCCTGTTCGTCATGCTGCTCGGGGAACTGCAGCGGTGGGGCGGCCATGACGCCGAGGTCCAGGCCCTGCTGCCACACGCCGACCGCGCGCTGGAATGGATCGAGCGCTACGGCGACGCCGACGGCGACGGGTTCGTCGAGTACTCCCGCAAGACCAGCCGCGGCCTGATCAACCAGGGCTGGAAGGACTCCTGGGACGGGATCAACTTCGCCGACGGGCGGATAGCCGAGCCGCCGATCGCCCTAGCCGAGGTGCAGGCCTACACCTATGCGGCCTACCGGGCCAGAGCCCGGCTCGCTGCGGCGGCGGGGGACCCGGCGGGCGCCGGCTACTGGGACTCCAGGGCCGACCGGATCAAGGAGGCGTTCAACGACGCCTACTGGATGGCTGACCGCGGCTGGTTCGCGGTCGCGCTGGACCACGAGAAGCGGCCGGTCGACTCGCTCACCTCGAATATCGGGCATTGCCTGTGGACGGGGATCGCAGACCCGGGCAAGGCCGCCCTGATCGCCGGGCACTTGCTGTCCGACGATATGTTCAGCGGCTGGGGAATCCGGACGCTGGCCGCGTCCATGACCGCCTACAACCCCATGAGCTACCACAACGGGTCGGTATGGCCGCATGACAACGCCCTGTGCGCGGCCGGCCTGATGCGCTACGGCTTCACCGGCCACGCGCAGCGGATCGCCGAGGCAATCTTGGACGCCGCCGGGCATTTCGGTCACCGCCTGCCCGAGCTGTTCTGCGGCTTCCCCCGGGCCGACTATCCCGTTCCGGTGCCCTACCCGACATCCTGCTCGCCGCAGGCGTGGGCCGCGGCCGCCCCGCTGCAGCTGCTGCACACCCTGCTCCGGCTCACCCCCGAACTCTCGGCCGACCGAGTCTGGTGCGCGCCGGCGATCCCCGGGCGCTACCTGCCGCTGCACCTGAGGAACCTGCGGCTCGGGAACTCACGCCTGGCCATCGACATCCAGCACGACCGGTGGGAACTCACCGGCCTGGACGGCACGGGCACCGAACTTATCCGGGCACCATGGCCTCCGCCCGGCGGGCACTGACAGCTCACCGCTATTTCAGCCCGGTCACATCCCAGGTCGGACTGGCGGCGCTGCCGTTACTGACGCTGGCCAGGAAGACCATCGTCATCGGCGATGACAAGCAGACCAGCCCGGAACTGCCATGACAACAGCGTCGAACAAGCCCAGCGCATCCGCACGCAAGCCAGACACCGGTACCAGTGTCCTCACTGTGCTGGTCAACGGTGCTCCGAATTGCTGTCGGTCATCAACCGGGGCGCTGAGGCACTGATCGTGGACATGACCGCCATGCTCTTCTGCGATCGCGCGGGTGAGCCGCGGCCACGCCGCCGGAGCGGCGCCTGGTAAGACCCGCCCAAGGGTCGCTTGCCCTGTCAAGCTCACCAAGCTGGCCACGGATGATGCGCAGGGGTGAACCGTCCGGGCACGACCTCGCTGTCCGCCGCCTCGTCCCAGTGCAACGGGGTCGCGACCGGGGCGCCGGGCCGGGCCCGCACTGCCAATAGGAGCCCGTGGTTCGGTAACTTCGCGGCCGTGTAGCGTGGCAGGGCTTGCTCGATGGTGGCGGCCTGGCAGGCTTGGCGCTGGTGCATCAGGCCGTAGGTGAAGGTGTCCTCCCCTGCCGCCCGGGCCTTTCCGGCGAGATCGAGCAGCACCGCCCGTGCCACGACGCTGTCGTGGTGGTCGCCGAGCAGTTGCTGCAGTTCCTTCGCCTGGGTGGCCTGGCGGCGGGCCATATCGCCGAGCGCGGGCATGGCTGCTTCTGCGGCGTACCTGGCCCGTTTGGTCGCCTTGCGCGCCTCATGGATCGCCGTGTCGCGGTCCTGGGCGTCGGGCACGGCGGCCAGGGCACGCTGGAGCCGTCGTGCTGCCCGCCGGACCGGCTTGGCGAGCACCTTGCCTGCCGGGCGTTTCGCCAAGGGTGTCAGCGGCGGGTCAGCCAGGAGCGCATCCAGCTCATCGAGCAGACGGAGATAGCGCTGCCCGTCGAGCGCACCGAGCGCGGTGGTGCGCGCCTGGGCGAGCTCGGCGGTGAAGTGGGCGGTGATGCGGGCCTGTACCGGCCCCGAGATCAGGGCGGGGGGGATGGCGGCGAGGTCGGCGGTCAGCCGGTCCCGCATCACCTCGCTGTCGCGGGCTTGTCCGAGCGTGGCCGCGAGCCACTTTAGCTCCGCGCACAGCGGCCGGGTCGCCTCCCGCTCGAGGATGCTCCCGAAGGCCTGCAGCGCGCTCCGGGTTCGGCGGGTGGCCACCCGCATCTGGTGCACGGCATCTGGCTCGTCACGGCGGACCAGCGGGTCATAGCGTGAGATCGCGGCCACCTGGTCGCGCACGTAGGCGAGGACTACCTCGCCTGCGGGCGAATGCCTAGTCAGTGGCGGTTCCTGCGCCGCTCTGGCCGCGGGCAGCCGGCCGGCGAGCGCCCGCTGCAGTTTCGTCGCGGCGGCGGCGGGCCGGGCGCCGGCTCGGCGCAGCTGCGTGTCGATCGCCGTCAGCAGCGCGGGGCCGCCGGTGACCAGCTCGGCCTCGATCTCGTCCCACGAGGTGGCGGCGGATCCACCGGCCGACTCGGCCGACACGTGGTCGGCGGCGATCTCGGCGAGTATCCGGCCGGCGCCGTCGAGCAGCCGGAGCACCCGGCGGCTGGTCTGGATGTGCATCACCGCCGCCAGCGCCGCGCCCCTGGCATAGGCCCGGACCAAAGCCGCGAGCTCCTCCGGTACCGCGCCGTCGGCCCTGGCGTGGGGCGTTGCCGTAAGCCCGCCAGCCGTCCCGGAGTCCGCGCCGACGGCAGGGTGGCTGCCAGGCGCGTCCAGGGGCAGGCGAATCTCGTCCCGGGTGTCCGCGCCTGCGGGCAGCTTCAGGTGCCAGCCCGCATCCTCGCCGCCGGTGCGCCGACGCAGCGTGATGCCGGCGCGGATCAGCCGCAGATCCGCGGTGTCGTAGTAGACGGCGTCCAGAAGCTGCTCGCCGTGCCAGGAAGCGGCGGCAATTCCCGCCGTCCCGGTCATGGTTTCCACCGCATCCAGGACGGCTGTCCCACCTGCGGCAGCGTCGAATTTCCGCTCGACCTCACGCACAACAGTGGCCATGTGTCCCTTGCTCCCTAACGGTCGCTCAACTCAACGGCCCGGCGGGCTGCACGGCTATGCACAGCCGGCCTGTCTCCCAGGCTTCCCGCTGAAGGCCGAACCGGTACGGGCCGCACGTCCCGCACGACGGGACATCAGTCCTCCTCAGGAGTTCCCGTCCGCCCTTCCACGCCACCTCGCGGCCGTCGGCGGGCGGAACTGCCCCCGGCTGCCGGCTCCGGCTGCTCACTCGATGAGTTCACGACGGAACGCTGCAAGGCGGTAGGGGCGGAGGTCCCGCGCACGCCGGCTTCCGCGGATGCCTCTACCGTCGGCCATGAGCCCTGAAACCGCTAGCGGCAGGAGGGAGCGGGCCTGACGTGTTCTTGTTTTTCTCCAGCCGCATCGGCTGCCTAGGCTCCATCGCCGTCTCAGTGATCGTGACATTGATCTTGCTGAACGTCTTTCACGTGATCTGACCGGGACGCGGGCTAGCCAGGTGGCGCCGTTGCCTCGCCCGTGCTCTTCAGCCCTTGATGAAGGAGATGGCCACGGCCACGACCGAGCCGGCCATGCCTACGAAAGTCAGCGCCAGCATGCTGCCGGACAGCCAGCCACTGCGGGCGTCGCCCATCGTGGCGCGGCCGGCGGCGATCCGGTCGATGAACCAGACGAGCGGGATGGCGGCCGCGCCGTTGAACACCGCGACGAACACCAGCGCCCGGATGGGGTTGGCGCCGATGAAATTCAGAGCCAGGCCGGTCGGCATGGACGCGGCGATGACCCCGTAGAAGTACCGGCCTTCGCCCGGCTTGAGGTTCAGGCCCCTGCTTCTTGCCCCAGGCCTCGCTCAGCGCGTAGGAGGCGGACCCGGCCATCGCCGGGTTGGCGAGCATGCCGGGGGAGACGATGCCGAGGGCGAACAGGCCCGCGCTGATCTCCCCGGCGACCTGCCCGCCAGCCGGAGCGACACGAGGCTCGAACGAGCCGCACCGCTCGCCACCCGCATCCCGGCGCCGTCCCGGCCATGTACGTCGTGATGGCACGATCGGTCGCTGTCCGCCAGCGGGTCGGCGCCGTCGCCGCGACAGCGGTGGGCATGTTCGGCGGCGGTGCAGGATTCGGCCTCACGCCCCCCCGCCATCATGTTGCTCGAGGTGGTCGTCAGAGACATGACCCAGCGGCCGCGGGTCATCGACGGCCAGATCCAGACCCGGGACGTCCTGGACGTCACCCTGGTGATTGACCACAACATAGTCGGCGGAGTACTAGCCGCCCGCTTCGGCACCGGTCTCAGGGCCTCATCGAGACCGCCGCCGCCTGCCGGCCGTATGGCCACGATTGGCAGCCTTGACGAGGCGGGGGCGCTGTCTCTCCGACGGCTGGGCCCTCGCGGGATTCATCGCCGCCTTCGCCTGCTTGATCGGCATGCGGTTCGCGGTGCGGCAGTCCGAGTCGCTGAGCACCGAGCTGCTCTTCGCGGTCGGCCTGCTGCTCGGGCTCGCGATGGCGCCGACGCTCGTGTCCTACGCGAACGCGGACCCGCAGGCCCTGTGGCAGGCTGGTGGTGCCACCGCCTTGTTCATCGCCGGCTGCGGCACAGCCGGCTACGCCACCCGGCGGAATCTGTCCGGGCTCGCCCGCGTGAGCTTCTGGGCGCTCCTCGCGCTCATCATGTTCGGCGTCGCGATGATCTTTATCAACATCCCGGGCGGCTCGCTGGCCTACTCGGTTCTCGGCCTGGTGATTTTCCCGGGCCTGACCATGTTCTATTTCCAGCGGCTACGGCACTCGACGGATCTGGACTCCGCTCCGCTGATCGCCGCGTCGACCTTCCTCGACGCGCTGAACGTGCTGCTGTTCTTCCTGCGGATCTTCTCCAGAAACAACAAGTAAATGCCGGGTGACAGTTACCCGGCACCTGGGATGGCCCCCGCGCTGACAGCAGCACGGCATGCGCACCGCGCGGCGGTCACCGCGGCCATCCGCCATGCGGCCGGAGCGGAGGCGCTTCCGCGGTGACTCCCGGACGTGGGCCAGGTCGGGACCAACGGCCCTTCCGCTGACCCCCTGTTCCGTCAAGGCTTCCTCCAGGGGCTGGGCGGCTGGGGCCTGGTCTCCCGGCGTCAGCATACGCAGGCGTAGCTGCCTGGCAAGGAGACGGAGGACCAACGGCCCGGCAAAGGGGTCGCCTTCGCCCTGCAAGTCAAAGGCCCGCCCTGATGCCCTGGGACCACAAAGCAGCGGTGCCCAGCCAAGAGGAGCGGAGTACGACATGTCCCGACAGGATGACTCTCTAGACGCCATGCTGAAGTACCTGGGCGCCATGTACTACAAGACCCTGCATGGCGACGCCACCGCGTCCGATGTGGCAAGAGCGGTGGCCTCGGTACATGACGAGGCAGTTCGCCGTCCGGAGGAGCTCCCGCCTCTCCAGCGGGAGAACCCTGGCGGACGGACTGGCCGGTGGCGGGTCCGGGATGTGATGCGGACGGAGGCGGTGACGGTCGAGGAGGGGACTCCGGCCAGGGGAATCGCCCGGCTGATCAGCGAGTACCGGGTCAGCGCGCTGCCGGTGCTGGCAGGGCAAGGAAAGGTTATCGGCGTGGTATCCGAGGCCGACCTGATCCGCTCGGCTGACAGGCGCCGCGCGATACTCGCGCGGCTGCCCGGGAGATCCGGCGAGCCCGATAGCGATACGGCGGCTCAGCTGATGACCTCGCCCGCCATCACCATCGATCCAGACGCGCCCCTCGCGGCCGCGGCGAGGCTGATGGACCAGCGCCGCCTCAGGATGCTTCCCGTCGTGAACTCCGCAGGGGATCTGCTCGGGGTGGTCAGCCGCCGGAACCTGCTGAGCATCTTCCTGCGGCCGGATGAGGAGATCGCCGGCGAAGTCCGCGCCGTGCTTGGCGACATCCTGTTCATCGATAGCGGCACGGTAACCGTTTCCGCCCAGGACGGGGTGGTGACCCTGGCCGGGCAGGTGGAACAGGAGGACAGCCGACGAGCCGCAGTGCAGCTGGCAGGCGAGATAGACGGGGTACTGAGCGTGATCGACAAGCTGTCGGCTCCGCCAGAAGCCGAACGTGGAAGCCGATGAGCCACCCCTCGTCACTGAGAGTGCCGGCCCGTCTGGGACGCCCGTCATGCGGCCCGCGGCCGACGATCCTCCCCTGAGCCGGAGGCGCTGGTGACGCTACCCAGGACGCTTGCCCCGGCACGGATCCTGGATGTAGAAGCAGGAAGGCCGCGCTTTTCTGGCAACCGGCATCGGTCCTGAACCTGGATAGCCGCCCCGGTCGTGGGCCCTGACTTGGTGGTCTAGGCACGGGTTCCTGGCAGGTCGGGCGCGCCGCTCAGCTGGCCTGGTCTCCGCCGCTCCTCGTTGTCTTGCCTTTCAGGCCTCGGTGCCCCCGCCGGGGTCCGGGAATTCGCGGCCTCGATACTTACGGTCATGACCGTCACCACGGCGCTTCCCCGCCGATGCCACCATGCCAGCAGCCGGGCAACCTGCGATCTGGCCGACCGCAGATTATCAGATTCAGTCGTATGTTCCCGTGGCAGGGCACGTCTGCCTGCCATGAGCCTGTGACTTCCGGTCCGGATTGGCAGCGAAGGCCCAGCGACACGTACGTCACGTCGGCGAAGGCTCCGCTAGCCACGGGACGTCCGGCGACGCCTGCGAGTTGGCCTGGTCGCCGGGGGACCTTCGGCCCTTGATGCCGCAGGCGGGCTGACCCATGGCGACTCTAGAGCCGGTTCGCCCGCTCCTGCAGGCGAACCCATCCTGGCGGGAGTAGCGTGATGAAACTCTGATCGTCGTCATCGTCGTCGTGGCAGTACTGCTGCTGATCGTGCTCGCACTCGCGGTGCGGATCATCAGGCAGTACGAGCGCGGCGTGCTGTTCCGGCTGGGCCGCCTGCGCGGCCCGCGGGAACCGGGGCTGCGGCTGATCATCCCGCTCGTCGACGTGCTGCACAAGGTTGTCGCTGCGGATCGTGACAATGCCGATCCAGTCGCAGGGCATCATCACCCGCGACAACGTCAGCGTAGACGTCTCGGCGGTCGCCTACTTCCGGGTGGTCGGCGCGGTGAAGTCGGTCCTGGCCATCGAGAACGTACGTGCCGCGATCGACCAGATCGCCCAGCCCACGCTGCGGAAGGTCGTCGGCCAGCACACCATGGACCAGACCCTCGCCGAAACCGACACGATCAACCTTGACATCCGCAAGATCCTCGACGCCATCACCGTCGAGTGGGGAGTCGAGGAATTTGGTCGAACTCAAGGCCATCCAGCTGCCCGACACCATGAAGCGCGCCATGGCCAGGCAGGCCGAGGCCGAGCGGGAGAAGCGTGCCAAGATCATCAACGCTGAGGGCGAGTCGTTGGCCGCTGCTGCGCTGGGCGACGCCTCAGACACGATGATGGCCCACCCGCTCGCGTTGCAGCTGCGGAACCTGCAGAGCCCGGTCGAGATCGGCGTGGACAAGAACACCACCGTCGTGTTCCCCGCACCGCTGATGAGCACCATCGAGGAACTCGGCTCCTTCCTGGCCCGCGAGGGCGCTGCCAGCGCCCAGCCCGCCCGTCCCCGCGTAGTGGCGCTCGCGCCCGGCCCGGACGGCCGCGTCCCGGCAGCGGCAGCCAACGGCGACAGCAGCGCAGATGCCACCTAGCGCGGCACGTCTGGGATCCGAACTTCAAGATCAATGCCAACGTCAAGGTGTCCAGGTCGCCGCGGCGCTGGTCGCGGTCGCCTGCGGGCTGATCGCCCCCTTCGTCGTCATCAGGGGCATGTCCTTCGCCGTGCACGGCACCGCCGAACTGGCCTTCACCGGCGCCGCTGCCGGCCTGCTCGTCGCGGACAACGCCGTCGCCGGGGCGCTCGTCGGCTCCCTGGTCGTCGCCGTGCTGATCGCGACCCTCGGTTCCCGCCCGCGCGAACGCGACTCCGCGATCGGCGCCATCCTCGCCTTCGGGATGGGCATCGGCATCCTGCTGCTCGGCTTCTATCGGGGCTTCGCCACTGCCGCGACCAACATCCTGTTCGGCAACATCTTCGGCGTCTCCGGCAGCCAGCTGCTGATCCTGGCCGTCATCAACCTGCTCGTGGTGGCCGTCATGGCCACCTGGTACCGGCCGCTGCT
>Ga0116216_10002216_pt1 | contig 13021 bp, 14 predicted proteins | sample Sb_taG_11_FD_89696 | JGI IMG/M metagenome (GOLD analysis project Ga0116216, IMG submission 89696) | Peat soil microbial communities from Weissenstadt, Germany - Sb_50d_3_AS metaG | ecosystem: Environmental > Terrestrial > Soil > Wetlands > Peat | place: Germany: Weissenstadt | collected 2010-09-21
ACCTGGCTGTCTTGCCCGCCGATCCTCGCCTACCGAGCGGGCGGGCCAGAGATGGCCCGCAACGGTCGTGACGGTCCCGATTTATCGGCTGGCATCGCGACCGGCTGGCCGCTAAGTCGCTAGTGGTCGCGCTCGCAAACTGCGCACCAGGGAGTGCCCTTTGGACCAGTTAGTGCCGCGGGCGCCCGGATGCGGCACCCAGAGAAGCGCAGCTGCTCCTTTGCAAAACATGTTGGCTGGCTTGTGGCCTCTTACGGGGTCCGCTCCGATGGCCGCGCGTCCTGGCCTTCGACGGCGAGCAGTAAACTCGCCCTACCAGGGTTACGGTGCGGTTGGCTGTACTAAGCGGCGGCGTCCGCTGATTGACTACGAGCGAGGTTGGTGGTCGTATGTTTCGAAGGCATCCCACACAGAGACCTGCCACCGCTGCCGCTACGAACCTTCTTAGTCAGCGACCTGCCGGCGGATCGGCGCGACTGTGCATCGCGCTCGTCGCGGTGTGCTGTGTTCTGGCGGTCGTGATCGCGCGCGCTTCCGCCAGCTTCGGCTCGACGACGCCGCGCTGCTCGACGTCGAACCTGATTCTCGGGTCTGTGCGCCGACTCGGCGCTGCGGGCACCACGGACTGGGATTTTGCCCTGCGCAACGGCGGATCGGCAACCTGCCACCTGCAGGGTTATCCAGGGATCGGGCTGCTTGGCGCCAGCGCACGATTGATCAATGTGAGCGTAGGTCGCGCGACCTCCTTCAAGCCGCACACCGTTGTTCTGCGTTCCTGGCAGCGCGCGTACTTCAGCTTCGCTTACGGCACGGGCGGCCCGAAAAGCGCCTGCGCCCCCCACTATTTCTCGGCCTACGGTCTCCAGGTCATTCCACCAAACAGCACCCAGCGATTGCTGTACTACCGCGGCCGGTTTGACCTCTGCACGGGGCATCCGTCGGTGTATCCAGTGCGGTCGACGCTGAACATCAGGCCGTAGAGTCCGCGGCACGCGGCGAGCGCGTAAGGCTCACGACCAGCGCAAGCGAAAAGCACGACCCAGCGAGCGCCGGCGACTAGTCGTAGCCTGCGCGACGCCTCCGTCTGGCGCAAACCAACACTCCGATCACCATGACCGCCGGTCAGTGGCACGGTGACGGACCGAACCGACGATCGCGTGGTGATGCCTCACGGCGCCTCTGGTGCAGGCTACGTTGGGCGCCACGTTGGGGTTTGGGAAACTGCCGATGACATCGACTGGGGTTCGTCAAAGGATGTAGACATGCGCGCTTGCAATGCCTCTCACGAGGGTCGCGAAATAGGCGTTGTGACGTTGCTTGCCCTTAGCCGTAGGGGTGTCAGAGGAACCCGCAGCGGTTCGTGAGAGAAGGAAGCATCATGGTCGTCCGCGAGCGTTGCTCCAATTGGTTGGCAAGGTTATGCGGTGTGCAGCCGTGCTAGCGATTGCAGGAGTGCTGCTCGCGGCGTGTGGAAGTTCCACCAGCTCGCGCTCCCAATCGACGGATACCGCGCTTCCAGCAGCGTGCCCACAGAACGGCCCTGTGAGCCTCGCGCCCACTCGGCGCCCCGGCGCTCAGAATGAATTGGCGCCCGCTGGCGTGAGAGCGATTCGCGTCTGTCTGTACGCCGGTGTCAACGCCAGCCCACCGATGAAACTGGAAGGGTCGAGGCTGCTCACCAGTTCTCAGCTCGTCCGGCGGCTCGTGGCTGATTTCGACAAGCTGCCAAGCTTCCCGAAGGGTGCCGTCTCGTGCCCCATGGATGACGGGTCGCAGATTCTCGCTTTGCTTGCGTACCCGGACGGGCCGCCGGTGACCATCTCCGTCGGGCTCTCCGGCTGCGCCACCGTCACGAACGGCAGCGTCAAACGCACTGCGATGGGTTTCGGGACGCCACGACAGTTCGGCCCGCAGCTCCTCGCTCAGCTCGAGCAGCTCGTGGGTTGAGTATCCCCAGCTCGGGCCGAACAGGATGACTGGCGACGAGATGGCCGGTCCCCTTGGCGACCCAACGAGCGCGACCCGCCCGCTGTCGCAAAGGGCCACGACCAGCGCTGCCGAGATTCGATCCAAGCGGCGGCGAACCGGCTATTCAGCAATCGGTTCTAGAGTGATCCGGGGCAGACGCTGCTCTTGATTTCGTAGATCCGGGAGTTGGGGGAGGGATTGCCCGAACTCCAGAAAGCGAACGTAATGCCGGACTGAGTCCGGTAGAAGTTTGGTCGCGGAGCGCCGAAGCGTCCGATAAGCGCGCTTCGCATCAGCCAAAGAGCTGCCCAGCGAAATTCCTTTCGTCGTCGACAGCCTCGGCCTCACCGACCGAAGGACGGCGCGAGTGGGAGCCAGCGCACGATCTCCTCCGTCGAGGTAGCGATATCCCCTGAAGCGGCCTGCGACGAACTGCACCACCAAGTCGTGCCACGCCGTCTGAAAGTACTTGCTAGTGCAATCAGCTGAAGGATGCCCAGTGGGATTTCCGAGTACAGCGCTGATCGCTTTGGTCGCCGACGATCGCGCCGCCCCGTACCCCGTCACGCCCAGGCCATTTCCATTGAGCCGCACCGTCGACGTCTTAGCACTGACCCGCGCTCGTTTGGGAGAGGCTGCTGAGAGAGCTATGCCACCGCTCAGAATCGAGGAGCAGGCTACGACAAAGACAAGTACCGCAGGCAGCCGCCTCTTCATCCGACCACTTCCTCCCCGCTGAACATGGTCGGTCGAGTCTGCTGACCGTGGAATCGGGTTGCATCCGAGCTAGTCCGTAGCGCTGGCCCGGAAAACTACGCAAGCGGCGAGTGATCGCCCGGTCCCAGTACAGCTCGACGGCGAGGTTCGCCCTTCCATGAGGAGGCGCGCGACGTAGCGCACTTCTTGGTTGGCATCCCCGCGTCCCCGGTGAGAGCCACAGACGCAGCGTGGATCGTTCGTTCGGGGGCCTTGGCTTCGCGGGCGTCCCGGAGACCCCCGCAATCGGAGCCCGGAGTTGGCTCAGATCGGAGCGACGAGCCAGAGGCTCGCGTGGCCGCGCCAAACAGGTGTTCCGCGACTACGTCGACGGCGAGATGCGCCGGGATGTGATCGCCCGCGTCAAGGAACAGCTTCCCGGCCGGCCGCTGCTGCTGCCGTCCATGCGCAGTGGTTGGCTGGTGCATGAGGAGACGATCGAGCAGATGCGGGCGCGCGCGCGTGCCGAGCTGCTGGCATTGCCGCCCAAGCTCCGGGAGCTCGACGGCGAGGAGCACCCGAATCCGGTCGCGTACTCTGAGCGCTTCGAGCGGCGCTCGAGGCGGTCGACGCCCGCGCCGTGTAGCGAAGCCGGAGGCGGGTCGGATCAGATGATCGGGCCGCCAAACCGGCCAGCGGCAACAGAGCCGCAAGCTAACGGCACTCACGCTCTCGGCCTCACGCACGATGCGTCCGGGCTGCCTGACGAAAGACCGGTCGGGCCTGGCTGCACATTAGCGCGCGGTCGCCGCGCCACGCACTTTGTACGGATGCGGCCGGTGTGCGTTTACGGATGTCGCGGGCGCGCGCGCGACTTAGGGTCAGGCTGCCCTCTACGTTCCGAAGGGAGCATCGCAATGGCCCAGGCAACCACTAAGCACAGGCCCACGGAAAAGTCCCCGGCGACTCCACGCCGCCGTGCAACCGCCAGCAGGCCCACAACCGCGATCGACAGGACCACGGAGCTGTCCGATGAGGTACTCGATTCCGTCGAGAAGGGTCAGCGGGCCGCGATCGAGGCGGTACGCAAGTTCGTGGACACCGTCGACGAGGCGCTACCCGCGCACGGCGAGGGGCCGACAAGGCGTCAAGAGATCGTCGATTCCGCGATGGAGATGGCCGACCGGCTGGTTCACACGCAGTACGACTTCATCCGCAAGGTGATCGACAGCGCCGGCAAGTCGCTGAGCCGATCGGACGGCGCGAAGTAGGGATGGACCGCAGCGCCGGGAATCGAAGCGCGGCATCGTGAGAGTCGGACTCGTCCTCGGCGCCGGTGGCGTGCTCGGCGGCGCCTGGCTCGTCGGCGCCGTGCACGCGTTGGCGAGCGGTCGGTCGGCAGGCGCGGTGTTTCGGCTACACCGCGGCATGCCCGCGCTCGGCCCCGGCTCGTGGCGGCTGGCGCTCGCGTCGCTGGCCCGTCCGTACCGGTATTCGCCCACAGCGATCCTCGCCGGCTGGCTCCCCCAGGGTCTGATCTCATCCGAACCGCTCAAAGACACCATCCGCCGCGTTGCAGGTGACGGATGGCCGCCGCACCCGAGCCTCTGGATCGTGGCCTGCGACCACGACACAGGACGCCGGGTGGCTTTTGGCCGCAGCGACGCACCACCCGCGTCGCTCGCCGACGCGGTCGCCGCCTCATGTGCGATTCCCGGCTTCTACCGACCTGTAGAGATCGCTGGGCGAGGTTACGTCGACGGCGGCGTGGTGTCCACGTCGAACCTAGACATGCTCGCCGCTGAGGGGCTCGATCTCGCGATCTGCCTGAACCCCACCTCCTCGCTCCATGCGCCACGACCGCGAACGCTTGGTGAGCGAGCAGCCGCGGTGCTGCGCGAGGCATCGGGACGGCGACTCGGGAACGAGGCCAAAAGTGTCCGTGCGTCCGGCACCGAGGTCGTCCTGATCCAGCCTACGATCCAAGACCTCGACGCGATGGGCACGAACCTGATGAGCGCCAAACGACGACACAACGTCATCGAGGTTGCCGTGCAAACAGTTTCCAACCACCTCCGCGAGCCCGAGGTCCGCGCGCGACTGCGTGACCTGCCGCCGGGCGAGCGGATGCTCGTACGCAGACCACCGGGATCGCTCCCGCGGCGGCTCGACTTCGCCCGCCTGGCAGGCGGACGATGGGCCGCGGCGGCCAAGGCAAGCTGAGCGAGGTAACGACGGTGGACCGAAAGGAGGCACGCCGTCTGGCCCAGGCATTGCGGAAAGAGCTGTGGGTCAGCGCGAGCGATGAGCTGCTCGAGCGACTGGTGGATCGAGGCGGGATGAAGGCGGGATTGAACCCGCCCGAGCAGATCGAGGACGAGGAGCTCGCCGAGTTGGTGTGGCGTGCCCTGCGTTCGGTCGAGCTCGCCGAGGGCGAGTGAGCCCGACCCGGTCCGATCGGCCGCGTCGTTCGCAGCCAAGCAGGCCAGTCCCCGGCGACCGTGATTGGTTGCACGAGCTTGGAGCCGTCGCGGCAGCCGGCGACCGGCTTAGGGCCGAGGCGCCAGGCGGCGATGAGGATCGGTGGCCAGTGACGCAGCATCAGGTCGCGCAATGAGCGGAAAGGTCAGACGTTCGGTGGAGGACAGCGCGGGCTCGGCGACCGCCCTGGAATCGAGCTCGGCCAGATTGCTGATCGCCGCCGAACGCGCGGTCGAACTCGGCGCGCAGACCCTGCGTCGGGGCCGCTCCCACATCGGCGCGTTGATCGACAAAGGAGACCGCGACTTCGCGACCGACGTCGATCGCCACATCGAGTCGGAGATCCGGGCCTCGTTGGCGGAGGCCACACCGGAGATCCCGTTTCTGGGCGAGGAAGAAGGCGGCGCGAGCGGAGTTGCGGCCGTGTGGGTGCTGGACCCGATCGACGGCACGATCAACTTCGCGCGAGACCTCCCGCTGTGCACGATCTCCCTCTCGCTCGTGATCGCCGGTCAACCGGTCCTCGGGATCGTCGACGCGCCCCTGCTTGGCGAGCGGTTCGTCGCGCGGCGCGGCGGCGGGGCTTATCTGAATGGCGCACGGATCGCGGTCTCCGAGGTGAGCGGGCTGGATGAGGCGATCGTTGGTGTGGCGGATTTCAAGGTTGGTGTCGGCTCTGAGGATGAGAATCGGGTCCACCTGGGTGTCGTCGCGCGGCTGGCTCGTGAGAGCCTGCGGGTCCGGATGCTCGGATCGGCGGCGCTCGATCTCGCGTGGCTGGCCGTGGGGCGGCTCAACGCCACGGTGATGCTGTCCAACCTGCCTTGGGACGTCGCCGGGGGGCTGTTGCTCGTCCGCGAAGCGGGCGGGATGGTCTATGACTTTGACGGCTCCGATCACGATTCGGCTTCGCGGTACACGCTCGCCTCGGTTCCGTCGTTGGCGGAGTCGATCCGCGGGATCGTCGTGGAGGCGATGTGAAACGTCCCGCGGGCAGGCGGCACCGGCGTGACCAGGATCCCGGGTCTTCCGTCATGCCGCCCAAGAGGGAGCGTCTCGCGGTGTTCGCACCGTCGCCGCTACTTACGATCACGATCGAGCCGGGGGTCGATCGCTCGGAGGTCCATCTCCACGCGGGCGGTCAGGGCTTCTGGGTCGCGCGGCTCGCCGCGACCCTCGGGGTGGACGTGGTCCTTTGCTGCGCCCTGGGCGGCGAGCCCGGGCGGGTCCTGCGCGGCCTGATCGAAGTCGAGCCGCTGACGCTTAGAGCGGTGAGCGCTCCGACGGCCAATGGCGTCTATATCCACGACCGGCGGACCGGCAGCCGCGTAGAGGTTGTCCGCGTGCAGAGCGAACCGTTGGCTCGGCACGCATCCGACGAGCTGTACGGGATCGCACTCGGCGCCGGACTTGACGCCGACCTCTTGCTGATGACAGGCAGCGAGCCGGAGGACGTCCTCAAGGCCGACATGTATCGCCGGCTCGCCGCCGACCTGCGCAGCAATGGCAAGCGCGCGATCGCCGATCTGACCGGCTCGCCGCTACGCGCGGCGCTCGAGGGCGGCGTGGAGCTGCTCAAGATCAGCCACGAGGAGCTCGTCGGGGAGGGTTACGCTGCCAGCGACTCGCTGCCGGACCTGGTCGACGGTGCCCGCCGGCTCCACGCCGCGGGGGCCAGGCACGTGCTCGTCTCGCGCGCGGCGTCGCCCGCGATCTTGATCAGCGCGACTGAGGGCTCCGCCGAGCTCGAGCTCGCAGGTCCGGTGTTCGAGGCGCTGGACGAGCGCGGCACCGGCGACTCGCTGTTCGCCGCGACCGGCGTCGGGCTCGCGCGGGGAATGACCGTGATTGACGCGCTTCGCCTGGGGATGGCCGCCGGGGCGCTGAACGCCACGCGGCGCGGCCTCGGGACCGGAACACGAGACGAGATCGAGCGGCTTGCCGCCCACGTGAAGGTGACGACGTGAGATGGGCTACCGGTGGGTGGGGCACACCGCCGAGGCGAGCTCGAGATCGAGGTGCCGACGGTCTCGTGTGGCTCGCTCACCAGCGCAGCAGCGCCGCGATTTCGCCGTGCTCGTGCAGCCACTCCAGCTCGTGGCGCGCGACCACGACCCGCGCTGCGACCGCCATTTCGACCTGCGTCCCGGTGCGATCCGCAAGAGGCTTGCACTGCAACGGCCGATCTACTCCCCGACCCGGTCTATGGGCATTTCGGCCGCGAGGATCCCGGTTTTACGTGGCAGAAGACCGACCGCGCGCGGCTCTTGACGGCTGACTAGGTAGCTACGCCGACATCCGCGCCTCGCCGCCCTGAAGTGGCAGTCCCCGGCGAGCGAAGACCTCCCGAAGGAGTCGGAGGCGGTCGCTCATGATCCCGTCGACGCCGAGCTCGAGCAGTCGCTCGATGGTCGCCTCGTCGTTGGCCGTCCACACGTGCACGGGGAGGCCCGCGCGGTGGGCGGCATCGATGAATCGCTTGGTCACGATCGTGATCGGTCCTCGGCGGATGGGAACTTGGATGCAGTCGCCGCCGAGGCGTGGCATCACGCCGGAGGTTGCCGCCAGGCGAGCGACCGCAACCGCATGCGGTCCCATCGACGTGCACGCCCGCCCGCGACCGAGCGCGCGGATCCGTCGCACACGGCTGTCGGAGAACGAGCCCACGCACACCCGCTCCCAGGCGCCGAGACGGTCGAGCAGAGCCGCGAGCGGCTCGACGCAAGCATCCGACTTGGGGTCGATGTTGACACGGACGTTCGGCCACCGCTTGAGGATCTCGGCAAGGCGGGGGATGCGAACGCCGCAGCCCCGGAAGGGGAAGCTCCTTCCGCCGTCCGGCGAGAATGTGTGGCCGGCGTCGGCGGCCTCAACCTCGACGATGTCGAGCTCCGCAATCGCACCCGTGTGGTCGGTGATCCGGTCCAGGCGGTCGTCGTGGAAGGCGACGAGCACGCCGTCACGAGTGACATGGGTGTCGGTCTCGAGGTACCGGTACCCCAGGCTCACGGCGAGCTCAAACGCCGCGAGCGTGTTCTCCGGCGCCCCACCGGACCCGCCCCGGTGGGCGAACGCGATCGGACCGGAGTCGGCGAGAAACGGGTGCACATCCTCCGCTGTCCGGTCCGAGCGCGTCATCCCGGGAACTTGTAGCGGGCCGGGCGGCGAGCCGCGATGGGGGCCACCACTCCCTCACGCGCGGACAACACCCCGATCCCGATTGCGGAAGCCTCCAGATGCCGGAGCGCTACGGTACGCCTACGGTCAAGACCGAGACAACGGGACGGCTTCGCTGGAGCCGAGAGGAGTTCAAAGATGTGGCGTAGAGCATGGTTCCTGCTGGCGGGTGTCCTTGCGGTCGGGCTCGTCCTCACGAGGCGGCGTCTCAGCGAAGCCCAAGCGGAGCTCGACCGCGTACGGGCGGAGGTCGTCGCCACCCAGGAGAGGGCCGCACAGCCCGGCCTTGCCGAGGCCGCGGCGACCGTTGGGGAGACCGCCATGACCGGCGGCAAGGCAACGGCCGAGACCGCGGCGGCTGGGTCGGATCTCTCCTCGGAGTGGGAGCAGGCCGTACCGCCGATGGACAGCTGACCGCCCGTCGGCTTGGGAGTATCCGCGTGACTGGCCGCCGGAGCTGTCGGCGCGCTCGAGCGATCTACTCGCGCGGCCCTCGCCCAGCCCGGGACTGGCGAACGACTGAGCGGCGCCTTTGCGTCGATGAGCGGACCCGGCGACCGCCGTCGGCGAGGCGAGGTGCTTGGTGGCGGTCAGCCAGCGGGACCGCCACGTCGTTGCCGGCTGCGATCTGAAGGACTTTTCTGAGCGCCGGCGCCAACCCGATCTCGGGAATCGGCACCTCGACCTCGACCCTTCCGGCCTCTCGATCGACGATCCGAACCGGGTCAAGGCGCTTGAGCATGTCGAGCATCTCCTCGTTGGCTGCCAGCATCAGCGCGGTGAAGGTGGTGATGCCCTCCTCACGGGCGCGGGCGCTGATCACCTCGAGCAGCAGCGTCCCAAGGCCTCGGCCCTGCCAGTCGTCGATCACGGTCACGGCGACCTCCGCGACTTCGTGGCGGTCGGCGTCGCGGACGTAGCGCGCGACGCCGACCCCTTCGCCGGTTTCCTCGTCGAGCGCGATCATCGCCTCGTGATCATGGTGGTCGATCTCGGTCAGGTAGCGGACCAAGCTCTCGCTCAGCTCCGGCATCGGCGCGAGGAACCGCCGGTAGCGGGACTCGGGGCTGAGGCGCTCGAACCCGCGCAGCAGCAGCTCCCGGTCGGCGCTGTGCCCCTGACGGATGCGGACGTGCGAGTCGTCGCGCAGGGCGATCGGCGCGCCGAGCGTTACGAGCTCATTCGTAGAGGGAGTCGATGACATCCTTAACCTCGGGTGGACGACCGCTCGTTTCGCCTTCTGGGTTGCGCTCCGTTCGGAGCGTCCAGCCGGATCATGCGCCTCGCCCTGCTGGACGTCATCCGGGAGAACCCGCTACCGGCTGCGGAGAGACGCTGAGATGCGATCCCCTTACAAAAAGCCGGGGGAAACTACGGATGGAGCGGTAGGGCTTGGGGGATAGGTTCCCGGACCATCGAGGCTGAGGACGTAAGACGCATGGTTGACCGATTTCGAGTCCGCTGTCCGGTATGTCGCTCGTCGGTGCTGGTGGCGGTCCTGTGGGCGGCCGGCGAGACCTGTCCGGGCTGCTCGCGGCCACTGCACGCTCCACGCCGGCGCCCCCGGCCAAATGGCGTTCTGGGCAAGACGGTCGAGTTGCTACACGTAGAGGCACCGTCCAACCTTGGTGCCCGCTCGCGGCTCAGCACTGATGCGCAGATCCCTCAACCTGGAGGCTGAGGAACTCCGCAGTCGAACGGGCGTGGCAGGCTGGGTCAGGGCCCGGTCGGAACGGCGGTGGCTGGGATGACGGGGCGCAGCCTGCGTCGGCGGAGCTCGTCGACCGCGACCAGCACGACCTCGAACGAGCGGCAGTTCTCAAGCCGCCGCGTAGTTCTCACGGATCTCGATCCGCGGACACCCGTTGCCACGGGGACCCGGCGCGCGAGAAGATTCGCGAAAGGAAAGGAGCCTGAATGAAGCACTACGACAACGAACCCGAACAGGAGATGCACGGTGCCGAGGCGGTAGCGAACTTCCTCGATCGAAATCACGCCTCGTATGAGCTGATCGAGCACTACGCCACGTACGCCGCGAGGGAAGAGGCAAGCGCAGCCGGCAGCCCTGCTCCTCGCATGGCAAAGACCGTGGTGCTGCATGACACCGACGGCTACCGCATCGCGATCATCCCCGCCTCGGAGCGTGTTGATCTCGACAAGGCGCGAGAGGTGTTCGGCGCAAGCGCGGACATGCGGCTGGCGACCGAGCGCGAGATCGCGCAGGACTTCCCCGCATTCGATCCTGGCGCTCTGCCTCCGTTCCGGGGCCTGCTTGGAACGCCAGAGGTGCTCGACACCCGCCTGCTGCACTACCACAGGATCCTTTGCAGCGCCGGCGATCATCGGCATACCCTCAAGATCTCTCCCGAAGAGATCCAGCGAGTGGGCGAGCCGGCCGTGGCGGACGTCTGCGTCGGGACACCGGCGGAGGACTGAAGCAATTCCGGGCAGATGACGAGCCTTGAGCCCGCTGGGGCGTGCGGGCCTGGGCTCCATCGTGGAGGTCACGCTCGATGCGGCGCAGCTCTGCGATCTGCGCCGTCACCGCGCCGGCGCGTGCTCGCAGCAGCTCGATCCGCTCGGCGATCTCGGCCGTGCCCGGGGTGAAACCGCCACCTTCACCGCGAGCACGGCGAGCACGAGCGCGATCGCCAGCATCGGCCAGATCAGCCAGTAGTAGCCGTGCCCTGTGATCGCCCAGACGGCAATCAGGAACAGGCTGAACGCGGCGCCGACGCCCGCGCTGGCCGCCAGCGCCCGGCTGCCACGGAGGCGGGCGATCAACGAGGGACGTCTGGCGATCAGCACGTTCCAGCCATGATGCCGAGGGCCGTTGCGAGCGGGGAGAGGCGATGATGCCTCGCCTGCACAACACTCAGATAGCTGGTCCGCGCCGGAGATCGGTCCGGTTCGACCGCCGCTCAGCAGTCGGAGTGGCAGCGCTTTGATTGCGCTCGGCCTTCAATTGTGGAAGTCGTCCATCTCTGTAGTGAGCCCAGCCGGCCAGGAGAGCTGCTCTCGCCGAGGGGCGAAGCAGGAGCCGCGCGATCGATCCTATTGGCGAGGCGGCGGGTGTTTGACAGGTCTCGCTGTCGTCTGTCTGTCTACACCTATGGCTTCCGATCATTCAACAGGTTGAGATGATTCTGAGTCAGCCGCCGCACTGGCGCGGTGGGCTGTGATCATCACTCGGTGTTGAGGGGCCCAACCGCCTGCCAATCTTGCCCATCGGTCGTGCGCCACAGTCCCGCGCCCGGGGCGAGGACCCATGCGTGGCTTGTGTCGAGGACGGAGATGACCGTCGGCCAGCCACCGGGATCAAACGCCGCTGCGACGTTGTTCCAAGTCTGGCCGCCGTTGTCGCTCTCGGCCAGCCCGTTCGTCAGCGACAGCCATAGGCGATTCGGAGAGCCGGCTGCCAGAGCGCCGGGTTCCTCGAGCGGGATCGACCCTGCGGCGGGCGGCTGCGTGAGGCTCGGCGCCGCGGCCACGAGGCTCCATGTGATCCCCGCGTTGGTGGTGCGCAACAGGCCTTTGGTGCTACTCCCGGCTGCGGCACCGCCGATGCAGAGCAGCCAGAAGGTGTGCGGCGAGGCCGCCGTCAACATCCCACCGAACGTGCACGGCTGCCGATCCCACGTCGGGTCAGGGCGTGCGCGCCAGTGGCCGCCGGAGTTGGTGCTGATCAACAGCTCGCCCGTGACGATCCGCCCGGCGGTGAACACGTTGAGCATCATGTCCCCGTCCGGTGAGATCGAGAGATCGTCGAACTCGGGTGCTTGCGCTGTGATGTTGGGAAGTGCGACCTGCACCCAGACCCCGGTTCGGATCCCGGCACGCCAAAGCCGCGGCCCGCACGCCGACGGGGAGGTGCTGCTCGTCGCAGGCGGGCATGACAACGCCCACACATACCCTCCGCCTCGGGTGATCTCGACGGCCGGACCCGCGATCGGCGACACCTTCCAGTGCTGTCCGCCGTCGTAGGTCTCCACGACGCGCCCGTCGCCGACCAGCGCCCACAGGGAGGTGGCTGAACTTGCCACGAGCTGCTCGATCACCCGTCCTCCGAACGTCGGGCCGACCGGAGCCGCATGACCCTCCAGCCGCCACCAACGACCACCATCGTGCGTGACCGCAACCAGGACAGGCTGCGATCGGACGCTCACCGCCGTCCCGGCGCTGCTGTGCCTAAAGCAGGGAAACCGCCCAGCGGTAATCCCGATCCCCGAAGCGGGGGAGAAGAACTGCACCGCACCCATCCGCCACCCGGGTATAGCGCCCTCCGTACTGGCACCCGCACACGTAGGAAGGCCCGTGAGACTCGGTCCTTCGGCACTCGAGGAAGTGACCCGTTGGCCCGACGTGCTCGAGCCGCAGGCTGACAACAGTACGATCACCGACGCCGATGCGGCGATAGCCGCTCGGCAATCCTTCACCTTCCAGAGCCTCCTGCTGCAGAACGCCAGGCTGCGCGCCATGCCCAGACGGTCGCAGCAACATCGGCGCCCGCCAACCGTAAGGCGCCGCAGCCCACCCGGTGAAACCACGTCCCCGATTCGCCCCAGCGGGCTTGGGTTACAGGCTTGGGACCATCCGCCGTGGGCTCGGAGTCCAGCTATGCTCGTATCGGGCCCACGTTCCTCTCGGGCGCTTCGCGCCGTGCTTCGTTCAACAGCGCGCGGAGTTGCGTGTCGCGCGC
>Ga0116216_10002221_pt1 | contig 13009 bp, 15 predicted proteins | sample Sb_taG_11_FD_89696 | JGI IMG/M metagenome (GOLD analysis project Ga0116216, IMG submission 89696) | Peat soil microbial communities from Weissenstadt, Germany - Sb_50d_3_AS metaG | ecosystem: Environmental > Terrestrial > Soil > Wetlands > Peat | place: Germany: Weissenstadt | collected 2010-09-21
CGCGTAGCGCTGATCGTCGACCACGTGGTACAGGACGTCCATGATGGATACGACGTCATACTGCTCGTCAGGTAACTGCTCGGGATCGCCTCCGATGTCTAGTTGATGAATCGGAATGTGCGCAAAGGCCGCGCGAAGGCGCGTGACCGCTGTGGAAGTCAGATCCGATCCGCTGAGGTCTCGGACCCCGAGCTCCCGCCAGACGTTGAGATAGAAGCCCGTTCCCGACCCGAGGTCGAGTACGCGTAGATCCGAAGGGTTGTCGATGCTTTCGCCTACGACCCGGCGGAAGACCCGCTTGCGGACCGCGTACATCCAGCGGTTGAAGGCCTCTCCCAAACCACTCCATCCCACCGATCCGAGCGTGTAGGAATCGGTGAGACGCTGCTCCCAATAGCGGTTGGGGTCGAACTCCTCGTTGATCTGAGTATCGCTCATAACCTAGGCAGAGTTGTACCCTGAGAGCGTCGACCGATAGACCTCACTCCATCGACGACTGATGGCTGCATATCCAAATCGGTTCACGGCCAGAGCACGTAGATCTCGAGGCTGATAGTCCGCAAAACGGCCAAGCGCCTCGAGAATCCCTTTGACCAAGGCGTCAGGCGATCCCGGCTCGACGAGCACTCCGGCCCTGGGATCCAACACCTCTGGAACACCTCCCACATCAGTGGCGACGGAGGGACATCCGCAGGTCATCGCCTCGATCAGCGCACACCCCTGAGTCTCCCACAGGCTCGGCAGTACGAAGATGTCAGCCAGGCCCATCATCGCCGCGACGCGCTCCCGGGACAGGGCGCCATGAAACTCGAGATGCTTCTCGACACCCAAATCGCGAGCCTGCATCTGCAGCTCGCGTCGTAAGGGGCCTTCGCCTACGACCTCGAGTCTCGCTGAGGTGCCGGTAGCGCGCAGTTCTGCCAATGCCTGGATGAGATGGCGCTGCCCCTTGATCTGCACGAGGTTTCCCACCGTTAGGAGCTTTACAGCAGACCGCTCGGGGGATGGTGACCTCGCGGTGGCGGACCGGAGGCGGAAGAGCTCGTCGTCGACTGTGTTGGGCACTGGCACGATCGGTGTCCGACCGGCCAGCTCAGTCAGGCGGCGCCCGAGGTCCTCGCTGACCGGGCAGACGATATCGGCGCATCTGAAGGCGCGGCGTGCCACTGCTCTTTCCCTCGGACTCAGATGGCCGAGTGCCACGGCGCTCGCGTGCTCGGTGATCACGAGGGGCGCGCGGCTCACCGCTGCCACCACGGCCGCGGGCAGACCCGCCCCGAACACATGAGCGTGAACGACATCCGGTATCCAGGAATCGCTAAAACGCAGGCGTGCCACGACCGTGAGGATGCCGAGCATCTTGGCGAGGAAGCCCAGCTTGGGAACGCCCGAGCGCCGAAAGCGAATGCGGTAGGTAAGCACACCGTCCTCGTCGGACTGGTGTATGGAGAAGAGCTTTACCATGCGCTCCTCCGCCCGCCAGGTGATCACGCGGACGTCGTGAGCAAGCGCGGCGGCGTGTGCCTGCTCACGACAGAAGGTCCCGTTTATCGGCTGATCGGGCCACGGATACCACTCGGGCATCACCAGGACGCGCAACGGGCGGGAGTCGATGGGCGACGGTATCAAGGCTCGCCGCCACGCCACGCCGACCGTTTCTTTGGAGCCCCGCACCCAGTCGACATGGTCGTCCACGCTAGCGCGTGCGATGCCGCCGCTCGATCGCGTGCTCGACCAGCTCGGCCACCGCTTCTGCTGGAGCTGGATACACATATCGGTCTCGATCTCTCGGGGCATATGCGGCGCGTAGCGTTCCGTCTACCGCGGCCAGCAGTGCTTGAGCAATGGCCTCGACATCGTCCGGGGCGACGGCCACGCCGGTCCCGGTCTCCTTCACGATCCGCGCCGCCTCGTTTCCTCTGGCAAGCGCAATGATCGGCTTTCCCGCGGCCAGGTACTCGAACAGCTTGCCGGTCGCGTGTGAGACGTGGTGCGGAGAGGTGAGCAGCAGCAGCGCGTCGGCGCTGCGCTGCAGTGCGAGCGACCCCTCGCGCGAGAGCTGGCCGACGTGTCGCACACCTGCACCATCGGCATCGTCGAGGAGCTCGCGCAGGTGAGCGTCCAGTGGCCCAGCCAAAACCAATCGCAGTCGGTGCGCAGCGTCAGGGTTGTGGGCCAAAATCCAGCGCATCGCGGTAAACAACGGCTCGGGATCACGCCAGACGTCGCCGCCCAGCGCGCCGGTGTGCACGACGCTGACCGTGCCGGGCTCCAGCTCCACCTCAGATGCCTGGGAAATGCGCGTGTCCCACCGCGGGTCCCAGCCGTTGGGGATGTGTGTAGCCGCTATATCCATTCGCGCGGAGAGGTCCTCAGCGATCGGGTGTGACACGGCGATCACCGCCTCGGCCCCGCGTGCGACGCGACGCTCCAAGGCGGCATCCAGGTGATCCTGCGCACGCGTCGGCCACGGCGGACGCAGCGGCTCAAAGCGCCAGCCGTCGCGGAAGTCCGCGATCCATGAGGGTCGCTCGCGGCCCAACATCAGCCCAATCGTGTGCGTCGAGTGCATCGGGCCGCTGGTCACGACGCAATCGATCCGGCGCTCGCGCACTAGTCTCCGTGCGGCGGTAAGCGCGGTCGGTAGCCATGTCACGAGGCCGACATCGGGTACCACGACCCTGGGGATCACCGACAGCGGCGCCTTGGCTACAAGAGCCTGGGAGCCTGGGCCTGACACCAACGGCGGGCGCCGGAGCAGGCGACGAAGCAAGCCGGAGGCCATGAGATCGTCGGTCCGATGCGTATCGGTGGCTAGGTCGTCGTCCAGAGTTCCCCAAGCGCTCGTCGTGATCGTGGTCACCTCGTGTCCGAGCGAGCGCAGCCAATGACCCATCGCGGCCCACCGGTGCCCACCGGTTGGGTCCGGTGGGTGGTAGTAGGTAACGACAAGCAGCCGCCGAGCCGCCATGCGCTCAGGGCGACCGGCGGGCTGGCAGCGACTGGCGGTCGGGCGCATCTGTAGGCAACGCGCACATTGACTTTGTTCGGCCACGGCCGCACCCTAAACCATTCGAACACGTGTGCCACTCAATCGACCGGGGTGTCATGCCCCACGCTGTGAAACCATCAAACGCGTGAGCAATGTGGACGTGGTCATACCAACCTTCAATGCCAGAGAGCTGATGCTGCGCTGCCTGCAAAGCCTCGATGATCCGGCCATCGCGCAGACCGTGGTCGTCGACGACGCATCTACCGACGGCACCTCGCAGACGCTCTCCAAACGCTTCCCCGATGTCCGTGTCGTGGTGCTGGATCGTCATCGCGGGCTCGCGCACGCGCTCAATCGCGGCGCTGAGGTGGGGACAGCCGAGTTCGTGCTGTTCCTCAACAACGACATCTTCCCCGTCGATGGAGCCATCGGTCGTTTGTGTGGGGCGCTCAGGGATAACCCGCTCGCAGCCAGCGCGGGTGGCCGCCTTGTAGATACGGGGACCGAGCGCACGCAGGCCACGTACCAGCCGCGCGCGTTCCCAGGACTCGTAGGGCTTGCCGTGCGTTTGATCGGCGTCGAGCGGGCCTGGCCGGGCAACCCCTGGACGGGTCAACATCTGCGTCGTCCGCTCGACACGGTCGCCACCACTCAAACCGATCGTCAACCCGCTGGTGCGTGTCTACTGGTACGCCGCGAGGCGTTTGCGCGGGTGCGGGGATGGGATGAGGGCTACTGGTTCTGGTATGAGGACGTGGATCTCTGCAGACGCTTGGCCGAGCTTGGAAGCGCTCTCTATGTGCCCACGGCGGTCTTCGAGCACGTGGGGCGGGCAAGCACGAGCGGTTGGGCTCGCCACGAGCAGCACAAGCGCCTTTACCATGGCACCCTGCGCTATGCCGAACAGCACCTGCCGCGCTGGCAGCAAGTCCTGCTGGGTGCCATGATGATCATGGTGACGACTCCCAGGATCGCTTGGCGTGGGAGGCGATCGCAGCCCGACGCCCGGAGCTCATACCGTCACCTCCTCGGCGAGGGCTGGGCGCTGGCCGCCGGCCGCACACTCGTACCCGCCCCAGGCGGGCCCACGGTCGGTAATCGCCGGGCGCCGAGGTCCCAGTAACCCTGAAGATGAACACGCGAGCTCGCATCATCAGGGGCGCAACTCTCGGCATGGTCGTAGCGCTCCTACTGTTCTCGCCAGCCACCTCGTCGCTCGCGCAGGCATCCGCGACAAAGGCCATGTGGGGTCCCGCGATCCACGACGGAACCTCGCTGTTCCCCACCTACCGCGAACTCGGCGTGAAGATCTACGAGGACCGCCTGTACTGGAGCTCGATCGCCCTGCGTCGTCCCCATAGCCCCACCAACCCCAACGACCCCGCCTACACCTGGCCCGCGGAGGTCACCCAAGCGGTCGCCGAAGCGAAGCGCTACCACATCCAGGTCGCCCTCCAGATCATCGGCGCGCCCCCCTGGGCCAACGGCGGCAAGCCGTCAAACTGGGCGCCGCTTCATCCCCAGGACTACGCCAACTTCGCGATCGCCGCGGCCAGGCGCTACCCGTCTGTGCACCTGTGGATGATCTGGGGCGAGCCAACCCGGAGGCCCGACTTCGAGCCGCTGATTCCAGCCAAGCGCTCCGTGAAGCTGGACGCCCAGCAGAAGCTCGCGCCGCACATCTACGCCCGCATCCTCGACGCGGCCTACGGCGCGCTGAAGAGCGTCAGCCGCTCGAACCTGGTGATCGGCGGGATGACGTACACGACCGGGGAAATCTCCCCCCAGCAGTGGATCGAAAACCTGCGCCTGCCCAACGGCAAGCCGCCCCGGCTGGACATGTACGGACACAACCCCTTCGGCTATCACGCCCCCAACCTCTCCAACCCTCCCTCCAAGGAACAGAACATCGAATTCTCCGACCTCGGATGCCTCTCCAGGCTGGTCGATCGCTACCTGGGCCGACCCGGCAATCCCGATCCCAAGCTGTTCATCTCCGAGTGGACCGTTCCGACCAAGATCGACCTCGAGTTCAACTTCTACGTCGAACCCCTAGTTCAGGCCCAGTGGATCTCCGACGGGCTGCGTGTCGCCGGCGAGCTCCCGAGCGTCTATGCGGTCGGGTGGATCCACCTCTATGACGAACCTCCCGAGTCCTATGGGGGGCTGATTGAAACCGACGGGACCAAGAAGCCCGGCTACTTCGCCTGGAAAGCCGGTTGAGCGTGCCCGCAGCCAGCTTACGCTGGGTACTGGAAACCTACTGCCAAGCTGCCCTGAGAATCCGCAGATGCTTGCTGGCGGTGGGACGAGAGATGCCAACTGCCTCGGCGATCTCCCCGGTGCTCAGCTGGCCTGCCTCTCGTATGGTGGCCATAATCGCCCGGGCACCGCGGGGTAGACGTGCCTCCAGCTGACGATCTACAGGCTCGGCTAGCAGCATGAGCTTGACGCTTGCTGAGGTCTCTTCATAGAGAGGATCGACGAGCCCCGCCAGGCGCATCTCCTCGAACATCCGGCGGATTCCCTCACCGGTAGGGGTTCTTGCCCGAAGCTTCAGTCATTACAGCCACCTTGTAATGATCGGCGATTCTAACAGGGTTTCTGTAATGAGCCGCGAACCGGGCCCAACCTCGGCTGACCAGCAACCCTCCTCGCCCGACCAGCAGATCGACTTCAGCCGGGGCTGATCTCGCGGCGAACGTAGGCCGAGAAAAGCGGGTCGGCCAACGTCCATGAGCCCCGCCCGTCTGGCCGGATGACTATCGATGCGTCGGCGAGCGTGTTCAGCGCGCGGTTGGCTGCCTTCTTCTCCAGGTCCGTGTATGGGGAGTGGTGGTGTGCGAGACGGATCGTGACCTCGACTGCGGTATTGCTGGATGCGTTCCATCAGGTCGCTGTGCCGGCCGGCATCGTCTGCCAGTGCGCCGCGGTAGCCACGCTCGGCGAGCGTGCCGTCGATGTGGCGGGTGTCCTCCTCGACCGAGGTGTGGTGTGTCTGTTGGGCGATCAGCATCGTCGACCGTGGGTGCCCTTCGCCCGAGGCGATGATGAGCTCCAGGGCCTCCTCGTCGAAGGTGCAGCCGTCCTGGGCGAAGCGCTCGCCGAGTCCTGTGCGCCACTCATCCTCGGTAATTCGTGAGAGCTCGTGGAAGCCGCCGAACTGGTAGAGCGCGCGGTGCTGGTTGCTGAACAGATCGCGCATCAGATGCTCGACGCTCCCCGCGAAAAGGCAACTCACGCGAGGGGAGGCGTGGAGTGTCTCGCGCAGCCGCTGGGTGATCTGCTCGGGGTCGCCGTAGGCGCCGCTGGTCAGCTGCTGAAGCTCGTCGATCAGCAGGATCAGCTGCCGGTCGTCGCGCTCGGCGATCCGCTGCGGCGCGGCGCGGCGACGATGCGATGAATGCCATTCGCGAGCTGGGAAGCAAGCTCCTCGACGTCGCTACGGCGGCCGATGAGCTTACCCGGAGGACGGACGGGCTCCTCAGAGGGAAACAGATCTCGGGACCGCATGCGAGCCATGTTGTCCATTATGCCAACTACGGTTGACGAATTCGCCAACAGGCTCCCGGAGGTGGCCGCAAAAGGGCGAGATCGGGCGACGGACCACCGACGAACGCGCCCGGATCGGTCAGAGCGGACGGTCCCGACCAAGGTCGATCTCGAGTTCAATTTCTACGTTGAACCCCTCCTTCAGGCCCAAGGGGTCAGCCGAGCGCCCACAGCAGCGTGTGGGCCGGGATCAGCGTGTAGCGCTCGCCGGGCCGGTACAGGCTCTTGGTGGCCATCACCGCCGGCCGCTCGGGATGGGCTCTGGCGGCCGCCGCCGCCGCGGAGAGCGCAGGGTGCTCGCTGTACTTCACCTCGACGACGTCGAGCTCGTGACGTGGGCCGCAGACGAAGTCGATCTCCCCGCCGCGGGCCGTGTGCCAGATGTGCAGGCGCTCGGGCAGGACGAACGTCTCGATCAAGCGATCCGGAGGCTCGTAGCGCCGCAGCAGCGCCAAGCCGATGGCGTTCTCGACGAGCGCCTGCTCGCCCGACGCGAGCCCCGGGGCGTGGTCGAGCGCGATCGTGTGCAGCAGCGGGTCGGCGAGGTAGACCTTCTTGTCTCTGGACTGCTCGTTGGTCTGCGACCCGCTGCGCCAGAAGTAGGCGACGAACAGGAAGTAGCCGCCGGCGAGCAGCTCGATGCAGTCGCGCACGGTCTGGTGACTCGAGCGCCCGCCGGCCCGTCCAAGCGGTACGTCCATCTCGCGCGCCATGGCGCTCCAGCTGACCTTCGACCCCAGCGAGCACACGACGCGCTCGAGCAGCGCCTCGGTGGCGAGGACGCTCGCGCCGCTGCGCTGCAACTCCTTCACCAGCGAGTCATACAGCACCCGCTTGACCTGCTGGGAGGGCTCATTGGCGCCAGAGACGGCCTCGGCGACGGCGGCTGGCAGTCCGCCGAAGCGCAGGTAGCGACGCAGAGCCGCCTCCAGCGCTGGGGCGTGCACGCGCATCTGACGCGCCAGCGCCTGACCGCCGTCGCTGAGGAGCTCGGCGATCGTCAGACGTGGGGAGCGTGGAATCTGGGCGTTCACGGCGTGCGCGAACGACGCGAAGCTCTGCGGAAGCGCGAGGTGGTCGCTTCCCGCCCCCCTGCGCCCCGGTAGGCGCTCGGCGGCGCCGCGCTGGAGATCAATCGCGGAGGAGCCGGTGCATACAGTCACGTCCTCACGGATCAGGCCCTGGTCCCAGAGCGACTTCACGGCTGTCTGCCAGCCTTCCACCGAGGTGACCTCGTCCAGCAGCAGCAACCCGGGAGTTTCGCGTTCGGCGAGGTCGATCGCCCGTTCGACCGTAGCGGCGAGCTCGGAGAGATGCCTGCCCTCCAGCTGGTCCAGCGCTATATAAGTGACCGAGCGCGGCCGCAAGCCCTTCGCGATGATCTTTTTCTAGAAGATGCTGCTGCTTCTGACGAAATGTACTCATTAGTGATAGCACGATCGTGGACCCCCGACCTGTTCAGGGTGTCCGGGTAGGCCCTATCCGTCGAAGAACCGAGGCATGGTCTTAAGCGTGTCATCCACCTGTCGATTCAAAAGGCGATGCTCAGCCATGCAGCCAGCCTGACTTCGCGACGCCGGGTCGGCCAGTCGGTAGCCGGTCTCCTGCTCGCCGGCCTCGTGGCGCTTCTGACGCCTGCAAGCGGTTGGGGCGCCATCACGACCTTCGGCAGCCCCCTCTCGGCGCCCGCCACCCTGAACACCGCCGAAAACCTCGCCTACCAGGGCACCTACACGCCGGTCCCCCCCAACCCGGAAGCTCCCAATGGGGTCTTCCACACCCCCCACTACGGCGCGGACACGGTCCTATGGAACGCCGCGTCGGCCGCCGGCGGGGTCCAGGCCCCTGCTACCGGCCAGGCCGTCAAGGTCAGTTTGGAGGGCTGCGCTCAGGCTGCTTCCGGCGGCCCCTCGCCTCTGACGCAGATCCACTTCCAGGACCTTTCCCCGCTGGCCGGCGGGAGCGGCGTCAAGGTCAACATCACCTCCCAGGCCTTCGAAATCCCGGTCTGCGGGCAGAACGGCGCGAGCGGATCGACGGTCAGCACCTATGAACCCATCAACCTGTGCGTGAGCGCGGGCGACTACGTCGCCTTCAACGACGAGGGCGGATACGTCCCCAACGTCTACCGCGCCGGAGTGCCCTACCAGGTCATGGGCGCGGTGCAAGGCGCGACGACGGACTCCTTCCTGAAGAACAACGGCACCGGCAACGGCGCGACCCTGTTCTCCTCGGATCTGAGCGCCAACGAAGGCTTCGCGGTCAACCGCGGCGCGGAATTGATGATGCAGGTGACGCTCGGAACCGGCCCGGACGGGACGCACATCTGCGCGGGAGGAACGGCTGGTCGGCCCGCTCCCCTGCCGGTGATCAGGATCAGCCGCCAGACCGACGGCATCAACGCGCAGCGGATCGTCGCGGTGGCCATCTACTGCAGGCCCGCCGCCGGCTGCAACGGAGTCGCCACGATGAGCTTCGGCGGCCACCAGGCCAGCGTCGGCGGCGGTGGGTTCAGCCTGCCCGGCAACACGACCAGCCACCTGCCGATCCGCCTGGCGCCGAGGCTGCTTGGACTGGTCCGCAAGCACCACGGCGTGCAGGCCACGCTGACGGCCGTCGTCGGCGGTCAGACGTTCACCCAGACGATCCTCGTGAAGATCCTCTGAGAAAATGGTGGAGGGTGACTCAGCGGATACCCTCTACCGCTCATGCCCATCGCCATCGTCACCGGCTCGGGGGGTCTGATCGGCTCGGAGTCGGTCAGCCACTTCATCGAGGCCGGATACGAGGTGGTCGGTCTCGAGAACGACATGCGCGCACGGTTCTTCGGGCCGGAGGCGTCGACCGCGCATACGACCCAGGCGCTGGTGGAGCGCTACCCCGAGGAGCTCCGAACACTCGAGCTCGACATCCGCGACGCCGAGGGCGTGCAGCGAGTGTTCGCCGAGCACGCGGGCGGGATCGAGCTGGTGATCCACACCGCGGCGCAGCCCTCGCACGACTGGGCCGCCTCCGATCCCCAGACGGACTTCGGCGTCAACGCCAACGGCACGCTGAACCTGCTCGAGGCCACGCGCTGCCACACGCCGAACGCCACGTTCATCTTCTGCTCCACCAACAAGGTCTACGGCGATTTGCCCAACCAGCTTCCCCTGATCGAGGGCGAGCAGCGGCTGGAGCTTCCGGAGGACCACCGCTACTACAAAGGAATCGACACGACGATGTCGATCGACGCATCGACCCATTCGCTGTTCGGGGTCTCCAAGACGGCGGCGGACCTGCTGGTGCAGGAGTACGGGCGCTACTTCGGGATGCCGACCGTTTGTTTTCGGGGTGGATGTTTGACCGGACCCAATCATGCCGGAACCCAGTTACACGGGTTCCTCTCATACCTGATGCGCTGCACGATGACCGGCGACCCATACACGGTCTTCGGCTACTCCGGAAAGCAGGTGCGCGACAACATCCACTCCGCCGATCTGGTGGCCGCCTTCGAGGCATTCCACCGCGCCCCCCGGGCGGCAGCCGTCTACAACATCGGCGGGGGACGGCAGAGCAACTGCTCGATGCTCGAGGCGATCGGGCTGTGTCAGGAGATTGCGGGACGCGAGCTCGACTGGAGCCTCGGCGAGGAGAGCCGGATCGGAGATCACCGCTGGTGGATCAGCGACCTCGAGCCGTTCCGGCTCGACTATCCGGACTGGCGGATCACGCTGGACGTGCGCGACATCCTGCAGGAGATCCACGATCGCAACACCGAGCGCTGGACGTCTGTAGTGCGCTAGACTACAGATCACTACATGAGTCGTCAGGTAACCCAGAAGCCGTTCTCGATCCGCATGAGCCCGCGGACGCTCGCTCGCCTGGGCGTGGGTGCACGGCGCCGCGGCGAGGCCAAGTCACGGACGGCCGAGCGACTGATCGACGAGGGGCTGCGGATGGAGGACCACCCCGGCATCGTGTTCAAGGACGGCCCCACCGGACGCCGCGCGGCGCTCGCCTTCGGTCCTGACGTGTGGCAGGTCGTGAAAGTCGTCAAGGAATTTGGGTCCACCGGCGAGCAGGCGATCGCGGGCGCCGCCGAGTGGGGCAACCTCTCACACGCACAGGTCAACGTGGCCCTCAGGTACTACGGCGACTTCCCCGAGGAGGTGGATACGCGGATTGCCTTCAACCGCGAAGAGACCGAGCGGCAATACGCCGCATGGAAGCGCACGCAACAAGCGCTCGCCTGAGCCGTGAAGCTCGTGCTCGACGAGATGTACACGCCCGCGATCGCCGAGCAGCTCCGCGCTCGCGGACACGATGCCAACGCGGTGGTCGAGCGTACTGAGCTTCGCGCGCTCGCGGACACGGACCTGTTCGCATTGGCCCAGACCGAGCAGCGCGCGGTCGTCACGGAGGACATCGCCGACCTGAGCGTCATCGCCGACGATTACGACCAGCGCGGCCAGGCCCATTACGGTCTCGTGCTTGCTGACCCCAGCCGCTACCCCCGCGGAAGCCCGGGAGCAATCGGTCGCATGGTCACCGCCCTGGACCGATTGCTGAACGAGCACCCCGACGACACGCCGACAAGCCTGCGCCACTGGCTTTGAGATCCGCTCTGCAGCTGTTTGCCTACGCGTCGTACACAAACGGGAGCTCGCCGGCCATCTCGTTCAGGCGGGGGGCCGCGGCGTCGCGCTCTGAGATGATCAGCTCCGCGACCGGCAGCGGCCAGCGGATGGCGATGTCCGGGTCGTCCCAGGCGATACCGCGCTCAACGGCGGGGTCGTAGTAGGCGCTCTGCTTGTACAGCACGTCAGCGACGTCTGAGAGCACGCAGAAACCATGGGCGAAGCCGACCGGCACATAGAGCACTCTCATGTTCTCGTCGTCCAATTCGACGGCCTCCCATTGGGCGTAGGTTGGGGACCCGCGTCGCAGATCGACGTTGATGTCGACGATCCTGCCGCGAGCGCAGCGCACGAGCTTGGCGACGCCAGCGCCGATGTGGAAGTGCATCCCGCGCACGACCCCGTGCGAGGAGCGGGAGTGGTTGTCCTGGATGAGCTCCTCCCCGGCGGGAATCCCCACGTCCTCGTGCCAGCTGCGGCGGTAGGTCTCGCTGAAGAACCCGCGCTCGTCGCCGTGCACTGCGGGCTCGATGATCTGAAGGCCGGGCAGGCGGCAGGGGATCGCGCGCATGGGCGCGCAGGCTATCCGGTCGCACCGGCCCCGGCGTCCTGAACGTGCCCTCTGGCTCGCACGGCCCATGCGCCCGCCGCGGCGCGATGTCCTCAGGCAGGCCATCTCCACCGGCGCACCTCGCATCTCTCCCTGCCCGCCACCGCCACCGCCGCGACGGCGCCTATCCCCACGTCCAGCTCCTCTGTCCACAGCTCGGCGTTCTCGTCCGCCGCCGCCGGCGCCCCCCCGAGACCGACCCCCAGGCACTTGACCCTTGCCTCGTGCCTCGTCCACGCGCGCAGGAGCTCCATCCTTCGTTCCTCGCCCTCCATGCCCTCGAGCATCTCCGCGCGCTCCTCGCCCAGTAGCCGCTTGGCGATCGCGACTTCCTCGAGCCGCCTCTTGCGGCTCCCGCTCGCCACCTCCACGTCGATTCCCACCTCCCTCTGGCTGGTCACCGCAACCAGCGTCAGGCCCTTCGAGTGGGTCATGTTGAACTTCAGGCCCTCCGCTAGGCCCCTCGCGTTCGTCGCGTCCAGCTGTGGCTTCCCGCTCGCACCCTCCTCGAGCCGAAGCTTCTCCGGGCTCTTCCCCACATACCGGCTCACTATCGCCAGCAGCCTCCCTCGCGAGCAGCTCTGCTCGAGATCGGCTCGCCACACGTCGACCACACCCTCGACCGCCCGCGGATGAAGCGGCGGTGCGCTCCAGCGTGTCCCAGCTGCGAGATCCATGCGGCGCATTATCGGGCCCGGTGGCGGCGCCGGCGGCGAACCGGCGCACGCGAATTGGCAGACTTAGTTCGATGAGCCCGCCCGCGAGCACCCGTCTGGAGCGCCTGCGCGAGCGTACGGGCGGCTACACGCTAACCCCCGCCCAGTACGTGATCGTGACCAACGCTGCCCTGGTCGCGCTCACGCTGATCGTGCTCACCGGCGCCGCCGTGCGGCTGACCGGGTCGGGCCTCGGTTGCCCGACGTGGCCGAAGTGCTACGGGAACGTATATCCGCCGCTGAGCACCCATGCGGTGATCGAGTTCTCCAACCGGCTGCTGACCGTGCCGGTGTCGATCGCGGCGGGCCTGGCCTGGCTGGGAGCGTTGCGGCGCAGGCCCTACCGGCGCGATCTGATGTGGCTGGGAGCGCTGCTGCCGCTCGGCGTGGTCGGCCAGGCGATCCTCGGCGGATTCACCGTGCGCGGCGCGCTGGACTACGGCTGGGTGATGGGCCATTTCGCGCTGTCGATGCTGATCCTCGTCGACGCCGTCGTGCTCGTGTGGCGGGCCGGGAACGC
>Ga0116216_10002222_pt1 | contig 13005 bp, 12 predicted proteins | sample Sb_taG_11_FD_89696 | JGI IMG/M metagenome (GOLD analysis project Ga0116216, IMG submission 89696) | Peat soil microbial communities from Weissenstadt, Germany - Sb_50d_3_AS metaG | ecosystem: Environmental > Terrestrial > Soil > Wetlands > Peat | place: Germany: Weissenstadt | collected 2010-09-21
GAAGCCGACGTCGAGAGCTCATCGCGGCTGAGTGTACGTGAGCGCGATTGGCCGCCGATGCGCTTCGGTGGGGGCCGCCGCACGGGCTCGCTGTACACGCCGGGCCGCAGGCAGCGGCACAATCTGAGACGACGGCATGTACTTCATCGCCCACATCGGCAATATCCCAGTGGAGGAGTGGCTCCCCTTCGTCGTCCCCGTGCTGGCGCTATATCTCTACGGTCGCCACAAGAACCGCCGTCGACGCGACGCGATACAGCGCCTCCCCGATGCGAGTAAGCCGCTCGAGGAGGGCACGGTTGAGCTGGTCCTCGCCCGCTGGGCGAAGGCCAAGCACAAGGATCTCTCGCCCGCGTACCTGCCGCTGCTGTACCCACCCGGTCCAGACGGCATGAACGCGGGCGAGCTAGCCGAGCGCATTCACGTCGACCCCGCCACCGTCGAGCGACTGCTCGAGGAGCTGGAAGACCTCGGCTACCTAGACCTCGACGAGCGCGACGAGCGCGACGGACCTCGCGTGTCGCTCACCTTCGAGGGATACGACCTGCTCTACGAGACCGAGGCTGCGCTGCTCGCACAGGCAGCGGGCGCGTCGTCGTAGCCCGATTCGAGCGCATGCTGAGCCTCAACACGCCTGATGCGACTCGTGAGGCGGTCAAGCAAAACGACAAAACGGCTTACTTGCGGGCAGTTCTGAGACGCGCCCGGCGTGATTCGAACACGCGACCTCTCGCTCCGGAGGCGAGCACTCTATCCACTGAGCTACGGGCGCAGACGACGCCTCACAGACGGCATCCCGGCCTCGGAGCTTAGCGCCGCCGCACAGCCCAGCCCATCGCGGCCAGTCCGCCACCGCTACCGTAGCCATCATGGACCTGTCACTGTTCTTCGTCGGCACCGGCGGCTCGGTGCCCAGCGCCCGGCGCGGCCTGCCGGCGGTTCTGGCATGCCGTGGCGGTGACCGGCTGCTGTTCGACTGTGGCGAAGGAACACAGCGCCAGCTCGTGCGCTCGGTCGGGCTGACCGACGTGGAAAGTGTGTTCATCACGCACTTCCACGCCGACCACTGGCTGGGGCTGCCGGGAATGCTGAAGTCGTTTGCGCTGCGCGAACGCGACCAGCCGCTGACCGTGTACGGGCCGCGGGGGCTGAGGGACCTGATGGGGGCGATGCGCGTCGTCTACGGACGCCTTCCCTACGAGCTGGCCGTCGTCGAGCTCCGGCCGGCGGAGACCGTCGCGCGCGATGGCTACCTGATCGCCGCCATTCCCGTGCGCCATCGCGCAGGCGCCTCGTTCGGATACGCGCTCGTCGAGGAGTCCCGGCCAGGCCGTCTCGACGCGCGCCTGGCCAAGGAGCTCGGCGTGACGCCCGGGCCCGACTTCGGTCGCTTGCAGCGCGGAGAGACCATCGCGGGAGTGAAGCCCGAGCAGGTCATGGGTCCGGCGAGGGAGGGGCGCAAGATCGTGCTCTCCGGCGATACCGCGCCGTGCGAGGCGCTCGCGATTGCCGCCCACCAGGCGGACGTGCTCGTACACGAGGCGACGTTCGCCGAGGAAGAGGTCGAGCGCGCGCGCCAGACATCCCACAGCACCGCCCGCCAGGCAGCCGAGCTGGCGCGCGATGCCGAGGTGCGCATGCTTGCCCTTACCCACGTCTCCAGTCGCTATGCCGGCGGAGAGCTTCGCGACGAGGCACGCGCCGTGTTCGCCGCCACCGAGGCGCCGCGCGACTTCGACACGATCGAGGTGCCGTTCCCCGAGCGCGGCGCTCCTACGCTGGTTCGCTGGTCCGAGCGCCAGGCGCGCGACCGATCGGGGATCGATCAGTCCCCGGCGCCCGCCGGGGATGCCGAGCCCGTTGCATCGCCCTGATACATTCTGTGCGCTCCTTTAACCCGGTCCGGTGAGGCCAGGAAGGAAACGATGGACGAGAGCAGCGAGAAGATTGTCCTCCGCACGGAGGACGTACAGCGGGCGCTGACGCGCATCGCGCACGAGGTTGCCGAGCGCAATCCCCGACCACCGACTTCCTCGACAGTGCCCCAGGCCTTGGCCCTGATTGGGATCCATCGCCGTGGCGCGTTTCTTGCGCGGCGGCTGAAGGATCTGCTCGAAGAGCTACTCAACACCGAGATCCCGCTCGGGGACCTGGACATCGGCTTCTACCGCGACGACGTCTCAAGCCGGCCCGACGCGCCGGTTGTGCACGCGTCGCACATCGACTTCGACATCAGCGGGCGCACGGTGGTGATCGTCGACGATGTCCTCTACACCGGTCGCACGGTGAGAGCCGCGATCGAGGCGCTGTTCGACTACGGCCGGCCCGAGCGTGTGCAGCTGGCCGTACTCGCTGACCGCGGCCACCGCGAGCTGCCGATCCGCCCGGACTACGTCGGCAAGAACCTGCCCACCTCCAGAGCCGAGCACGTGCATGTGCGCGTCTCCGAGCTGGACGGCGTCGACGAGGTTGCGATCGCCTCATCCACTCCTGTGGAGGCATCAGCATGAGGGTCGAAGGCCCGGCTATGGGCGCCATGGAAGGCGTACGTCGTCGTCAAAGGGCCGACCGGATGCAGGCCCCATGAACCACTTACTCTCGATCGAGGATCTCGACCGTGCGGGGATCGAGCGGATCGTCGCACAGGCGGCGCGTTTCGCCGAGGTGTCAGACCGGGAGATCAAGAAGGTGCCGGCGCTGCGGGGACGGATGGTGCTGAACCTGTTCTACGAGGCTTCGACGCGCACACGCAGCTCGTTCGAGCTGGCCGCCAAGCGGCTGTCGGCCGACGTGGTGAACTTCGCCGCGAGTGGATCGAGCGTCGAGAAGGGCGAGTCACTGAAGGACACCATCCTCACACTGAGTGCGCACAAGCCGGACGCGATCGTGCTGCGCACCCCGTGGGCGGGCGCGGCCGAGCTGGTCTCGCGGTGGTGCAGCGCGGCGATCGTGAACGCGGGCGACGGCAAGCACGAGCACCCGACGCAGGCGCTGCTCGACGTCTACACGCTGCGCAAGCGTCTGGGCGGGATCGACGGCGCGTCGATCTGGATCGTCGGCGACGTCACCCACTCAAGGGTTGCGCGCTCGAACATCATCGCGTTTCAGCGGATGGGCGCGAAGGTAACGGTTGCGGGTCCGCCGACGCTGATCCCGCGCGGGATCCAAGCGCTCGGCTGCGAGGTGCGCTTTACGTTGGACGAGCTCCACTCGGCCAACGTGGTGTACGCGCTGCGGATGCAGCGCGAGCGGATGAGCGAGACTTGGGTGCCGTCACTGCGCGAGTATGCCGCCTGGTATCAGATCAACGGGCGGCGGCTGGGCCCGCGCCAGATATTGATGCATCCCGGCCCAGTGAACCGCGGCGTGGAGCTCTCCGGCGAGGTCGTGGACTCCCCGCAAGCTGTCATCACCGCACAGGTCGAGGCTGGCGTGGTCGTGCGGATGGCAGTCCTGTACGAGCTACTCGCAGGAACGCGCGAGCCCCAGCCCGTCCCCGAGCGCCAGCTCGCTTGATGACCGTGTTAGGACCGATGACCGTGGGGTTGACCAGCTGATGGCGGCAAAGCCGCTCGTCCACGGACCGCAGCAGCCGGCGGATCTCCTGCTGCGCGATGTACACGTGCTCGACCCCCGCGCCGGGATCGACGCGCGCCACGACGTGCGCGTGCGCGCAGAAGTCATCGCGGAGCTCGGCGCACCCGGCGCATTGCAGAACGACAACGGCGAGGAGGTCGTCGAGGGCCATGGCCGCCATCGGCTGCTGCCGGCGTTCTTCGATCCGCACGTCCATCTGCGCACGCCGGGACAGGAGCACAAGGAGGATCTGGAGACGGGAACCCGCGCGGCCGCGGCCGGTGGGTTCGGCGGGTTGATCGCGATGCCGAACACCGATCCGGTGCTCGACTCCGCGCCGCTGCTGCGCTCGCTGCGAGACGCCGCGGCACGTGAGGCGCGAGTTCCCGTCGGCTTCCTGGCGGCGATCACCCGCGGGTCAGAGGGCGAGCAGCTGACCGAGATGGCCGAGCTGCGCCAAGAGGGGGCGCTAGGCTTCACTGACGACGGCCGGCCGGTGCAGAGCGCGGGGATGCTGCGCAAGGCGCTGCAGTACCAGCGCCTGTGCGGGGGTGTAATCGCGCTGCACGAGGAGGACAGGACGCTGTCACGCGGCGGGGCCATGCACGAGGGCGCGGTCAGCGCCGCGCTAGGGATCACGGGGATACCGACTATCAGTGAGTCGACGATGGTCGCGCGCGACGCCGCGCTCGCCTCTTATGAGGACGCGCGCGCGCACTTCCAGCACCTGAGCTGCACAGCCTCAGTCGACGCCATCGCCGAGGCTAAGGCGCGGGGGTGGAAGGTGAGCGCCGAGGTGACGCCCCATCATCTGCTGCTGACCGAGGAGGACGTGCGGGGGATGGACACGCGCATGAAGATGCACCCCCCGCTGGCGACCGATGCCGACCGGCGGTCGCTCATCGAGGGGCTGCGTGCGGGCACGATCGACTGCGTGGCTACCGACCACGCCCCGCACGCGCGCGAGGAGAAGGAGGTGCCGTTTGAGCAGGCGCCGATGGGGACGACGGGACTGGAGACGGCGTTCGCGGCGCTCTACACCGGGCTGGTGCTCACGGGCGCGCTCGAGCTGGGGTTGCTCGTCGAGCGAATGACCGCTGGGGCTGGGCTGTTCGAGTTGCCGACCCCGCGCATCGCCGTGGGCGAGCCGGCGGACGTTACGCTGGTGGACCTCGAAGCCGAGTGGGTAGCCGGGGAGCGCGGCTGGGAGAGCCGCTCGGAGAACTGCTGCTTCGCCGGGCGTGCTCTGCAGGGCCGCGTGCTGCTGACGGTCACCGCGGGCGCGGTCGTCTATCGCGAGCGCGCCTTTTCCGTGGTGGCGTCCCGATGAGCTTGCTCGACAGAGAGCGCACCGCGCTCCTCGTCATCGACGTCCAGGAGGGGTTCAGGCCGTACGCCTCGTTCGCGGGTGTGGCGGAGTCGTGCGCGAAGCTAGTACAGGCGGCGCGCATTCTCGACGTGCCCAGGCTGGTGAGCGAGCAGTACCCGAAAGGTCTCGGCCACACTGCGCCCGAGGTTGGGTTGCAGGATGAGAAGCCGATTGAGAAGACCGTGTTCTCAGCTGCGCGCGCGGATGGCTTTGACCTCGGTGAGCGAGATCAAGCGATCGTGTGCGGGATCGAGACGCACGTGTGTGTTAGTCAGACGGTGCACGATCTGCTCGGCAAAGGGGTGGAGGTGCATGTGCCGGCCGACGCGGTGGGGTCGCGGCACGAGATCGACTACGAGCGCGGTCTTGAGCGCATGGAGCGCGCGGGCGCCGTCGTAAGCACGGTCGAGGCGGCGCTGTTCGAGCTGCTGGAGCGCGCGGGCACACCCGAGTTCAAGGCCGTCCAAAAGCTGATCCTCTGAGATGACCGTGAGCCTTCGTCATTCTGCGTCCTCGGTCGCTCGTGTACCGAAGCCGGGAGACACTCGCTTCGCTCGCATCCCCGTTTCGGCCAGCACACTTCGCTCCCTGCGTCCTTGCCTGACTCGACTCACGGTCATCTCAGAGGCACGATGAATCCCGCGACCGCCTACGTGATGCTCCAGGACGGGACGCGCTTCGACGGCGAGGCCTGCGCCGCAGAGGGGCACGCCGTGGGGGAGGTGGTGTTCACGACGGGGATGTCGGGATATCAGGAGTCGATGACCGACCCCTCGTTCGCGGGGCAGCTGATCGCGTTCACCTATCCGCACATTGGGAACTACGGCGTGAGCGCGGAAGCGATGGAGTCAGGGAAAGCGTGGGCGCGCGCGGCGATCATGTGCGAGGCGTGCAACCGCGAGGACGCGCCGAGCGCTGAGCGCGGCTGGCTTGACTGGCTGAGCGACTGCGGCATCCCGGCGATCACCGGTGTGGACACGCGCGCACTCGTGTTGCACATCCGCGACGCTGGGGCGATGCGTGGGGGTGTATTCCCCGTGACGATGTCCGAGGCTCAGGCACGCGAGCTGATCGAGTCAGAGCCACCGATGGCCGGACAGGACCTGGCCGCCGTCGTCACTCCCCGAGAGGTCAGCCACCACGGGCAGGGCGACGGGCCGCAGATCGCGGTGATCGACACCGGGATCAAGGCGTCGATGGTCCGCGAGCTCTCAGAGCGCGGTGCGCGCGTGTCACTGCACCCGTGTAGGAGCACGGCCGAGGAGCTGCTGAGGGAAGACCCGGACGCGATCTTCCTGGCCAACGGCCCGGGCGACCCGGCGGCGTTGGGATACGTGGTGGAGACGGTGCGCGAGCTGGTCGGGAGAAAGCCCGTGTGGGGGATCTGCCTCGGCCACCAGCTGCTGTGCCGGGCGATAGGGTTGGAGACGTTCAAGCTGCCGTTTGGCCACCGCGGAGCGAACCACCCAGTCAAGGACTTGCAGACAGGGAGGGTGGAGATCACCTCCCAGAACCATGGCTTTGCTGCGGTGGGACCGGATGGTGCGAGGACGATCGACACCGACGAGCCGGTGCGCTGGCAGACGGACTTCGGCGAGGCCGCCCTGTCGCACGTGAACCTCTACGACCGCACGGTCGAGGGCCTCGAGCTGCTCGACGTGCCGGGGGGGACCGTGCAGTACCACCCCGAGGCGGGCCCCGGCCCGCACGACAGCCTCTACCTGTTCGACCGCTTCCTGGAGCGCATTGCCCAGGCGTGAGGACATCCACAAGATCCTGATCCTGGGCTCGGGCCCGATCGTGATCGGGCAGGCCGCGGAGTTCGACTACTCAGGGGTGCAGGCGTGCAAGGTGCTGCGTGAGGAGGCCTACGAGGTGGTGTTGGTGAACTCGAACCCCGCGACGATCATGACCGACCCGGAGTTCGCCGACGCGACGTACATCGAGCCGCTGCTGCCGGGTCCGGTGGCGCAAGTGATCGAGCGCGAGCGCCCGGACGCGCTGCTGGGGACGTTGGGCGGACAGACGGCCTTGAACTTGTCAAAGGCGCTGCACGACGACGGCACCCTGGAGCGCTTCGGAGTGGAGTTGATCGGGGCGGACTATGAGGCGATTGCATGCGCCGAGGACCGTGAGCTGTTCGGCGCGGCGATGGCGCGCGCGGGGTTGCGGATGCCGAAGAGCGCGATCGCGACGACAGTCGCGCAGGCCAAAGACGCGCTCCCCGGAGTCGGCCTGCCGTGCATCGTGCGCCCGGCGTATACGCTCGGCGGGCGCGGAGGAGGAATCGCGCGCAGCCCTGAGGAGTTCGAGAGGATCGTCGCGCTCGGGATCGAGGTTTCGCCGATCGGGCAGGTGCTGCTCGACCAGTCGGTGCTCGGCTGGGGCGAGTTCGAGCTGGAGGTTATGCGCGACAACGCCGACAACGTCGTGATCGTGTGCTCGATCGAGAACGTCGACCCGATGGGCGTGCACACGGGCGACTCGGTGACGGTCGCGCCGCAGCAGACGCTGACCGATCGGCTGTACCAGCGGCTGCGCGATCAGGCAATCACGGTGATCCGCGCAGTGGGGGTGGAGACGGGCGGGTCAAACGTGCAGTTCGCGGTGAACCCGGACACCGAGGAGATCATGGTGATCGAGATGAATCCGCGCGTGTCGCGCAGCTCGGCGCTGGCGTCGAAGGCGACAGGGTTTCCGATCGCGAAGATCGCCGCGCGGCTGGCGGTGGGGTATCGGCTGGATGAGATCGACAATGACATCACCGGGGTCACGCCTGCATGCTTCGAGCCGACGATCGACTACGTGGTGGTGAAGTGGCCGCGGTTTGCGTTCGAGAAGTTCCCAGGCGCTGAGAGCACCCTGTCGACGCACATGAAGTCGGTAGGTGAGGCGATGGCGATCGGGCGCACGTTTGGCCAGGCGTTCGCGAAGGCGCTACGCTCGCGCGAGCTCGACAAGCCGCCTTGTCTTGAGGGGATCACCGAGGAGAAGCTGCTGGAGAGCCTGCGGACACCCGGACCGGCTCGCTTCGAGACGGTGCTCGAGCTCCTCAGTCGGGGCGTGGATGTCGAGAGGGTGCACGAGCCGACGAAGATCGACCCGTGGTTTCTGCAGGAGCTGCGCACGCTCGCTCTGGATCCACAGGCACCGTTCGAGGGCGAGCGATCATTCAGGTCGGTCGACACCTGCGCCGCGGAGTTCCCCGCACGCACGCCCTACTACTACTCCGGCTGGGAGCGTGCGGCGTCGCACGAGGTGCGGCGGGGGAAGCGCGAGTCGGTCGTGATCTTGGGGTCGGGGCCGAATCGGATCGGTCAGGGGATCGAGTTCGACTACTGCTGCGTACACGCGGCGATGACCGTGCGCGAGTCAGGACGCGATGCGGTGATGGTGAACTGCAACCCGGAGACGGTGTCGACCGACTACGACACGTCCGACCGGCTCTACTTCGAGCCGCTGACGCTCGAAGACGTGCTGGCCGTCGTGGAGGTCGAGCGACCGCTGGGGGTGATCGTGCAGTTCGGCGGGCAGACGCCGCTGAAGCTCGCCGCGGGACTGGCGCAGGCGGGCGTGCCGTTGCTGGGGACGAGCGTTGAGGCGATCGACCTGGCGGAGGACCGCGGGCGCTTTGGCGCGCTGCTGGAGCGCCTGGGCTACAAGGCGCCGCCGTACGCGACAGCGCACACGGTGGAGGAGGCGCTCCAGAAGGCCGCGGAGGTCGGCTTCCCGCTGCTGGTGCGGCCGTCCTACGTGCTGGGGGGGAGGGCGATGGAGATCGTCTACTCGCGCGAGGGTCTCGCCGACTACCTGCGCCGCGAGGTGGGAGAGGACGCGCGTAGCGCATCCTCCCATGTGAGCCGTGAAGGCTCCCCTCTAGCTCAGGATTCGGACCCGCCCACCCCGGATGCCCCGCGGAGCACTTCAACCGAGATCTTCCTGGATCACTTCTTAGAGGACGCGATCGAGGTCGACGTGGACGCGCTCTGCGACGGGGAGGGGGTGTGGATCGGGGGAATCATGCAGCACGTGGAGGAGGCCGGCGTGCACTCCGGCGACAGCGCCTGCGTGCTGCCGCCACACTCGCTCGGGGAGGAGATGCTCGAGCAGATCCGCGCGGCGACGCGCGAGATCGCGCTGGCGGTCGGGGTCGTCGGCTTGCTGAACGTCCAGTACGCGGTGCATGCCGGAGAGCTGTACGTGCTCGAGGCCAACCCACGTGCATCGCGAACCGTCCCGTTCGTATCTAAGGCCGTCGGCGTGCCGCTGGCGAAGATCGCATGCCGGATCATGCTGGGTGAGCGGATCGCCGAGCTGGAGCTTCCACAGGGAAGAGAGGGGATGGGCTTCGGCGATCACGTCTCGGTCAAGGAGGCGGTGCTGCCGTTTGACCGCTTCGAGGGCTCCGACGCGATGCTCGGCCCGGAGATGCGGTCCACAGGCGAGGTGATGGGGATCGCTCGTGACTTCCCGACCGCGTTCGCCAAGGCGCAGGCGGCCGCTGGCGTGCCGCTGCCGATGGAAGGCACGGCGTTCATCACGGTTACCGACTCCGACAAGAAGAGCGCGTGCGCGGTTGCTCAGATCCTGCACGACAACGGCTTTCGGATCGTGGCCACGCGCGGCACGGCTGACGCGATCGTGCAGATGGGTGTGCCTGCGGAGCCATTGAAAAAGATCAACGAAGGCTCACCGCACGTGCTGGATTGGATAGAGCGGGGTGACGTCGACCTCGTCGTGAACACGCCCACGGGGTTCGGCGCGCGAACCGACGGTTGGGAGATCCGCCGCGCCGCGATTGCGCATGGCATCCCATGCCTGACGACGCTCGCCGCTGGGCTCTCGGCCGCGCGTGCGATCACCCGTGCCAGACGGGACGGCGAGCCAGAGGTGCTGTGTCTGCAGGAGCTGCACGGGGCCAGGACAGCGTGAGCGAGGCCCCCTTCGGTCGCAGGCTGCTGACAGTCACCGGCATGGACGAGCTGGGGTCCTACCGTGTGCTGCGGGTCGCCGACCCCGACGGTCCGGACCCCGCGCCGGGGCAGTTCGCGATGCTGGCGACGGCCGAGCGCTGGGGCGGAGGCGAGGACGAGCGGCCGTACTTACCGCGCGCGTTCTCGATCGCGCGCTGGGGCGAGGGGGAGGCACATTTTCTGCTGGAGGACGTGGGGCCGGGCACGAACAGGCTGTGCGAGCTTGAAGCGAGCGACAGGCTGTGGGTGCTGGGGCCGCTCGGCACGGGCTTCACGCCGTCGCGGGACGGTCGGCGCGCGCTGTTGGTGGGCGGCGGTGTGGGAATCGCACCGCTGGCGATCCTGCAGGATGTGCTGGAAGGCCAGAGTACGGTCCTGCTCGGCTTTCGCGACGCCGGGCGCGCAGTGGGCGCCGCGCTGCTGGGAGGCGCGCAGGTGGCCACCGACGACGGCTCGGTCGGTTATGACGGCCGCGTCACCGACCTGCTCACCACCGAGCTCGACAGCGACCCCTGGGCCACCGTTTACGCGTGCGGCCCCGCGGCGATGCTCGAGATGGTCAGGGCGATGTGCGCCGAACGTTCCGTGCCGGCTCAGCTCGCACTGGAGGCGGGGATGGCGTGCGGGTTTGGCGCGTGCTTCGGCTGCGTCGTGCCCAGGCGCAGCGGCGGGTATCTGCGCGTCTGCGTCGAGGGGCCCGTGATCGACGCCGCCGAGCTGGACCTGGTCGATGAGCATGCGGGAGCACCCACGTGAGCGTGGACTTCTGCGGGCTGCAGCTGGCCCACCGGGTGATCAACGGGTCGGGCACGTTCGACGCGATCGCGGCGCAGCGGGCGTTCGGCGCAGCACTGAAGGCCGAATTCCCCTTCGCCGCGTATGTGTCCAAGACGATCACGGTCGAACCCCGCGAGGGCAATCTGCCACCACGGCTGTGGGAGGCGCCGGGCGGGCTGGTCAACTCGATCGGGCTGCCGAACAAGGGGCTGGAGCGCTACATCGCCGAGGACCTGCCACAGCTCGCGAGCATACTGGCCGACGAACACCGGCCGGTGCCGTTGATCACGAACGTGATGGGGTCAACCCCGGAGGAGCTCTCGAGGCTCGTGGAGGCGTGCGAGGCGCATAAAGAGATTGCGGCGGTGGAGCTGAACGTATCGTGTCCGAACGTGAAGACCGGGCTGGACATCGGCGCCGACCCCGCAGCCCTGGAGGCCGTCGTGCGCGAAGTGCGTCCCCGCAGCCGCAAGCCGCTGATCGTCAAGCTCACCCCGAACACGGCCGACGTGGCCGCCTGCGCACAGGCGGCCCAAGCAGGCGGCGCGGACGCTGTGTCGCTGATCAACACATTGCGTGCCATGGCCCTCACGCCGCGTCGATCCGGTGCCCGCCCGCTCGGCGACGGTCGCCCGCCTGGCAATGTCCGTCGATCCAGCCCCAACCCTGCAATCACATCTGTGCCCTGGCTGGGAGGGGGCGCCGGAGGCCTCTCTGGCCCCGCGATCCGCGCGGTCGCACTGGCCCAGGTGGCGGCCGTTGCCGCGCGCGTGACGATCCCCGTGGTCGGCATGGGTGGAGTGCAGACCACCGCGCACGCACGCGATCTGATCGATGTCGGGGCAACGCTTGTCGCGGTTGGCACCGAGAGCTTCCGCGACCCGGCGGCAGGCGCCCGCATCGCTCGCGATCTCGACTGAGTCTGGATCCATGCCAGAGTGGCTAGCGGGTCGAGGGTGGATCGGACCGTTAGACTGGCTGACCGGCCAGAATCGGCGGAGGTAAAAACCCCTGCAAACACGCCGTGACACCATCCACCAGCCTCGATACGGCTAGACCTCAAGCTGAGGTATACATGAATTCGTCATATTTGTCTTGATAGCCGCCCGCTGGTGTGTAGACTCGCCGCCCATGGCGACGGCGACCAGGGTGACGTCCTCAAACCTCTCAATGGCCCCCGAGCGATCCCTGAACCAGAGGATGGACGCGCTCGCAAGAGCCAACCAGATCCGCATCAAGCGAGCGCAACTGAAGCGCGATCTGAAGGCCGGGCGCCTGTCGATCCACTCGCTCCTGCTCGACCCGCCCGAGTACGTTGAGACCGCCAAGGTGTTTGACATGCTGCTGGCCGTGCCCAAGTACGGGCGGGTGAAGGTCAACAAGATCCTCGCCCACTGCAGAATCTCGCCGAGCAAGACGATCGGCGGGCTGTCAGAGCGCCAGCGAAGCGAGCTGGTTTCCCTACTACACCGCTGAGCGGCCGTTCCCCCGACCTCCGTTCCCCCGACCTCGGTATTAGGGTGGCCGACATGGCGCGCGTGTTCGTCATCACGGGACCTTCGGGGGTCGGCAAGGGGACGCTTATCAGGGGCCTGATGGAGCGGCTGGGAAGGCTTGAGCTGTCGGTGTCGGCCACCACACGCGCCCCCCGGCTCGGGGAGCGGGACGGGGTCGACTATCACTTCCTCAAGCGCGAGGAGTTCGACCGCCGGGTGAGTGCGGGGGAGTTTGTCGAGCACGCCGACTACGCGGGTCGTAGCTATGGGACGCTGCGCACGGAGCTGGAGGGGCGGGTGCGCGCGGGCGTGCCGGTGGTATTGGAGATCGAGGTGCAGGGCGCCCGCCAGGTGCGCCGGTCTGTACCGGACGCGGTGCAGGTCTTCATCGCGCCTCCCTCGTTGGACGCGTTGCGCACACGACTGATCGGGCGCGGGACCGACGATCCCGAGGAGGTGGAGCGCCGTCTGCGCGTCGCCGAGGAGGAGCTCACTGCCCAACCCGAGTTCGAGCACGTCGTCGTCAACGACAGGCTCGAGGATGCGCTGGAGCAGCTGACGAGGATCGTCGCCGCGGAGCTGGACTGAGCCCGAGCGGCGGGAGCGCTCCGCGGCGCAACCTGTCGCCGCGGCAGGGCCACTACACTCAAGGGCAACCAAGGAAAGGCAACGCAACCGTGATCTCCCCCCGCATCGACAGACTGCTGGAGAACGTCGACTCCAACTATGCAAGCGTGTTGGTGGCCGCCAAGAGAGCGCGTCAGATCAACAGCTACTACCACAACCTCGGCGAGGGAACGTTCGACGAGTTCCC
>Ga0116216_10002225_pt1 | contig 12983 bp, 6 predicted proteins | sample Sb_taG_11_FD_89696 | JGI IMG/M metagenome (GOLD analysis project Ga0116216, IMG submission 89696) | Peat soil microbial communities from Weissenstadt, Germany - Sb_50d_3_AS metaG | ecosystem: Environmental > Terrestrial > Soil > Wetlands > Peat | place: Germany: Weissenstadt | collected 2010-09-21
ACGATGGACGACGGTTCGGCGTATGGGCCGATCGGCACTGATCCCGGGCCGCCGTCTTCGACCTCGCAGGCGCCCTTGGAGTCGTCCCACAGCTGAGCGACCAGCGCGCCGTCGGCCATGCGTGCCGGGCCCAGAGCTTTGCAGACGTCAGCGATCTCAGTGTCGCCGCTGTCCGCGCGGGTCCAGCCCGATCCGCCGTCCGGATCGGTGACGCTCTCGGCGTACTCGTGTGTGAGAGTCATCGAGGGAGGCCCACATCCCGCGGCTCCTTCGGCGTCCAATATCACGGCAACCGACGGCCCGACGGCCCATTCGCGCCCGCTGGTTTCGTGGAACCCACACGTGCCGTCTTCCAGTCCAGCTGCGCCGGGCGCAGGCAGTACCGCATAGGTTGCGTTGCCGTCGCTCCCGCCGCCGGTGCGCTGTATCACTTCATAGCCCTCCCGGGCGGCCAGTTCGCCGGTGACCTTGCTCGTGATTTCCCGCGGGTCATAGTATTTTTCGACCACCGGCGAATCCAGCAGATCCGGGGATATCGGACCGTCGAGACTGCTGTACTGCGTCAGGATCTTCTGGTACCCCGAGCCCGGCAGTCCCTCCGCAGTCGCTTCCAGTTCGTGCTCCAGCCCCGACCGGCTCGACCAACCCGATCCCCAAAAGACGAGCACAAGGCGCGGTTCGTTCTCGACCGGCCCGTCGTAGTAGTGCATCGAGTCGGCCGACAATGCGGCCGGGCTCGCCTCGGCCTGGGACGTCGGAGTGTTCGACGCACCCCGACCGTCACCCGCGAGGCGGGGATTTTGCGGTTCCGCCGGGTCGAAATGCACCCGCTTGCCCTTCGCCCACGCCGGCACCGGCACGCCAGGTGGCAGACCATCGGCAGCCCACGCGGGGGGCGGCGCCTGCGCCGCGGTTACGCCCACGAGCACCGGCAATGCCACCACGGTGACCAGGAGCACAACCCCGCGCTTGCCGACCGCCTTGATGGCCCGGGTTCCCCCCGTGTGCATGTGGCTCCCTCCTTGCCTCTAGCTCAGCGTGAACGCCTCGCTGCGAATCGTCTCGTGCCGCCCGGAGCCGTTAATCAGCGTAAGCGTGTACTTGCCCGGTCGCAGGCGGCGCACAGAGAGCAGGCGCAAGCTCATGCGCCCATGCGCGGTGCGGGCGGTTCCGGCTGCGTACACCCTCCCGTGCCGGGACAGCGTCGCCTGGGCGGCCAGGCCTGCCGTCGTGAATTTCACGGTGCCCGAGACGAGCTTGGCCTTGCAGCGCTGCTTGCCTTTGACCTTCGTGCACGTGACGAGCTCGACCTTGCCCGCGGGCCCCTGCGCCCCAGCGGGACCGGTGAGCCCTTGGGCGCCCGCTTTCCCCGCGGGGCCTTCTTTGCCGGTCGCCCCGACCGTTCCGTTTTCGCCGCTGGCGCCCTTGGGGCCTTCTGAACCTTTGGGGCCTTCGGGGCCCTCCGCTCCCTCGGGTCCTTCAGCGCCTTTGGGTCCTTCTTTGCCTTCCACGCCGCTGAGGCCCGTGCCCATCCGGCCGATCGCCTTCGTCGTACCCTCGTCGCTGAACCACATGTCGCCATCGGGACCTGCTGCGATCCTGGTCGGGGCGCTGCCGCTCGGGAGGGCGTAGCTGAACTCTGTGATCGCTCCGTTCGGCGCGACGCGCCCGATCGCCGGTGTGGCACCCCTGTCCGCGAACCACACGTTGCCTTCAGCGCCGGTGGCGATCCCGAATGGTTCGGCGCCGGTGTTCAACCCGGTGTTGAACACGGTGATCGCCCCACTCGGCGTGACCTCACCGATGGCCGGCGGCCCACCCACATCGCCGAACCACATGTTGCCATTCCCACCCAGTGCGACGCCGAACGGCTCGGCTCCGCCTTTCAATCCGCTGTTGAACTCGGTGATCGTCCCGTTCGGCGTGATCGCCCCGATCGCGCCATTCAAGTCCGCGAACCACATGTTGCCGTCGGCGCCGAGCGCGATCCCGCCGCGCGGTTCGGCTCCGATGTTCAGCCCGCTGCTGAACTCGGTGATCGTCCCACTCGGCGTGATCTTCCCAATCGCCGGCGTCGCACCGTCGTCGGTGAACCACATGTTGCCGTCCGCGCCCAGCCCGATCGCTGTCGGCGCGGCTCCGGCGTTCAAGCCGGTGCTGAACTCGGTGATCGTGCCATTCGGGGCGATCTCGCCGATCGCCGGCGTCGTACCCTCGTCGGTGAACCACATGTTGCCGTCGGCGCCCAGCGCGATCCCGGTGGGCCCCGCTCCGGCGTTCAAGCCGGTGCTGAACTCGGTGATCGTGCCAGTCGGCGTGACCTTCCCGACCGCGGGCGTCGTGCCCCCGTCCGTGAACCACATGCTTCCATCGCCCCCGAGCGCGATCGAGAATGGTTCGGCTCCGGCGTTCAACCCGGTGCTGAACTCGGTGACGGAGCCCAACGGTGCCGCAGCCGCGATTGGGTCTCCCACGGCCAGTGCTGCGCACACCAACGCGAGCAGCATGCCAACAGAGGCCCACGCCGACACGGCTCGCGGGCTTAGTTTCCTGTGATCGCGTTCGGCTTGCACGTTCGTCTCCTCGTGAGTGTCAGCGGGTCGCCAGAATAAACGGCCGCGTTCGCACGCTACCCCAAGAACGTTAGGCGCGTCAACTCAGGATCATCTGGCCCAACAGCAATGCGGTGCAGCGAAGGCGCTTGACGCGACGCGCAACTGCAACGCGACTGGCGCTAGCAAATAAACACTGCGCTAGCTGTTTTGCTGCGTGTGTCCCCGCATCGGAGGTGCAGCCCCGCGCTACGCCGCCCATCAGCGTCGGCGATGCAACATGTCCTACCGCCGCCGTGTGATCGGCCAAGATAAACAACCGGCATCGGCTCGGTGCCGAAACGCCCCGCATCGGTGTGCGCGCCGCCGGGTCTCGGGGTCGGCCGGCGCACGCGTAAGAGTTACAACGCCTAGAAGGACCGTTGGCGCCCAGCGGCCGCCCCAAGCGCCGGCTTGACCGCGGGCGCCGAGGACGACGGCGAGTCGGGAGAGCGCTCGCAGTAAACCGAGAGCCACTGCGGGGCGTTCCTGCGCGACCCCGACGGCACGCATGACGAGTCCGTCCACCGGTTGCCGTTAAGACGACGCGCATCGGCGCCGATGAGACGTGCATGGTGACACTCGACGCCCGGACAGTCCGCATGGCGGTGCTACTGGCGGCTTTTATCCTCGTTATCCTCCTCGGGGCTGTCGTGCCGCACCAGGCCAGCCTCATCTTCGCCTGTGGGGCCGACGTCGGTTTGCTGGTGGTCTGCTGGCTGAAGGGCAAGCCGGGCATGCTGCTCTTGGGGTTGTTCGTTCCGCTCGTCGGGTTGATCGGCGCGATACGTCTGGCCAAGCCGGCCTCGTACTGGGCTTGGCACTGGTACGACCAGGACAAGATGGCAGAGGGTCAGCGACGCTTCGCTGGCTCTGAAGGGGCCCTTCCCGATCCAGGTTGATGCCGACGGCACGCTCCATCACGAGCCCGAGCTTCTCGACTTGGTCGTTGTTACTCTCCCTCTGGCAGAGGGAAGTCGGTACAAACGCCTGCTTCGGTGATCTCGACGACGCGGTTGATCATGAGTTCGCCCGAGTCGCTGGCGCCGCTGCGCGTCGTCTGCTGCTCGATGTGTGCCAGCGCGATGTCGAGAAGCTTCTGTTGCGCTTCGCGCGAAGGGGTCGGAAGGACGATCAGACCGGGGTGTACGGCCTGCCTCTCGCATAGCTGGCGGAAGTCCCCGAAGTTGTTCGTGACGAGCGTTCGGTCCTCGTCGATGCAGTGTCGCAGTACCTCGGCGTCGGAGCGGCCGAGAAGTGCTCTGTCGCGGTTGCAGGTCGCGTCGAGGCCGTGGCGGTGCGCGATGTCAACCAGTGACGGGGAGAGGTCCTCGTCGATCCAGAGCTTCATCGGCGTTCCGCCAGGGTCTCGTAGGCCGTCCGCGACGCGGGTGCGCCCTGGCGTAGGTGTGGGCCGTCTGGAACGCCTCGGCGGGGATGTGCGGGTAGTCCTCGGTCAAGATCTCGATGGTGTCGCCGTCCTCGATGCGACCGGCGACGGCGCGGACACCGATGCGGGTGCCGCGGATCACGGGCTCGCCGCCCTTGATGTCTGGGTCTATCTCGATCCACCGATCGCGCAGCCTCGCATAGCTCTCGGCCGCGTGCACGGTCTGGCTGATATCGGGGGACCAGCGCACGACGAGCGCGTCACTGATCTGCAGCTCGGTGCCTTGCCGGGCGCGATACGGCTCGGTCTCGTGCACCCAGCGGCGGATCTTGCGCTTGACCGTCATCGGCAAGGGAAGCGCCGTCTGGTGCAGGAGCGCGAGGACGCCCACGTCCTCGCTGGTCAGCCAGCTGCCCTCGCGGCGTTTGTGAACGGTCACGATGTTCTGCTCGATCGCCTTGTCGAGCGCGGCGAGCGATATGCGGGCGATCTCGACGGCCTCGCGGCGCGTCAGCATGGGGGTATCGACGGTCTTCGACATAAATAGCTCCTGAGGAGAAGCAGTTTAGCCGGCTCGGCGGGGTTCGTCAAGCGGATCAGCCCGCTGGGGTCGAGCGTGCCGGTGATGAGCTCGCGTCGATCGTCCCGCCCCGCGCAAACCGGGCGAGGCCCCCGGAGACCCCCAAACCGGGCGGCGCGCAACCCAGGCGCGTCAGGCAATGATCTTTATCGGCGCGGCGAAGCTCAGCAGGTCCGTGGTGGCGATGCCGGATTCTTGCAGCGGTCCGCCGAGCACACTCGTCATCGGCACGTCAAGCGGACCGCCGAGGAGCATCTTGAGGGCCTGATGGCCTTCTTTCTGCGCAAGCTTGAGCGTGACGCGCCCACCGAGCACACGAAGCGCATGATCGCCTCATCGAGCGCCGCTATCGCCTCATCGTGTAGGCCCACCCGAGCCAGCCCGGTGGCCCTCTTTACCAGAGCTTCGCTGACCGCCCGCGTCTGCTCGGGATCGTCCGAGTCCCAATACGTCTCGACCAGCGCGCCGAACGCGTCAGTCTCCTCTTCGCGGTCCGGGTTCTCAGACACCGCTCACCACGTGCAGGATATGCGGCGTTGTGTGAACACACATCCGTGTTCCCATGCTCTGCGGACTCCCGATAAGTGTTGACCGGCGTGACAAGAATCTAAGCCGGCGCTTCGCACGCTGTCAAACGCGCACGCACGAAGACAGCAGGTCTAGCAAGCAGCCCCGGACGGAATCCCATGGCGGGCATCCCAAACCCAGTCAACACGGGATATCGCGCCAAGTAGCTGGCGCGAAATCGCTATCCGCCGCTTCGAAGGACCCCTCAGCTAGCGCGCGGCCCGGGTCTACTTCCCCGAGGACGCAGGACTTGCCAGGGCGTCTACTTCCGGCCGTTCTTGGACTTAGCGAGGTGGCCGTACTGCGTGCGGGCCAAGCGTTCGCAGGTCTGCCGATTGCGCCGGTTGTGTTTGTGCCTGCAAGCCCTCAGGGCGGCGGCGTAGAGCTGGGCGCGGGTCTTGGGCTTCGCGCAGCCGGTGACGGCGATTGGGACCTGCTCGTTGATCTGGAGCCCGTTCGAGGCTTTGAAGAGGGTGGGCATCTTGAGGTTCTGCCCGCAGAAGCTGCCGTGGGCGCTCGCCGGGAGATTGGCGCCGAACTCCGAGAAAGGTCCGGTCGGGATGCTCACTTCGATCGATTCAAACGGCGTGTCGGGGGTGTTGCGGAACGTCGCGCTCGTGACCCCGGTCTTTCCGTTGATGAAGGTTTCGCCGTGCAGGTCCACAGTCACGCCGTCGCCCTTCAGCGCGAGCACGGCGTCGGGGAACTTCGCGCCGCCATAGGAGACGAAATACACGGGCCCTTCCAACGGGACCGGCAGAACGGGCGTGTGCACGATCGCGTGCCCAATCTCAGAGGCGGCAGGGCAGGCTCCCCGGTTGGTTTCGAAGGTGGCAGCGAGGCACGCCTTCTGGATCGTAGTCAGGCGGGCGGGGAGCTGCTTGGGCAGATCGAACTTCGCCTCGTTGAACCAGGACTGGACGCCCTGCTGGGTGCCTTTCGGGTAGCTGATCAGGAAGCGCAGGCCGGCGCCGTTGGCTTTGGAGGTCTTCCCGGCCGTGGCGACGGAGATCTGCGGCTGGAACTTCAAGGTGGCGCAGTTGGTCACCTGGAACGGGGTTGCAAGGCTGGAGGAGAGCCCACCGGTGCTCGTGACGGCACCCCCCACCTGCAGGTGTTCGCAGTTCGTGGGGTTGAACGTGAAGTTGGGCCGGTCGATCGCGACGTCGACACGGCGCAGTTTGATCGGGATACCCGAGGTCTGGCCGTTCGCGCCGACAGGATCAAGGATCGTCGGGAACGGGTCCGACACGTCGGTCGCCTGCGCGGTGAGCGGGTCGATGTAGAGCGCCTGGCGCACGACGACCGTGCCGAGATGGAACGGGCCCGCGACCGCCGGGACGACGACCGCGAGGCCGAACGGCGCGCCCTTGTATGGCCCGGTCCAGTACGCCTTGCCGGCCACGAACAGCGGGTTCGGGCCCGGGCCCGCGAACGCCGTGACCGTGCCTACCCGCGTGGATTCCGGGCACCCTCCGGTGCCCGTTTCGGCTTCGCGGATCTGCGCTTCGGTGCACTGCGGGACGCTGCCCACGTTCGCCAGCAGCCCCGGCGGCAGGGTCAGCGTCAGGCCGCCGAGTTCCTGGTCAGAGTCGGCGCGCGAGAAGGAGGCGACGAAGCTCGTGTAAGCCCCGGCCTGCAGGTTCGTGGAGCCGGCCGTGAACGCGGGGGCAAAGCCGACGGCGCAGCCTTCGTCGATCGTGAAACTGTCGAACGGGGTCGCGGGCAGGCCGGAGTCGGGCGCCGACCACGGTTCCAGGTCGCTGCCGACCGTGAACGTGCCGCATGAGGGCGGGGTCGCGAACTCGGCGCGGGGGCCGCCGAAGAAGTGCAGCTTTAGATCGCTGAAGGGAAGATTTGGGTCTTCCGGGAAGTACCCGGTCAGGCGCCCGGTGCCCGGGTCGGCTTTGACTTCCCCGGCGAGCTTCAGCACGACCCCCGTCGTTGGGTCGTTCACCACGACATATGTCGCGACGATGGACCCGAACGGGTTTTCGTTCTGCGCCGCCAGGTACATCTGGCCGACCAGCTTCCCCGCGATCAGCGGGGTTTCCAGTTCCAGTTCGCCGATCTTCGACGCTTCCGGGCACGCCGGCTGTTCCCGATTGAAGTTGAAGGGGCTGCCGCCCTGCCAGCCGATCTGGCCGGTCGAGCAAGCTTCAAGGCCGCCACCGGCGGAAGGGTCGACCGTCATCCCTTCGGGGAAGGTGACGGTCGCGTTCTTCAATGTCGGCGTCGCAGGCACTTCCGGTTCCTCGGTCTGCGGCAGTTTCATCTCGAAGTTCAGCCCCGAGGGGGTGTCAGCCCGCTGCGTCGTGGGCTGGGCTTTCAGTTCGGGCGTGAAGTGCAGGATGTCGCACCCGGTCATCGGGGGAGACTTCGATTCCATTTTCGCCCACGCCGGTTCTTCGAGGTTGACCGGCGTGCCGTCTTCGTTCAGCTTGCCCGGATCCCGCCACGAGTCCATGTAGATCGTGGCGGTCGGTTCTTCGCCGTTGCAGTTGCTCGGGTTCGTGAAGAACGGGATCTCCTGGTTGCTCGTCTGGTCGCGCAACGCCGGGTCGCCGTAGATCGTCGCGACAATCGAGGTCAGTTTGATCTGCGGGATATCCGGGTTCAGCGCCTGCAGCACATACCCCCGCGGCGTCGGCACGACATGCGTGTAGAAGACGTGCGCGCCGGCGAGCGTGTCCACGTAGGCGAACTCGGCGGGGACACCGTGCTCGGGCACCATGTTGTAGATCGGGCCGTTGATCGCATCGGTCGACTGCGGCATCGTGAAGAGGTGGCCGATGATCGTATCCTTCGGACAGCCGCCTTCGCCGTGTTCGATGTGCGAGGAGAGCTGCGCGAACGTGCAGCGCGGCGCGGCGCGGACGCTCCCCACGAAACCGAGCGGGAGATCGACCACGATCGTCTTCGGATCGACGACCCCGTTGACCGCAAAGTTGCCATCTGGCCCTTGCCGAAACTCGCTGTTCAAGTCGATCGAGGTCGTCAGCTCGTAAGGATGATCGGCGGCCTGGGTGTCACGTTCACCGCCCGGCCCCGTGGCTTCGCCGTCGAACTGGCTGAAGCCGAACGCCGGCGGCGGCCCCGACCCCGCCGTCACTTCGCTCTTCGCACTCGCCGCCCCGCCGCCGCTCACTTCCGCGGTGTTCGTCAACGGCCCGGGCGCAGCGGGTTCGTTGACCGTGACATAGGTCGTCATTTCCAACGTTTCGTCGGGCTGCAACGTAAAAGGCAAGAATCGGCATTCCTGCAAGGACGGACAAAGTTTCAAGGCTTGTGCGAAGGGTTCTTCCGCGAGGTTGACACCTTCGAGTTCGGCCGCAGCCGCGCTGGGCCCCCGCCAGATGAAGCTCACACCACGCGCCGTAACCCCCGCCGGGACAGCATCCTTGAGCGTGATTTCACCGCTCGTTTCCACCGAGCCCGCGTTACGCACGACCACGCGGTAAGCGTCGCAGCCCTGCCATTTGCTCGCTTCGTTGCAATGCGGATTCGAGCTGTCCTTCACAGAAAACGCGCTCGGCAGCGCCTGCGATTCGAGCGTCAAGCCGGGAGACGGACCAACGGCGCCGGCGGAACCCGCCAACAGGAGGAACAAGACAGCCCCCAGCACGGCGATGAGCGGCACATCTCTGCGTCCTCCCCCTCGCGGGGACACCATGAAGGGCGCAGGCAGGCGGTCGCTCGCGTGCACAACACTGAAGAGAGAGCGCATCACTTAGCCCTCCCGTTGTTGGTGGCTCTTCTGGCGCTCGCGCCGTAGGCGCTGTGAGCCTGCTTTTCGCAGGCGCGTCGGCGTTTCCTCGAGTGCTTGTACCTCCTGCGACACGAGCTCAGAGCCTTGGTGAGCTTCTGGGCTCGCGTCAGGGGCGCCGATTGGACCGACGGGGCAGCGTAGACATTGCCGTGGCCGTTGAACGTGGAGCTCGGCGTCGCGGGCGGCGGCGGAACGGCGGGCGGGGTGCCGTGGCACGCTTCTTCATCGCACGCCGCGGGCGCCGCGGGGGGTTCCTGGATGCATGGGCTCGCCGGCGTGCAGGTCCGCGCGTCATAGATGTCGAGCTCGCCGTCGGTGTCCTTGGGCACCAGGCCGTCCGCCGTCGTGAAGAATATGTTCGTGCCCGTCGCATCGCTGCCGAGCAGACACACCGAGAGGCCTGCGCACTGCTGAGGCCCGACGGAGTGGCTCGCGTCCTGCCCGTCTGAGATCAGGAACACGCATCCGGCGCTCTGAGCGGGCGGGCAGGACCCGGCGCCTTCGCGCTCCCACTCATACACGTTCTGCGCGCCCGCGAGCGCCTTGTTCGTCAACGTGTGCGGGCTCTGGAAGAACACGCGCGACCCGTCGTCAGACATCGTCGGGTCGCGGCGCCCGGAGCCAAGTCCCAAGAAGTTAGCGAAGGGGATTGTCGCGTCACCGCCGGGGAGGTTGCCGTTGTCGTTGAAGCCGCTTTCGCCGATCGAGACGCGGGTGAGCCCCCCCGTCTGGGCGTCGTAGCGGAACACCTGCCGCGCGCCGCTCGAGCTCGTGTCATCCGCGGTCACGTCGCTGCCGCTGACGAACACCAGGTAGCGCCCTTCGGGGGTCACGTTCGCGGGCCGTGCTTCCTGCCACTCCCGGAAATCCGACCGCGGGAGATCGCCGATGAACGCCACGCGCCCCGCGGGATAGGCGGCGTCCCGTTCATAGACATAGAGGTTCTCGGCGCCGGTCTGCGGGCGGCAATCTGCTTCTGAGGTGCGGCCGGCTGCCTGCCATTCGGCCATGCACCCCGGCCGTTCGCCACCGCTCAAGACACCCTTCGCGACGAAATACACGTGCGAGCCGTCTTCGGAGACCGCGAGCACGCCCTGCACCCGCGGGCCGGCGCCGCTCGTGTCGCCGGCGGACACGTCGAGCAGCCGGCGCTGTTCGTGTTCGCCCTCACATTCGGCGAAACATTCCGAGAGGTAGAGGTTGCAGTCGGTGACGCCCAGGTGGCATTCCGCCCCACCGCCCGTGCCCTCGCTGGCGCCGTCGGTCAGCCGCTGTTCGCTCTCGAAGAACACCCGTCCGCCATCAGCCGACGCTCCCATGAAGTATGAGTTGCGCCAATCCGCCCCGCGGTTGGCGTAGCTCGTGTCTGCAACGCACGAGGCTTCTTTGCATTCTTCACGCGGGCCGGGCGTGAGCCCGGCCTCGGGGGCCTGCGGCTCGGAGATCGCGACCGTGCGCGCCCCGGCGCCTTCGCCATCCACCCGCGCAAAGAGCTCTTTGACGGGCGCTTCCACGCCCTGGTTGACCCCAGTCCCCGTACAGCCAGGCTTCCCCGCGGCTTCGAAGAAGATCGTGCGCCCGTCGGCGGACATTTTACCGAGACGTTCACCGAAATTACCGGCCAGGTATGCGCCGCACGTGGCGATCAGCGCGGAGGATTCCTGCCCGCCCGTGACCGCGACCACCAACGGATGCGAGGACCCATCGCCCGCGTACTCATACAGCGCGTGCTGTCCGGGTTCGGCGGCGGCCAGCGACGGCCAATATCCGGATTCGGTCACCCACACGACGTGCGAGAGGTCTTCGCTCACCGCCTCAGCGGACTCCTCGGGAGCACCGGGAGTACCCCCACCGGCGACACCCTGCGCGCCTCCTTCAGGGGGCGTGACCGGGCCGATGTGGGTCAGCATGGGGGCGCCTTCCTGAAGCGTGGCGCCGTAGAAGTCGTCCTCGCCGAACGGTTCCGTCGGTGAGCTGAACAACGCCGTGCCCGCCTGCGCGCTCGCGCCCCAGAACGTCGTGTGCGAGAGCTCGCCGGACGGTGGGGCGAGCGCGGTCGTGCGCCAGCACGGAGGCGCAGCCGGTGCACATTGCCCCGCAACATCTGAGCGCGTGAACGCATACGGCGAGCCGACGCTGTCGGCATTCTGGCCGTTGCACGATTCCGCGCCGGCGAAACACTGGATGCTCTCCGCGATCACCCGCGTACCGTTCGCCGCGATATCGGGGTTGCCGCCCGTCGCGACATCGCCGATTATCGCGCCGTTCTTGTGCACGGGCGTGACCATCTCATACGCACGCCCATCCGCCAACGCCAGACCCGTCCGAGGATAGACGAACACGTGATCGCCGCCGACCGTCGTACCGTTCGCGTTGGTGGCGAGGACCCGCCAGTGATAGACATGAGGAGCTTCGAGTTTTGTGATGTGCTGAGCTTCGATCACATTCGCGGTGCCTTCACCGATGTTCTTGTCCGGCACCGGGACGCTACTGCCGTAGGCGGTGGTTTCGCCGTATTCGACGTGATAGTAGGTGGGCGACCCGTTCGGGTCGATCGTCACGACCAGGTCCGCCGATCCGGACACCAGGTTCGCGACCGTCGCACCGACGATCGCGGGCGGCGGCAGGGTCGAAACTTCTTCACCAGCCCCCGGTTCCCCTTCCCCATTCGCATTCGCAGCGACCAGCCGGTAGTGATAGGTGACACCCGGCGTGAGATTCGTGACGTGAGCGCTGACGGCGTGTTCTTCGTTATCGGCCGGGATCGAGGCCGCCGCCGGCACGCACGGCACCTTCTCGCTCGCCGTCACGTGATTGAATTCGCTGCCTTCCACGAGTTCGCTGCCACCGAACTGTTCCTGGGGCACGAGCTGGAACTCACACCCGGTAAGCGCCAGTTCGTCGGGTTTGACCTTGCCGTTCAGCGTCGCGCTCGTCGCGGCGACTTCCGTGGCCGCCAGCGTCGTCACATCCGGAACGACAACGCCAGGGCCGAACACGTCAACCAAGCGGTTTCTGTGATCAGCAACGAGAACGTCGCCAGCGGCCGAGAAGGCGACACCTGCTTGGCTGGGGTCCAACGAACCTGATCGGGTCTGGGCACCCGTGACGCGCGAAACGAACACCCCACCGCTCGTGAACTGATCCACGACCCCTTCGACGGCCGAAAGCGCGTCTGTGACGTACACATCTCCGGTCGCCGGGTCGACCGCGACACCTCCGACTGCGCTGAACGGACCCGCGGGGGTTTCCAGCTGCTGTTCACCGGCCGAGTTGAACTTGTAGATCACACCAGGAGATCCAGATTCGTGGTTTGTCCCTTCGGCGACATACACATCCCCAGCAGAGGCCCCCCCGGAGTTGTCCACCGCGATGCCCGGCAGGGAACCAAACGGCCCACCCAACGTGCCCGTCGCAAACGTGCCGAGCACCTTCGTCGTCGGATTGAAGCGCTGCACCGTGCCGAGTTCTTTACCTTCGACATGCGCGACTGTCGCGATATAGACATCGCCCGTTGTCGCATCCACCGCCAGTCCAGTAAGGGCGCCGGCGACCGCGATCGTTTCGACGAACCCCCCGGCCGGAGTGAACCTATCCACGACGTCCGGTTCGCCATTCATAGCAGCAGCGTTTACGACGTATACTTCTCCCGATTTCGGATCCACCGCCATCGAGCGGGGGTGGGCGAACGGGCTAGCCGGCGTGGGCCCCTTGATTTCACTCAGAAGCCCGCCGGCCCCATTGAACTTGTCGACGACATGGGCTTCTCCGTCGGCGACGTAGACATCGCCAGCGGACACGCTCGCCGACCCGTCCACAGCGAGACCTTCAATATCCGTGAATTCCCTGGCTTTGGTTTCAGCGCCGTTGAACGCGAACAGGAACCGATGGGCCGTTCCGGCCTTGGCAGAGGAAGCCCCCACAGCCATGAGCGCGGCCATCACGAGACACGAAAGCAAGGCCGCGATCAATGGGCGAGTGGTGCGGGGCGCCGCGAAGGACCCTGTCGTGGCGGTGAGGGCCATTGGATGAAAGGCCCGCCCGGCCGCACCGCTCCCTGTGCCGCACAGGCGGGCACGGAGCGTC
>Ga0116216_10002229_pt1 | contig 12974 bp, 13 predicted proteins | sample Sb_taG_11_FD_89696 | JGI IMG/M metagenome (GOLD analysis project Ga0116216, IMG submission 89696) | Peat soil microbial communities from Weissenstadt, Germany - Sb_50d_3_AS metaG | ecosystem: Environmental > Terrestrial > Soil > Wetlands > Peat | place: Germany: Weissenstadt | collected 2010-09-21
AGCACCATCACCGCCAGCTCCAGCTCCATTCGTGCTCGTCTCCAACATTCCGGCGTTCTCCGTTCTCGCCCTCAAGGTTCATAGATTCCTCGATGGTGAGCGTCTCGCCGGACGTTGACAGCGAGGGGTCGCGCGGAGTGTCCTTCCCAAGTGAGACGCTCGCGGCGGGTCCCGAACCTAGCCCCGCTTTCACGTTGCTACGGAACTTCACGTCGGCTCGCCACGAGCCCCGCTAGGCGCGGAACTCGAGCACACGCCGGTGCAGGTGCTTGCAAGGTCGCTGCTAGCGATCTGAGCGGAGCAGCAGCGTGCGCCGGGTTCGGGCTGGCTTCTGAATCGATCGAAAGGCAGAAGCGCTGAGGGCCCATCTGCCTCGGATAGCGAAGAAGTACGGAGCAGATCCCCGCAGTTTTCCGCGATGAACTCGTGCGACGGGCTCACTAGCGTGGTCCGTACGTGCCTCCAACGAGCGACCCAACCGGCGAACAAGCGAGCTACTCCAACGACCGGCGGCGCCGGTATGGAGAATTACGCGCGCAGGCCGAGCGCCAGCAGCGTCGGCGGGAACAGCACGTCCGGCAACTGCTCCAAGAGCGATTCGAACGTCGCCTGCACTCGTTTGCTAGACCGAGCGAGGCGGTCATCGAGTCGATCGAAGGTCCCGCGCCGGGCGAGGATTCGAGCGTGCCGCCCGATCCGGCGCGAGGGCCCGGATCGACACCGTAGCTCACGCCAATCCACCGTCCTCGTCGATCAGCACTGTCGGCGGCAGGTCCTCGACGTCCTGCTCCCCGAGCGGACCGAAGCCTCCGGGCCAAAGCGGCGTGTGGAACACGCGGGCCAGGCCCCGGTCGGACTGCCCTCAGCAGATAACAGCCAAATGGAACGCGTTGTCCATGGGAGGGTTGCCCGTGTTGCTGTCGTAGATCGCGACGAACACGCCGTCGGCGTGGCCAGTGCGCGGCTCGGTGCGGATGAACGTCCCCCGCAGAAGGTCGTCAACAACGTCGCTGTTGGTCACTAGGCTTGAACCGGGGGTCGCCTCGTAGGCACATCCCGTCACGGCGCGACTGAAGGTCACCTCGTACTGGCCCGTCTGTAGGAGTCCGCTCGACGTGGCGCCGCTACCGGCCGTGAGGGTGCCGTCGGGAGCGATGCGAGCCCACAGAATTTTCGACTGGTAATCCGAGCCGGGCCTGCCGCTGAGCTCGTCGGCGGTGATCGCGTGGTTGGCGTTGTCGGCCGTGGACGCGTGGTTCGCTGAGGTGGCGCTCTTCGCTGAGGTGGCGCTGTTCGCCGTGTTGGCACTGTTCGCCGTGGTGGCGCTGTTCGCACTGCTGGCGGAGGGAACCGTTCCGAGCGTGCTCAGGTTGATATCGGCGCCGGTGATCGTGTTGTTCGCAATCTTGGAGCCAGTGACGGCGCCGTTGCTGATCTTGGTCATGGTCACAGCATTGTTCCTGAGTTGCTTGGTACCGACGCTGTTCTTCGGGAGCCTGAGTGCCGCGTAGGTTGTCCCGCCAAGTGCCACGAACAGCGCCAAAAGCGCAATAACCATCGCCGGAGCCGGTAGGTGGTTTCTGACCATCGACATGCACTACACCTCCTCTACGGAACTCACATCCGCCGTCTCACGTTTGTGAAGCGGCAGGCGCCGCATTGCCGATGGAGCAGAAGTTAGGCCGCTGAGGTCACCGCGCCATCCGAAGAACCGCGCAGGAGCAATGAGTACATTCCTCGCATCTCGTCATCGCGCCGCGCCCGGCTGGACCATCTGGGACGCTGAGGTGCCGCCGCCGGTGGTGCTCGCCCGACGCCTGTCGGAGTTAGCCCTCCGCAGCAGCGGCGTCACGGGCCCTTCCCCCCTCGAGGCAGATCCAACGGTGCCCGGCTACGGTGTCGCGAGTGGAGGCGATTTCGCGTATCGCATCGATCCCCGGCTTCCTAGTGCCCGGAGATGCGGAGAAGCTTTATGAGATCGCGCATGCTGCGCAAGGCCCGATCCTTGAGATCGGGACATATCACGGCAAGTCCACGGTGCTCATGGCGCTAGCTATCAAGGACGCTGGCGCCGTGAACGTGGTCTACACCCTGGAAGTCGACAAGGCCTTTATTCGCGCCGCCGAGGCACAGGCCATCGCGCACGGCGTCGCCGATTCCATTGTGTTCGTTCGTGGCACGCTTCACGCATTTGCGCGTGCGTACCCAGGGCTGCGTCCGGCTGTGGCGTTCGTCGATGGCGACCATCGACGCGCGGGCGTCGAGGCCGACCTTGTGGTGCTTAGGCGACTTGTCCCCGCGGGCGGTGTGTTGCTGTTTCACGACTTTGCTGCCCCTTCGAATGACGATCCGCGGTGCAACGAGATCAAGGTTCGGCCCGCCGTGGAGGCGAGCTGGGTCGCGCGAGAGTGCGAGTTCCAGGGCATTTACGGATGCTCTGGCCTGTTCACGCGGCGAACGTGGAGGGGGGTGGCAGATGAGACAACCGTGGTCGACCTTCTACCGCTCGCAAGTCCTCGCGATCAGTACCGGCATCGACTGCGATATCCGGCAGGCCGCGTCTGGAAGCGGTTGCGTGGAGTGCAAGGACTCGCGCCCGTCACCGACGAGGCGAGCGCTTCAGATCTGTAGCGGCCGGCCGTTGGGAGTTTCGGGCGAGGGGCACGCGTCACAACACAATCCAAGCCAGTCCGAGCATGCCAAGTGCCAATCCGCTCATTCTCCTGGGTCAGCGCCAGGAAACGGTCGGGTCGGGCCGGTTCCGCCTTGATCGACAACCAGACGCGAAGGCGGGTAGCCACAGCTCAGATCATCCGTTTTCCCGGCGTTCCGCAATCGGGGCACGGCGTCTCTGAGGATGTCCGCTTCTTGTCTTTGCCGTCCTGCGTCACTGTCAGGACCACCGTCGCCTGGAACAGCTTCTCGCAGCTCGGGCACCAGCGGTCCTCGGTGAGCTGAAACTCCGCCATCGGCCGAGGCTGTCATTCGCTGCGGACGCGAGCGGACATCCCGGCGGTACGGTTGCGTGTTGCGCTCAATGCCCGAGGACTTCGATTGCCTAAAGGCCGCTAGCGCAACCGGGCTAGGGGGTTTCTCCGCAGGACAGTGTTGCGCCGGGCGTCGGCCAACGAGAGTGCGGCAAGCCGTAGCGATCGCTGGATCCGGTGGCTCGTGAGGTTCTTCCCGGGCGGTTCGAGTCTTCTACCTGCTCTTAGTAATTACCTGCGTCATCCCCGGTTTTGGGCATCGCCTCAGGACACGGAGCGCGATGATCTCGCGTCGAGTTCCTCCGGGAAAAGCCGCACGGATTGTGCGGTCCGGTGCGGACGGGGTTCAGGCCGGGCGTGGCGAAACTCCAGGCATGACGATCGTGAGAGGCGTCGAGCGGGTCGCGCTTGTTCCGGAAGGCGCGTGGGAGGTGGACCCCGCGCGGTCGACTGTCGGGTTTACCGTGCGTCACCTCAAGGTAGCGAAGGTCCGTGGCCGGTTTGGCGAGATCACGGGTGTCATCCGCTGCGACCACGGCGGCTTGACTGCGATCGATGGGAGGGTCGAGGTGGCGAGCCTCGACACCGGGGATCACAGACGGGACGCCCGGTTGTGCGCCGAGGATTTCTTCGACGCTGAGCGACATCCGACGATCGCCTTCAGGGCGATTTCCGAAGCGACGGTATCGGGTGACGTCCCCGTCGTGCGCGGGACAATGACCATGCGCGGCGTCTCGCGGCCGCTTGAGTTGCAAGTAGACGCGCCGGGGTCGCCCGTCGCCGGAAAAGGCGATCTGCGAATTCGCGCGAACGGGGTGCTCAGCCGTCGGGCGTTCGGTCTGACCTGGGACTCAGCGTTCGCGGCGGGCGGGCTTGTGATCGACGATCGGGTGGGGCTGCAGCTCGACGTAGTCGTCTGCCCGAGATCCTTACCCGCCGTGAGCTGACGGTTGCTCCATTGCCACTTGATCCGCCGCGCGACAGCCTTCCCCCTTGATCGAGGAGCAGTAGCACCCACTGGAGTACGGGCGGACGCCGGTGGATCGTGTGCTTGTCGCGCGTCGTCGACCGGTCGCCCTTGGCTCTCAGGGCAGGTGGAGAACGACGCCGAACATGCCGATGTCCTCACTGCCGCGGTCCCAGCCTCCGCGGACGACCGCTCGACAGGTCGCGCCCCCGTGGTCTCTGTGCGCCTGTCGGATCGTCGGCGTCAGCCTTTGGGCGTCCTCGCGGCTTAGCGCCCCAACCTCTGTGTCGTCGATCAGGACCACGACGCGATCGGAACGGACAATCAGTTCGGCGATCGCATCCAGCTTCACCCCGCCGTACGGGCGCCGCCCGCCGGCAAGCGTGAGCAGCTCGTTTTGATGTTTCGATTCACCCCTGACGTGAACCTCGTTGAGGCCCGACAGAGTGACCGGGCGGGTCGCGCCGACGTGCCGGCGCAGCCGTGCCCGCGAGGTCGGCGGCAGGGGGTCACCGATCAGCCGTCGCAGGCGGCCAATCCCGCCGCCGCGCCGACACCCAAAGCAATACCAGCGGCAGTGCTCGCTATCGATGTGAAGCGAAGGATGATGGTCCTCGTGGAACGGACAGAGGTAGTAGCGGTCCCCGGACTCAAGCTCGATTCCCGTTCGCGCCCAAGCTTCGGCGAACGCGTCCTGCTCCTGCGTCGTGCGTGCTGGCTGCTCGTGAATCGGCTTCTGCCGATTCGCGCCTGCCTCGCAATGCGCGATCCCCTTTAGCCATCGCGGGACCGTGGCCGGTGTCAGTTCGTCGGGATCCCGTCCGGGAACCCAGACGTAGCGCTGACCAGTCGCGTGAACGCTGGGCGGCGCCGTGATCACACTCCGCTCCGCCTTCAGTTCCAGGCCCGGGGCGAGGACGGCCGAGGGGAGCTCCTCATCGCAAGCGAACCACAAATGGCGCCCACCGCCGCCGGTTCGGACCTCAAGCGTGGCAGGCAGTGCGCCCCAACGCTCCTCCAAGTCGGCGAGCGCGAGGCCGCCGCCGCTGCGCGGGTCGACGTCCAAAACGACGATGCCAGATACGCGGCCGGTGACGATGCCGACGTTCGCGCTCGGCCAGCGTCCCCACCATTCCTCGACCTCGTGCTCGCTGGCCGCCACCTCCATCCGTGCCTCCCACGAGACCCGCGGATGCTTGGCGACCGCCGCGCAGTCGCGTCGCCGGCACGAGCACCTGCCATCGACCGCTGACTGCATCGGCACAACGGACCAGCCGCGGCGACAGCAGGCGAGCGCCGCGTCGCCCACGTCCACTACTTGCTCGATCCTGACGCTCACAGCCAAAGTCTGCCGAGTCCCGCGGTCGGCACCACTGCCGCCTGCCGGCGCCAGAGGATTGCCCAGGCTTCGCTAAGTGCCACGGTGGCAGAACATGGTCCGCTGACTTCGAATGCCTTCCGGCGGGTCGACGACGCCGACCTCGGAATGCGCGGAAACCGCGTCAGGTGCAGAGTGTCGCTTTGATCGAGCAGCAGCGCTGACGGCTGGCCGCTGCTTGCTCGGAAAGCAGCGCTCCGCGTAGGCGGTCGAGCAGGGTCCCGCTCGCGTCGCCCATCGACTGCCGCAATGTCGGGCCTATTCGGCAGCCGCGCGGGCTCGCTGAGGCCCCTCCTGCTCGATCGTTGCGGGAGCCACCAATCTCCGATTGAGAGTGTCGAGATCAGGCGGGAGCGGCAGACATGGCGGCCGTTTGGCCGAGGAAGGGGTCCAACGGGAGACGGCCCGTTCTCTCTCGAATGCGGAGGCGGAACGGGCCATCCGATTCTTGCCCGGCCGATATCCGATCAGGAAACCGCTGCGCAGACGTCCTCGACGATCTTCCCCGAATAGTTGAAAGCGGTCGTGGCTCCGCTCGCGCTAATCGTCGCGGTCTGCGTGCCCTTGAACAGGAACAGACGCCCGGTCGATTGATCACCGGGGCCTACGTCGCCCGGGAAGAACGACCAGAGTGCCATACCGTCAGCGTGCAGAGTCGAGGTCCCGTCTGCCTGCGACACCGTCTTGCCCACCCCGTCGCCCGTGATCACAACTGACGTGCCGGTCTGGTTGTTCGTCACCTCGATCTGGAAGTGACCCCCCGACATCATTTTGCCGTTGGACAAGGTCCAGGCCGAGGCGTTGCCGCCGAGGTAGGTGAGGGCCACGACCTCAGGGGTCGCCGGCGGGCCGCACGGGACTGAACCGAAGGATGTCCCGGGCGGGATGCGCCCCGACGGGGGTCCAGCGCTCGCCACCGAGGCGAACATCGCTAGCACCGCCGAGCCGGCGACCGCGGCGGCGAGAATTGCTGCTGTTCTAAACCTTGCGCGCATGACTCGCTTCCCCTTGCGTAGTAGCTCAAGGCAGTGGAACGCGTAGTTCCGCAGACAAAGCGCGGCCCACTACAGACATCACCGCATCCGTAGTCCTATGCCTCGTCATGATGGTTCCTACGGAACTGGCGGCGCCGATCAGCCAACGAATCGTCTACCGCGCGTTGGCCTTCCGCTTGAGAAGGCCGCTATCCCTCCGCGCGAATAGGAGCAGGTCTCCGGCGGTCCATCAGACGGCTGCAACGGGCTACCACCAGCGGTGTCACCGCCGGCGCCAGGCTGCTGGATCCGCCCGGCGCTGCGGCAGTCGACGCGAGCCGGTGCCCGGAGCTCGCGCGACCCGCTGGCGACCGAGAGCGTCGCTTCGCAGGCCGAGCAGCGGTTGCCGTCGAGGTGGCCGAGCGCTTGCTCAGACTCGTATCGCCGGCCGTCCGCAAAACGGCGCACGCCCTCAGCTCCGCCTCCGCGGCAGCAGAGCGACAGTCAGCAACTGCGACGCTGCGCCGGTGCTTCCGCGTGGTTGGGACGGTGTTGCCCAACCGCCACTAGGTGTCCGCGAGGGACGGCGAGCAGCACCGCCACGCGCGTCGCGGGGCGAATGGTGTGCATAGGCACGAACGCGTCGGCGCTAACCGCAGCCGACGAACCGGAGGCGCGCAATCGCGTGAAGCCGAGCACTCGGCGCGGACCCAGGCCGGCAGCTCCTCGCTGCTGCTTCGTCGCCCACGCAGCCACGAGGATCCGGCTCCTGCTTCAGGCGCCCGCCGGCTCGGAGCAGAAGTGGACCGCTGGCACCGCACCGGTCGCGTGGTGGCCGGTGGTTCGTGGAAGCAGAACTGGTGCCGACGCCGCCTTCTGAGCGTCTGCTTGCTCGCCTACGGCTAGCACTTCGGCGTCGCGGACTTGCGCTTGGTCGCCCAAGCACTCGCCCGGTGCGCGCCGAGGGGGAAGGCGAATGCGCTCGCCCGCGAGCGACCCGCTTCCGGCGGTGCGCGCCCGTGAGGCGCGTTGTCGCTGATGCTGAGCGGTCGGCCAGCGTCGTCCCTCTGTCTGTGGCTGGGCGTTGGCCTACCACCGAGCTCACGGGTGGCAGGCGGCGCCGCAGTTCCATGAGGACGTCACCTCCCAGTATCAGCGCTGGGTTGTAAACGAGCGAGATCGTTTGCACACCCCCCTCGCGCTCGCGCTAACTGCATGAAATACGCAACGTTAGTTCCGCGTTCTACGGTTGCCTACCGGATCGCAGAAGCTTACGTTCGACTTGGCCGATACCAAAATGAAGTAGCCATGTCCGCCATAACGCCGCACTCCGGTGGGTCAAAAGGCCGCGGTCAGTGCATCGCGAGCCGCGGCGGTCTGACGAGGCCGGTGGAGGCGGAGGCAAGAGCCCGGAATTTCCCCCACCGTCGGTGTCGGCTGTCGAGTCCCCAGTCCGCACAGGACAGTCGCGATCGCGCCCGAGTGATAACTCACTCTCTCCTGACGAACCCCAGGCTCGCATCGCGCGGCCCGAGCATGAACAACGCGGCGAGGGCGCAGAGCTATTGCCGGACGAGCAGGCGGGGTTCGATGCCGAAACATCGGCGCCGTCAACTGGCCGGTCAGCCGCACATCTCGTCGCCGCCGTTGTCACCGTGGCCGCCACCGTTGGGGCAATCGCGTTGTGTGTGGTGGTGGCCATCGACCGGAGCGTCGGGCACGGGGTTGAGGCGCTGTCTGGTGCTCTTTTTCTGATCTTTGCTCTGCCTACGCTAACCGGTGCGGCGAGCACGACAATCACAATCCCTGGCCTGGGGGAATTCGTTCTTGGCGAATTGACTGGCGGCTCGTCGAAAGCGTGGGCTCTGCGCGGGATGCGTTTCGCATTCGCTGTCAGCATGGCCATCATCGGTGGTCTCTTGATCGCGCACTCGGTCGGGACTACGAGCTCCAACTTGCTCGTGCGTGGTTTTGCATTGGCCCTCGTGCCGATTTGCGTCGCCTTCGCCTTCATGCGGTGGGTGTTGCGGACGGAGCTTGCGGCGGCGAGCGAAGCAGCCGAAGAGGCACCGCAGAGTTACACCATCAACATTGAAGTGCCGAGGCCGTCTAAGAAGCTCCAAGACGCGCTATTGGCCCAGATCGCCCGGCACCCAGCCGCACATGCCCTCTTGTCGCTCGCCGTGGCGGCTTTCCTGATACTGACGGCCGTCTCGCCGTCGCTGGCTTCGACGGTCGGTCATGTGGTCAGCTATCCGTGGCACGTCATAGACAAGTTCTTTGACCAACTGATCGATTGGGTGTCTCGCCTCTTCTGAATCCGCGGTGCGTTGCCGCTCGCGGTTAGGAGCAGCCATGCGCAGCGGGGCCGGGTCTCGACGCGTCAAGCCGCATCTTGACGCCGGGCGGGGACGGTGGAATCCTCGCAGCCGTCTCAGCCCAGCCGTCGTTCGCAGGCGACATTCGCGGGGCACCGCGAGTCTCCCGCTGTGCACGAAACCGTGCATATTCGCGGGCGATCCCATTCGTCGTCCGGCATTGCCGTCGAGCACGAGTGGTTTGGCGACACATCGGTGGCGCTGCTGCAATCGCCAGAAGGAGAAGCCCCTTGCGGCGTGACCGATGGCTCCGCGAATTCTGCAATGGAACGCCAACTGCCACGCCGACCGACACGGCCACGACTGCCCGTCCGCGCCGGCGATGCAGCACTCTGGCCGCGCCGACCTGACGGTCGCCCTCCACCGTTAGCCACGAACTCCTGAGTAGGAAGCACGAGAGAAGCCTCGCCGCCCCAGGTCGCTTCCGGTTCAGGCGTGGACGGGTAGCCGTCGACCGTCACGGCGCCGGTCCATCACGCCTCGGGACCCGACTCGGCGTTGCCCATCCTGTCCGCAAGGGGCAGCGGCCACGGCCTGAAGCTGTCGCGAGATCGTGGCCGCTTATCGTCTCTCTATGAGCGGCAGCGGGGTTGAGGCGCGAGGCCACTGCTGGGGCGCGCTCAGCGCCGTCGGGTTCGTCGCGCGCCGATGCGCCGACCGGTCTGCGCGCGTCCTTGCGCGCGCCGCGGGGTCGCCTTAGAGTCGCGCCATGGCGAGCACCACGGTTGAGATCGCGCGGCCGCCCGACGAGGTCTTTGCCTTCGTCACCGATCCCACCAAGCTGTCCGCCTGGCAGGACGCCGAGGAGGTGCAGCAGCTCACGGAGGGGCCGGTGCGGGCCGGAACGCGCTTCCGCGAGATCCATAAGGCCATGGGCCGGCGGCGGGTCGAGCTGACCGAGGTGGTCGAGCACGATCCCGGCCGGCTGTTTCACATTCGCGTCGTCGACGGGCCGCCCGTCGACGGTCGCTGGGAGTTCGCGCCGACGCCGGCCGGCGGCACGCGCGTGACGCTCACGCCACTCGCCCACCTGCCCGGCCGCGCGCGCATCGCCAATCGCGCGATGGAGCAGATGACCGCGCTGGCGTTCCGTCGCTTCCATCGGCGGCTCAAGCGCGCGCTGGAACAGGGTGCCATGTAGTCGCCCGCCCCGGCGCTGAGTCGGAGCAAGGCCCTGTTGCTGCGCGGAGCTGGAGCGCGCATTAGTACGCGTCCGGGAGGACCGGGTGATCGGTCCTCGACCGCAGCGACAGCGGCTTGCAGAGCCGCTGTCCCGGCTGCGAGCATCGCGCGATGGATCCTCGCCTAGTCGCAGCGGTGCAGAACAACGCTTCCTGGTGCGACATCGTCTGCCGGTCACACGGCTTGCCGACGGTGCTGTCGGAGCAGGTCTGGATCGCGCCGGAAGGGTCCCCGCCCCTGTATCCGGACGCTGTGACGCTCGCGCCGCGCCTGGCAGCAGACTTCGTGCTGAGGCGAATCGACACCAGTCCGGGTTGCTCGGTCAAGGACAGCTATGCCGACCTCGACCTCTCGCCGCACGGCTTTAGCGTCTTATTCGACGCGCGGTGGCTATTCCGAGGGCCCGTTTCGCCGCGGACACGTGCGCGACTTGGCTGGCAACTGATCACAAGCGACGACGACCTCGAGCGATGGGCAGTCGCGGCTGACCTGGAAGGGATCATTCGCCCTGAGCTCTTAAGCGACCCGACGGTCCGCGTTCTCGCCGTGCGCGATGAGCAAGCTGTGACGACAGGAGCGATAATCAATCGGACTGGCGCGACGGTCGGGGTGTGGAACGTCTTCACCACCGCGGCTACACCCGCCTCAGCGTGGCGTGACCTGGCCGCTGCCGTCGGCGACTTGTTCGCTGGCGTCCCGCTCGTCGGGTATGAACACGGAAATGCACTGGCGGCCGCCGTGGAAAGTGGCTTCGAACCAATCGCTCCGCTACGGGTTTGGTTAACACCTGCGACGTAGCGCGTGCTGCGGCATTTCATGCAGAGGAGCCACGCCACGTCCGTGGCCGCTTCAGGCGTTTATGTGCAGGTGCGGCGAGAGCGTGAATGACGTGATCGTGCGAGCTTGAGGCGGGCTCGGTCGATGCGTTCTGTGAGGTCGTGCACGACGTGAGCGATGTGACGCAGAACCAGCTCTCGAGCCGCGTTACGAGCCGATGCCTAGACCTGCTCATGGTGTCGCTTACCGGGTGATTACACGTCCGGTCTGAGGACTCTCGTTCCTCTCTGTCCCGGCGCATGTCCGGCGCTATGTTGAGCGCATGCCGAGTGCTGACAGCGACGGGGTGAGCATCCACTACGAACTCGCCGGGACCGGTAACGCGCTCGTGCGCATCGGCGGGCTCGGCGTCCACACCGGCGAGTACCGGCCGCTGATCGACACGCTCGCCCGCCACCACCAGGTGCTCGCCGCCGACAACCGCGGTGCCGACTCAAGCGACAAGCCCGACGAGCCGTACAGCTACGGGATGATGGCGGCGGACACGCTCGCGGCGATGGACGCCGCCGGCGTCGGCGCCGCCGACATCGTCGGCTTCTCGATGGGCGCGCGCATCGCAATCGAGTTGTGCCTCGCCCGCCCGGAGCGGGTGCGGACCCTGACGCTCATCGCCGGCCGTCCCGCTGGTCGCTCGCGCCGGCGTACGAGGCTGCTGGCCAGAGTCGCCGCCGCCGCCGACCGGGACGGCGGGCACGGAATGCGCCGCCAACTCGACGCCGCGAGAGGCAACGACGTCAGGGCGCGTCTCACGGACGTGCACGTCCCGGCGCTCGTGCTGCACGGCCGGCGCGACCGCGTGGTGCCCATCGCCGACAGTCGCCAGCTCGCCCGCCTCATCCCCGGCGCCGAGTTGTACCTGATGCCCGGCGGCCATCTTGCTGTCCTGCGCGCCCAGGCGAAGGCGCACGGCGCGTGCATTGACGCGTTCACCTCCCAAGACTGACGGCCTCAGGCGGCAGCTCCTTGCCCGGCTTCGGTCGTTTCGGTCGTAGATCCCCAGCGCGTCAACCCAGCCAGCCAGCCGCTCCACGTCGATCACATATGAACGACGCCAACCCCCAGCAACCACGGCACGTTCGCAAACCACCTGCCCATAAAGGCGTCGAGGAGCCACCTCTGGGCCGGCTCGCGACGGCCGACGGAGACCTGCCTTCGTTGTCGTACGGGCATCTCGTCGGCGACTCGATGGGCCCTGCTCCGCGCGGTTGGGAGGGCGCTGCCCTCGCTCCGGTCGCGCCCGGCGGGAGCCCTGCTCGGTCATGGAAGCGCGGCCCCGCCTCCGGCACTTGTCTGCCCCGCAGGCCGCGCAACGCAGGTGCGCTGGCGGCGCGGCAATGAGGCGCGCCGCGGCGCGAAAGATGTCATGTCGGGGTCGGCGTGAGGCCGCGGTGAAGGTGGCCGGACCTCCGCGTCGAACGGCATAGGAAGGCGCGCGCGGATTACAGCCGCGCGGCCGGCCATTCGAATAGGAGGACCGACCGTGGCTCACGGTATGCGATGGGTCGGGCTGGACGCTGCTCGCGTCACAGCCCTTGACGTGCTCGACGCCGAAAGCGAGCTTGGGAAGGGGGTGGGTGGATGTCGATCGTGATGGGTCTTGATCAGCATCGGGTGCAGATCACCGCGGAGTGGATCGACACGTCGACCGGTGAGGTGTCGCGCGGGCGGGTGGCACCGGCCGATCGCGCCGGCGTCCGCCGGTTCCTGGCGCGCTTTGACGACCAGGAGCTCGAGGTTGCGTTGGAGGCGACGACAGGGTGGCGGTTCGTGGTCGAGGAGCTCCGCGAGGTCGCCGCGCAGGTGCATCTGGCCGAGCCCGCGGAGACCAGTGCCCGGAAGGGCAGCAAGAAGCGGGCGAAGACCGACCGCGCGGACGCCAGGCATCTGCGAGAGCTGCTGATGATCGACCGGCTGCCAGAGTCGTGGATCCCGCCCGAGCACATCCTCGATCTGCGCGCGCGGGTCCGTTCGCGGCACACGCTTTCGCACCAGCGCTGCGAGTGGCAGCAGCGGATCCAGGCCGTGCTCTATCACCACGGCTGCCCGTCGCGGCGCTCGTTGATGATCGGCGACGGGCGCGAGTGGCTTGCGGCTCAGCCGCTGCCGGAGGCCGCGCGTGAACAGGTCACGATCGCGCTCGCGATGATCGACGCGCTCGAGACCCAAATCGCTCCGATCGACAAGCAGCTGCGCTCCTATGCGCGCCGCCAGCGAGGCTGCAAGGCGCTGATGGCGCACTACGGAATCGGGGAGCTGATCGCGGTCACGATC
>Ga0116216_10002231_pt1 | contig 12970 bp, 15 predicted proteins | sample Sb_taG_11_FD_89696 | JGI IMG/M metagenome (GOLD analysis project Ga0116216, IMG submission 89696) | Peat soil microbial communities from Weissenstadt, Germany - Sb_50d_3_AS metaG | ecosystem: Environmental > Terrestrial > Soil > Wetlands > Peat | place: Germany: Weissenstadt | collected 2010-09-21
CGTCGGCGTGCTCACGCTGACGCTCGTGTTCCGCTCCTCCAACAAGCTGGGCGACATCTACGGTGTCGCGGTGACGGGCACGTTCATCCTCAACACCGTGTTGTTCCTGGCCGTCTCGCGCCTGCTCTGGGGCACCGCCAAACGAAAGCTGGCGCCGATTGCGGTGCTGTTCTTGACCGTGGAGATCGCGTTCTTCAGCGCGAACATCGCGAAGGTCGAGCACGGCGCGTGGCTGCCCCTGGTGATCGGACTCGTGATGTCGATCGTGATGATCAACTGGCGCCGCGGCCAGATGATTGTCACGAGGAATCGCGTCGCCCAGGAGGGACAGCTGAACGAGTTCCTCGACGGATTGGCCTCCGCGCAGCCGCCGCTGGTCCGGGCTCCCGGCGTCGCGGTGTTCCTCTGTCGCGACAAGGACACCACACCACTGGCGCTGCGCGCCGATGTCGAGCACACCCACACGCTTCCGGAGAAGGTCGTGATCGTGTCGGTCGACACCGTCAGCATTCCGCACGTCGAGACGTTCGACCGGTGCGCGGTCGAGGTGCTCGGCCACGGCCGCTTCAAGGTCGTCCATCTGACCGCCCGCTTCGGCTATCACGACAAGCTCAACATCCCCGACGTGCTGGCGCAGGCGCGCAAGGAAGGTCTGCTCGAGCGCAATCTCGACCTCGAGCACGCCTCGTACTTCGTCTCGCGGATCACGATCATGCCGACCGACGATCCGGGTATGCGGCGCTGGCGAAAGAACCTGTTCATCGCGATGGCCCGCAACGCATCGAGCGCAATCGAGCACTTCGGGCTCCCAAGCGACCGGACGGTGATCATGGGTTCGCAGGTCGCGCTCTGAGCGACTCGTCCGTCGCGAGCGCGAGGAACGCGGCGGCGGTTGGCGACAGGCGCGAGGACCGGTGGACGATCCCGACGGTACGGGTGATCTTCGGTTGGGCGCTGCGGACCGTGGCGCCTCGCCGCTGCGCCTCGTGCGCGAGCGGCGCTGGGAGCAGGGCGGCTCCTGCGCCGGCGAGCACGAGTGGGACGATCGCCTCGCGCGCGGCGGTTTCCACGGCGACCTCGGGGGTGACACCGACCGCGGTAAGCGCCTGCTCGAGCAGGATGCGGGTCGAGGTACCGGGTGGGCTGACGACGAGCGGCGTTCGCGCCAGCTCGCGAGCTCCGAGCGGCTGATCGCGGTCGGGGATCGAGTCGGGAGGCAGCACGAACAGCAGCTCTTGCTCGCCGAGGGGGTGGGCGATGAGCTGCACACCGGTGAGCGGGAGGTGGGCGGCGCCGAGCTCGCAGGTGCCATCGCGGACGAGCGCTCGCACGCCGTCGGCGGTCTCGGGTTCGTGGACGCGGACCTCGATGCCGGGGTGGCGCTCTCGAAATCGGCCGATCAGGTTCGCCATCGGGTCGACCGCGAGCGTCGCGAGCGCCGCGAGCTCGAGCCTCCCTGCCCTCAGCTCGACGATCCCGGTGATCGCGTCGCGGGCTTCGTCGATCGCTCGCAGGATCTGACGAGCCGGACCGACGAACGCTTCCGTTGCCGCCGATAGCCGCAGGCCACGCCCGACCCGGTGGAACAGCTCCGCGCCGAGCTCTGACTCCAACGCGCGAATGGCCTGGGACAAGGAGGGCTGCGCGACGTGCAGGCGCTGAGCGGCCCGCGTCACGGTGCCCTCGTCGACCACGGCGAGGAAGTAGCCGAGGCGACGTTCATCCATAGGCGACCGAGCCACGGCAGTCCCGTGACGCCAGGCCTCAGCGAGGTTGGACGACCTCGCACGACGTGCGGCGTCTGATCGCTGCCGCGTGATCTGGCCTCAGCAGCCTCTTGAGGCGACTCCGCGGCCTCGGCGGAAGCATGATCGCGTCGCAGTCGAGTTCGTCGGCCGCCTCGGGGAGGGCACGGTCCGGCTTGCCGACCAGAACGGCGAGCTCGGCCGGCGCAGAGGCGAGGCGCGCGGCGTGTTGCAGGTCGGCGCGCGCCCGGTCGAGGAGGACGTCATTCCACACGCCGGTCCCCCGCGGCCAGCGCGTGACCCATCGCGAGGGCCGCTCCAACTCGACGACGACGGCAATCGTCAGGCGCGCCTGGTCTCGCTCCGCCAGGAGGCCGGCGGCGACCACCGCTTCCTTCCCCTCGGAGGTTCCGTCGTAGGCGACGAGCAGGTGCCGGTAGGGAATCCCGTCACCGTACCCGACAAGCGGTAAGAACCGGGTGAGCCGCCGCACTCATGTGACACACGGGGCTATTCCGCAGCCGGCCCCACGGTGAAAGTGAGACATCGTGACTGCAACCCGTAGTGAGACGAGCGATCGCTGGTCGCAACTCAGCCGAACTGAGCTCATTGCTCTTGGTAGGAGGATCATCACGGAGCGGCTGGAGAGCCTTGGATGCACCGTGACCCCGCCGAGCAGTCTGACCGGCGGCAAACTGGACGTGCGGACTCCGTCCGGCAAATCGATCGAGGTGTTCGTATCCACTCAGCGGTTGGGCGGTTACGTGTTCTGGACCAAGCGGCGATTTCAGCCCGCGAGTGACCGCGCCGCGGCGATCGTGCTGTTGGCCGATGCCGAGGATCCGCAGCTCTACCTGGTGCCGAGCACCGAGTGGCGGAGCGCGTCGCCTCCACTCAAGGACCGTCCCAACGTCGGGAAGAAGAGCGAGCCCGAGTACGGCATTTCGCTCGCTCGTGCGTCTCTCCCCGCGCTCGCACGATACGAGTGGGACCAGAGTTCCGCAAAGGAGTACTTTCGCTAAGCCTCGGGTTCGCGTCCGGTCGGTAGCTTGACGTGGACAGCGGTGCCGGCGCCGGCACCGCTGTTGATTTGGATCGTCCCGCCGATGGCCTCGACCCGGTCGACCAGTCCGGTAAGACCGGAGCCGCTCGACGGGTCCGCGCCTCCCCGTCCGTCATCGCTGACAATCAGCTCGAGCCAGCCGTCGCGATGCCTGGCCGCCATCTCCGACCGCGACGCGTGCGCGTGCTTCGCGGTGTTGGCCAGCGCTTCCGAGGCCACGTAATAGGCCGCCACCTCGACGGGCTCGTCGAACCGCTCGCCGTCGAGCGTGAGTCGCAGGTCAACCGGAACGGCGGATCGGCGCGCGAGCGCACGCAGCGCGGGGGTGAGGCCGCCCTCGGACAGCACCGCCGGGTGAATGCCGCGGGACAGCTCCCGCAGGCCGTCGAGCACCTCGCTCATGCCCGCCCCGAGACGGGAAAGGACGCGTTGGATGTCATCCAGCTCGCGCGGCACGGTGGCCTCCGCGGCACGCAGCTCGAGCCCCAGAGACACGAGCCGCTGCTGGGCGCCGTCATGCAGATCGCGTTCAAAGCGCCGGCGAGCCTCATCCCCCGCTCGTACGATCCGGGCTCGCGACTGCGCGAGATCCGAGCGGCTCTTGGCATTGCCCACGGCCATGCCGGCATGGCGGCTGAACTCCGCGATGCGCGTCTCGGTGTCCGGAGGCAGCGGCTCCGGGTTCCGGGACAGCACCGCGATCACGCCCCACGCCACCCCTTCGACAACGATCGGGCTGGCCACCGCGGAACGGATGCCGAGCTCGCGCACGGTGGCGGCGATCGCCCCCGGCGCATCGCGGTAATCCTCCTTGCGGTGGGGTACTCCGGTTCGATGCACCTCTCCGGCCAGGTTCTCGCCCTCGAGCGGGAAGCGTCGGCCGAGCGGCAGACTGATCCCCCCGTCGCTCCAGCCGGCGACCACGGTTGCGCTCGAGTCAGGCTCGTAGCGCAGGATCGCCGAGGCGTGCACTTTCAACAGCACCCCTAGCTCCTCGGCGAGGGTCGCGAACAGGTCCTCGGGAGAGTGCTCGCGCGCCACCAAGGTCGCCACGCGCCGCAGCGCGGACTGCTCGGCGGCAAGGCGCTCCACCGCGGCTCGCGACTCGATGTTCGAGATCGCCGTGGACACGAGCTCGGCAAACTCCGCGACACGGTCCTCGGTTCCGCCCGGCAAGGCTCTCTGGGACGCCACCACCATCGCACCCCAGGTTCGCCCGTCAACGACGATGGGGCCCGCGCCCGCGGAGCGGATGCCCTCGCTCCGAAGGGCAACGCTGAGAGGACCCTCCATCTGCGCATAGTCGTCGACGCGGCCCGTTCGGCCGGTGCGAAACACCTGGTCGAGCACCCCTCCCGCGGGACGAGGCGTGTTGGCGCCCGGGGGTATCACGTCCTCGGGCATGCCCCGCGCAGCCAGGATCGTCGCGGTCCCCCCTGGCTCGAACCGTACCGTCCGTACCATCAGGTCGGCTCCCAAGAGGTGGCTGAGCTCCTCCGTTACGAGAGCGAAGATCTCCTCGGCCGGCGCGTGACGCGCCACCAACGTCGCCACGCGACGCAGCGCTGCCTGCTCGGCGGCCACGGACATGAGCGCCGCGGACGCGATGTCCTCACCGGAAGGGTCGACGTACACGCGCCACTCGACGATCCGACCGTCCGCCACACGGTAGAGGCCGCAGGCCGCGGTCGGGGCGGTGCCGGCCTCCGCGGTGGACGTGTCGATCATCCGAACCTCCGTCACGAGCGTGTCGTCCGTCTCCACGAACACTCGCCGAGGCTCGATCCGCAGGCCCGGGCGAGCCTGCGCGGTGACCGCGACGAAATCGGTGACGGCCGCCAGGCCGCGGACTGAGACCCCCGACATGACCAGCTCGACATCGTCGTCGAGGAGGTCGCGATAGGCGTCGAAGTCGCGTGCGTTGAACGCCTCGTACGTGCGATCTACGATCAAGCGCAGCTTCGACACGAGCACAGGCTACGCCGAGCCGCGAGACGTGCCGATGGCACAATGACGGCTGCCGGGCATGAGAACCATCCGCGTGGTGATCGCCGACGATGACCTCCTCGTACGCGAGGGCATCGCCGGGCTACTCCGGCGTTCGCCGTTCGAGGTCGTGGGCCTGGCGGGCGACGCGACCGAGCTGCTGACGCTGGTGCCGCAGCACCTCCCAGATCTCGTGGTGTTGGACATTCGCATGCCGCCGTCTCACACGACCGAGGGTCTCGATGCCGCGCACGCGATCCGGGCGGATTTCCCGGACATCGGAATCCTGGTCCTGTCGGCGCACGTCGAAGTCAATCGGGCCATGGACCTACTCGCCGAGGGACGAGGCGTGGGTTACCTGCTGAAGAGTCGCGTCATCGAGGCCGGCGACTTCGTCGAGACGTGCGAACGGATCGCCGGCGGCGGCTCGGTGATCGACCCCGCACTGGTGAAGGAGCTCGTCGACGCGCGCCGAGTCCGAGATCCCCTCAGCGACCTCACGCCGCGCGAGCACGAGGTCCTGGGGCTGATGGCCGAGGGCCGGTCCAACGCGGGCATCGCCCGCCTGCTTTGGGTGACCGAGGGCACCGTCGAGAAGCACGTGCGCGGCATCCTGGCAAAGCTCCGCTTGTCGGAGACCGAGGACGACCATCGCCGCGTGCTCGCGGTCATCGCCTTCCTCGACGCTCAATAGCCTCCCTCGTCCGCGGGATACCCCAGGAGCCGGCGGATGGCGGTCGCCGAGAGATCCGCTTTCGGCAAGAAGCCGATCGCGGGGCTGGCCGCGATCAGATCCGCGAAGTCCGCCTCATCGTGAGTTGAGATCAAGATCGTGCGCGACCCCGCCGTGTCGAGGCTTTCCGCGAGGCGGCGGGCGACGTCGAGACCGCTCTCGGGGCCGAGATCGATGTCGACGAGCATCACGTCGGGCTCGAGCTGCTCCGTCAGGGACAGGGCCTCGTCGCTCGTCGCGGCAACGCCCACGACCGCGATGCCCTCGCCCTCGAGGAGGTCGGTCGCCGCACGCAGCACGTCCGGGTTGTCATCCACGATCACGCACGTCAGGGTCATTGCGACGCGGATGACGCACACGCGGTAAGTCGCGCATCACCGCCAACTGCCATCTCGCGCACGCTCGCGTCCCCGACCGCGTGCCCGGCGGCGGCGAGTGCTGCCCGGAGGCGGCGTCTGGCGTCGAACAGGTTCTTGTAGATCGCATTGCGCCTGGTCCCGAGCTTTATCGCCAGGACGTCGATCGGGACATCGTTGAGAGCGACCGAGACGAACACCTCGCGCTGGCGGTCGGTCAGCTCGGCGATCGCCTCGGACAGTGCGTCGAGCTGCCCGCGCTGCTCGAGCCAGTCCGCGGGCCCGCGGGCCAGAGGATCGGGCAGCTGGTCCCAGTGGAGCCCCTCGGCGCGGGGCGGCTGTCGGCGCCACGCGTGCCGCGCCACCTTGGCTGAGACCTCGAACACGGCGAACTTGTACGCCCAGGTGGTGAAGCGGCTGAGCCCGCGGAACTCGTCGAGCCTGTCGAGGACGTTGACGAGTGCGTCGTCGGCGGCCTGGTGCGCGAGGTCGTCAAATTCCGGGCCGGTTATCCACAGGAGCTGGTGGCGCCGACGCGACAATTCGCGCAGGGCGATGCGCCGCAGCATGTCGTGAAGTCGCGCGACGGTCTGCTCACGGCGTGGGTGCCCCACCCGAAGCTGCTCGACCCACCGTCGTGAGTTTGCGTCGAGGCCGGCAGTCACGGACTGAATGGTCCCTCCACGGGGCCGTCTGGTCTGCATGGCCAGTGCCCATTCGCGGGGCCAGGCTGGCTGGAATTCCTCTCTTCCTGCTAGCCGGTAGGCGGCGTGATGTCGGCAAACCGGCGGGCGGCCTCGAGCAGGCCGTCGTGGTCGGCCCGGCATCCGGGGCAGCTCTCGAGGTGGATCGCGGTGCCCGGAAAGACGAGAGCCGGATCCTCGCCCGCGAGCTCGAGATCGACGTAGGCGTCGAGGATCGCCTCGCCTGCGGTGCATCCAGCGTCTCCCTCGTTGACGCGGAGCAGCTCGTCCAGGTCACGATGCTCGGTCATCGGACTCGGTTCTCATCGAGAAGGGGATGTTCGGCGTCAGCCAACTTGGCGCGCAGGTTACGCCTGGCGTCGAACAGGTTCTTGTAGATCGCCTCGTCGTGGCTGCAGCGGTAAGAAGCGCCGCGCGGCATGTCACTGATCGGTCAGTCCGCCAACGAACGAAAGGCCCCTCGCATGGCTCAGCGACCGATCATCGTGTTCGACGTAAACGAGACCCTGCTCGACCTGGAAACGATGCGGCCGACGTTCGACCGCATCTTCGACGACCCCGCTGCCATGCGCCTGTGGTTTGCCGGTCTGATCACATACTCCGAGGCGCTGACGCTCGCCGGCGTGTACGTGCCGTTCACGGACATCGGCGGCGCCGTCTTGCGAATGCTCGCCGACACGCGCGGAGTCGCGATCAGTGGCGCCGACGCCGCCGAGCTCACGGACCGGTTTGCCTCGATGCCGCCGCATCCCGAAGTTCCGGCGGCCCTGCGCCGGCTGCGCGTCAACGGTTTCCGGCTGTTCACGCTGACCGACAACACGCTCGACATCTCCGGGCGGCAGCTCGAGGAAGCGGGGGTGATCGACGTGTTCGAGCGCCGGTTCAGCGTCGACGAGACCGTGCGGCGCCACAAGCCGGCGCCGGAGGCATATCACTCGGTGGCGGACGCGCTCGACGTCGATCCGGGCGACATCTGCCTGATCGCGTGCCATACCTGGGACACGCTCGGCGCTGTCGCGGCCGGCTGGCAGGCCGCGCTCATCCTCCGCGCGGGCAACGCCCCACTCGACGTCGGACCGCAGCCGGACTACATCGGAGACGACCTCGACGCGATCGCCGACCAGCTCATCGAGCGGTATCCCGCCTCGGCGACCGCCATCGCCAGTGGGAGGTAAGAGGCCCGCGCCGGCCGCCCCTAATGACCCAGCTTCGCTCCCGACGAACCCAGGAGGCCACGACATGCCCGTCACCCGTATCGCGATCCGCGACGGCAAGACTCCCGAGTACAAGCAGGCACTGATGGACGAGATCTACGAGGCGATGCGCGAGACCGTCGCGATCAAGGACGGCGACCGCTTCATGGCGATCACCGAGCACGGCGAAGATGAGTTCGCCTACGGGCCGTTTCTCGGGATCGACCGCAGCGACGATCTCGTTCAGATCCAGGTGTTCTGGGCGCCCGGCAAGACGATCGAGGCGAAGCTCGCGATGTACAAGCGGATCGTCGAGCGACTCGGAGACAACCCGCGGGTGCGGCCCGAAGACGTGCTGATCTCGGTGATCGAGACGGCCGCCGACAACTGGTCTTTCGGCAACGGCGAGACGCAGTTCTACGAGCCGGTCGACCGTCAGGCCGCGGCGGCCTGACGACGCGCCGTCACCTCGACAACGAAGGGAACGACCATGGGACTAGCGTGGCAGCAGGGACCACTGGCGCCGGGATCGATCGGACGGTTTCTCGTGCCCGACCCGCTCCCCGAGCGACTCCTGTACGCAGAACCGCTGCGGCGGCGGATGCGCGTCATGTTCGCCGAGACGCGGATCGCCCAAAGCGACGACGTCGTGCTACTGCACGAGCCCGGCCGCTATCCGGTGGCGTACTTCCCAAAGAGCGACATCGCCCCCGGCGTGCTCGCGCTCAGCGACCGGACGACCGAACATCGCGACCTCGGCCGGACGGCCTGGTACGCCGTCCGGCTAGGCGACCACGAAGCTCCGCGCGGCGCGTGGGAGCACACCGCCCTCCCCGGATTCGCGGACATCCTCGCCGATCGCGTCGCCTTCGCCTGGCAGACGATGGATGCGTTCTACGAAGAGGATGAGCGGATCGTCGGCCACGCCGCCGACGCCTACCACCGCATCGACATCCGCCAGACGTCGCGGCACCTGACCGTCCGCGCCGGAGAGCAGGACATAGCCGAGTCGCATCGACCGCTCGTGCTCTACGAGTCGGGGTTCGCGCCCCGCTGGTACGTGCCGCGCGAGGACGTCGACGAGGCGGCGCTCGAACCCGTGGACCTTCAGACGCTCTGTCCGTACAAGGGGCTGTGCAGCTACTACGACATCGGCGGGGCTCGACGCGTGGCCTGGTCGTATCGGGATCCATATCGCGAGGTCGAGCGGATCTCGGACCTGATCTCGTTCGAGCCGGACAAGATCACGGTCGTTATCGATGGCGTCGTGCAGCGCCTCGCGTCTGGCCAGCACGTCGTCTCGCACGGGCCCGACCGAAACCTCACGATCGACGAGGTCAGCGGCAGCGCCCGTCCGGGAGCACCCGGTCACCTCACGCCGCTCGGACGTACGTGACGACACAGTCGCCACCGTCACCGCCGACGCTCGCCACTCGGCCGAGAGCCGCACCGGGTGCACCCGGGACGGTTCGGAATCTGGGCGCCGGGGGGACATTTCGTCTCGAGCCGCCGCGCCTTCGCACGACGGGCGACCCACGCGAGGAGCGGCATGCGACCTGGTTTGAGCTGTTCTTCGACCTCGTATTCGTCGCGGCGGTCAGTCAGCTCGGCGCCGCACTCGCGCGCAACCCGTCGGGCGCGGTGTTCGCGCGCTTCCCGGCGCTGTTCACGGTGATCATCTGGGCGTGGGTTCTGTACACGCTGTACGCCAACCGATTCGACACCGACGACCTGATCTTCCGGCTCGCGAAGTCGGGCGCGATGGTGGCGATTGCGGCGGTCGCGGTCAATCTCCACCGGGTGATGGCGGGCGACGGCGGAGCGGCTGGGTTCGCTGCCGGATACGTGATCCTTCGTGTGTTGCTGCTCACCCTGTACGGCCGCGCTCGTCACCACGTCGACGGTCAAGGTCACAGGCTGGCTGACATCTACATCGCCGGCTACTCGTGCACGACCGGCCTGTGGCTGCTTTCGATCTTCGTACCCGGCCGATTTCGCTACGTGCTCTGGTGCGCGGCGATGCTGATCGACCTCGCGATCCCGGTTCGAGCATGGGGGGCGCTCAAGCGGCGGGCCGTCGTGATCTCGCACCTGACCGAGCGCTTCGGCACGTTCTTCATCATCGTGCTCGGCGAAGCCGTCGTCAGCGTGGTCGCGGGCGTGGCGGGACTCGAGTTCACGGTCGAGTGCTGGATCGTCGGCGGTCTGTGTTTCGTGGTGGCGCTGTGCCTGTGGTGGATCTACTTCGACCTGGCCGATACGTCGGTGGTCGGCCGCGGCGCGCTCGGCCTGGTCTTCGTCTACTGCCACTTCCCGTTGCTGGCCGGCGTGGCGGCGTTCGGCGCCGGCACCAAGCTCGCGATCATGGACGCGGCGCAAGCGGGCCTCGGGGCCGGCGCTCGCTGGGCGCTGGCCGGCGGACTCGGGGCATTCGCGGTGTCGCTCGCCGTGCTCCACATCGGAGCCGAATGGACGTCGCTTCGCGACCGCACCTTCCTGGGCCGGATCGGACTAGCCGTGGTGGCGATCACGGTGGCCGCCGTCGGGGGCGGGATGGCGCCAGTCGCGTTCGTGGCGCTCATGTGCGCCGCCGTGCTGGGTCAGCTCGTGCTCGAGGCGTTGACGCCCCGGGAAGGGGCAGCGAGCGTCTACGAACCGATCGATCGCACATAGGCGGCGGCTCGCCGCTGCCCGCGGACGTTCCCGCGGGAACGTTTTCGCGCCCCCGCGCGTCAGTTAGTGGGACTAGAGCGCATGGAGTGGGACTAGAGCGCATGGAGTGGGACTAGAGCGCATGGCGATCGATTCCAGGAGCCATCGCAGGTGTCCCGAGCGTGTCGTGGCAGGCCGCTGATCGCGACCGGCGCCCGGATTCGGCTCGAGCCGCAGAAGGACTGGGAGGTCAACAGCTCGGTCGGGAGCGTGGTGAGCCGCCTGGAGACGATCCAGGACGAGTTCAACCGCTCGCAGTCCCGCAGGAGCAAACCGACGCGGATTCGTTCGCCCCGCTCGAGCCGAAGGCGGACGGGTTTCGCAACTACCTGCAGGCAGGACTGAACTCGCCGATGGAACAGCTGGTGGAGCGAGCCAACCTGCTGACGCTGACCGCTCCCGAGACGACCGTGCTCGTCGGAGGCATGCGCGCCCTGGGCGCCAACTTCGGGCAGTCCCCGCACGGCGTGTTCACCTACCGGCCCGGGACGCTGACCAACGACTTCTTCGTGAACCTGCTCGACATGGGCACGGAGTGGAAGGAATCCGACTCGGACGAGAACGTGTTCGAAGGGCACGATCGCGTCACCGGCGAGCCGAGGTGGACCGGCACCGCCGTCGACCTCGTGTTCGGTTCGAACTCACAGCTCCGCGCGATCGCGGAGGTCTACGCGTGCGACGACTCGATGGACTCGTTCGCGCGGGACTTCGTGGCCGCTTGGGACAAGGTCATGAGCCTCGATCGGTTCGACCTCGTGTAACGGTAATCCAGGGTTCTTGGTGACCGGGTAACGCGAGGCCACGCCACCCGGTCACCAAACTCGATGTCCACTCGGCAATGTGAGGGCGGCCGTGGGGCCCGGGTGGGGTGGGCCGTAACCGCGCACTCGAGGGGCCCCGGCAGCCGAGATCACCGACACGACCCGTATGGGTGCGCGAATCCACGTTCGCCGCCCGCGGAGTGCCGAGTGCGCACTTATTACCCAACGACGTCACCACCGAGTAACTCACAAAGTGGGACCGCGCGCCTGACGAACGCTTACATTGCGTGCTGTGTCCGACTCACAGCCTGAGCGGCGTCAGCGACCGCGGTTTCGGTCCGCGAGCCTCCAGGACGCCGAGTCCATAGCGGCGCTTCACGCCGATAGCTGGCGCCGCCACTATCGCGGCGCGTATTCCGATGCGTTCCTGGACGGCGACGTGCATGGGGACCGCTTGGTCCTGTGGACCGAACGGTTGCGGGAGGCCGGCCCCCGCACTCAGACGATCGTTGCCGACGACGGCGACCGCCTGGTTGGGTTTGTGCACACCGTGTTCGAGGCCGATCCGCGCTGGGGGGCGCTGCTCGACAACCTTCACGTCGTCCCCGGCGAGAAGCGCCGGGGAATCGGCTCCCGGCTGCTGGCGTTGACGGCTCAGGCGGTCCTCGAGCGCGGTACCGGGTTGTACCTGTGGGTGCTCGAGCAGAACGTCGATGGTCGGGCGTTTTACGACGCCCGCGGGGGGCGGTGCGTGGAGCGGGCGCCGGTTCCACCTCCCGGTGGCGTGGAAGACAGGCTCAACGGATCGCCGGTCGCGCTGCGTTACGCCTGGCCCGATCCCGCCGTGGCGCTCGTTATCCGAACGTGAACACGTACGCGCGCACGCCGGGGTCGAGGAAAGTGATCTCGAACGTGTGCTCAGAGACGTGGCCGCGCTGCCGGATCAGCTGATAGAGGCGCGGTTCGGTGACGGTGCCCTCCCCGTGCGCGTCCGTGTCGTCCCCGTGGGCTGCTCCGGGCGGATCGCCGTCGAGGAGCGCGCGGAAGCGCACCGGTCCCGCGTCCGGAGCCGGCGCCAGGACCAGGTGAAGGTCGCGCGCGTGGAAGCGGTGCGCGATCCTGCCATTCGGGGCGTTCAGCACCGCGGCCTCGCGTCCGACGGTCCAATCGCCGGCGAGCGCCCAGCGGTTGAGGTGGAGGGCATCCGGTAGCGCGTAGTCGTGGGGCCGATCGTGCGACGCGCCGCCGGGCGAGGAGAAGTTTGACGCGCGCGAGTAGCCGATGTAGGTCTCAGGAGAGCGCAGATCGTCCCAGTCGGCGGGAGCCTCGATGCCCCGGCCGTCAACCGAGACCAGTTCGCGGCTGACCTGGTCGGCGCCGGCCGCCGCGAGCAGAAGCTGGATGACGTTCTCCGAGCGCTCGTACTCGCCTTCGCCGAATCGGTGATGGCGAATCTGTCCGTCCGCGTCGACGAAGTACTGCGCGGGCCAATACTCGTTGCCGAACGCGCGCCAGATCCGGTAATCGCTGTCGACCGCGATCGGATACTCGATTCTCATCTCCTCCGCTGCCCGGCGAATGTTCTCGACGTCGCGCTCGACCTCGAACTCCGGGGTGTGGACGCCGAGGACGACGAGCCCGTCGCCCCGGTACTTCTCGAACCAGCTGCGGACATACGGGAGTGTCCGGAGCCAGTTGATGCAGGTGAACGTCCAGA
>Ga0116216_10002236_pt1 | contig 12957 bp, 11 predicted proteins | sample Sb_taG_11_FD_89696 | JGI IMG/M metagenome (GOLD analysis project Ga0116216, IMG submission 89696) | Peat soil microbial communities from Weissenstadt, Germany - Sb_50d_3_AS metaG | ecosystem: Environmental > Terrestrial > Soil > Wetlands > Peat | place: Germany: Weissenstadt | collected 2010-09-21
ACCCGCCGCCCGCGATGAAATAGTGGATCTGACCGGCGGCGACGTCGGCCTTGAACGCGGCCAATGTCGGCGCGGGATCGGTCCCGTTGAAGCCGCCGATGGCCATCACCGGGTCGTCGGTGGCCAGCTGGTACCCGGCCGCGTTGTTGGAGTTCACGGTCGCGGCCACCCACTTGAAGTGCGACGCGCCGGCCTCCAGCAGCGCGGTCACCTGGGTGCCCGGCCGGCTGGCCGAGAGGAACCCGCCCCCACCCACGCGGCCGGCCCCGCCGGCAAATGGGCCACGGCCGGTGGTCGCTCCCCCGCCGCCCGGGAACCGCCCGCCGGGCGCAAAGCCGCCGATGGCGGTGCCTGGTGCACCGGGGGGGAATGGGCGCCCGACGATGCCCGGAGGGCGAACGCCGCGCCCGAAACCGGCACCCGGGCGGAAGGCTCCGAGCCCCGGCGGCGCGAACCCGCCGGGGAACCCCCCGCCGGGGCCCAACCCGGGCACGGTCGGTCCGGCGCCGGGGATGGCGCCGTTGTAGGAGGTGCCGACGGTGTCGATGGCGTAGGCCGCCGGGCCGCCGAGCGCGGCGACCATGCCCGCCACGCCGAGGGCGAGCGCCACCCGGCCCCGCAGGCGCGGGGCGAGCGCGAGCGCGGCCGCGCTCAGGAGGCCCACCACCAGCACCAGCCAACGCAGCGGCGGCAGCCAGGCGGGGGTGCGGTCGAGGAGGACGAAGGCCCACACGGCCGTCAACGCGAGGGCGAGGGCGAGGGCGAGGCGCGACGTCCGCTCGTGTCGGCGGTGCCAGAGCAGCGAGCAGCCGATGCCGACCAGCGCGCCGATGGCCGGCGCCAGGACCACCGTGTAGTAGGGGTGGATGATCCCCTGGGCGAAGCTGAACACCGCGCCGGTGACGAGCAGCCAGCCGCCGAACAGCACTATGGCGGCCCGCGTGCGGTCGGTGCGCGCGTGACGGCGGCTGAGCCACAGCGTGGCCGCCAGGAAGACGAGGGCGGCGGGTAGCAGCCAGGAGATCTGGCCGCCCATGCTCGCGAGGAAGAGCCGGTCCCACCCGACCGGGCCCCAGCGCGAGCCGGCGGGCCCGGCCCCGCCGATGCTGCCCGCTTCGTTCCCCGAGAGCCGGCCGAACCCGTTGTAGCCGAAGATGAGGTTCAGCAGGCTGTTGTTGGCCGACCCCCCGATATAGGGACGGTCGGCCGCGGGTGTCAGCTGGACGACGGCCACCCACCACCCGGCCGAAACGACGAGGGCCACGCCGGCGACGAGGAGCCTGCGGATCCGCTGGAGGAACGGCGGCGGCGCCGCCACCAGGAACACGAGGGCGAGGGCCGGCACCACCAGGAACGCCTGCAGCATCTTCGTGATGAACCCGGTGCCGACGGCCGAGGCGGCGAGCACCAGCCAGGCCGTGCTCCCGCGCTCAAGCGCGCGCACCGTGGCGTAGGCGGCGAGGACCAGGAGCAAGGTCAGCAGGGCGTCGGGGTTGTTGTACCGGAACATGAGCGCGGCGACCGGCGTGGTGGCCAGGACGGCGCCGGCCATCAGCGCGGCGCCCGGGCGGAACCACCGCCGGACCGTGGCGTAGAGGAGTCCCACCGAGGCCACGCCCTCCAACGCCTGGGGCACGAGGATGCTCCAGGAGTTGACGCCGAACAGGCGGGCCGAGATCTCCATCAGCCAGAGCGACGCCGGGGGCTTGTCGACCGTGATGAAGTTCGACGCGTCCGACGAACCGAAGAAGAACGCCTTCCAGCTCTTGGTCCCCGCCTGGACGGCCGCCGAGTAGAAGGAGTTGGCCCAGCCCGAGTCGCCGAGCGCCCACAGGTAGGCGACGGCGGTGCCCGAGAGCAGCACGAGGAGCGCCGGTCGGACCCAGGCCGGGTCCGCGGGTCGGCCCCGCACGAGGCGTCCGAGACGTCCGATCCGCCGCGGCGGCGGGTCTGCGAGGGACGGCTCGGCCGACGGCCGCTCGAGGACGACGGTCATGACGACGCGACCTCGGACAGCCGCTCGGTCCGCACGACCTCGGGCGCGGGGACGCCCGCTCCCGGTGGCCCGCCGCTCGGGACGACGGTTGGGTGGCGGAGCAGCCGCAGGATGCCCCGCAGGTCGTCGCACGCCGTGCGCAGCACGTCGACCCGGCTGTCGGGATCGTCGACCCACTCGACCGCGACCTCGTGGATGCGGTAGCCGTGCCGCTCGGCCTGCACGAGGAACTCGGTGTCGAAGAACCAGTCGTTGTCCGCCACGAGCGGCACCAGCCGACGGGCGACCTCGGTGCGGGCGGCCTTGAACCCGCACTGGGCGTCGGAGAACGCGTTGTGCAGGCAGGCCTTGAGCAAGCGGTTGTAGGAGCGCGAGATGATCTCGCGCTTCGCGCCCCGCACCACGTGCGCGCCCGGGGCCAGCCGGGTGCCGAGCGCGACGTCGCTCTCGCCCGACAGCAGCGGCGCGACGAGCGGCAACAGCGCCCCGAGCGAGGTCGAGAGGTCGGCGTCCATGTAGGCGACCACGCGGGCAGCGCTGGCGGGCCATACCGCGCGCAGTGCCCGGCCGCGGCCCTTCTGCGCCAGGTGGAGGGCCCGGACCCCGTCGAGCTCGCCGGCCAGGCGGGCGGCCAGCGCCCCGGTCTCGTCGGTGCTGGCGTTGTCGACGATGGTCACCAGGGCCGGGAACGGGAACGACCGGTCCAGGAACGACCGCAGCGTGCGGATGCTGCGGTCGAGCCCGCGGGCCTCGTTGTAGACCGGCACCACGACCTCGACCAGGGGTGATCCGTCGATCGGGACAGGAATGCCGGCGCTGTGGGTGGTTGGCATCGTCCTATGGTCGGGTCACGCGCTGGGGTCGAGCTGTCGCTCGGCTGTGAACGCCCTAAGAATCTTGGCTGCTCGAGCGGCCGGGCGGGCGGCGCCCGGGCGGGGTTCGCCGCCGAGAGTTCACAGTCCGCTGCCAGCTCGGGCACAGCGGCGGTGCATCCCAACGCCCGAGAGTGGCGACCAGGAGAATGGCGAACCATGAACAGGCAGGGAACGCGTCGGGTGCTGGTGGTGGACGACGAGCCGTCCATCGTCGACGCCGTGGCGACCGCCCTGCGCTACGAGGGGTTCGAGGTGGAGGAGGCGACGACCGCGCGGTCCGCCCTGGTGGCCGCCCAGGAGCGGCCGCCCGACCTCATCATCTTGGACGTGATGCTGCCGGACCTCGACGGCCTGGAGGTCACCCGGCGACTGCGCCAGGACGGCATCGGCGTGCCCATCCTCTTCCTGACGGCGCGCGACGCCCTGGAGGACAAGGTGGCCGGCCTCGGCGCCGGCGGCGACGACTACGTGACCAAGCCCTTTGCCTTGGCCGAGATCGTCGCCCGGGTGCGCGCCATCGTCCGGCGGCTGGGCGACGGCCGGTCCGAGGTGCTCGGGATCGCCGACCTCGAGATGGACGAGCGCGCGCACGTCGTCCGCCGGGGCGGCGCCACCATCCATCTCACGGCGACCGAGTTCAACCTCCTCCGCTTCTTCCTACACAATCCCCGCCAGGTGCTCTCGAAGGCCCAGATCCTCGACAACGTCTGGCACTATGACTTCGACGGGGACGCCAACGTGGTCGAGACCTACGTCAGCTACCTGCGCAAGAAGCTCGACCAGTACGGGCCGCCGCTGATCCACACCATCCGGCTGGTCGGCTACGCGCTGCGCGAGCCCGGGAACGCCTAGGTGTCGCTGCGGACCCGCCTGCTGCTGGCGGCGGGCGCGGTGGCGCTGGTGGCCCTGGTGATCGCCGACGTCGTCACCTACCAGCAGCTGCGCTCGTTCCTCTTCACCCAGGTCGACCAGAGTCTCGAAGCGACGAGCGCGCCGGTGGCCCTGGCGGTCTTCGGCGGGGGGCCGCCCGGGCCCGGTGGCCTCCCCTTCGGCGGCCGCCCACCGACCGCCGTCTCCGCGACCGGCTGCGACCTCCCCGCGGGACTTCTCCACCAGCTCACCCCCGGCGCCGCCATCGAAGTCCGCAGCGCCTCGGGCAACGCCGTCCTCGAGCGCTGCTCGGTTCCGTCGATCGGCTCCTCGCACGCGGGCCTGCCGGTCCTCCCGGCCCACCTCTCGGGGCTGACCCCGGACCCGACCCACCCCGGCACCTCGGTCAGCTACTTCAGCGCGCCGGCCCGGGGCGGTGGCCCCTCCTTCGAGGTGCGCGCGGCCCGCGAGGGCACCGGGAGCCCGGAGCTCTTGGTGGCGCTACCGCTCGGCGACACCATGAGCACCCTCGGCCGCCTGCTCGATGTCGAGCTGGCGGTGACTGGTGCGGCCCTGTTGGCGGCGCTGCTGTGCGGGTGGTGGCTGGTCCGCATCGGCCTGCGGCCGCTCCGAGCCGTCGAGACCACGGCGGCGGCCATCGCGGCCGGTGAACTGGATCAGCGCGTCCCGGGAGAAGCGGGCAACACCGAGGTCGGCCGGCTGGCCGGCGCGCTCAACGTGATGCTCGGGCGGATCGAAACGGCCTTCGGCGAACGCGACGCCACCGAGGCCGAGCTGCGCGACTCTGAGGGCCGGATGCGCCAGTTCGTGGCGGACGCCTCTCACGAGCTGCGCACCCCACTGGCCGCCATCTCCGCCTATGCGGAGCTGTTCGAACGCGGCGCTTCGAGCCGGGCCGACGACCTCGAGCGGGTCATGACGGGCATCGCCAGCGAGGCCGGCCGAATGGGCCACCTCGTCGAGGACCTCCTGCTGCTGGCCCGGCTCGACGAGGGCCGCCCGCTCGCCCGCCAGCCGGTCGAGCTGGTGGCACTGGCCGGTGAAGCGGTGCAGACGGCGCGCACGGTGGCCCCGGAGTGGCCGATCATCCTCACTGCGCGCCAACCGGTGGAGGTGGCGGGCGACGGGCCGCGTTTGCGCCAGGTGCTCGACAACCTCTTGTCCAACGCGCGCGCTCACACGCCGGAGGGCACGACGACAGAGCTCGAGATCGCCCGGAGGGGCGACGTCGCTCTCATCTCGTGCCGCGACAACGGGCCCGGGCTCGACACCGAATCGGCCCATCGGGTGTTCGAGCGCTTCTTCCGCGCCGACCCGTCGCGGTCGCGCCAGCACGGCGGCGCCGGCCTCGGGCTCTCGATCGTCGACTCCATCGTCCGCGCCCACGGCGGCTCGGTCGCGGCCGACGCGCGGCCCAGCGGCGGGGTCACTTTCAGCGTGCGCTTGCCCCTCGACCCAACGTCGGAGACGGGCGGGCGCCCGTGAGGACGACCCGGCGGGAGCCTGCCGGCTGGACCTCTAGGCGACTTCTGCGAAACTCAGGACCCCCAGGTCAAGGGTCGGTTCTGTGATCGGGTCATAGCGGCGACCCCACAATTCGGCCTCCCTTACCCCAACAGTCAGAAGAGCGCCACCGCCGTCGATCCCTCGTCACGTCGCCCGAAAGTGGATGAGTCGACCACGCCGCGTGGTGGCGCTAAGCCGGCCCGCAAACCACCGTCGCAGGTCAGGTTCGCTCACCGACCACCGTAAACATCGCCACATCAACCGGTTCCACGGAGAGGTCAGAACCGATTCGGTATCGCTGAGAGTGAAAGGTAACCGCTGTTTGTGGGAAGCCGAGCCTAGCCATCATATTGACGACACTCCCCGGGCTAAAGTTCCACCAAATTGTGCTGGGGCCTCGATGCGAGATCTCGGGCGCAAACCGTTGAACATTGGCAGGGTTTCCACCCCCAATGCGCCCGGGACGCGCTCGCATTCTCCACCGGATTCCAGTCGCGATCCGGGTGAGAAGAGTGGGGTCGTCGAGGTCACCATAGAGTGCCTCTGTGACGATCATTCTCCGAGTCGTAAGTTTCCCTGCCTCTTCCATTGCGAGAAATGGATCCCGCAAGTGGAGCAAGACACTTCCAAAGAGAGAAGTATCGAACATTTGCAAATCGGATGGCAGATTATATATGTTCCCATAAGCGATCTTCGCAGTCGAGTTTCGATCTCGATGCAAATACCACCACGAGTTATTGATACGCGCTAGTTCGGACATTACGAGCGGCATAGCGGGTCGAGGGTCCTCATGAGTGATAGGTGGCAAGACGTCTATATGCCGGTCATACCCAGCTTCAAAACTAACGACCTCGGCACCCCTATCCTCTAGGTGAAAGGTAAAAAAACCGCTGGCAGGACCGACTTCAAGCACTCGTACGCGGTCGAATGATCCTCCTCCTAAGTAGCTATCTTCCCCACCTCGGAGGTCCCATGCTCCCTGAAGGATAGTGCCAGCCTTCAGAACAGAAGTGTGATAAAAGCTGCAATCCTCCTGCACTAAGTTTGCCCGTCTTGATGCGTAGTCAGCCTGGCAGGAATCTTCTAGCTGTCCTAGATATCCCGGAGAAGGTTCAGATGGCCACAATGGATAAAGCTCGCTACCAACATTATTCGTCGTCAACTATCCCTTTTCCTTCCTCGTGGGCAGACGTATGTCTAGGTCTTGGCAAGTTCAGTGGGCCACGTGCTGGCGCCGAAACGTCCAGGTTGTCTCCGTAGTAGAGGGTGTTCATCGGGCAGAACGCTGCAGGGAAACTTGCTCAGCTCTTAGCTTCCGCTTGCCTTGGATGGTTTCGGGTCTGAACTCTGTGGTCTGTATCCAAACCCGATGGCCGTAGGGATGCGCACTAAGGATCTCTTCCCATGCAGGGAAGTGTCTCGCGATTCGATGGTCTGCTCTTGAAGTCCGGCGATTAGCTCCGAAAATGCGATGACATCAATGCCGCAGAAGCCTCCTAATGGATGCCGTCGGTGGATGCCGGCGCGGTGACGGCCCGCGCCTCTTCTGGCAGGAGCGAGCGCAGACCGCGCAGCAGCCCGCCCAACTCCATCGGCACCACGAACTTGGTCGACGGCGAGGAGCCGATCTGCTTCAGCGTGTCGAGGTACTGCAGGAGCAGCGTGTTCTCGTCGAGCGTGCGCGCCACGCCGAGGATCGTCTCCAGGCCGACCGAGTAGCCCTGGGCGCGCAGGACCGCGGACTGGCGCTCGCCCTCGGCGCTCAAGATGGCCGCCTTCTGGGTGCCCTCGGCGAGCGTGATGGCCGCCTGGCGCTGGCCCTCGGCGCTCAAGATGGCGGCCGCCTTCTGGCCCTCGGCCTCGGTCACCTGGGCCCGCCGGGTCCGCTCGGCCGACATCTGGCGGGTCATCGCCTCGAGCACGCCGGGCGGCGGGTTGATCTCTCGGACCTCGACGCTCGTCACCTTCACGCCCCAGCGCTCGGTGACCTCGTCGAGGCGCACGCGCAGCAGGGCGTTCATGTCCTCGCGCTTGGAGAGCACGTCGTCGAGGGGCATGTCGCCCACCACGCTGCGCAGCGTGGTCGCCGCGACGTTGAGCGCGGCACCGGCGAAGTTCTGCACGGTCAGCACCGACATCTGCGGGTCGACCACCTTATAGAAGATGATGAAGTCGATCGAGATCGGGGCGTTGTCGCCCGTGATGGCCGTTTGCGACGGGATCTCAAGGAACCGTTCCCGAAGGTCGACCCAGCTCGTGCGGTCGGTCACCGGGTTGATGAGCACGATCCCCGGGCCCTTGGTCCCGATGGCCCGACCGAGCCGGAACAGCACGATGCGCTGGTACTCCCGGATGATCTTGACCGACAGCCCGGCCGAGATGAGCGCAGCCAGCAACACCACGCCAACGACGATCCCGATGATCACAGCGAACCCGCCCTTCGTTCTTCTTCGACCACGCCGGAGACGTCCGGCAAGGATTCGAGCGCCGGGCGGGGCGACGTGTCGTCGGCCACCGCCTCGTCACTCCAGACGCTCAGGCGCACGCCCGACGCCTGGACCACCTGCACCGCCTGGCCGGCGCGCACGGTCCCGTTGAGCGACGTCGACGACCAGTTCTCACCCCGGATCCGCACGATGCCGTCGGGGGCCAGGTCGGTCACGGCCACCCCGTCGACGCCCACCAGACCCGCCGACCCATGACCCCAGGGCCGCGTCCTCAACGTGGTCAAGCCCTTCCAGGCGATCGTGCCCACGCCGGCCGAGATCGCCAGGTCGGCGCCGAAGAGGGACCAGAGGGTGGCGCTCGAGTGGCCGGTGGCCGCCAGGACGAACAGGAACACGGCGACGCCGACCCCGAGGCCGGCCGCGAACACGTGCGCGTGCGGACCGACGTGGAAGCCGAGCAGGGAGCTCAGGAGGACGACACCGAGCAGGACGCCAACGACAACCCACATGGCGACTCCTCTCCTTGTCCACACCCACTGTAGCGGTGGAACTTCGGCGCGAGCGTTCGCCGCCCGGCTGGCCGGGCCGATCAGGCGGCGGGCGCGGGTGGGCGACCTCGCCGAACAGCGCAACCAGAGCGCCGGCCAGCAACCGCCGAGCGATTACGACGGGCTGCCGCCGCCCCCGCCACCGGTCCCGCAGACCGACCCGAGCACAACCCCGGTGCCGGGGTGCCCGGGATCCGGGCCGTATCCGGGATCAGTGACCACCTCGAGGATATCGACGTAGGTCCCCGAGATGACCGGTCCGGACTTGGTCACGCTGTTGACCACGAGGACGAAGACATCGTTCGCGGGAAGCACGGCCGGGCTCGGCGGTACGGAGCTGTTGCCGGGTCGGGTCGTGAAAGATCCGGTGCAACCGACGGCGGGCACCACGGTGTCCGCGAACCCCTTGAAGCTGTGGGGCGCATCGCTGCCATTCAACAGCACATTGTCCTGGGCCCACTGGGCTCCCCAGTACTCGACGTTCGGGCCCGCCGCCACGGCGCCGTCACTGACGGCGAAGGCCGAAAACTCCGGGCCGGGCGTCGCCCCGGCGATGGCCCCGTTCGCCGGGAGGGCAAGGGCCATTCCGCCGCCGATCGCCACCACGAGCACGAGCCGTCTCACAAAACCCGCCATCGGTCATCTCCCTGGTAGAAGCCACGTTCGTCCGGCTCTGACGCTACGCGGACCGACGCACTGAGTAGTGGATCATCACAAAGAGTGGTACTTGGAGCGGGGATTCGTGCCTCTGGCCGTCCTTGGCGGCCCGCCCGTCGATGCGACTAGAGCCAGCGCGGCAAGGCGGGCAACGGGCCCCGACTGGCCAGACCATCGCTCGCCGAGCGCCCGAGCACCCAAGCAGCGAGCGCGCCGACGTTGCCCCGCACCTGGTCGGGCGCCGAGGTCGACGGTCCGATCACCAGGACCTCTCCGACGTCGGGCTCCAGTCGAACCGCCGGGCAGTCGGCGCGGCCGGCCAATCCGCGGGCGGCCTCGGCCAACAGGGCGGCGGCCACGTCACCGTCGACGTCGGCGAAGGTCGCGCCGGCGCCGAGATCGACGCCATGGACCCAAACCTCGCGCACCCGCATCCACGGGACCTCCGCGCCGGTCACCGCGCGGCCGAGCGCGGTGCGGATCGCCCCGTCCCAGGCCGCTTCGGGCATCGCCGCCACGGCGCCCGAGAGTTCCTGGGCACTGGCCAGTGCGTCGGCCCGAAGCGCGGCGGCGGGGAGCGCCGCCCCCGCCTCGATGTCGGCGTTTCGGTGCTCGGGGCTGGCGTACATCGGCGTCTCGATGCCGGTCCGCGCCCAGTGCAGCAAGTTCATGAGCGCCCGGGCGTTGTTGGCGATGTGGCTGAGGACGTGCCGGCGCGTCCAGCCGGGGAGCTGGGAGGCCCCCATCAGTTGGGTGTCGCTCAGGGCGGACAGCTGTCCGGTCCGGCGAAGAACGACTCGCCGGAGTCCAACCAGCGCAGGCGCGTCGCCAGCCGGTCGTCACCGCCGGTGCTCATGCTGCGGAACAGGTGTTGTGCAATTCCCCCAACCCCTCGATGCGGGTGAGGACCGAGTCGCCCACGGCCAAGAATCGCGGCGGGGTCCGGGCCGAGCCCACCCCGCCCGGCGTCCCGGTGGCGATGAGGTCACCGGGCAGCAGGGTGACGATGGTCGAGATGTAGGACACGAGGGCGGCCGGGCCGAAGACCAGATCGGAGATGTCTGACTGCTGCATCGTCTCCCCGTTGACGACACAGGTGATGGCCCCCGCGGTCCCGTCGAACTGGTCGGCCGTCACGAGGGCCGGTCCGACGGGCGTGCTGTGCTCGAAGGTCTTGCCTTGGAGCCACTGCAGTGTCCGGTGCTGCCAGTCACGAGCCGTCACGTCGTTCAGCACCGAGAACCCGGCGATGGCCGCCCGAGCCCCCGCCTCGTCTGCGTTGCGCACCGCCGAGCCGATGACGACGGCAAGCTCGGCTTCCCAGTCGAGGCTCCGCACGGCGGGGTGCAGTTCGATCTCGTCGTGGGCGCCGATCAGGCTCGAGCGGAATTTGGCGAACAGCGTCGGATACTCCGGTAGCTCGCGCCCCATCTCCAGGACGTGGCTCCGATAGTTGAGGCCGACGCAGACGATCTTGTCCGGGCGCGGCACGAGTGGTGCAAAGTCGAGCGCAGCCGCGTCCAGTGGGGCGGCGGCGGCCTCGGCACGGGCCCGCCAGGCCGGGTCGGCGAGCAGGGCGCCCACGTCGGTCGCCCCGTCGATCACCGTGGCCGAGTCGCCGTCGAGGCGCACCGCGAGGGTCGAGCCGCCCTGCCTGATCGTCGCCAGCTTCATGGCGGCTCGCTCCTCCTCGTCGTCATCGGTGTCGGACCGTCCTGAACCGCCAACCGGCGGGCGGCCGCCAAGCGACCGAGGCGTCCCCACGAGCCGGGCCGTCACCGCGCGCCATGCACAGGTCCGGTCGCTGCTCGGGATGTCAAGCCCTCTCGCTGGCCGAGTGACAGTACCGCGAGCCCCCCGGCCGCGTCGCACCGCAGAACGGCCGCCGGGCGTCGCGCCCGCGATCCTGCCCGCTCCCCGGGTGGCCCCGCGGCGCAGTGGCGCCGCGGGCCAATCCCCGACAGTCTTTTGCAGCAGAACTCGGGAGGTCGGCGGTGCGCGTCGGAGTCGTCCGGGAGATCAAGATCGACGAGCTGCGCGTCGCCATCACACCGGCGGGAGCCCGAGAGCTCGTGGGCGAGGGCCACGAGGTCATCGTCGAGAGTGGGGCCGGGGTGGGCGCCGGCTACGCCGATGACGCCTACGGCCGCGCCGGCGCCCGCGTCGTACCGAGCGCCCACGAGGTGTGGGGGGCCGCCGAGCTGGTGGTGAAGGTGAAGGAGCCCCAGCCGAGCGAGATCCCAATGGTGCGGGCCGGCCAGGTGGTGTTCGGCTACCTGCACCTCGCAGCCGACCCGGCGCTCGCCCGGAGCCTGGCGGCCACCGGCGCGACCTGCGTCGCCTACGAGTCGGTGCGCGACGGCCGGCATCTGCCGCTGCTCATCCCGATGAGCGAGGTGGCCGGACGCATCGCCGGGCTCGCCTGCGCCTACCACCTGGGCCGGGTCTCGGGCGGGCGCGGCGTGCTCATGGGCGGGATCGCCGGTGTCGCCCCCGCCGAGGTGGTGGTCATCGGCGCCGGGACGGCCGGGACCAACGCGGCGGCCCAGGCCGTGGGCCTCGGCGCGTCGGTGAAGCTGCTCGACCGCGACCTGTTGGCGCTGCGGACGGCCGAGGAGCGCTTCGACGGGCGGGTCAGTTGCCTCTACTCGACCACCTCGGTGCTCGAGGAGCTCGTGGCGGGCGCCGACGCCTTGATCGGGAGCGTGCTCGTCCCGGGCGCCAGGGCGCCGCACCTCGTGAGCCGGGCCATGGTGGCCTCCATGCCGACCGGCAGCGTCCTCGTCGACATCAGCATCGACCAGGGTGGCTGCATCGAGACCAGCCGGCCGACCACCCACAGCCACCCGACCTACGTCGAGGAAGGGGTCATCCACTACTGCGTGACGAACATGCCGTCGCTCTACCCCGTGACCAGCACCTCGTCGCTCACCAACGCCACGCTGCCCTTCGTGCACGCGATCGCCGACCAGGGCATCGGACCGGCCTGCGCCACCGACCCCCGCCTGGCGGCCGGCGTCAACCTGGTGGCCGGGACCGCCACGCTGCCGGTCGTGGCCGAGCAGACCGGGATCGAGTACGTCGCGCTGGCGACGTACTTCCCAGAGGTGGCCGCGGCCGCGCACTGACGGCAGCGCCCGCGGCCGGGCCGGTGCCGCCGATGGTCTTCTAACCTCGCCGGATGGCCCCGGAGGTGACGCACGCCCGGGCCAGCGCTCCGGGGCTGACGGCGGTCGGCATCGCGACCGTCGCCTGGGGCTTCTCGGCCGTGCTGGTCGAGCTCACCCCCGCGCCGGCCCTCGTCATCGCCTTCTACCGCCTCTGGATCGCGAGCGCCCTCTTGCTCGTCCTCAGCGCAGCGACCGGCCGGCGGATGACCTGGAGCGTGTGGCGGGCCGGGGTCGTCCCGGGGGTCCTGCTCTGCGCCGACATGACGCTGTTCTTCAGCGCGCTGCGGCACGCGAGCGTGGCCGAGGTCACCATCATCAACGCCCTGCAGCCGGTCGTCGTCATCCTCCTCGCCCGCCCGCTCTTCGGCGAGCGGCTAACCCGCTCGGTGGGCGTCCTCACGGCACTGGCCATGGGGGCGGTGACCCTGGTCGTCCTGGGTGGCGGCCTGCCGAGCAGCCACCACCTGACGGGTGACCTGCTGGCCACCGGGTCGATGCTGGCCTGGACCGGCTACTGGCTCACTTCCAAGCACGCCCGCGAACACGTGGGGGCCCTGGAGTTCACCGCGGCGGTGACCGTGGCGGCCGCGGTGGCCGTCACCCCGGTCCTGTTCATCGGGGGGGAGACCCCGATCCACGTGAGGGCGGGCGCCTGGGTGTGGTTCGTCCTCTTGGCCGCGGTGCCCGGCTCGGCCCACGTGCTGATGAACTGGGCCCACCGCTTCGTCGATGTGTCGCTGTCGTCGGTGATCGTGGCGGCCAACCCGGTCGTGGCGGTGCTCGGCGCGGTCGCCATCCTCCACCAGCGGGTGGTGGCGACCCAGATCATCGGCGGCGTGCTGGCCATCGGCGCGATCGCCGTCATCG
>Ga0116216_10002243_pt1 | contig 12940 bp, 10 predicted proteins | sample Sb_taG_11_FD_89696 | JGI IMG/M metagenome (GOLD analysis project Ga0116216, IMG submission 89696) | Peat soil microbial communities from Weissenstadt, Germany - Sb_50d_3_AS metaG | ecosystem: Environmental > Terrestrial > Soil > Wetlands > Peat | place: Germany: Weissenstadt | collected 2010-09-21
CCCAGGTAGGTGGTCTCCTCCTGGATCCCGCCCGAGTCGGTCAGCACACCCGCGGCCCGTTCGACCAGGCCGAGGAAGTCCAGGTAGCCGAGCGGATCGGTGAGCTGCACTCCGGCCGCGTCGAGACCCTGTTCCAGCATCCGGCTGCGGGTCCGCGGGTGGATCGGGAACACGACGTCCAGTCCATCGCGGGCGACAGTCGACAGGTGCGCGAGCGTCTCGGCGAGCAACGGCCCATCGACGAGCGCCGGCCGGTGCAGCGTCACCACCAGATAACGGCTGGGTTCGACCCCGTGCTGGGCGGGCGAGTCGAGGTTCCGGATCCGCTGCCGCATTGCCACCAGCGTGTCGATCATCGTGTTGCCGACCCCGAAGATGTGCTCCGAGAAACGGCCCTCGGCCAGCAGGTGGTCGCGCGCCTCGGGCGAGTGGATGAACAGCAGGTCGGAGATCTGGTCGGTCAGGACCCGGTTGGTTTCCTCGGGCATCGTCCGGTCGAAGCTGCGCAGCCCGGCCTCGATGTGGCCGACCGGGATGCCGAGCTTGGAGGCGGTGAGCGCGGCCGCGAACGTCGAGTTGACATCGCCGGGGACCAGCACGAGATCCGGTCTGAGCTGCTCGAGCAGCGGCTCCAAGCGCTCCATCACCCGAGCGGTCGTGACCGCGTGGGACCCGGCCCCAACCGACAGCAGGTGATCGGGCGGCCCGACGTCGAGCTCCTCGAAGAACACGTCGGACATCGAGCGGTCGTAGTGCTGGCCGGTGTGGACGAGCACGTGCTCGAACTCCTCGCGGCGGCGCTTCAGCGCCCGCACCACCGGCACCGTCTTCATGAAGTTGGGGCGCGTACCCACAACCGAGACGATCGTTCGTGTCATCCGTCCTTGGTCCTCCTGCTCACTGCGTTTCGGTGATGTAGGCCACGGCGTGGATCGGCTCCGCCGGCTCGCCGCCATCGTAGATGGCTCGCAGCTTCATGGCCTGGCGCTCCCATGTGTACTCGTCCCGAATCGCCAGCGCGTTGGCGCGCAGCTCGGCGAGCAGCGTCTGATCGCCGAGCACGGCGTTGACTGCCTCGGCGATCGCAGCCGGATCGACGTGGGCGAAGGTCAGCCCGACGCGACGGCCGACCAGGACCTTGCGCAGCTCCGGAAGGTCGCTCGCCACCACCGGCAGGCCCGCGGCGATGTACTCGAACAGCTTGTTGGGCGTGGTGAAGTAGTTGTTGAGGCCGACGGGCTCATACGGAATCACCCCGAGGTCGGCGCCGGCGGTGTACCGGGCGAGCTCAGCCTGCGTGACCGGAGGTAGGATCCTGACGCGCTCCTGGAGCCCCTCCCGGCGGACGATCGCCGCCAGCTCGGACTCCAGGCGGCCCCACCCCATCAGCACGATCACCCCCCGGTGAAGCAGGGCCGCTGCGCGGACCAGCGCCTCCAGCCCGCGGTTGGGGACGAACCCGCCCTGGTAGAGCACGATCGGTTCGCTTTCGATCCCCGCCATCTGTCGCAGCGCCAGCGGATCCCCCCGGCCTTCCTCGCTCGCCGGCGGGCAGTTGAGCAGGATCTGCGGCGGCGCGATGCCATAGCGGCGGACGAGCTCCTCGCCGATCGACTCGCACACCGTGATCACACGGTCGGCGCGGCGGATCAGGGGCGGCTCGAGCGTGCGCCACACGCGGCTCTCGAGCTCCGACAGGGTGCTGACGTCGGGATACAGCTCGTGGGAGTCGTAGACGAGCCTGGCCCCGGCGTGCCTGGCGATCGCGGCCCCGGCCGCGAGCGTGTTCAGATCGTGTGCATGAACCGCGTCGATCGGCTCGCGCCGGGCCAGGCGGTAGGCGCGCCAATACCAGTCGGAGTACATCAGCGGCTTGTGCAGCCGCATCAGGTTCCGGTGCCCAAAGCGGCCAGCCGCGCGGTACGGAGCTCCGGCACCGCGGATGAGACGCGCCAGCCGCGGGCTGGCAGACGCCGGCGGCGCGGGCGCGCCGGCGGCGGGCGTCGACTGGCCGGGGGCCGGCTCGGCGCGCAGCGCGGCAAGCCTCTGATCTAAGCCGAGCCGCTCCAGCACACCGGAGATCGGGTACCGGATCAGGCGGCGGATCCGCCGCAGCGCCCACAGCAGGCGGTAGTGCAGAGGGCGGCGATCGACCCGCAGGATCCTGATCCCCTCGCGCTGCTCGCTCGACACGGTGGCCTTGTCGAGCACCGCGACGACCGTCAGACGGTGTCCGTCCTCGCTCAGCGTGGTCGCCTCCTTGAGCACGCGCTGGTCGGTCGTGCAGTTGTTGTAGACAAGCATCCAGATGTTCATGGGCGTGAGGAGACGAACACGACGGAGCCGGGCGTCGCCGCCTCACACGCCGCCGCGATCGTGTGCGCGTCGCTGGGCTGCCGGCAGAAGAAGTGGACCATCTCGCTGAGCTCGGTCACCGGGTCTGACATGCGCAGCGCGACGGTCTCCAGCCCCGCTGCCGTTGCGCCGAGCCAGTCCGGCGCGTCGCGACCGTAGGCGTGCATGCGCCCATACGGGCCGTGGGGCGCGTCGAAATGGCGAGAGACCTCCATGTCCATCGCCGAGGCGAACGTGACGTGGACGATGCAGCACTCCGAGCCGACCCGCAGCAGCTCCGAGAACGCGCGCCGGTCGTCGGGAACGAACTCCATTACGTGGCTGAGGCTGATGAAGTCATACGACCCATCGGGACGAGGGATCTCCTGCATGTCGATGCTGTTCTCGCCGCCGTAGCGGGAGCCCTCGAAGGTGGCGAACCACTCCGGGACGATCGATCCGTCGACGGCGAACTGAAGCGCCCGCCGCCAGCTGAGCATCGGCCGCGGAAGCGTAAGCATCAACAGCCGGAACGAGCGGTGACGCTCGAGCGACCTGCACGTGGCGCAGCGAGGGAGCATCCCCGTCGCCGACAATCGCCCGTTCGGACCGGCCTCGAACTCAGCGCCGCCGCAAATCGGACACGCCACCTGGTTCTGCGAACGTGCTGTCAACAAAGCTTCCCCCTAGTGCCCCGCCGCATCATGATCGGCCGCAGGGAAGCAGTCATTCTAGAGGGGGTGTACGAGAATGACGCGCGGATGGACGAGCGACCCGGTCAGCCCAACGGGGAAGCGCAGCGCGTCGCACGCGACTACCGCCGCTACGCCGCGAGCGAGCGAAAGCGACGCAACTGGAGCGCGCAGAACCCGGGTAACGCAGCAATCCGAGCCGAGCTCGTGAATGCCGTGTTTGCCGCGGCGGGCGATGAGATCGCCGCCGCGACCGAGATCCTGGACATCGGCTGTGGCACCGGTTGGTGGCTCGCGCAGCTGTCGACGCGCTCGAGGGCCAAGCTGCACGGCCTCGAGCTGCTTCCGCAGCGTGCGGAGGCCTCGGCGGAGCGCGTACCAGGGGCTGAGATCGCCGCCGGAGACGCCCGCGAGCTGCCCTACGAGGACGGACGCTTCGGCGTCGCGACCCTGTTCACCGTCCTCTCGTCGATGAGCGGGCCGGCCGCGGTGGAGACGGCGCTGCGCGAAGCGCGGCGCGTGCTCGCGCCCGGCGGGGTCATGCTGATCTGGGAGCCGCGGATGGTTAATCCGTTCAACCCGGCTACCGAGTTCATAGGGCGCCGCGCGCTGCGCGCGCCGCTCGCAGGACTTGCCGTGGCGTCTCAGACCACGACCCTGGCGCCAATCGTGGCGCGCCGGCTCGGGCGGCTGACACCGTCGCTTTACCCGCGACTCGCCGCAGTCGCGGTGCTGCGCACTCACCGGCTCGTCTGCGCACGATCGCCCAGGATGTGAAGAGGCGTTCCGGCGTGGGCTAAGATCTCGCTCCGCGCTGTGCTGGCGCTGCGTACGTCGGGGGCGGAATCTGATGGCTGTGAGGGGGCCGCTCTCGTGTGGTCTGGCGATGATCACCCCGAGTTCAAAGACCCAAGCTCTGCTCACGGCCGCCGTGCTGGCGATCGCGGCGGCGGCCGGCGTCGTGGCGACCGCGGGCGCCTTCGAACGAGCGCCTCATCGCGCCGCGGTAAGCGACCCGCCATGCCTGAACGCCGACCAGCCCGGGTTGCGCGAGTGGAATCCAGGGATCGCCCACGTCCGCGACAGTGCCGCTGGAAAGGTGCTCCCCGGTCGTGAGCTACGCAGCCAGCTACCTCGCACCCCCGGCTACGTGAACCCCGACCCGTTGTTCCCGCATTACCCCGACGGCAAGCTCCCGAGCGGTCCACTCACCTGGCGAAACGTCAGCGGCGTGCCGGCCTCGCACCTGATCTACGCCAGCAACGCCGACGCCATCTTCAACGCGGAGAACGATCGCTACCGAATCGCGTTCAACCAGTCCTACTACGGCGTCGCGCCGACCAACATCGGCGACTTCGGCGGGACCGGGGTCGATGACCTCGCGATCCCCGACCACTATGCCTACGTCGACGGTCGCTACGAGGCCGGCGAGGTCGACATCTACTACGGCCGCCGCGGACAGGAGATCGATCCGCGCCATGACATCCCGGACGTGATCTTCTACGGCGACGAGTCCGCCAAGGACTGGTTCGACGGGGGCAAGATGGGCATCTCGATCGCGGATGCCGGCGACGTCAACGGCGATGGCCACAGCGACCTGCTGATCGGCGCCGCATTCCACGCCGTGCCGCTCCCGCACGGCGGCCAGATCTACCTGGCCGGGAAGGTCTACCTGATCTACGGCGGATACCTCAGCAAGTTCCGCTGCCCGGTCAAGATCCGGGCCAGCCAGATCGGCAAGCAGATCCCGGGAATTGTGTTCTACGGCGGCCGGGACGGAGGGTTGTACACGGGTTGGGCCAACGAACTCGACGCCGGGGACTTCAGCGGCGACGGCCTGAACGACATCATCATTGGCGCCTACGATCCGTATCCGGGCCACAAGCGCGCGTTCGCAGCGCGCGCCTATCTGATCTATGGCAACCGGAAGCTCCCCAGGCGATTCGTCGGCTACCGCCTCGGAGTCGACTTCGATCGCGACGGGATCAGATCAACCGTGTACAAGCTGCCGAACGTCGCGCTGACGCAGGAGAGCCTTGGCTTTGGCGCTTCATTCGTCGGAGACCTGACCGGAAACGGCCACGACGACCTCGGCTTCGCGGCGGCGGACGCCGGCCCCACGGGGCGTGGGGCGGACTACATCTTCTTCCGCCCGCCACCGCGGCGCCAGCACGTGGTCCAGATTGAGAGCGCCCCGCTGACGATCGACGCCGACAGCATGAGCTCGCCCTCGCTCCAGTTCGCCGGCCTGGGGAGCATCAGGCCCAACGGCGACGTGTACGGCGACGGGCACCAGGACGCGCTCCTCACTGCCCGCTACACAAGGGGCACGGACGGCTCGCTGGTCGGCGCCGTCGGGATCCTCGAGGGTCGCAGGCACTTCCCGCGCGCCATGGGTTTCTCGCAGCTGAACACGATCATCTATGGAACCCAGACGGGGACGGTCGGGCAGCCCTCGATGGCTCATGCCGCCGACTTCGACGGCGACGGCTGCACCGACATCATCATCAACGACGCCACCTACGAGGAGGACATCGGCGGAAGCCTCCAGTATCGGGGCCGGCTGTGGCTGATCCGGGGCCGCTCGGATCTCCCGCGCACGATCCCGCTCGAGCAGGGCGCCGACCGGATCTTCCTCGCCAACAACCGATATCCGGGGATGTTCGGATTCAACTGGGACACGGGGGACTGGAACGGGGACGGGCGCCCGGACATCGTGATCGCCGACCACTATTCGGGCGACGATCAGCTGCATGACCTCGCCGGAAGGACCTACCTGTTCTACAACCGCTCGCTGCATCTGCCCTGGGGGAGGCAACCGGACTGCCACGCCCAGCGCTGACCCCCGTCTGCGTGGCTCTATCATGGCTTCGGGGCTTGTTGATGACCTAGCTCGGGCCACGGATGCGACACCTGGGACACCAAGAACTGATCACTGCGCTGACGCGCCGCCAGGCGCTGCGCCACGCCACCGTCGGTGGCGCGGCGGTGGTGGCAGGCCGCGGCGTGGCCACGCCTAAGTTGGCGGCCCAGAGCGACGTGACGCCCACGTCGGTCAAAACCAGCAACTACACGGCCTCCCCGGGCGACTACGTCCCGGTCGACGCTTCGCAGGGGTCGATCACGATCACCCTCCCGACGGCCCCGAGCGATCAGAGCCAGGTCGCCGTCAGCACGGTGGCAATCGCTGCTCCCAACGCCGTCACGGTGGCCTGCGGCGGATCGGACGTGCTGAACGTCGCCGGCGGCCCGACATCGCTGAGCCTTCAGAGCCTCAACCAGGGCGTCGTCGCGCAGTACGACGCGGGTACTTCGATCTGGTATGTGCAGGCGGTCGAGCTGACGCTGGGCGTCGCCATGGGCGCGGCCCAGCTGGGCAGCGACCAAAAGGTCGGCGGACCCGGTGGCAGCCCGCTCGGAAGCCAGATCCTCACCGCCCCGGCGCACCACGACCTCGACTCGAACGGCAACATGGTGATCGGCTCGAGCTGGGCCTCGATCACCGCGGCGGCGAAGCAAAACGTGGCCCTGGGCTACCAGGCTCTGAGCTCCCTGACGAGCGGCCTGCAGAATTACGCGATCGGCACCTACAGCCAGCTGTCAAACCAGGTCGCGCTCGAGAACATCTCAATCGGCTACAAGACCCTTCATCTGAACACGACCGGCTCGCACAACGTTGCGATCGGCGACGAGGCGATGGGCGATGCCAACGCCGGATCCTGCTGCGTGGGTGTCGGCAAGATCTCCCTGAAGGTCAATCAGGGCAGCTACAACACCGCCATCGGCGAAGCGGTCCTGACGGTGAACACCACCGGCACCGAGAACACCGGGGTGGGCGCCCGCTCGCTCGTGGCCAACACGATCGGCAGCCGCAACTCCGCCGTCGGGTATGAAGCCGGTTTGTCGATCGTCAGCGGAGACGCGAACACGGTGATCGGCGCCTACGCCGGCTACACCGACGGCACCACCCGCACCGCCCCCACCGTCAGCAACACCACGCTGCTGGGGTTCCAGGCCCAGGCGACCACCGACAACGTGATCGTGCTGGGCGCGGCCGGTCCCCGCTCGAACCTGATCTTCGGCGGGGTAGGCGCCGCTTCGGCCTTCGGCGGAGGTCTCGGCGTATTCGCGCTCGCCGAGGCTGCCACCGTCCCCTCCGGCAATCCCGTCGGCGGTGGCGTCCTCTACGTCAGCGGCGGGGCGCTCGTCTACCGCGGTCCGAATGGCAACGTAACCACGGTCGCGAATGCCTGAGCTCCGCTTAGTCAAGGTGATTGTTCAGCCGGTGTTCATCCTCGATCACGGCACTCATGTGACCGAGGTCGAGCACCCACCCGTGGTCATCCCGGCCGAAGAGTGGCCGACCTACAGCAGCGAGCGGTTCGTCCGCGAGGTCCAGGACTGGCAGCGACGGATCGACGCCGAGCAGGCCGCGGTCACCGAGGGCCCGTCGGACGACGACGCGGCTACTCCGCCGACGAACTGATCACCGCGAGCGTGTCGCCGCTCGCGACCGAGGCGCCGACGGCGATCGGCAGCTCCGACACTTTCCCGGCCTTGTGCGCGGTGATCTCGTTCTCCATCTTCATCGCCTCGATCACGCACACGAGCGCTCCTTCTTCGACGGGTGCGCCCTGCTCGACCGCGACCTTCAGAACGGTGCCCTGAAGCGGGGACGCAAGCGTGTCGCCGCCACCGCCGCCGCCACCACCGCTGGCGGCACGTTCGCGGCGAGGCGGCTTGCGGGCCGATGCGGCGCCGGCGACCCCGGGGCCAGCGCCGTTGACGATCGCGCCGGCACCGTAGGGGGGCCCTATCACCCTGACGTCGAACCGCTTGCCCGACACCTCGACCGTGTAGGTCTGCTCGACCTTCTTCGCCTCCTCATCGTCCGCGGCCGCGGCCGGCTCTTTCGACGGCGCCAGCGACTTCAGCCACTCGCGGTTCTCGATCAGGTCGCGGCACGTCTCCGCCTTGGCCCACTGCTCGGTGGCGAGGATCGCCTTGTGGAAGGGCAGCAGGGTCTTCAGGCCCTCGATCTCGTACTCGCTCAGGGCACGGAGCATCCGCGCGGTGGCCTGCTCGCGGTCGACGTCCCAGACGATCAGCTTGGCCACCATCGGGTCGTACATTGGTGTGATCTCCGACCCGGCCTCGACGCCCGAGTCCACGCGCACGCCGGGGCCGGTCGGCTCCCGGTAGGTTGCGATCGTGCCGGGCGCCGGCGAGAAGTTCTTGCTCGCGTCCTCGGCGTTGATCCGGCATTCGATCGCGTGGCCGCGGAGCTCGACCTCGTCCTGGGAGATCGACAACGGCTCGCCGGCGGCGACCCGGATCCCCTCCTTGACGATGTCGATGCCGGTCACCAGCTCGGTGACCGGGTGCTCGACCTGGACACGGGTGTTCATCTCCAGGAAGAAGTACTCGCCGTCCTGGAGCAGCCCCTCGACCGTGCCGGCTCCGGTGTAGTCGACCGCCGCGGCGGCCTCGGTGGCGATCTTGCCGATCTTGGCCCGCAGCTCGTCGTCGACCGCCGGCGCCGGTGCCTCCTCGATCAGCTTCTGATGACGGCGCTGGATCGAGCAGTCGCGCTCGCCGAGGTGGATCACGTTGCCGTGCTTGTCGGCCAGCACCTGGACCTCGACGTGGCGCGGGTCGGGGAGGTAGCGCTCGAGATAGACGCTCGGATCCGAGAAGAACTTCTCGCCCTCACGCGCGGCGCCCTCGAACGCGTCGGTGAGCTTATCCTCGGTGAGCGCGACCCGGAACCCCTTGCCGCCACCGCCACCGGCCGCCTTGACCGCCACCGGGTAGCCGATCGTCTCCTCGATCACCTTCCGGGCTTCGTCGATCGTCTTCACGTGCTCGGTCGTGCCGGGGACGATCGGGACCTTCGCCTTGGCCATCAGCTCGCGGGCGCTGGTCTTCGAGCCCATCGCCTCAATCGCCTTCGCCGGCGGCCCGATGAACGTGACGCCGTGCTTCTCGAGGGTCGCGGCGAACTTGGCGTTCTCGGCGAGGAAGCCGTAGCCGGGGTGGACGGCCTCGGCGTGCGACTGCTCGATCACCTCGAGCAGCTTGTCGACGTTCAGATAGCTCTCCGCGGCCGGACCCGGCCCGAGCAGATAGGCCTCGTCAGCGCGCTTGACATGGATCGCTTCGCGGTCAAGCTCGGAGTAGACGGCGACGGTCCCGATACCGAGCTCCTCGCACGCGCGGATGATGCGGACCGCGATCTCGCCGCGGTTGGCGATCAGGACCTTCGAGAACATGCGAGCCAGGACTTTACCTTCGCGACGCTGGGCGAGATCCGAGGGCGAGTCTTAAGCTGGGGTTCTGGAAGGGACCGTAGCGTGCGAGAGAGTGTCGCAGTCGATCTACACCGACCGGTCCGGCGCCTGGTACGCCTCCTACCTGGACCGTTTCGACCCCGAGCAGCCGCCGCTGCTCGAACTAGGCTCCGGCTTCGGTCTGCTGCTCGACCTGGCGGCGAAACGGGGAATAGAGGCGACCGGCATCGAGCGCGACGAGCAGCGGGTCGAGGCGTGCCTGGCGCGCGGACTTAACGTCCACCGCCAGGATCTGGGAGAGCGCTTGCCGTTCCCGGACGAGAGCTTCGGGATGGTCTACAGCGGCCAGGTCATCGAGCACGTCCCGGAGCCGGTCAAGCTGAACATGTTCCGGGAGGCGCTGCGCGTGCTGCGGCCGGGCGGCCAATTTCAAGTCTGCTCGCCGTGTCGGCACTATGAACGGGCGCGGCTGGACCGCGGCCACTACTTCCTGATCACCCCGGGCGAGCTCCACGTCCTGCTTCGCGAAGCTGGGTGGCGAGATATCGTCTCGCTCGACTACCCGCAGGAGGTTCCGGAGGTCCCCGAGGACGTGTTTGCGGACCTGTGGGCGCGCTACCGGCCCGACCTGCTCTCGCAGAGCGCGTCGTCCATGTGCACCAAACGCTGACGCGAGATCCGAGTGCGGGCGAGCCGCTACCGGTCGGCCTTCGCGTAGGCCGCTTCCGGGTGGGGAGACTGCCCGGGGCGCGAAATCTGGCCAGGGAGCGGAATCTGGTCCTGATCTGCGGGCGCGCCCGTCGATCGTACTGTCCGCGCGCGCCTCGCCACCCACCAGCGGCTCACGGCCCTCGCCGCCAGCACAGTCACGATCGTGTAGATCCAGCCGAGCAGGATGTCGGAGAAGTAGTGCTCGGCGCCGTAGACCAGGGAGAACGCCATCGCCAGCGGGTACAGGGCGACGAGCGGCCGCAGCCACTTGTGCTTGCGCGGCCACAGCGTGATCGCCACCAGCAGCGAGAAGGCGGCGTGCAGCGACGGCACGGCGGCGACGTTGTTCGCGTAGGCGTAGCCGCCCTCGACGATCGAGCCCGCCGAGTGGAGGCCGAGGTAGTGCCAGACGAGCGGGATGATCCGCGTCACCTGCGGCATCAGCCCGGCCTGTGAGGCCATCCACGGCGGCGCCGCCGGGTACAGCGCGTAGGTCGCCAGACCGGCGAATGACAGGATCGCGACGAGCACGATGAACTTGCGGAACCGCTGGCGATCGACCTTCCACAGCACCGCCGCGAGGATCGGGGTGGCGAAGAAGTGGGTCAGGTAGACCGACCAGAAGATCACGTCGTACCAAACGACGTGGCCGTGCCACAGCCAGTGCTGGAGCGTGACCGTCGGCGCCGTGCCGCCGAACAGCGACTTGTCCACCTGCAGCTGGGGCAGGTAGTGGACCCCGACAAGGTGGGCGGCCGTGCCCCGCAGGGAGTCGTAGGCGACCAGCAGCCCGATGAACGGCAGCCACTCGAGCACCACGCCCCGGGCCCACCCGCGGACGTCGGTCAGCGAGAAGCACAGCAGCCCGATCAGCAGCCAGATCGCCAGCAGGTCCCGCTGGTAGGGGATACCGAGCAGCACGAAGATCGCCAGCGAGGCGATGATGAAGAGTGTGGGGGCGACGACGGTGCGGCGGGGCAAGCCCAACAGGCTAGTGCACCAGTTAGCTGGCCCCGACGACCATCCCCGCGGCGACCGTGTCGTTGGTGGCCTCATCAATCAGGATGAAGCTACCCGTCGTCCGGTTGCGCGAATACGGGTCGACCATCAGCGGCGCGCTGCACCGCAGCCGCACCCGCCCGACCTCGTTGAGCTTCAGCTCGGTGGCGGGCTCGTGGTCGAGCGTGTTGACGTCGATCCGGTGCTCGAGGTCGTCGACGACCGCGCGTGCGGTGCGCGTCGTGTGCTTGATCGCGTAGCGCCCGCCCGGCGCCATCGGCTGCTCGCTCATCCAGCACAGGCGCGCCTCGAGCTCGCGGGCGGCGACCGGCTGGTCCCCGGCCTCGACGATCATGTCGCCCCGCGAGACATCGAGGTGGTCGGCGAAGCGGACCGTCACCGACATCGTCGGGAAGGCGGCCTCGCACGGGCCGTCGAAGGTGTCGATCGCCTCGATCATCGTCCGCTGGCCGCCCGGGAGGATGGTCACCTCGCCGCCTGGGCGGAGCACGCCGCCGGCGACCTGGCCGGCGTAGCCGCGGTAGTCGTGATGCTCGTCGCTCATCGGCCGGATCACCCACTGGACCGGGAAGCGCATCTCCGAGAGGTTGCGATCGGGCGCGATCACGACGTGCTGGAGGTGGTAGAGCAGCGGCGCCGCTCCGTACCAGTTCATGTTGCTCGAGCGGTCCACGACGTTGTCGCCGTGCAGCGCCGAGATCGGGACGAATGTGATGTCCGGGACCTCGAGCCGGGCGGACCAGTCAGTCAGCTCGTAGACGATGTCGTAGAAGACCTCCTCGTCGTAGTCGACGAGGTCCATCTTGTTCACGCAGAAGACCAGGTGGGGGATCCGCAACAGCGACGCGATGTAGGCGTGGCGCCGTGTCTGCTCGCTGACGCCCTTGCGTGCATCGACGAGGACGACCGACAGGTCGGCGGTAGAGGCGCCGGTGACCATGTTCCGCGTGTACTGCTCGTGGCCGGGCGTGTCGGCGATGATGAACTTGCGCCGCGGGGTGGCGAAGTAGCGGTAGGCGACGTCGATCGTGATCCCCTGCTCGCGCTCGGCCCGCAGGCCGTCGGTCAGCAGCGCCAGGTTCAGGTAACCGTCGCCGCGGCGCTCTGAGGTCAGCTGCACGTGCTCGAGCTGGTCCTCGAAGATCGCCTTGGAGTCGTGGAGCAGGCGGCCGATCAGAGTCGACTTGCCGTCGTCGACCGACCCCCCGGTGGCGATCCGCAGCAGCTCGCTCGTGCGAGTGCGGGTCATGTGCCCGTTTGTAGCAGCGACCGTCGCCATGGGGCTAGAAATAGCCTTCTCGCTTGCGGTCTTCCATGGCCGCTTCGGTGACGCGGTCATCGGCGCGAGTTTCGCCGCGCTCGGTGACCCGGGTGGCGGCGATCTCGGCGACGACGGTCTCGAGCGTGGTCGCGGTCGAGCGGACGGCGCCGGTGCAGGTCATGTCACCGACGGTGCGGTAGCGGACCGAGGTCTGGAACGGCTCCTCGCCGTCCATCAGCTGCACATAGGGGCTGACGGCGTAGAGCATCCCGTCGCGGGCGAACACCTCGCGCGTGTGGGCGTAGTAGATCGGCGGGACCTCGAGCTTCTCCTGGGCGATGTACTGCCAGACGTCGAGCTCGGTCCAGTTCGAGATCGGGAACACGCGGACGTGCTCGCCCTTGCGGATCTTGGCGTTGTACAGCGTCCACAGCTCGGGTCGCTGGCGCTTGGGGTCCCACTGGCCGAAGTCGTCGCGGAACGAGAACACGCGCTCCTTGGCCCGGGCGCGCTCCTCGTCGCGGCGGGCGCCGCCCCACGCGGCGGCGAACCCGTGCTCCTCGGTCGCGTCCAGCCGCGTGGGCGGCCGCCGCCGGTTACGCGAGGGCCGGGGGCCCGTCGCCTTGCCCACG
>Ga0116216_10002245_pt1 | contig 12936 bp, 8 predicted proteins | sample Sb_taG_11_FD_89696 | JGI IMG/M metagenome (GOLD analysis project Ga0116216, IMG submission 89696) | Peat soil microbial communities from Weissenstadt, Germany - Sb_50d_3_AS metaG | ecosystem: Environmental > Terrestrial > Soil > Wetlands > Peat | place: Germany: Weissenstadt | collected 2010-09-21
AGGGCGCAGGGCAGATACGGCTGGCAGGAGGCCCAGGCCACGGCTTCAACTCGAAGCGGGTGCACCACGAACAGCGCAGTCGCGAGCCCTGCGCCCAGGGAACGCGCCCACGGATTCTTCACGAAGCGATCGGTCGGGCACCGGACGAGCAAGGCCACCGTCAAGACATAGAGGACGACAGCGTTTGCGGCGTGGAGGATCAGGCTGGTCAGGTGGTAACCACGGGCGTCGAGTTTCCAGAACGTATATTGCGCCTCGAAGAGCAGCCAAGCCAGGGGTTGGTAAACACCGACCCAGAACGTAGTCCCCGCCCACTTCACCTGGGCTGCGCCCAGACCACGGAAAAAGCGGTTCTCGAGGAAGTTCTTCTCGTCATCCCAATGGACAAAACCATTGTGCAGAGCGGGATTGAAGGCGGCCACGACAATCACGGCCAGCGGAATCGCAACCAGCCACGTGCGCTGTTCCCAGGTCGGCAATGATGCCCGAGTCGGCCTGACATTCGGACTCGGAACCGGAACCACGGGCGCCTGCCTTGACCTCTCTTGCCCGTACTGCTGCATTATCGAGTTTTCCGCTTACGCAGACGCAATGACATTAATGTCCCAATCGCGCGAAAGCTCTCTGTGGCGAAACAGCGGCGACTGACTGTCAGCGATTTCCGGACAGCTCGTCCTCGGTGTGAGCCAATTCCACGATCACCCGTCATATTATGAGTACGATCGATGTTTTACCAGAATATGAAGGTGTTAGGACTCGACAGTTTCCTCCGTACCAAGGCGAGAATTCCATAGGGTGGCTCCCCCGACGAGCATGGAGCTCAACGGACGCGACCATTCGGATCAATTGATTCGCGTTGGCTCGGTTCATAAGTTAGAATACCCGCATTCGCCTTGATGCCAGCCCTCGTTTTCTCGGCAAAGTCGTCATGCCAGAACTGCTTACCACTTCTCGGGCCGCCGATGACCGTCGTGGCGCCACCGCTGCGCCACTTGAGTCCCGGCGGCTGGAATACCTGCTCGCGCTCGAGCGCAAGGTACTGTGGCTGTCCACGTGGATGATTCACAACGCCAACCACTTGCGCACCAGCCGAGACGGGCTCAAGGTCGGTGGGCACCAGGCTTCGTGCGCATCCGTCGTGACGCTCATGACCGGGCTCTACTTCGACGTGCTGCGTCCCCAGGATCGCGTCGCGGTCAAACCACACGCGAGCCCCGTCTTTCATGCCATCCAGTATATTTTTGGTCGGCAGACGCGCGAGAATCTCGAACAGTTCCGCGCCTTGGGAGGCGCCCAGGCATATCCGTCCCGAACTAAAGACTGCGACGACGTCGACTTCTCCACTGGATCGGTGGGCCTGGGGGTAGCGATCACCCTGTTTGCCTCGCTCGTTCAGGATTTTGTCCGGCTCAAGAAGCTGGTGCCCGACGCAGCGCCCGCCGGCCGGATGATCGCGCTGGCCGGCGACGCGGAGCTCGACGAGGGAAACGTCTTTGAAGCGTTGCTGGAAGGCTGGAAGCACGACGTGAGAAACGTCTGGTGGATCATCGATTACAACCGCCAGAGCCTCGACAGCGTGGTCGAGGATCGGCTGTTTCACCGGATCGACACGACGTTTCAGTCGATGGGCTGGGACGTCGTTACCTTGAAATATGGCCGGCGACTGCAAGAAGTCTTCGCACGTCCGGGGGGTGACGCCCTGCGGAACTGGATCGACAACTGCCCCAATTCGCTTTATTCGGCCTTGGTCTATCGGGGCGGTGCGGGCTGGCGAGCGCGGCTCAAGCGCGACCTGGGCTCGACACGCGGCATCGCCGCCTTGCTCGATGAATACGACGACGCAGAACTGCACTCCCTTTTGACCAACTTGGCCGGCCACGACATGGAGTCGGTCCTCGAGGCTTTCCATCGAGTCGACAGCGACGCCCCGACGTGCTTCATCGCCTACACCATCAAGGGATTCGGCCTACCATTCGCGGGTCACAAGGACAACCATTCAGGGCTTATGAGCATCGAGCAGATGGAGGTCTTCAGGCGATCGATGCGAATCGAGCCCGGGCACGAGTACGACCTGTTCGGCGGGTTGGACATCCCGGCAGAGGAGATCCGGCGCTTCCTCGAGCAAGTCCCATTCACGGCGGCCGCACCACGCCGTCACGATGCGCCCCGAGTTGCTGTCCCTCTGGCGCTGCCGGTTCCCCAAGGGTTGATGATTTCGACACAGGAAGGGTTTGGCCGGATCCTGAGCGATCTGGCTCGCCAGCCAGCCGACTTCGTCGGCCGAATCGTGACCACTTCGCCCGACGTGACGATCTCGACGAACTTGGGCCCGTGGGTCAACCGACGTGGCTTGTTCGACTGTCGCCCCCGCGGCGACCTTTGCTCTGGGGACGCCGTGGCCTCGGCCCAGAAATGGGAAATATCCCCCACCGGCCAGCACATCGAGCTGGGGATTGCGGAAAACAACCTTTTTCTTCTCCTGGCCGCCCTGGGATTGGCCGGTCCACTGTTTGGTGCTCGGCTCCTGCCCATCGGCACGCTTTACGACCCGTTCATCGGACGCGGTCTGGACGCGCTCAACTACGCCTGCTACCAGGGCGCGCGGTTTCTGCTGGTTGCCACGCCATCGGGACTGACCCTCGCGCCGGAAGGAGGCGCGCATCAGTCTGTCATCACCACGCTGATCGGCATGGGCCAACCTGGGTTGACCGCCTTCGATCCCGCCTTCGTCGATGAGTTGAGCGCGATCCTCACCTGGGCCCTGTGGCACATTCAAGATGATGAGGGAGGCTCTGTTTACCTCCGGCTTTCGACCCGGCCGGTGAAGCAGCCCGAGCGCGCCATGACCCCCGAACTCAGCGACGCCATCGTTCGCGGGGGTTACTGGCTCGTCCCGCCGGACCCGGAGACCGGCCTCGCGGTGGTCAGTTGCGGCGTCGTCACGACCGAAGCCGTCCTTGCGCACGCGCTCATCCGCGAGGACGTTCCGGGTGCGGGATTGCTCGTAATCACCTCGGCGGGCCGGCTTCACGGCGAGTGGCTGGCTGCCCGGCGCGCTCGGGCCGCTGGCGACGCGGGGTGCCGCTCGCACGTCGAGCTTTTGCTCGAGAGTCTGCCGCGTAGTGCGGCCTTGGTGACAGTCCTTGACGGCCATCCGGCGACCTTGTCCTGGCTCGGGAGCGTGGCCCTGCACCATGTTGTGGCCCTGGGCGTGGAGGGCTTCGGGCAGTCCGGAGACATCCCTGACCTCTACCGCACATATGGCCTCGACGCCCAAGCCATCATTGACGCCGCAGCCCGGGCCTGCCTTGATCAACGTGTCCAATAAGGAAGCTCCTTTCATGCCAACGGAGATCCGGATGCCTCGTCTGGTCGACTCGATGACAGAGGGCGCCGTTGTCGCGTGGAGAACGCGGGAAGGGGAATCCGTGACGGCCGGCGAAGTCATCGCTGAGATCGAGGTTGACAAGACGACGGCGGACCTGCAGGCGCCTGACAGCGGCACACTGACCAAGATCGTGGTCCCGGCCGGCTCAGAGAAGGTCGAAGTGGGTGCCGTCCTGGCGGTTCTCGAACAGAACGGTCCAGCGCTCGCGGTCGTTCGAGAGCCTGCCTCGGCGTCGTTGGGTCCAACAAACGGCGGTTACGTCGAGGTGGAGGAGCCGGCCAAAACCGCGCCGCATTTGGTCGGGGGTTCGGTCGAGCCCATGGCCGCGCTCCGGCAGGTTGCAGTCCAGGCCAGCCCGCTGGCGCGGAGCATGGCCTTGCAGGCCGGGCTCGATCTCTCCTCGGTTTGCGGCAGCGGACCTCGCGGCCGCGTCGTCCGGGCCGATGTTTTGGCCGCGCTCGGGTTGCACCAAGCGACCCGAGAATCGCGGTCGACAGACCCTGTTCACACATCGGGGCGGCCGCTCTCGGAAGCTTCCCCATCTTACGACCTAGTCCCCCACACGCAAGTCCGTCAGGTCATCGCCCAGCGATTGAGCGAGTCGAAGCGTGTGATCCCACATTTCTACCTGGAGGTGAACAGTCGGGTTGATGCGTTGCTCCAGTTGCGGTCCGAAATCCAGGCAACTTGCACCGACGGAACCAGGCTATCGCTGAACGACTTTGCCATCCGTGCCGCGGCCCTGGCCCTGAGAAAGGACCCCGAGGCCAACGCCTCCTGGACCGACACGGCGACCTTACGCTACCGGCGCATCGACCTGGCAATCGCCGTTGCGACCTCCCTGGGTGTGGTCGCGCCGGTTGTGCGTGATGCCGATCGCAAGGGCTTGGCCGAGCTCGCGGCCGAGGTCCGCGATCTGGCCGCGCGAGCCCGCGATGGGCGGCTGACGCCGGCGGAGCTGCGGGGCGGGACGTTCACGGTCTCGAACCTCGGGATGTACGGAATCGACAGTCTTTACGCGATCGTCAACCCTCCCCAGGCCGGCATCCTGGGACTGGGAGCGGCTCAGCCGCGCCCGATCGTCGTCGACGGCGCCATTGTCGCCGCCACGATGATGACCTGCACCCTCTCAGCCGACCACCGCGTTCTCGACGGCGCGGCCGGGGCGCGGTTTCTGTTGACCTTCAAACGCTTGATCGAGCAGCCGCTCACGATGATGCTCTAGGCATTTCCAGCCATCAGAGCGGTGAATAGGCTCTATCCACCCGCCTCACCGCGGCTTGACGGCCCATTCCGCTGGGCCTTAAATATTAAGAGCGGGATATTTATGCTGAGCCGTGTGAGCGCCGGTGCCCGGTCCGTGCCGTTCGGCGGGAGGGACCATCGGCTTGCTCGGACGATGGTGACATCCAGGAGCGCATTATGTGGCGTCGCGCCCAGTCGCCTTGGTTAAGCGTGGCCGGGGTGGTCATGGGGTTGGCCGGCTACTCCTCTGCCGTCATGGCCGGCGAGGACCCTCGAACGGCCCTATCGTTCCTGGGAGAGCTGCGCGAACGCGGGCTGCATGACCTGGCGCTCGAGTATCTCAACGTGTTGCGGAGCGACCAGGCCCAGCCGGCCTCCGTCAAAGAGATCCTCGACTACGAGGAAGGCCGCACGCTGATCGACGAGGCGGCCAGGTCGAGCGACCTGGTCCTCCGCGAAGACCTCTTGAAAGAGGCGCGCGATAAGCTCGCAGGGTTTGTGAAGGCCCATCCGCAGCTTTCCCAGAGTCGCGAAGCGCTGGTGCAGATGGCCAAGCTCATGATCGAGCGCGGGCACCTGGCGATGCTTATGAGCGATGATACCCAGGACCCGGCCAAGAAAGACGCCAAGGTCGCGGAGGCCCGCGCGGCATTCGCTCAGGCGCATGCTGCCTACGCACAGGCCATCGAGCCCTTGAACGCGGCGTACAAGAAGTTTTCGGGCTACATTGCCGAGAACGACCCGCGCAAGGCCGAGCGCGACGGAATCTACGTTGCCCTCCTGGGCGCCATGCTGCAGAAAGGGGTTGCCGACTACGAACTGGCCCAGACTTTTCCCCCCGGCTCCCCCGAACGCAAGAAGTCGCTGAAGGAAGCCCTCGACCAGTTCGACTCATTGTACAAAAACTACCGGACGCAGTTCGCTGGTTTGGCCGCGCAGATGTATGAGGCCAAGTGCTACGAGGAGTCCGGCGATCCGAAGGACGTCAACGGCGCCATCGGCATCTACAAGCAGCTCATGGAGCACGGCGATCCGCGCCTGCGCTCGCTGCAGCGCAACGTGGGTTACTTTTACATCGTCGCGTTGGGCAAGCGAAAACAGCACGCGCTGGCGGCCGACGAGGCCGCGCGCTGGCTGACGACCTACAACCGCCGCGACGAGCGGCGATCCCCGGAAGGCCTGGGGGTCTTGATCGAGATGGCCAAGAACATCGAGGCCCAGATGGCCGACGTCTCTGCGGCCGATCGTCCCAAGGCCGTCCGCCAGATCATCGATGCCGCCAAGGAGGTGGTCCGTTATGCCTCGCCTTTCAAGAAAGAGGCCATGGCGCTTTTGAAGAAATATAAGCCGAGCGCGGCGGTGCGGGCCGAAGAGATCGTCAAACTGACTTATGAAGACGCCATGGGACAGGCCGACGACGCGATCGGATCGCAAGAGTGGGAGAAAGCGATCGCGCTATTGACGGCGGCCATCAAGAAGGCGGACCCCGCCAAGAACCCCGAAAAGGCGAACCTGGCGCGCTACAATCTGTCGTTTAGCTATTTTATGAACAAGGAATACTACGAGGCCGCCGTGCTCGCAGAGCACCTGGCGCGGCGTCATCCTCAGTGGTCGCGCTCGGCCCAGGCGATCGATATCGGCATGCAGTCGTGGGTCGAGGCCTATTCCACATATAACGAGGTGGATCGGGCGAGCGACCTGAATCGGTTGATCAGTCTCGCCAGGTATACCGTCGACACGTGGCCGGACAAGGACCAAGGTGACAATGCTCGCGTGAACCTTGGACAGATTTATCTCGGCATGGGACAGTATGACAAGGCCATCGAGGTCCTGAGCGCCGTCCGGAGGCGGTCTCGTGAATGGGTCAATGCTCAAAACCGGCTGGGGGCCGCGCATTGGGCCAAGAGCCGCGACCTGGAACGGCGCAGCGATACCGCCGGTGCCCAGACCGAAGCAGAGCACGCTCTCGATGTGTTGACCCTCGCTCTCAAGACCCGTCGCGAGGCCGGGGCCGGGGCGACCGACCCCGGCTTGGTCGCCAACGTGGGCGACTTGGCGACCGTACTCACCGAGACCGGCAAGCCGGCCGATGCCCTGACTTTGCTCGATCCGATCGTGAAGGCGCAAACGGTCAAGTCGGGCTCGGGCTTTACCAGGCTGATCGAAGCCCAGCTCAAGGCCTTCATCACCTCGGGCAAGGTCGAGCCGGCGATCGCCTCGATGAAAGCCCTCGAGCAGTCCGGCGGAGCAAGCGGACGCACGCAACTCTATGTCAAGCTCGGCAAGCTGCTGGAAAAGGAGCTCGAGTCGCTCGAGCACAAGGGGAATACGGCCGCCCTGTCCCGGATGCGGCAATCGTATAAGACGTTTTTGACCACGCTGGCGGCCAGCAAAACGGGGCAATCCTATGAGTCGCTCCAGTGGGCCGGAGAGGGCCTCTTGACGCTCGACGCCTACCAGGAAGCCGAGCAGGTATTTCGGCGTGTTTTGACCGAGTGCACCCAGGACTCCCAGTTCTTGCAGCAGCAGGGTGGGCGCGCCAAGCTGCTGCGCACCAAACTGAGACTCGTCGCCGCGCTGCGCGGCGAGCGCAAGTTTGACGACGCCGAGTCTATCCTCGACGATCTGATGAAGCAGAAGCCGCCTTACATCGAGAACCTGTTTGAAAAGGGCATGCTCCTGGAAGCGGAAGCCGAGGCCGGCCGCGGCAACTGGTCCGCGGCCTTGAAGCACTGGGAAGAGCTCGCCAGGCAGATGGAACCCATCCGCCCGCGGCCCGCCAGCTATTATGACGCGTGGTATCACGTGGCATGGGTCCTCTCCCAGCGAAAGGAGCCGGCCAAGGCGCGCCAGACCCTCCTGGGCGTCATGCGGCTCTCGCCCGCCGTCGGCGGCAACGACATGAAAACGAAGTATGTGGCGCTTCTCGACAAGCTGCACTGAAAAGGTAGGAACAGGAACATGGCGGATCGATCGGCGAAATTGGCCGGAAGGGCGCCCGCCTTGAAACTCGTGGCGGCCCTCCTGGCGCTCGGCTGGTGCGGCACGGCTCGCGGCGACGACGTGACTCTGATTTCAGGAACATCCTTCAAGCAGGCAATCGGCGGACGCGTGCGCGGCCAGGTGGAAAAGGAATCACCGAGTGAAGTTGTCGTGAAGCTCGGGGCAACGACGACGAGCGTGCCGACCGACCAGGTCCAGTCGATCCGCTACGATGGCCAGTCGGCAAATTTTCAACTGGCGGAAGCCCGCGAATCGAGCGGTCAACTGTCCGAGTCGGCCGATCTGTTCAAGAAAGCCGCCGCCGAGTCGGCCGGCAAGCCGTTCGCACAACAATCGGCCCTGGCTCGCGAGGCCGAGGTCTTGACCGAGCTGGCGATGGTCGAGCCAGATCGGCTCAAGGAGGCCAGGGACAAGCTGACGAAGTTCCTCCAGACCTATCCCGCCAGCCGGCACTTGGCCGTGGCACGCGCCTGCCAGGTTCGCCTCCAGTTGCATGCCGGCGACTTTGCCGGAGCCCTTGCAACCGTCGCCGAACTGGCCAAGCTGCCCAGGGGAGACGAGCGCGCGGCCGTGCTACGCACCAAGATCCTGGCCAAGCAAGGTAAGCACAACGAGGCGATCGCTCAGCTCGACAAGCTGATCGCCAGCTATCCCAAGGGTACGGAACGGCAGCGCGCGGCCATGCTCGCCAAGGCCGAGAGCCTCGCGGGCAACAAACAATTCAAGGAAGCGGAGACCCTGGTGCGCGAGGTCATTCAGGGGAGCCCGCCGGAAGACGCGGCCGCCCAGGCCCCCGCCTACAACACCCTGGGAGACTGCCTCCGCGCGGCCAATCGGCCCAAGGATGCCTTGTTTGCGTATCTTCACACCGACCTGCTCTACAGCAAGGACAAGGAAGAGCATCCTCGCGCACTCCACCAAATCGTCGAGCTGTATCGTTTGCTCAAGCAAGACGGCCGCGCCGACGAGTTTGCCCAGCGCTTGAAGCAAGAATATCCGCGCAGCCCCTGGGCGGTCGCGAGGACGACGTCTCCGTAGGCAGTCGTGACGGCCGGTACTCAGGTCGCGTGTCTTTCGCTTGCCGCCGGCACCGGCTCACGTCGGCCGGCCGTCGTCGTTACCGCGATGTGCGGCTCGCCGGCGCGGGCGGCAGGCGGCTCAGCGGGCGCATTGTCGGCCCACGCCAGGGCGCCCTTGTCGGCGTCGCTCGGTAGGCCCAGCAGCCGTTTGGCGGCTCGGGCTGTGCGGGGGAATCGCTGTGAAGCGGCTCGCGCCAGAAACGTAGCGCGGGCCGACACGAGGTCGAGCTGGCCGCTCGCCATTTCGCGGAGCGACACCCTGGCGTTCCCGGCATCATTTTCCTCGATCGGATGGCCTCGAGCCGCCAGCCACCGGCCGCAGAGGCGATGGAGGACTTTTCGCTGGTGCGGTGTCGCCAGCGCCCGCCACGAACGGCACGGCCCGGGACGGATATGGTTCCAGTGCAAGAGCGTCGTCGGGTCGCAGATCTGGGCGTTGGCCGCGTTCTGGAGATCGACGCCGGCCTTTTGCAGCCGCCGCTTGAGCGCTAGGGCCCGCGCCTTGTTCGATTCTTGAGAGTATAGGTCCGCGATCCGGCCCGCCTCGCTCTCCTCCAGCCTGATGCCGAGATGGGCCGCGAGATCCATGACACCGCGGGCAGGGTCCAAGAGTAGCTCTTCATAGCGCTGGACCAAGAGACCAGGCTGGGCCATCCAAAATCGATCGTTGGCGAGGATCTGGTGAATCATCCCCTGGCGGAGCAAGGGTTCGAAGGCCATCCCGCGCTTGTGCATCAGCGAGAAAACGACCTCGCGCACATCACGGTAGGCATAGATCGCCACGGCCCTTCCCTCTTCGATCGCGCGCGAAAACGATCGGTGCCCCTCATGCGATTTGACGACGCGCCACCCTCGCACCGCCGCGTTTGAATTTCGCTCCGCTCTGGCCGTCGACCGCGTGAGCTCCGCGTACTGGCCGCCGGTCAAATACCCGAGGCACTGGCCGCCATGGTATTGCTCGATCAAATGCGCGACCACCTCGTATTGCCAGGTCGAGCAGGCGCGGTACATCCCGCCGCAGATCACGTCAAGCGGCTGCCGGGCTGAATCGAGTTGGCCGCCCTTTGACGTTGTGCCGCGGCCCGTTCCTGGTTCCCGTGTCGAGACCGACGATTTTAGCGCGCGAAACAGAGGCCAGTTGGGGCGGAACAACCGTCCGGCCAGGTCCAGCCGCGACCGGAATTGGCGCGCGGTTGGATGCTCTTCTTGCTCCACGGCGAATCCTCCCGTCGGACGTCTTGCCAGGCGCATGAGCCGTCGACTGACCAAAGGATGACGATTCGTCCCTCCAACGGTGAAGGGTGAAATGGTCTGGCGCGCGGAGTGTCCTTCGGTCAGAGCGGGTCTTTTATCCCGATTCGCCACAAGACGCCAGACGAATTTTGAACCCGACGGAAAAGCGCGACGGAAAAGCGGGACAGGTCCGATATTGACAAGATGGGTAGTTTTAGGTAAGTTGCCGCGATGCCACGAAGATCGCGGATTGCTCCGGGGGGAATGGTATTTCACGTCTTGAATCGTGGCGTGGCACGAATGCAATTATTTACGAAGCCGGCGGATTACCAAGCATTCGAGCAGATTTTACGGGAGACACTGGACGAATCGCCGATGCGGATTTGTGCGTACGCGCTGATGCCGAACCACTGGCACCTGCTGCTCTGGCCGGAGTGTGATGGCGAGTTGGCGACCTTCATGCAGAGACTGACGATTACCCATGTGCGGCGATGGCAGCAGCACCGCGGCTATTCCGGATTGGGTCATGTCTACCAGGGTCGGTACAAATCGTTCCCGGTGGAGAGCGACGAGCATTTCTGGGTTGTGGTCCGGTACGTCGAACGCAATGCACTGCGCGCCAAGCTCGTTTTGCGAGCGGAGGATTGGCGGTGGTCGAGTTTGTGGCGGCGACGTCATGGCACGAGGGAAGAGCGGTCGTTGTTGGCAGCGTGGCCGATCGATATGCCTGCGAATTGGCTCGAGCGGATCAATCAAGCCGAAGAGGAGCAGGCATTGGAAGCGCTCCGCCGGAGCGTGCATCGAGGCCGGCCCTTTGGCCACCCGGAATGGCAGAAGGAAATCGCGAAGCGTTTGGGCTTGGAGTCGGCCTATCGTCCCACGGGTCGTCCGCGAAAAGCGGGCCGTGATCAAAGCGCCAATCCGGAGTAAGATCGCGCGCGGGCCGGCGAGATTGCCTAGCTCATCGATATCGGACCTGTCCCGCTTTCTTTCGCCCGCTTTCTTTCGCTTTGCCGATTATGCCCGGAATTGCGGCTCTCCGTCGTCCTTGACAAGAGGCTTGCGGCGCGTCCTCGATCCGTGGACGATGAGCCTTCCAGTCAGCCAGATGGCGAAACCAATCGCCCATACAATCCAGCCCCAGTGGACCGTGGTTCCTCCGGGAAGCTGGATCAGACCTCCGTCTTTGCTGCCGATCGAGTTGTAGACGCCCCAGACGCCGAGCATCTCAATCGCCAGGCCAGAAAAACGGATCAGATGGCCCATGGTTGGATTCATGCAGGGCTCCCGCTCGAGGACAAACCTTAAACCGGGGGCAGCTCATATCCCCTCCGCGGTTCGCGCTTGAGCTGCGCATCGGCCTCTTGATCATTTTTGAACCTCTCGTTCTCGGCGTCCCAATCAAGCTTGCGAGCCAATTTGTAGGAGATGTTGCCCAGGTGACAGGTGTTGGTGGAGCGATGCGCGATCTCGATGTCGCAGGTCGGCAAGGCGCGCGACTTCAGGCAGTCGAGGAAGTTGCGCACATGGGAATCCTGACCTTCGACACCCTTGACGGTCTCAGGTTTCAGCTCGATCTTGCGCACCGGGCGTTCGCCGTGGACAAGCTTGATGCCGTAAGGGAGCACGACCTTGTCGGGAATGACCTCGAAGCCGTGCCGGTCGAGCAGCAGACTGCCGTCGGTGCCGCAAAAGAGGATGCCGTAATCGTGGCCGTTGTACTTCAGCCCGTTCCCTTTTCGCATCGAGTAGGTCAGGGTGCAGCCGGGGAACTCGTAGACGACCTGCATGGTGTCGGGCGTATCGCGCTCATCGTCGGTGGTGAAGATGCCACCGGTGGTGTAGACCGACAACGGCCCCTTGGCACCGAGCGCCCAGAGCACGATATCGTTCAAGTGGACGCCCCAGTCGCTCATCATGCCGCCGGCGTAGTCAAAGAACCAGCGGAAGAGGAGGTGGAATCGGTTGGGGTTGAAAGCGCGCTTTGGTGCGGGGCCCAGCCAGCGCTCGTAGTCGACGTGCGAGGGGGCCTCGCTGTCCGGATACTTGCCCATGCCGACCGGGCTGATGTTTTCGAAGTTCCAGGTCTGCACCCAGAAGACTTTGCCGAGCTGGCCCGACCGGACTATTGCGACGGCCTTTTGAAAGTGGGACGAGGAACGCTGCTGGGTGCCGACAGCCATGATCTTGTTGGTCTTGCGGGCAGCCCGCAGCATGGCCTGGCCCTCGGCGACGTTGTGCGCGACCGGTTTTTCAACGTAAACGTCTTTGCCCGCCAGCACGGCCTGGATCGAGGGAAGGGCGTGCCAGTGGTCGGGGGTGGCGATGATCACCGCGTCCAAGTCTTTGCGGTCGAGCATCGCGCGGTAATCGCGGGCCGTGTGTGGGGTGTTGCCTTTGTCTTTCTTGATGCGTTCGGCGGTCTCGCCGGCGTGATGGTCGTCGACGTCGGCGATCGCGACGATCTTGACGTCGGGCTGGGGGAGGAACGAATCGAGAAGTTGATTGCCCCGGCTCCCCGCGCCGATCAAGCCGAGCCGGATTTTCTCGCTGGGGGACGTTCCTGCGGCGGCCCCCGGAGCACCCAGAAGGGTCGCTGCACCGGCGGTGACCCCTATCGCCTCCACGAAGTCGCGCCGCGTGATCCGATCGGTCGGCATGGTTGGTTACCTTTCTGCGCTCAATCCTCTGTGAATGTTGAGTTGGGCTCTTGCGCTGCGACAAGCCGGCGTGCCTGATGGTAACGCGACCCAGCCGGGGTTTGCCAGTGGTCACGACTGGGCTAGATCGATCGTACCAGTCTGTTGACGGTCATCGCGAGGCCGATTACCGTGAGTGCAGCAAGGGCAGCGTGAAAAGGGGGTCGAGCCAATTCTCTAGCCGTGCGAGGTGTGCCGTGGGGAAAAGAGGCCTATCTCGTGGTTTCGCCCTTTTGGTCTGTTGGGCGGGGATGGCGTGCGGGCAGACCTTGCCGACCGCGGCCCGGAT
>Ga0116216_10002246_pt1 | contig 12936 bp, 12 predicted proteins | sample Sb_taG_11_FD_89696 | JGI IMG/M metagenome (GOLD analysis project Ga0116216, IMG submission 89696) | Peat soil microbial communities from Weissenstadt, Germany - Sb_50d_3_AS metaG | ecosystem: Environmental > Terrestrial > Soil > Wetlands > Peat | place: Germany: Weissenstadt | collected 2010-09-21
CTGAAAATTGCGATGGTCAAGCTCGACCCGTATATAAACGTCGATCCCGGGACCATGAGTCCATTCCAGCACGGCGAGGTGTTCGTCACCGCCGACGGCACAGAGACCGATCTGGACCTCGGTCACTACGAGCGATTCGTCCGCACCACCACCGGCCGAAACAGCAATTTCACCACCGGTCGGATCTATGAGCGCGTCATCGCCAAAGAGCGCCGCGGCGATTACCTCGGCGCCACCGTGCAAGTCATTCCGCACATTACCGACGAGATCAAGCGCAGCATCATGCTCGGCGCCGGCGATGCCGACGTCTGCATGGTCGAGATCGGCGGTACCGTCGGCGACATCGAGTCGTTGCCGTTTCTCGAGGCGATCCGCCAGCTCGGGGTGGAGCTGGGACGAAACCAGGCGCTGTATATGCACCTCACTCTGGTGCCGGTGATCGGCGGCTCGGGCGAGATCAAGACCAAGCCCACGCAGCATTCGGTCAAGGAGCTGCGCTCGATCGGTATCCAGCCGGATGTGCTGCTGTGTCGCTGCCGCGAAACCCTGCCCGATGAGCAGCGGCGCAAGATCGCGCTGTTCACCAACGTGGAGGAGCGCGCGGTGATCTCCGCGGTTGACGCCGACGATATCTATAGGATTCCGTTGTTGCTGCATGAGCAGGCGCTCGATGACATCGTGGTCGACAAGCTGCGCTTCGAAGTACCACCGGCGGACCTTGCGGCCTGGCGCCAGGTCGTCAACGCGAAGGTAAATCCCGACGGGCAGATCGACATCGCGATGGTCGGCAAGTACGTGCAGATCCGTGATTCATACATTTCCCTGAATGAAGCGCTCATGCACGGCGGACTGAAGACCCGCACGCGCGTCAAAGTGCACTACATCGAATCCACCGATATCGAGAAGGAGGGCGTCGGCTGCCTGTCCGGCATGGACGCGGTGCTGGTCCCGGGTGGCTTCGGCGAGCGCGGTATCGAAGGCAAGATTCAGGCGGTGCGTTACGCCCGCGAGCACGGCGTGCCGTACCTCGGTATCTGCCTGGGAATGCAGCTCGCGATCGTCGAATATGGCCGCCACGTGCTGAAGCTGGCCGACGCGCACAGCACCGAATTCAATCGCGCCACGACGCACCCGGTCATCGCGCTGATCACCGAATGGCAGGACCGCAGCCTCGGTATTCAGCAGCGCGACGAGGGCTCGCAGCTCGGCGGTACGATGCGTCTGGGAGCGCAGGAGATCCTGCTGCATTCCGGCACCCAGGCGCGCGAACTCTATGGCCGCGAAGTGATCGCCGAGCGCCATCGTCACCGCTTCGAGTTCAACAACAACTATCTCGAGGCTTATCAACGCGCAGGAATGAAATTCTCCGGCTTATCGCGCGACGGCCTGGTCGAAATTATCGAGCTGCCGGCGCATCCGTGGTTCATCGCGACCCAGTTCCACCCGGAATTCACCTCGACGCCACGCGACGGCCATCCGCTTTTTACTGGCTTCGTGCGGGCGGCGCGCGCCTATCGCGGCTCGCAGCTACCGGCCGCGGCCGGCGCATGAAACTGGCCGGGTTTGAGGTTGGGATCGATCGGCCACTGTTTCTGATCGCCGGTCCCTGCGTGGTCGAGTCCCAGGCGCTGGTGCAAGAGGTCGCAGGTACGCTCAAGGAGGTCACCGACGCGCTGGGCGTACCGCTGATCTTCAAGGCGTCGTTTGACAAGGCTAATCGCTCCTCGGGCAGCAGTTTTCGCGGACCGGGACTCGAGTCGGGCCTGAAGGCTCTGCAGTCGGTGCAGCAGCTGTTCAAGCTGCCGGTGCTGACCGACGTGCACGAAGACACGCCGATCGCGGACGTTGCCGCGGTGGTCGACGTGCTGCAGACGCCGGCGTTTCTGTGCCGGCAGACCAATTTCATCCTGCAGGTCGCCGCCGCCGGCCGGCCGGTGAACATCAAGAAAGGCCAGTTCCTCTCGCCCTGGGAAATGCAGAACGTAGTGGACAAGGCGCGCTCGACCGGCAACCAGCGGATCATGGTGTGCGAGCGAGGCTTCTGCTTCGGTTACAACAACCTGGTCGCCGATATGCGCTCGCTGTCGGCTATGCGTGCCACCGGCTGTCCGGTCGTCTTCGATGCGACGCATTCGGTGCAGCTGCCAGGAGCACAGGGCAACGCTTCGGGCGGTCAACGCGAGTTTGTGCCGGTATTGGCGCGGGCGGCGGTCGCCGCGGGGATCGCGGGAATCTTCATGGAGACGCATCCGCGGCCGGAGACGGCGCTGTCGGACGGTCCGAATGCGTGGCCGCTGGCGCGCATGGGCTCGCTCCTCAGTACGTTGAAGCAGCTCGACACGATTAGCAAGTCGCATCCTTTCGAGGAGTTATCGCTATGAGCCGAATCGCTGGAATCCATGCGCGTGAAATCATCGATTCACGCGGCAATCCGACGATCGAAGCCGAGGTCAGGCTGCAGTCGGGCGCGCTCGGACGCGCCGCGGTGCCTTCCGGTGCGTCGACCGGCACGCGCGAGGCGGTGGAACTGCGCGACGGCGATCCCAAGCGCTATCAGGGCAAAGGCGTCACCAGGGCGGTCGATAACGTCAACACGCTGTTGCGCGAAGCGCTCATCGGCCGCGAGAGCGGCGACCAGGCCGGCCTGGATGCGCGCATGATCGAACTCGACGGTACCGACACCAAGGCCCGGTTGGGCGCCAACGCGCTGTTGTCGGTATCGCTGGCCAACGCGCATGCCGCGGCGAACGAGGCTGGGCAGCCGCTGTTCAAGCATCTCGGCGGCGGCCGCGAGCCGGTCATGCCGGTGCCGATGATGAACATCATCAACGGCGGCGCGCACGCCGATAACACACTCGACATCCAGGAATTCCTGATTGTGCCGGTCGGCGCGCCGTCGCTGCGCGAGGCAGTGCGTTACGGATCCGAGATCTTTCATACGCTGAAGAAGATCCTCAGCGGCAAGGGCCTGGCCACCTCGGTGGGCGACGAGGGCGGTTTTGCACCCGATCTGCCTTCGAACGAAGCCGCCTTGCTCACCATACTCGAGGGGATCGAGACCGCGGGCTACAAGGCCGGTCGTGACGTGTATCTGGGGCTGGATGTGGCAAGCTCCGAGCTCTTCCGCGACGGCAAGTACGAGCTCGAGTCCGAGCATCGCAGCTTCAGTCCGGCCGAATTCACCCAATATCTGGCGGATCTGGTCGCGAAGTACCCGATCATCTCGGTCGAGGACGGCATGAGCGAGGCTGACTGGACCGGCTGGTCCTTGTTGACCTCGGCGCTCGGGCGCAAGGTGCAGCTGATCGGGGACGACATCTTTGTCACCAACACCCGGATCCTGGCCGAGGGCATTTCCCGAGGCGTGGCCAATGCAATCCTGATCAAGCCGAATCAGATCGGTACGCTGACAGAAACGCTCGCGGCCATCGACATGGCCGAGCAGGCGCATTACGCGTCCATCATCTCGCACCGCTCGGGCGAGACCGAGGACTGCACCATCGCCGACATTGCGGTCGCGACCGCGGCCACGCAGATCAAGACCGGCTCGATGTCGCGTTCCGATCGCGTCGCCAAGTACAACCAGCTGCTGCGTATCGAGGAACTGCTCGGCGGCAAGCCGCGCTATGCCGGCCGCGACGCATTCCCGCTGAAGATATGAGCCCGGCGCAACCGGTTTGAACAGTGTTACCCTAGCATCGCCATGAAGTGGCTCGCCGTTGCTTTGTTTGCCGCACTACTGCTATTGCAGTATCGGCTATGGCTGTCGAGCGACGGCGTCGCTGAAGTGCTGCGCCTGCGGGCGGCGGTGGCCACGCGACAAGCCGACAACGCGCGTGTGTCCGAGCGCAATCAACAGCTCGCCGCCGAAGTTCGTGATCTGAAGCAGGGCTATACCGCGCTCGAGGAGCGCGCGCGCAGCGATCTGGGCATGATCGCGGGCAATGAATCCTTCTACCAGGTGGTCCCGCCGAGGGTGCTCGCCCCGGCAGCCGCGCCGATGCCGCCGGCGCCGCAGAACCCGCAGCGAACGGCTGCGGCCCGCTAGGAGCCCGTGGGTAGCTCGGCCCGTGGATAGCTTGGATAGGCTGCCAGCTCCCTCCCGCCCATGCGCTATTGGATCGTGATGCCGGCCGCGGGCGCCGGCCGCCGCTTTGGCAGTACGAAGCAATACGCGTTGCTGGGCGATCGTACGGTGCTCGAGACCGCCCTGCAGGTGTTCCTGGAGGACCCGCAATGCCTCGGTGGCAGCCTGCTGCTGGCGGCCGATGATCCGCACCGCCGCCGGCTCGCGGCCGGCCTGCCGTCGCGCGTCGCAGTGGCCGATGGCGGGCCCGAGCGCGCTCATTCGGTGTGCAATGGCCTGCGCGCGCTCGAAGCGCGCGCCGGTGCCGACGACTGGGTGCTGGTGCACGATGCGGTGCGGCCGGTCCTGAGCGCGGCCGATCTGCAGCGCGTGCTGCAGTACGGGGCCGCCGATGCGGTCGGTGCGTTGCTGGCGGCGCCGGTCGCCGACACAGTGAAGCGCGCGCAGGACGGCACCGGGGAGATCGGAGTGCGCCGTTGCGCCGCGACACTGCCGCGCGAGGCGCTATGGCTCGCACAGACGCCGCAGATGTTCCGTTACGCACCGCTGCGCGCCGCGCTCGAACGCGCCGTCGCCGATGGCCGAACGCCCACCGACGAGGCACAGGCGATGGAATGGCAGGGGCATGCGGCTCTGCTGGTCCAGGCGCAGGACAGCAACATCAAGATCACGACCGCAATCGATCTACGCCTTGCGCAGGCGATCCTGCGGCAGAGGGCCACTCAGTGAGGGTGGGCTCGGGTATCGACGTGCACGCTTTCGGTCCCGGCGATGCCATCGTGCTGGGCGGTGTGCGCATTGCGCACAGCCGCGGCATCGTCGCGCACTCGGACGGCGATGTGCTGCTGCATGCGCTGGTCGATGCGCTGCTGGGCGCCGCGGGCCTGGGCGACATCGGGCAGCATTTTCCCGATAGCGATCCGCGCTGGAAGGGGGTCGACAGCGTGCGCTTCGTGGCCGCCACTCTGGAACTGCTCGAGCGCCAGGGCCAGCACGTGGTGAACGCCGATCTGACACTGCTGGCCGAGGCGCCGAAGATCGGGCCCTGGCGTGAGGCGATTCGAAGCAGTGTGGCGAGCATGCTGGCGCTGCCGCGATCGTGCGTGAACGTCAAAGCCACGACCACGGAACACCTGGGTTTCGTCGGCCGCAATGAAGGTCTGGTGGCAATGGCGACGGTCCTGATCGATGAGCGCTAAGCCGCGCGCGCCGGCAAGCGCGCGCTGTCAGGCACGGGCGAGCAGTACCAGCGTCGCGCCGGTGCCTCCGGCGACCGGCCGCGCCGAAGCAAAGGCCAGCACAGAATCCGACCGCCGCAGCAGCGCATTGACGGTATTCTTGAGCACCGGTCCGCGCGTGCCCGAGCGCAGGCCCTTGCCGTGAATCACGCGTACGCATCGCAGTTCGCGTGCGCGCGCTGCTCGCAGAAAATCATTCAGCTGCACCGCGGCCTGGTTGACGGTCAGACCGTGCAGATCGATCTCGGACTCGATGCGATACGAACCACGGCGCAACCGGCGCAGCACGGTCTCGGGAACACCGGCACGGCGGAACAACAGCTCGTCCCCGGGCTGCACGTCATACAGATCGGCGCCGCTGCCGAGGCTCTCGCGCAGTACCGCGTCGCGCTCGGCACGCGCAAATTTCGCCCGTGGTCTGGCACTGCGCCGCGCCGGCGGCGCTCGCAGCGGGTGCTTGAGCGGCTGCACGTCGCGCATCGCGCGCCGGAACAGCTCGCCTTCGTCCTCCTCGCGCTCGTCGTCCTCCTGGCCCATCGCAGCTTGCTCCTCCGGACGAGGGCATTGAAGTATATTGGCCCGCCCCGTGCCCATTGTGCCGCTTAAGGGTTTGGCCGCCCGTTGTCCCTGAAAATATTTTTCCGTGAAAATACTCGTCAGTAACGACGACGGTTATCGTGCCGAGGGTATCACCCAGTTGCGTGCTGTCATGGCGTCGCTGGGCGAGGTCACGGTGGTCGCCCCGGACCGAAATCGCAGCGGTGCCGGCAATTCCCTGACCCTGGATGCGCCGCTGCGTGTGTTCGAGGCCGAGCCTGGAGTGCATTACGTGGCCGGGACGCCGACCGACTGCGTGCATCTGGCGATTTCCGGTGTGTTCGACTTCGAATTCGACATGGTGGCCTCGGGTATCAACGACGGCGCCAATCTCGGTGACGACGTGCTGTATTCCGGCACCGTGGCAGCCGCTATCGAGGGCCGCTTTCTGGGTCTGCCGGCGGTGGCGATCTCGCTGTGCACCTCCCCGGGCGGCGGCCGGCATTTCGATACCGCCGCTCGCGTGGCGCACCGGCTGGTCGCGGCCCTGTTGCAGCGGCCGCTCGACGCGGCGCTGATACTCAACGTCAACGTGCCCGACCGGCCTTATTCCGAGCTGGCTGGATATTCGAGCACGCGCTTGGGATTCCGCCATCGCTCCGACGCGGTCATCCCGGCGCGCGACCCCAAGGGCCATCCGGTGTATTGGATTGGTCCGGCCGGTGCCGGCGCGGACGCCGGTGCCGGTACCGATTTTCTTGCAGTGGAAAACGGCTTGGTGTCGGTGACGCCGCTGCAGATCGATCTGACACGGCACGCGGCCATGCCGACCATCGGGCGCTGGCTGGAGAGCTTATGAGCCGGAGGCAATGAACGATCCGCGCTTTGCCGGCATCGGCATGACTTCGGCGCGCACCCGCGACCGCCTGGTGCAACGCCTGCGCGATCAGGGCATCGCCAACCCCGCGGTGCTGGATCGTATCCGTAATGTGCCGCGGCACATTTTCGTGGACGAGGCGCTGGCGAGCCGGGCCTATGAGGACACGGCGCTGCCGATCGGCTTCGGCCAGACCATCTCGCAGCCTTATATCGTCGCCCGTATGACCGAAGCCTTGCTCGAGGGCGGCCCACTGGCGACGGTGCTCGAGGTCGGCACCGGCTGCGGCTACCAGACCGCCGTGCTGGCGCCGCTGGTGGGACGCGTGTATTCGATCGAGCGCATCGAAGCGTTGCTCAAGCGCGCGCGCGAACGGCTCAAGGAACTACAGATTCGCAATACGCGCTTCAGGCACGGCGATGGCACGCAAGGTTGGAAGAGCCAGGCGCCGTTCGACGGCATGCTGATTGCGGCGGCGCCGTTGTCCATTCCCGAAACGCTGGTCGGACAACTTGCGATCGGCGGCCGGCTTATCGTGCCGGTTGGACCCGAGGGCGAGCAGCAGCTGCTGCGGTTGACACGACGCGAGCAGGGTATCGAGCGGCGCGTGCTCGGTGCCGTAGCGTTCGTGCCGCTGCTGGGCGGCACCAGTTAGGCTGCATTCGGGCCCGAAGACTTCCTAGTATTTACACGACATTATTGACGTTAGAAAACATATGTAACTGGCAGATTATTAAAGCCTATATTTCAGATGCTTGTAAAATCATTAGCGACCAGCTTAGTATTCTTCCGCTGTCTGTCTTTCGCGACAGCCGATCTGATCGGGGAGGCGCAGGCGAAGAAGACACAGGGGCGAACAGGGGAAGACCGCATGGTAAGAGCAACAAAAAAAATTAGTTTCGACAACGAGAACAAAAAAGTGTGAAGCGGGAACAATTACTCGATTGTGTCAGCTTCGAGTAGTTGGGGGCAGTTGGTCGATCTTTCTCTCCCTGTGTCTTCTTCGGGTGCGCTTCCGGCCGCAGCAGCCTTCTTAATCTGTTACGGAAACAATCCCGCAATCACGCTGCGCGCTTCATTCGCCAGGATGTTGTAAGTCCGACACGCCGCGCCGAGACTCATGCATTCAAGGGCAATGCCGCGAGCCCGAAAAGCCACGCGGATAGTGGTGCCAGGCAGCTGCTGGGTCTCCCCCGCGCCCAACAGCACGATGTCGGCGCGCAGCGCGAGCAGCGGTTCGAGCTGCGATTCGGATAATTCGGCGATTGAACTCGCGCTCCAATCGAGCAGCAGCTGCTCGGGCGTCACGATGCAGGGGCGAGTGATCCGCTGTTCGCCGATGACAATCACGCCGGCGTCGTAACGGCGCACGAGGTTGATGCGCGGATCGGAGTCGAGTAAGAGCCGCATGAGCGCTACGATACGATATCGTGGCCGAAGTAGTCTTTGTCCTCACGGATTTTTTTTCGGCCGCGCCGGACGACGCCGGTGCCGGTTTGCCGCGCCTGCCATTGCTCGAGACCATGCTCGCGCGCTCCCGCGTGACGGCATTGGCGCCGGACTGGCGCGGCTGGCTGGCGGCACGCGGCCGGAGCGTGTCGGGGCAGGTATTGACGCCGGCCGCAACCGTGGCCGCCGCCTGGAACGCCTGGCCGCTGCCGACGCAGACGCCTGGCCAGGTCTGGCTCGCGACCCCGGTTCATTATTTTGCCGGACTCGATAGTGTCCATCTTCATCCTGCGGGCGTGCTACGGCTCGGAAGCGAGGAACAGCAGCAGCTGGTCGCGGATTTCGCTCGAGTGTTCGCCGATTCGCCGTGGGAGCTGCGCACGCTCGGTCAGCGCGAACTGTTGCTGTCGGGCCCGGCAATCAAGGCGAGCGGCGCCGATCCGGCGTATTTTGCCGGCAGCGATCCCTCCCCCGGTTTGCCACGCGGCGAGGGCGCAGCGACACTGCGACGTCTGGGAGCAGAGATGGAGATGTGGTTGTATGAGCATCCGCTCAATCTCGAGCGCCGCAGCCGCGGTGAACTGCCGGTGACTACGCTCTGGCTTTGGGGCGCCGAGGCGACCTCGGCCACAGCGCCGCCATTCAGCGCATCGGCGGCGCCGGCTGCGCCCGGCGCGCCAGAGGCACCGGCGCGCCTGTACGGGCGCGATACCTACGCCGAGGCTCTGTGGCGGCTGCAAGGCGGCGCGGCGGAAGCGCTGCCGGCGGCTTTCGATGCCGCTTTAATCAGTCCACACGCCGATAGCGTATTCCTCTATCCGCTGTTGCAGCCGGACGGATTGACGGCGGCCTTCGTGCAGCTCGAGCAGCGCTGGTTGCCCGGGGCGTTGCGCGCCGTGGGCGAACGGCGCGTGTCGGTGCTGCGGTTGGCGATCGGCGCGCGCGCTTACAGTTTGCGCCGGCTGGACCGGGCCCGATTCTGGCGCGCACGCACCCCGTGGTGGGAGAGGCTGGCTTGAGTCTCACGATCGTACGTCGCTCATCGCCGCTGCCCTGGCCGGTGCTCGATCCGCAGATGCATCCAGTGCTGCAACGGGTGTATTCGGCGCGCGGTGTGCGCAGCGCGCAGGATCTCGACCTGTCGATGCACCAGCTGCTTCCGATCGGGACCCTCGGCGGGGTGGAGGCGGCCGCGGAGCTGCTGTGTCAGCACCGCGAACGCGGCGATCTGGTGCTGATCATCGGCGACTTCGATGCCGATGGCGCCACCAGTACGGCTGTATTCGTGCGCGCGCTGCGCAGCTGGGGTTTTGCGGCGGTGGACTTTCTGGTGCCCAATCGTTTCGAGTTCGGCTATGGGCTGACCCCGGAGATCGTCGCGCTGGCGGCCACGCAGCGTCCGGCCTTGATCGTGACGGTGGACAACGGTATCTCCAGCAACGCCGGCGTGGCGGCGGCACGCGCCGCCGGCATCGAGGTACTGATCACCGATCATCATCTGCCGGGCCATGCGCTGCCGCATGCCAACGTCATCGTCAATCCGAACGTGCCGGGCAGCACATTCGGTAGCCGTGCGCTGGCCGGCGTCGGCGTTGCGTTCTATGTGATCGCGGCGCTGCGGCGACTGCTGGAAGCGCGTTGCCTGCTGCCGCCGGGTGCGCTCATGGCGGCCGAGCTGCTGGATCTGGTGGCCCTGGGAACCGTGGCCGATGTGGTGCCGTTCGACCCCAACAACCGCATTCTGGTGGCGCAGGGACTGGCGCGCATTCGGGCCGGGCGCTGTGTGCCCGGGATCACGGCGCTGCTGGAGCTGGCGCGGCGCAGCCACGCTGCTCTGGTCGCGTCGGATCTGGGTTTCGCGGTGGCGCCACGGCTCAACGCCGCCGGCCGACTCACCGATATGTCGATCGGAATCCGTTGCCTGCTGAGCGACCAGCTCGAGGAGGCGCGCGCCGCCGCGCAGGAACTCGATGCGCTCAACACCCAGCGCCGGCAGATCGAGGCCAAGATGCAGGCCGAAGCGCTGTCCGCGATCCGGGTGCTGGGCGATCCGGGCAGTGGCATCAAGCGCGCAGGGGTGTGTCTGTTCGATGCCGCCTGGCACCAGGGCGTGGTGGGGTTGGTCGCCAGTCGAGTCAAGGAGCGCTTGCGCCGGCCGGTGATCGCGTTTGCGAGAATAGATGCCACGACGCTGCGAGGCTCGGCACGTTCGATTCCCGGCATCCATGTGCGCGACCTGCTCGATGCGATTGCCACGGGCAATCCGCTGTTGATCGAGAAATTCGGTGGCCATGCGATGGCCGCCGGCGTGACACTGGAGGCGGCGCGGCTCGATCAGTTCGCCTGTGCCTTCGATGCCGAATGCAGCCGCGCGCTGGCTCGATTGGGCTCGCCGGACGTCATCGAGACCGATGGCGAGCTCCGGCTGGATGAACTGGCGTTGCCACTGGCGGCGGCGTTGCGCGCCGGCGGACCCTGGGGGCCGGGGTTTCCGGAGCCACTGTTCGACGGCGTGTTTCGCATCCAATCCGCACGCCTGGTCGGCGAACGCCACCTCAAGCTGGGGTTGAGCGCGCCGGAAGGACGCGGACAGTTCGATGCGATCGCGTTTAATTTCACCGACGGCGATCGCCAGACGGTGCCCCTGCCCAGTGGCGCGACGCGGCTGGTCTACCGCCTGGACAGCAACGACTACATGGGCGAGCCTCGGCTGCAGTTCGTGATCGAGCACGTGCTGCCCGCATAATCACCGCGCGAGCCTGCTAGAATCGTTCGATGGAAGTCAGCCAGCTCAAACGTACGCTCAAAGATCTCGAGGAACGTGCCGTCTCCTTGAGGGGGTATCTTTGAGTACGACCGCAAGAAAGAGCGCTTAGAAGAGGTCAGCCGCGAGCTGGAGGACCCCGCCATCTGGAGCGCGCCCGAGCGCGCCCAGGAACTCGGGCGCGAGCGCGCGCGGCTGGTCACCGAGCTCGGCGAACTCGATCGCACCAGCAATGCTGTCAGCGATGCGGCGCAGTTGCTCGAGCTGGCCGAGATCGAGAACGACGAGTCTGCGGCGCGCGACATCGAACGCGACGCCGGCCAGCTCGAAGCTGGCGTGCGCAAGCTCGAGTTCAAGCGCATGTTCCGCGGCGAAATGGACGCGCATGGCGCTTATCTGGATATCCAGGCCGGGGCCGGCGGTACCGAGGCGCAGGATTGGGCACAGATGCTGTTACGGATGTACTTGCGTTGGGGTGCCGCTCACGGCTTCGTCTGCGAGATCATCGACTCCAGTGCGGGTGAAGTCGCGGGCATGAAGAGCGCCACGGTCTCGATGCAGGGTGAATACGCTTACGGCTGGTTGCGTACCGAGACCGGTGTGCATCGCCTGGTGCGCAAATCGCCGTTTGATTCCGGCAATCGGCGCCATACCTCGTTCGCGTCGGTGTTCGTGTCACCGGAAGTCGACGAAAGCATCGATATCGAGATCAATCCAGCGGATTTAAGGATGGACGTATATCGCTCCAGCGGCGCCGGCGGCCAGCATGTCAACAAGACCGAGTCGGCCGTGCGCATCACGCATCTACCGACGGGCATCGTGGTGGCTTGCCAGAACGAGCGCAGCCAGCACAAGAACCGCGCAACCGCCATGAAGATGCTGAAGGCCAAGCTGTACGAACTCGAGGTGAACAAGCGCAACGCGGCCGCAAAGGTGCTCGAAGACTCCAAATCCGATGTCAGCTGGGGCAATCAGATCCGCTCTTACGTGCTTGATCAATCGCGCATCAAAGACCTGCGGACCGGGGTCGAGGTCGGCAACACCACGGCCGTCCTGGACGGTGATCTCGACCAATTCCTGGAAGCGAGCCTGAAGGCGGGACTATGACGAACGACAAGACTGCCGGCGATGGGGTACCGCCGGCGGCGGCGCCCAACGAGGCTGCGCCGGACGCCGCCCCGGCCGCCGACGAAAATCGCCTTATCGGCGAGCGGCGCGCCAAGCTCACTGCGTGGCGCAAGCGCGCGGTCGCATTTCCGAACGATTTCCGACGCGATGCCCTGGCCGCCCAGTTGCACACGACCTACACGGATCGCGATGCCGCCTGGTTCGCGGCCCACCCGGTGCATGTGCGCGTGGGCGGGCGCATGATGTTCAAGCGTGTCATGGGCAAGGCGAGTTTCGCCAAGATCGCCGACCGCAGCGGCCAGATCCAGTTGTTCCTGCAGGAAGGCACGCTCGGCGCCTCGTATGATGAGTTCAAGGGATTCGACGTCGGCGATTTTCTTGGTGCCGAGGGTGCGTTATTCCGCACCAGGACCGGTGAATTATCGGTGCGGGTCGAGCGCCTGGTGCTGCTGACCAAGTCGCTGCGGCCGCTGTCGGATAAGTGGCACGGGCTCGCCGATACCGAGTTGCGCTATCGTCAGCGCTACCTCGACCTGGTGATGAATCAGGCCAGCCGCGAGGTGTTTCGCACGCGCACGCGCCTGCTGCGCTATCTGCGCGACTATCTCGATGCGCTCGATTTCATGGAGGTCGAGACGCCCATGATGCAGCCGATTCCGGGCGGTGCCGTCGCGCGGCCGTTCAAGACGCATCACAATGCGCTCGACCTGGATATGTATCTGCGTATCGCCCCGGAGCTGTACCTGAAGCGTCTGATCGTCGGTGGCTTCGAGCGGGTCTATGAAATCAACCGCAACTTTCGTAACGAAGGCCTATCGACGCAGCATAATCCCGAATTCACGATGCTCGAGCTGTA
>Ga0116216_10002248_pt1 | contig 12928 bp, 10 predicted proteins | sample Sb_taG_11_FD_89696 | JGI IMG/M metagenome (GOLD analysis project Ga0116216, IMG submission 89696) | Peat soil microbial communities from Weissenstadt, Germany - Sb_50d_3_AS metaG | ecosystem: Environmental > Terrestrial > Soil > Wetlands > Peat | place: Germany: Weissenstadt | collected 2010-09-21
CGCCGAGCAGCCCCTTCAACGCGTGCTGCAGCGCCACGGGATCTCCCGAAGGAACAAGGCGGGCGGCGCCGGTAGCCGCCACCTCGGGGAAGCCCCCGACGTCGCTTAGCAACAGAGGCTTGCCGAATGCTAACGCCGTGAACAGCACGCCGGATTGATCGATCTCGCGGTAGGACAGCACGACCAGGTCGGCGCGGCGAAAGTACGCCGGCAGCTCGGCGTCGTTGATGAAGCGTGGCACGAAGCGGACATTTGGCGGGGCGGCGGCCAGGAGCGCAGAGATGTCCATACGCGGCATACCGGCGATCCACAACTCCGCGTCTGAGTCCTCGATCTCGCGCCAGGCTTCGAGCAGCACGTCGATGCCCTTGTACGGGCGCATCAGCCCGAAGCAGAGCACCACTGGCTTCTCGGTCTGAAACGGCGGTGACTGTGCAGGCCCGGCGGCGAGATGCGTGAACGCGCCGTGCGGGATCACGTGGACGCGAGCAGGGTCGATCCCCAGCTCGCCTGTCAAACGGTCCCGGCCGTGGGCGGAGTGAACGACGACCGCGTCAAAGTGGTCGTACAGCCGCCGCTGCGCGGAGAGCTGGCCGGGTCGCGGCTCGCGTGGCAGCACATCGTGGGCGGTGAGCACGCGCTTTGGGCGCGGGCCGGAGGGCGTGGGGCGGCGTCGCGGCAGCAGGTAGGTGTCGAGGTGCTGGACCGCCAGCCACTGGAAATGCACGATGTCGGCGTTGCGCGCGGCGCGCCGGTAGCGCAGCATGTCGGGGACGTGCTGAGCCAGCTTGGCCGCCTGCCGCACGCGAGAGCCCGGCGCACCCAATGCGGCTCTATAGAACAGCTCGCGTCGCACGTAGCCCTCGGCGGGGGCCACCGGGCCATAGGCGAAGCGGCTAGTGAACAGCTGCACCTCCGCCCCGGCCTCGCCCAGCGCGTGGCAGAGGGCGTGGTCGTAAGGCGGTGTGTAGGCCGAGGGATCGACGACGTGTACGCGCACGGGCAAGACAATAGGCGCGACGTTCCCCTCAGAACATATTGCAATTTTTACGCAGTGTGCGCTTTTGTATGTACATGGTAGATACTATGGAAAACAGTTGGCGCAAATTGAAAGTTCCCCTCGCGCGAGTGTGCGCTTTTGTATCTACTTAATATATACAATGGCACACCCTACGTTAATTTTCAAACATAACTCAGCGCGCTGCGCGCGGTCTCGATGTGCTCCTCGAACTCCTCGCGGAACTTGGCGATCATCGAACCGATCGGCATCGCCATCGCGTCGCCCAGCACGCACAGACAGTTGCCGATGATGTGCTCCTGCACGGAGGTCATGATCTCGATGTCCATTGGGGTGGCCTCTCCGGCGTCGATCCGTTCGAGCATTTTCACCGTCCAGTTGGTGCCCTCACGGCAGGGGGTGCACTTGCCGCACGACTCGTGCCGGTAGAACTTCGCCACCTTCAACGCCACGTCGAGGATCGGCGTGGAGTCGTCGACGACGATGATCGCCCCGGAGCCGAGCATGGTGCCCGCCTTGGCGAGGGAATCGAAGTCGTAAGGAATGTCCAGATCCTCGCCGGTCAGCACGGGTGAGGAGGAGCCGCCGGGGAACCAGCACTTCACCTCGCGTCCCTCCGGCGGTCCGCCGGCGAGGCCGTAGATGATCTCCCGGGAGGGGATGCCCAGCTCGATCTCGTAGTTGCCGGGGCGTTGGACGTGCCCGGAGACGCTGACCAGCTTCGTGCCGGTAGAGGTCTCGACGCCCAGCTTGGCGTACTCGGCGCCGCCCATGCGGATGATGGTGGGCACGGTCGACAGCGTCTCGACATTGTTGATCAGGGTCGGCCCCTGGTAGAGGCCCTGGTTGGCGGGGAAGGGGGGCTTCAGGCGCGGGTTGCCGCGCTTGCCTTCAAGGGAGTCAAGCAGGCCGGTCTCCTCGCCGCAGATGTATGCCCCGGCGCCGCGGTGGACGACGAGCGACAGGCTGTGCCCCGAGCCGAGGATGTCCTCGCTGACGTACCCCGCGGCGCGCGCTTCGACCAGCGCCGCGTCGAGGATGTCGGCCTGCAGCACATACTCTCCCCGGATGTAGATGAACGCGCGGTTGGTGCCGGCGGCATAAGAGGCGATCACGATGCCCTCGATCAGCATGTGCGGGGACTTCTGCATCAGTTCGCGGTCCTTGAAGGTGCCGGGCTCGGACTCATCGGCGTTGCAGACGAGGTACTTGTCCATCGACCCTTGCGGCAGGAACGAGACCTTCTTGCCCATCTGAAAGCCCGCCCCCCCACGGCCGCGCAGGCCAGAGGCTTCGAGCTGCTTGAGCACCTCATCCGGCGTCAGCGCAAGGGCCCTGCGCAGCGACTCATAGCCGCCGCGGCGCTCGTACACCTCGCGCGTGCACAGGCCGGGCTCGTCGATGCGGTCGAACAGCAGCTTCATCCGATTGCCTTCGGGTCGGCGCAGGGACGGCGGGCGAGCTGCTTCTCAGGCAGCACATCCTGCCCGGCACGTATGTCCTTGAGAAGCTGGGGGACGTCGTCGGTAGTGAGCGGCCCCACATACACGCCGTCGATGGAGGCCATCGGTGCGATGTCGCAGGCTCCGAGGCACTCGAAGGAGCGCACGTTGAGCTCTGGGTCCTCCCCGGCGGCGGCGCGGATCGCCTCGTACAGCGCGTCGGCGCCGCGCAGCGAACAGGAGATGTTGGTGCACACGTACACGCTGTGCCGTCCCACCGGGGTGGTCTCGAGCATGTCGTAGAACGTGGCCACCGAGTCAAGGTAAGCAGGGGTCAGCGCCATCACGCACGCTACCTGCTCGATCGCCTCGGGCGAGCACCAGCCGTGCACCTCCTGCGCGGCGTGCAGCGCGGGAATCGCCGCCGAGCGCGGGTCCGGGTAACGCGTCATGGCCTCTTCGATCCTCGCGCGCAGCTCGGCGGGCACGGACGTCGTCGCGGGGTTGGGGACCACCGCGGGGTCCTTCTCCAGGTCGGACGCCGCGTCCCAGCCGCGGACGCGCGGACTCGTGTCGGACATGCGGGCGACCATATCACCGCCCTCACCCGCTTGTAGCAGAGTGTTACATAGTGACGATCGATGCGAGGACGAGCCAGGGATGAGACCGAGCGGCTCGCGACTTTGCGGACGTCCCTGCGCCCCGGACTGCCCGGACCAGAGCCAGGTCTTGGCGGACCAGAGCCAGGTTTTGGCGGACCAGAGCCAGGTCTTGGCGGGCCAGAGTCAGGTTTTGGTGTCGTTGTAGGTGAACAGCACGGGCTCGCCGCCGATCGGGAAGTCGCGGCGCTGGGGATGGCCCTCGTAGTCCTCGGGCATCAGGATGCGGCGCAGGTCGGGGTGGCCGCGGAAGACGACGCCGAACATGTCGTAGACCTCGCGCTCCTGGTGGTCAGCTGTCGGCCAGTCGGGGGTGACGGAGTCGACCTCGGGGGCGTCGGTGGGCACGCGCAACTTGACAGTGACACGGTCTACACGGCTCATGTCGAGCAGCTCGTAGAGCACTCCGAGGCGGGGCTCCTCGGGGTGGTAGTCGACGCCGTGCAGGCTGGACATGAAGGCGTATCCGTGCTCGCGCAGGTGCGCGAGCACCGCGCGGATGCGCGTGGGGTCGATCGTCAGCGTGGCGCGCTCATGGAAGTAGAGGGTGTCGAGCACAGCGTCCTCGCCTTCAGCCTCGCGCAGCTCGCGGGCGAGGAGCTCAAGGCCGGTAGCGTCAGGCACAGCTGAGCGTCTCCTGCACGCCGACCGCGCGCTCGAGCGAACGGCCCGGGGAGATGAAGCGGCCGGTGGCCATCGGCGGAGCATAGCCGGGAGATCCCGGTCGCGATTGTCCCGGCTCACGCTCGCCGCTCGTTGGATCCCGCCGCCGCTTGTTGGATCCCGCCTGATCCGGCCGCGCCGTTCGCGTGATCGGCATGGCGATGTGCCATCGGTGCAGAGGGATCGAAAGTAGGGTCCTACAGGTGCCCGATGTCGAGCTGACGTTCTGCGTAGTCAACACCTCTCAGCGCGAGCTCTTGCTGGGGGGATTGGACGCGATCGCGCGGGAGCGGGAGAGCGTGCCGTTCGCCACCGAGGTGCTCGTGCTCGACAACGGCTCGCGCGACGGCTCTGCCGAAGCGGCGCGGGGCCATCCGGCGGTGGACGAAGTGATCGCGCTGAACGAGCGGCGGGGCAAGGCGCTGAACGACTCCGAGCTGCTCCGCCGCGCACGCGGGCGCTACGCGCTGTTGCTCAACGAGGACTCCGAGCTCCTGCCCGGAGCGACGCTGGCTTTGTTAAAGGCGCTCCAGGAACGGTCCGATGCCGCCTGCGCGGGCGCCGCGCTGCGGCGCCCCGACGGCTCCCCTCAGGCGTCAGCGTGGCGCTTCCCCGCGCCCCTGTCCGCGCTCGCGGGCGCTCTCTTTTTGCATCGCGTCTTCACCGTGCAGAGCCGGGGCAAACGCACGCGCGAGGTCGACTGGTGCCAGTCGGCCGCGCTGCTCGTGCGCCGCGAGGCCGCCGCGGAGGTGGACTACCTGGATCCGGCGTTCTTCGTCTACTCCGACGAGGTCGACTTCGCCCGCCGCCTACGCGACGCCGGCTGGCGCAGCGTGTGGGTGCCCGCAGCGGTGGCGGTCCACCACGAGCAGCTCTCCACCGACACGATCGGAGCGCACCGGATCGTCGAGCTGTCGCGTAACCGCGACCTCTACATGCGCAAGCATCACTCCCCCGCCGCCGCGCTGGCCGTACGTTGGTTGACCGCCTGGACCTACGCGCTACGCGCGCTGGCCGCGCTGGTGCTCGGAGGCCATTCTCCCCGCCGCTACTGGCGCCACGTCACCGCGACGCTTCACCCCGAGCGAGACGAGGGCCTGCGCGAGGCGGCGGAGGAGTACAACCGCGCTGCGTCTTGACGGGAACGCCGAGCCGCCGCCGAGCGATGCGGATGGCCTCGGGGTTTGAGTCGATCAGAACGTAGCGCCGGTCCAGCTTGGCCGCCACGGCGCCCAGCGTGCCGCTGCCAGCGAAGAAGTCCAGGCACCAGTCCCCCGGGCGAGTCGACGCCTGGATCATCCGCCTGAGGACCCCTTCGGGCTTCTGCGTCGGATAGCCGGTCTTCTCGTTCCCGTTCGTCGGCACGATCGTGTGCCACCAGACGTCGGTGGGGAGCTTGCCCTTCGCGGCCTTCTCGGGGGTGACCAGGCCAGGGGCCATGTACGGCTCGCGGTCCACCGCCTCCGGATCGTAGTGGTAGCCCGCCGGGTCCTTTACGTAGACGAGGATCGTGTCGTGCTTGGCCGGCCAGCGTCGCCTGGATCGCGCCCCGTAGTCATACGCCCAGATGATCTCGTTGAGAAAGCTCTCCCGGCCAAAGATCTCGTCGAGCAGCAGCTTGCAGTAGTGGGCCTCGCGGTAGTCGATGTGAAAGTAGAAAGTCCCGCTCTCCGCCAGAAGCCTGTGCGCTTCGCGTAGACGAGGCTCCAGGAAGGCTAAGTAGTCGTCGAAGTCGTCGCGGTAGGAGGACTCCGCCAGCAGGCGCGTGGAGTAGCGGCGGCCGGCGAACCCCGTGCGGTCGCCGCGCTCGTCGGGCACCGTCTGAAGCGTTCTGCGCGTCTGCTCGGTGCCGGTGTTAAAGGGAGGGTCGATGTAGATCAGCTGAAAGGCCTCGCCCTCCAAGCGCGGTAGCACCTCCAGGTTGTCCCCCAGAATGATCTCGCTGTCGCTGAGCACCATCTGGGGCAATCTACGCGACGACCCGGCCGGCCCCGAGCGATTCACACGTCGCGCAGCGGGTCCTCGACATAGGTCTCGACCTCTCCCCCGCGTGCCCGGAAGGCCGCAACGCGCCTGCGCCCGTCGGCTAGGAGCGCCTTTGCCTGGGTGCGCTCGTGTGGTCCGAAGAAGCGGGTGAGCAGGAGCAGCGCCGGGACGAGCGTAAGCCACGCGACGCGCAGCGCGAGGCCGGCGAACCCGTGAGTGGGCAGCAGCAGCTCGCCGCTCACCGCCACACCCGCGAGGATCGCTGTCAACTGGGCCAGGCGGCGCCATTCGAAGCCGACGCGGAACAGGGACCGCGTGAGCAGGTACATGACCACGAGCATCGCCGCGTAGGCGCCGCACAGCGCCACACCGGCACCCGCTATGCCCAGGCCGGCTCCCTTGGCGGGCACCAGGAGCACGAGCAGCGCGACATTGACCGCCAGCCCGGCGGCCGCGGCGGGGAAGTTGCGCGAGGTGACCCGCGCACGGCCCGCGATCACTAGGAACACGAGGTACAGCCCGTATAGCGCCCACCCGAGCGCGAGCCACGGCAGCGCACGGTAAGCGCCGTAGAAGTGAGGCGCCGCGAGCAGCCTCACCATCCAGCGCCCGAGCAGCGCCACGCCGCACACCACCACGCCGGTGGCGAGCGCGTAGTAGGTCGTGACCAGCGAATACAGGCGCCCCGCCTCCTCGTCGCTCTCGATCGAGTAGGCCAGCGGTGGCCACGCGTACTGGAATCCGCGCACGGCTACGAACACGACGGTGGCGAGCTTGATCGCCACCGCGTACAGGCCAGCCGCGTGATGCGAGTAGACGCGGAACAGGTAGAAGCGGTCGGCGACCTGCAGCGCGTACACGCTCGCGTCCGCCGGCACCGTCGGCAGCCCAAAGCGCAGCATCGCTCGCAGATCGGCGATCCTCGCCCGCGCCGAGAAACGCCGGCGCAGCACCCACCACAGGCCGAGCACGACAATCGCCGAGGCACCGAAGTTGCCCAGCAAGAGGCCGCGCGCGCCCTGATGGGCGAACACGACCAGGGTGACCGTGAACGCAACGGTCATCCCCACGTTGGCGCCGGAGGCGTAGATGTACGCGCGCGTGCGCTCGTCCACGCGCAGCTGCGCATAGGCCATCTCCAGGTTGGTGAACGCCCACAGCCCAACGATCGCGCAGTCGATCAGCAGGGGGTCATGGAAGCCGAGGATCAGGCGCGAGAGCGCACCAGAGAACACGACTGCGGCCACTGCAGCAACCGTCGTCGTCCACGCCACCGCAGCGGTCGCCGAACGTGCGATGCGATCGCGCCGGGTGGCGTCTTCATCGTCGAAATAGAAGCGGATGAACGCCTCGCCGATACCGACGCGCAGCAGGATGCTCGCCAGGATCACCGCCGTCAGCAGCGATTCGGCCGCGCCGTACGCTTCCGGGCTCAGATGGTGCGTGTACAGCGGCAGCGTGACGAGCGCGATGCCCTTGGCGAGGATGTCCCCGAACTGGTACGCCGCGCCCGTCGTGACCAGGCGCTTCAGATAGCCGCGCACGGCTCAGACGCTACTTGCAGGCCCGGCGCGTCACCGCGCGTGGCGACCGGTCACACCGACCGTGGCACGGGACTGTGCGTGCTGCAGTCTCCCAAAAAATGGCTCGCGTGAAAGCGCCGCACCGATTCCCAGCAAAGTCCAGGTCAACGGATCCTCGAGGAAGTCGGCGTACGTCCAGGTGTGCAGCACGAGCGCGGCGAAGCACGCGGCCAGGGCGATGCGCGGGGGCGAACGGCCCGCGCCTTTGAAGAGGACGAGGAAGGCCACCAGCAGCAGCGCTGCATACACGGCCAGTCCGACGATCCCCTGCTCGGCCGCGACCGTGATCGGGATCGTGTGCGAGGCGGAGGTCGCGTTGGCGGCGCTCGCCTTGCTGTCGTGGCGCTTGTACTCGGTTTCGAACGAGCCCGAGCCGTAGCCCTCGAGCGGCCGCTCGGCAAACAGTTCTAACCCGCCGGAGATCAGCTTTGTGCGCCCGCTTGTAGCGTTGCTCGCCGACCCACCCGAGCCCTTCAGCCCGAAGTGTAGGCTCGGTGGTGCCGCAACTATGACGACGGCCGCGATCGCCAGCAGCGCGCCCGCCGCATACACGGCCGCGCGCACGTCCCAGCGGTACGCGGCGAGCACCGCCAGCCCCAAGAGCAGCGCCGCGATGCTCGACTGCGAGAAGCTCGTCACGAGGCCGGCCAGCAGCCACGCGAGCACGGCCGCGCCGATCAGCACCTCGCGCCGGCGCCGGCTCCACAGCACGACGGTCGTGACCGCGATCATCGCAAGCGCAAGAAACCGACCGTAGATGTTCGGATCGAAGAACAGCGAGTTCACGCGGAAGTAGTTGTCGTACTGGTTCGCCGCCACCACCTTCGGGTTCAAAAACAGCGCCTTTCTGTAGTACTCGACGAAGCCCACACCCGCGAAAACGAGCGCCAGCGCAACCGCCACACCCAGACACTTCAGCAGCAGCTCGCGCGTCCAGCCCACGCCTCTAAGCAGGGCGAACAGCAGCCCAAACGGCACGTAGAAGAACGCGATGTTCTCCGCGGCCTTGGCGTGGTCGGCCGAGTAGACGCCCTGCAACGCATACAGCACAACGGCCGCGAGCAGCAGCCACTGAAGGCCCTGCGGGGACAGCCACGAAGACCAGCTCGCAAACGTCGGCCGCCGCCGCGGCTCGGTGCTCTCGCCGCGCCCGAGCAGGCGCGGGAGCAGGTGGGCGAGCGTTCCCGCTGCGACGACCAGGTAGAGCGGGATCAGCAGGTTCACGGTCCTGCCGTCGGTCGAGATCGGGAGCCTGAACGGCAGCGCAAGGATCGCCAGCAGCGGAAACGCATCGCGGTGGCGGCGCATCAGGACGACGAGCACAGCGATCGCCACGGTCGAAGCGGCGAGTCCCGCGACGATCGTGCCGGCGCTCGGCAGCGTGCTCGCGACGATCTCGGCAGCGGACGAGTTCACCGCCCCACCAGCTTGAACGAGCGCGGCAAGAGCACTGAGTGACTCTGTTCGCGCAGGCTCAACCTCACGCGGTATTCGCCGGCGGGCGCCAGCGCGCCTTCGATCTCGGGCACGAGGATCGCGTGACCGTGTGCGCTGTAGACCTGCCGGTAGCCGCGGGCCGTGCCCACGCGGCCGTTCCAGCGCAGCGAGAACTGTTTGTAACGCTGCACCGGGCGATCGCGGGCGAGCGTCGCGACGAGGAGTTCGTTCGCGTCGACGATCGCGACCGTCACCTCGTCGGCCCGCGCGAGCTTGAACGAGATCGCCTCCTGCGCGGCAGCGCCCGAGGCGGTCGGCGTGAACGAGGGCGTCATCTCAAAACTGTGGACGACGGTCGGCGTGTGCTTCAGCCGCTGCGTGACGAAGAACGCAGCGAAGCAGGCCAGCACGAGTAGCGCGAAGACGATCAGCGCGAGCGGCTCGGCAGCGGCCGGCGGGCTCTCGCCATCACCCTCTCCGCCATCCATGACGGCCGTGCCCGCGGTCAATCCCCGCCGCCCAACGCGAACCGCTCGACGGTGTCCGAGCGCAGACCGAGACGCAGCGTCTCAAGCGACAGGACGTCGGCAGGCGCGATGTTGCCGAGGTTGCACTCGGTGCCGAAGCGCTTGAGCAGCCATACCTGCTGCTGGGAGAGCGGCGCGTCGAAGATCAGGCGCGTGGGGTCGACCGCGTGGGCGATCTCGTCGATCAGCCCCGTGCGGACCTCGCCATTGGCGCGGTAGATGCCGGCGGTCCCCGACTCGCGCGCCTCGGCGATCACCTTCCACGCGCCCGCGTCGAGATCGCGTTCGATCTGCTCCACCCAGATGTAGGGGGCCATGATGAAGGCGGCGTCCTTGCTCCCCACCTCCGCGAACACGATGAAGTCCTTGGAGAGTCTTTCGATCAGCTCCCGCTTGACCTCCGGCTCGAGGGTGATCGTGCCGTCGGAGATCTCGACATGGCGCAGGCCGAGCTCTCCCAGCCACGCAACGAGTCCCTCGAACCTGCCCTGTCGGATCGCTATCTCCGTCAGCGTGCCGCCGAGCACGACGGGGACGCCGTGCGCGGCATAGCGCTCGAGCTTGGGCTTCAGGTTGGCGGTCACGAGCGCAGTGCCCCAGCCGAGCTTCACCACGTCGACGCTGCCGCCGGCGACCTCCAGCAGGCCGTCCACCTCCGCGACCGACAGCCCGCGGTCGATCACGTGCGTGATGCCGTGCTCGCGCGGCTTGACGGAGCGCTCGGGAATATCGAGAAAGGCAGCTATGGCGATCGCTAGCCGGCGCCGGTCCCGGACGCGCCGCCCGATGTTTCTTCGCCGCCACCCGCGGGCGCGGCCTTATCGAGGCCGACGACGACCACCACCGTAGCCGCGCCCGCGAGCGACGCCACCGCCGTTTCCAGCGGCTGCACCTGCGTCGCCCCGATCGTGCCCGCGACGCCCTGGGCGTCGGCGCGATGGCCCGAGGCGTACTCGACAACCGTCGTCTGATGGCTGCCCGACGGAGTACCGCCCAACGGGGTCGCCTGCGCGTAGCCGCTCTGGCGCAAAACGCCTGAGATCTGATGGGCGAGACCGGTGGTGCTCGTGCCGTTGAGCACCGCGACGTTCGTTTCCGCGGGGCTCGCCGCCGGGGAGGAGGCTTCAGTGGAGACTCCGCCGCCGTTATGCGCCTTGGCGTGCGTCTTGCGCGCGTGGGTGACAGTCGTCGAGGAGGACGTGGTCGCGCTTTTACCGTTACCCGAGGAGCCGCCGACGAGCGAGGTGAGGGCCAGAACGAGCACCACTACGCCGACGACCACCCCGCCGACGACCAGCACGGTAGCCCGTGCGGGCGAGCGCCCGTCGCGCAGGGAGGCGGCTGGCGCTACGGAGGCGGAGGTCGGGGTACGACGTTGACCGATCGGAGATCGTTCAGCCGCGGGGCGCGGAGCTGGAGGGCGACGGGGTGCTGGGCTGGAGGGCGACGGGGTGCGGGCAGCCGCTGGGCGAGCAAGGGCGGGGGAAGCGGGGGGAGGTGGAGCGGGGGGAGGAGGCGAGGACTCAAGCGGCGGCGGGACAGGCGAGCGCGGGGTGGCGATCGCAGCCGCCGCGCCTGCGGCGGCTGCCGCGGTGGCGGGAGCCGGGGCACGAGGCCCTGCCGGGCTGGGCGGGGGGCCGCTCGGGGAGCTCACGGCCGGGGAGGGAGCTGCCGGGGCGGCTCCCGGGGTGGCTCCCGGGGTTGCGGTGGGCATGGTCGGGCCACCCGCGGGTGGAGCGCCCGGCGGCGGAGGCCCGGTGGGCGAGACAGGTGGGGACAGCGAGCCTTGGAGGGATGCCTGCGCTGCGGGGGTCACGGGCGCAGTGACGCCAGGTGGCGTGGAGGCGGGTCGGGAGGAAAGGGGTGCGGCGGGCGTCGCGGCGGCGGACGTCGTCGCAGTGGGTGGCTGGGCGGCCCCGGCAGGTCGAGTGCCAGCGGGTGACTGCGCAGGCGCGGCGGTTTGCCCGGCAGCGGACGCCGGCGCGGGGGCGCCGGGCTGGGCGGTGCCCCCCGGCTGGGCCGCCACAGTAGGTGGGATCGCGACGCCGGGGGCGCCCCCGGCGGTCACGACCTGGCCGGTGGGTACGCCCGCCGGGCTGGGGGGGGCGACCTGACCGGGGGGCACGACCTGGCCAGGGGGCGCGGGGGTTCCAGACGCGTCCGGGGTGGGAACGGTGCCCCCCACACGGGCGTTGATCGGGGCGGCGCGAGGGACTGGGCGCGGCGCCCCGACAGCAGCCGCAGGCTGCTGTACACGCGCGGCAGCCTGGGTGCTCACGCGCTGCTCAAGCTCCGCGGCGCGCTCCGGCGCGCGGCCGGCCCACTCGCGCAGGCGCTTGAGCTCGCGCGCCTGGGAGAAGAACAGCAGCGCCAGCGCCGCGATCCCCACCAACGCGGCGAACGCCGCGATGGCTCCGATCTGGGTGAACGAGCTCGAAAGCGAGAGCGCGAGCAGCGAAGCGATCATGAGCTGTAGGAGTGTACGAGGGGCACAGGCGCAGGCGCGAAGCGCGCGGCGGATAGCTCGGATACCTTCGCGGCGAGCCCGGCGGCGTCGCCCTCAAGTACGAGCAGGGTGATCTCCTCAAACATCGACTCCACCGTATCCACCGCCAGCGGCGCGCGCTCGGCCAGCAGGATCTTCTCGGCGGGGGTCGGCCGTGGACGCTCGTAGCCGTTGAACAGCTCCTCGTGGAGCTTCTCCCCAGGGCGCCGCCCGATGATCTCGATCGCGACGTCGCGATCCGGGTCGAGGCCCGACAGCTCGATCATCGCGCGGGCGAGCTCGACGATGCGCACCGGCTCGCCCATGTCGAGCACGAATACCTCAGCGCGCCCGCGCGCAGGCGCCTGGCCATAGGAGCGCTCGCCATCCTCGCCTGCTGTGGGCGCAGCGGAAGATCCATCCACACGGACTGCGGGCGCCACCTCCTCGCCGGCTGCGGGCAGAGCGGAAGACCCCACTTCCGCGCAGACGAGCGACCCGGAGCGGATGATCAGCTGCACCGCCTCGGGGATCGTCATGAAGTAGCGGGTCATGCGCTCGTCGGTCACAGTCACCGGACCGCCACGCTCGATCTGGCGCCGGAAGATGGGAACAACGCTGCCCGAGGAGCCAAGCACGTTGCCAAAGCGCACCGCCTTGTAGCGCGTGCCGGGGAAGCGCGCCGAGGCAGCGTCGAGGGCGAACTCGGCGAGCGCCTTCGACGCGCCCATCACGGTCGCCGGCGCCACCGCCTTGTCGGTCGAGACCAGCACTAAGCGCTCAACGCCGAGCTCGCCTGCCACGTGCGCGACCACGCGCGTGGCGAGCGCGTTGTTGCGCACCGCCTCGACCGGGTTAGCCTCCATCAGCCCTACATGCTTGTAGGCAGCGGCGTGGAACACGACGGTCGGGTGGTGCTCTGAGAGGACCTCGCGCATGCGCTCCTCCTCCTTGCAGTCGGCGAGCACCGCGGCGAGCATCGAGGGTGGCACGTGGCGCTCATCCTCGAGCTCACGCTGGATCGAGAAGAGGTTGTCCTCGGCATGGTCGACCAGCACGATTCGGTGCGGCTCCACGCGCGCGATCTGACGACACAGCTCCGCGCCGATCGAGCCGCCAGCGCCGGTC
>Ga0116216_10002252_pt1 | contig 12921 bp, 10 predicted proteins | sample Sb_taG_11_FD_89696 | JGI IMG/M metagenome (GOLD analysis project Ga0116216, IMG submission 89696) | Peat soil microbial communities from Weissenstadt, Germany - Sb_50d_3_AS metaG | ecosystem: Environmental > Terrestrial > Soil > Wetlands > Peat | place: Germany: Weissenstadt | collected 2010-09-21
CTCGGTCGGACCCATGGCGTGCTCCTACAGCTCCACCCCGGCGTGCGGGTCCTTCTCAACCGGGAGCCGACTGCGTTGCTCCCCTCGGGCATCACTGACACTCGGCTTGTGCGGGAGCCCGAGCCCTGGTCCAGGGACGCCAGTATTATCAGAGATTCCTCAGGTTGGCGATTTTCGAATCACTCAAGCGAGTGCGAGCGATGGGCCGAACGGAGCTGGGGGTCCTGGTCTCAGCGATGGGGAGTTCCGCAGAGGGCACTGGTCCGCACATACGACAACGCCCCGACGGAAGCCGGCGCGTAGTCGATTCACAGAATGAGCCGAACGCTACGCCCTCCGTCGGTGCCGCCGTCCACGGAGCCACACCAGGAGCGGCAGGATGGGCACCAGCTCGGCGCCGAGTCCACAGCCCGGTGTGACCAGCGGAACGATCTGGTTGCGGTAGAACGACAGATCGGCTGCGTACGTGTGGTTACCAAACAAGGCTGTCCCGGCGGGTTGGCCATTGTAGTCGTCGATGGCGTCAAGGACGCCGGCGAGCATCCAGCTGCCGTTGACCTTCACAAATGCGGCCCCTCCGGAATCTCCCTCGGCCGCCTGCGCGGGGAACGGGGTCACCCCCACGTCTGTGAACTCCGTGACAAAGGTGCGGGTCACGGTTCCACCTAGAGAGATATCGAGGCCGACCTGCGAAACGGGCGCGGTTCCCCAGCGCATGGTTGTGCCGCTTCCCCAGAAAAAGCCATTGATCCCGTTCCAAGACGTCGCTGCCCCGCGGTTCAGGCCCGCTCCGATTTCCGTCGCGACCGATGTCGTTGTCGGCGGCGTTGTCGCGATGGGGAGAAACGGAAGCGACGGTAGACCATTGATCTGGAACAGCAGAAGGTCGGCCTGCGTCGAGTCCGGGTTCACGAGCTGGTGCTCCGAGCCCGAGATCGCCGAGTAGGTCTGTCCGGCGAGGATCACGTCCCCGGCGCCGACGTGGTTCGCCGTGAGGACCCATCCATTGCCGAGGTAGATGACGGTGAGCCCCGTCGTGCGTGTACCCACGTTTGCCCAGCCAGGGTCGTCCGCAGGAGCGCTGGTGTTCCCCGTACCGTCGCCCGACGCGATGAGGACGGCGTGGCAAGGCACGGCACCAAGCAGCGCGATCGCGAAGACCACCCCCCATGTTCTCGAGGCCTGCATCATCGATTTCCTTGACGCAGCAAGTCGCATGCCCGGCGGCGCCGAAATCCATGCGACCTGCAAGCACTCGGCTTCCTTACGAAATGCAACGGCTCCTCGCGACGCCACCGTGGTCCCTTTGAGGGAAAGGAATGCGCGTTCCGTCGGCCTAGAAAAAGTTTTCCGCCACAGGAGTGGCGCGCGAGCCGAGCGCGTGGGCGCGCACCCATCCGCGGGCCGCCGCCGCCGCGGCTGCGTTCCGACCCGGCGAGGGCGGGAAGGCCCATGTCTCGCGTTTGCCCCGGCGATGTTCGATCTCACGGATGACCTAACCGCACCCCGGCGGCGAGAGGTACCGCTCGCAAGCGGTGCCGATCCCCCGCACCCCGCTATTCGGCATTACTTGGATGGGCCTAGGCGTCGTGTCGATGCCGCGTGCCAGGTCGCTCCTCCTGCGGACTCGCCCGCAAGTCGACGGTGGGGCCGCTCGATTCTGCGCTGCTCTCCATTCGACCCAGGAGCCGCAGGACGCCGTCCAGAATTGTAAGGGGGTGGGGCGGGCAGCCGGGGACGTAGAGGTCGACGGGAATATCGAGCGGGACGCCGCTTCCCGAAGCATCGGCACCGGCGAAAGGCCCACCCGAAATTGCGCACGCCCCCACTGCGATCACGATTTTGGGTGTCGGGACTGCCGCATAGGTCTCCCGCAGCGCTCGCTCCATGTTGTGGGTCACGGGCCCTGTGATGACGAGGCCGTCCGCGTGGCGGGCGGAGGCCACGAACTGGACCCCAAAGCGGCTGAGGTCGAAGACCACGTTTCCCGTCGACACGAGCTCGGCCTCACAGCCGCTGCACCCCCCCGCCGAGACTTGGCGGAGCTTGAGCGAGCGACCGAAGATTTTTCGCATCTTCAGGTCGAGCGCCTCGGCGAGACGCGCTTCGCTGTCCGACACCAGGAGGTGTTCACGGGTACGGACGGCGAGCCGATGGTCCGTGCCGTAAACGATCGCTTGCTCCGGACAGGCTTCTTGACAGAGGGTGCAGAAGAGACACGCACCGAGGTCGATCTGCAGTGGCTCTTGCGTGATGGCCTGTGTCGGGCAGGCCTCGACACAGGCGCGGCAGCCGTCTCGACACTTCGGCGCGTCCAGCATCGGGCGCCCGCGGAACCCCGCCGGGAGCAGAGCCGGTCCCGCAGGAACGCTCGTCGTCTGGTATCCCTGGCGCAGGCGCGATCGCAGGAGCCTCCACATCTTAGCCTCCGGGGCCAGGGCGCGGATTCCGCGGCGCAACGCGACCTCGGATCCCTCCGCACCGAACGCGTTGCCTCGGCGCATCCAAAGGGGGGTTTTCCACGACCCTCAAAGATCATGCCCCGCGTAGGAGAGGTTGAAGCTCTTGTTGCAGAGCGGAAAGTCCGAGATCTGGTTTCCGCGCAGTGCCATCGCCAGCCCGAACCAGTTGTGGAAGGAGGGATCGACGATCTTGTATCCGGCGAGCTCGCCGTCACCGCCGGTAATGGCGACGTGAACGATCTCTCCGCGCCAGCCTTCCACCATCGACACGACAGCGCACTCCGGGCGAAGAGGCGCGCTGTCCACGGACAAGACTTCCTCCGGCAGCTCCGTCAGCTGCTCGCGCAAGAATGTGATCGAGCGCTGCGTTTCGAGCCAGCGCACGAGCGCGCGCGCCATGACATCGCCGGAGTCGACGAGCGCTACCGGAATGTGAGTGAAGCGGTAGATGCCGAAGGGGTGGTCGCGACGGACGTCTCGGTCACAGGCGCTTGCCCGGGCGGCAGGCCCCACAAGGCCGAGCGTCTGCGCGACCTCGTGCGCCACGACGCCCGTGTGCTCGAAGCGCGAACAGATCGTCGGGGTGTCGAAGGTCAGCTCTGCCGTATCCTTTAAATCACGCTCGGCCCTTGCCAACCGGTCGAGAAAGTCCTTGCGCTGCTCGGCGCGCAGTCCGAAGCGGACCCCCCCGGGCTTGACCAGACTTCGTCCGAAGCGATTGCCGGACAACGCCATCAGCAGGTTCAGGAACTCGCCGCGCAGCCGCCCAAACCACGATGCCCCTGGCAGGTAGCCGACATCGTTACACAAAGCGCCAAGGTCTCCGACATGGTTCGCGACGCGCTCGAGCTCGAGTGCGATTCCCCGCACCGCCTGTGCGTAGAGCGGGACTTCCGTGGTCCCGAGGGCTTCGATGGCCTTGCAGTAGGCGAGGGCGTGACCGACGCAGGTGTCACCGGCAATCGATTCGGCGACCACAAGCCGCCTCCCCGGCGAAGACCGGAGCAACAAAGTTTCCGCACCGCGATGCTGGTAGCCGAGCTGAATCTCGAGGTGCCGCACGATCTCGCCGTGGCATTGGAAGCGAAAATGGCCGGGTTCGATGATGCCGGCATGCACAGGGCCGACAGCGACTTCATGGATGCCAGACCCTTCCACACGGAAGAACGGATGGGGGCGGACCGCGATTTCCTCCCGTTCGCCTCGCGGGGCGAGATCCGCGTGTTGACGCAGGGGTTTTAGCCAGGGATGTCCTTGCGGGTGGATCGCGTGCTCCTCAAACAGCTCGCGTTCGAACGCCTGGGCCTGGGGCAGATCCGAGGTGAGCGCGGGATAACTGCGAGTCTTTGGAAGCTCCATGCGCACGAACCCGATCCGCGACCGGGCATCGTCGCCGAGTACGGCGAGGAGATCGGGCAGCGCACCAGCGCGCGGAGGGAGGGCACACAGTGCCAAGAGCCTGCCGCCATCCGAGCAGACGCCGCAGCAGACGCTCCTAAAGGGGAGGGGCGGGAGTTGGGGCAGCTCCGCGAGCTCCAGACGGATGCCGTTCTTGCTCCACAGAGGGCCGCCGGGTGACTGACTTTCCCGGCGCTCTTGGTTCTCGCTCGCCTCGACCATGGCTCAGCCTCCGAGCACTCCGGCTGCCCGGTGGAGGGCGTCCGCGAGAAAGGATGGGATGTAGAGGCCCATCGCAAGTGCCCCGCTTGCCAGCGCAAGCGGCGAGAGGAGGGAGAGCCGCGGTTCCGCGAGCCGGTCTGCGGTGCCTCCGCCGGCAAGCATCGGCAACAAAACGCCGGCCATTCCTAAGAAAGCCACCGCCAAGAGCAAAACAAAGGAAATTCCGAGCCAGGCGTGGGCTCCCCCCAGCGCAGACTGAAAGATCAGGAACTCACTCCAGAACGGTCCGAAGGGCGGCGCACCCCCAATCGCGAGAAGAAGCGCGAGCAGGAGGACCCCGGTCTGTGGCAGGCGCCCGAGGACGCCACGCACATCTCGCGCCACCGTCGTTCCAAAGGACCGCAAGACATTTCCGGCCAGAAAGAAGAGTCCAGCCTTGCAAAGCGAGTGGTTCACGGCGTGGAGCAGGGCCCCGTAGCTGGCCGCACCACCGAGTCCCACGCCGACCGCCATGATCCCCATATTCTCGATGCTCGAGTAGGCAAAGAGGCGTTTGTAGTCGCGCTGGCTCACCATGAAGGCCGCCGCGAGCAGCAAAGAGCCCATGCCAAGAACGATCAGCAGGGTCCGGGCGAACTGTGAATCGCCGGACGCCAAGCACACTTGATAGAAGCGCAAAATCGCAAGAAACGCGCAGTTGAGTAGCGCCCCGGAGAGCAGCGCGGACACCGGCGAGGGTGCCTCACTGTGGGCATCGGGAAGCCAGGTGTGGAGCGGTGCGAGTCCCATTTTTGTGCCGTAGCCCACGAGCGCCAGCACAAACGCGGCCTTCAGCCAGGGCCGGGCCATGAACGGCGCCGCACGGCTCAGACCCGAGAGCGTAAGGTCCGAGGCTCCCACCGAACTGCCGGCAGCCGCGATGCCAAGGAAGAAGGTCCCAAGGAGCGCCAACGCGATTCCCACCGAGCACACGAGAAGATACTTCCAGGTGGCTTCGAGCGCTCCGCGGCGGCGGTAGAAGTACACAAGCGGAGCGCTGGCGAGGGTTGTTCCTTCCACGGCAGCCCACATGAGCGCGAGGTTTTGCGTCACTGCCACCAAGGTCATCGCGGAGAGGAACCAGAGCAGGCAGGGGATAAATCGCTGAAGCGCCGCCGGCTTGTCGTGCGTGCCGTGAAGAACGTAGGGAATGGTGTAGAGGGCAGCGCTCAAAAAAATGACGCTCGTGATCGACAGAAAAAGAAGCCCCGGGACGTCGAGCTTGAGCAGAGAGCCGAGCTCCGGGCCCGAGGGTCCAGCCCAGAGGCAAGCGGTTACCAAAAGGTGCAGGATCGCGGTTCCGAGGAGAAGAGCCAGATCGATCCGCAGGTCTTTGCTGTAAAGGGCAAGCAGGCCCAAGATCGCCGGAACTATCACGAGCAAAGAGAGCATCGGCGCTAGTCTTTCAGAGCCGACATGAGTTCGGTGTCGATATGATCGAACGCACGGCTGATGTGATGGATGGCGATCCCCATCACGAAGACGCCCACGAGCAGGTCCAAGAGAATGCCGAGTTCGACCGCAAATGGGATCTGGCGAACCAGCGTTTGCCCAAAAATGAAGATGCCATTTTCGAGCATCAAGTAGCCGACGACCTGGGTCACAGCCTTCTTTCGGCTCACGAGCACCAAGAATCCCACAAGCACCGTTGCGAAGGCGACGGGTACCAAGAGCGTCGTCGGTGCGGGGATGGGCAGAACCAAGACGGTCGCCAGCCAGAACGAGGTACCAACGAGCGCAGCCGCGATCAGGACGGAGACGTGGAGGCTCACAAAGGGCTCGACTTCCCTGCGGACATTGGCCTCGCGGATGGCGCGGAGCACAAGCTGCGGGATGACGAGGGCCTTTACGATTAAGGTGCCGACGCTCATGAGGGCGATATGCAGCACCTGGACGTCCGCGCCCCCCGCGTAGCCAGGAGCCCAGAGCGCGACGGGGAGGAGCGCAAGGGCGACCCCCTGAAAGGCCGACGCGTGCACACAGCTTGCAAGGCGACTTGTCGCAACGATGTAGAGGTCGAGGACGACCACGACCAACAGGATGAAATCCGCGGACCCCGTCATGGGGCCCCTCGATAGAGAAGCGCAGCAAGTCCGATCCCGGCCAAAACGGAGGCCCCGACGAGGAACTGGGGCACACGCGGAAGCCTGAGCCGCGCCATCATGGACTCGACGCATCCTATCCCGACCGCGAGTCCAAGTTGTCCCCCCAAGAAGAGCCCGACGCTTTGCCAGCCGCCCTGCGCAGGCGAAGGCAGAGCCACCTGGACGAGGAGCGCGCCCACGACAAAGAGCTTCACGGCACTGCCATAGAGGACCAAGGCAAGGTCTGGTCCCCCGTGATCGAGCACCATGACTTCGTGAATCATCGTCAGCTCGAGATGCGTGTTCGGGTCATCGACCGGGATGCGGGAGTTCTCGGCGAGAAGCACGCCAAAAAGGCCGAGCGCCGCGGCGAGGTACGCGGGATGGGAAAGGCCAAGCGGCGCAGCAGGGAGTGCGCCGAGGGCGTCCCCGAGGCTCACGCTGCGGGCTGGGACGCAAAGGATCGCAAGACAAAGCAGGAGCGCGGGTTCTGCAAAGGCTGAGAACGCGGCCTCGCGGCTCGCGCCCATCCCCTCGAAGCTCGAGCCCGTATCGAGGGCGGCAGCCATCGTAAAAAAGCGGCCGAGTCCAAAGAGGTAGACGAAGAGGATGACGTCTCCGGAAAATCCAAGGGGCGAGCTTTTTTCGGCGAGGGGGAGGACGAGGCCCGCACACAGGGCCGTTGCCAAAGAAACGATCGGCCCGGCCCGGAAAAGCCAGGTGGTCGTCCGGCTGTAGACCGCGCCCTTGCGCAGGAGCTTCCAGACGTCGAAATAAGGCTGGAGAAGGGGGGCCCCGCTTCTTCCTGCAAACCAGGCTTTGGTCTTTTGGATCACGCCCAAGAGCAGCAGTGGCGCGATCACGAGGAGCCCCACATGAAGGGTGACGTCCCACGCCAACGTCATTCTGCCGCTCCCATGAGCTGCCAGAGGAGGAGCGCTACCAGCGTCACGACGATGTAGACGAGGTAGAGCTGCACGCGACCCTGCTGGATCACGCGCAGCTGGGAAAGCGCACGAGCCACCCTTCGTGTTCCTGGGATCAAAAACCCCTCGCCCGCGACGTCGCCAATGTGCTCCTCATAGCTCGCCCTCGCTGGGAAATAACCCGACGGCCCGTCCTCATGGACACGGACACGGATGATCGGGGCAAAGGGAGCCAAGAGAGGCTGTGCGAAGGAACTGGCGGTGTACTGCATCCTTGGGCTCGGCGCGGCGTACCCGCAACCCCACGTGACTCCTTGTGTCACCTCGCGCCTGCGAAGGAGCGCGGAGCGAAGGAGCGCCAGGGCGGCGATCAGGAAGGCGAGGACGAAAGCGACGCGGCTCATCGCGAGCAAGGGACCACTGGCGTCAGAGAGCCCCACCGGGATGTGGCCGGCGAGCGCGGCGGCCGGCATGACGAGGCGCAATACTCCCGCGGGCCAGAGGCCAATGCCGACGCAAAGAAGCGAACCAATGAGCATCGTGCCTCGCATCGCGATACCCGCTTCGTGCGCGCGAGGGAGCTGCATTCGCGGCTCGCCCAGGAAGATCGTGCCGAAGGTCCCCACGAAGCAGGCCGCGGCGAGGCCGCCGACGAGGGCGAGAACAGGGATCGCGACAAGCGCCGAGACGGCCCCCGTCGCCGGCAGGCTCGCCGCGCCGCGGAAGGCGCCGACGTAGATCAGCCATTCGCCGACGAAACCGTTGAGAGGTGGGAGGCCGCAGATCGCGATGCTGCCCACGAGAAAACTGAAAGCCGTCGTCGGCATCCTCCGATACAGCCCGCCGAGGGATTCGATACTTCCGGTCCCTGTCCCATGAATCACACTTCCCGCGCCTTGGAACAGGAGGCCCTTCATGAGTCCATGGTTGAGCACGTGCAGAAGCGCTCCGGAATATCCGAAGAAACTGACGATCGCATTGCCGTGGCTTTGACCAAGCAGGCCGAGGCCGATTCCCAGCGCAATCAGCCCAATGTTCTCGACGCTGCTGTAGGCGAGGCGCCGCTTCAAATCGCGCTGAGCGAGCGCATGAACAATGCCCATGAGTCCCGAAGCCGCGCCGAGCAAGAGCAGAACTGTGCTCCACCACGCTGCGGGGGGTCCGAGAAACGTGAGCGTTCGCAGGAGCCCGTAGATCCCCATCTTGATCATGACCCCAGACATCAAGGCCGAGACATGGCTCGGCGCCGCCGGATGAGCCTCGGGAAGCCAGATATGAAAGGGCCAAAAACCCGCCTTGGCGCCAAACCCGACGACGGCGAGGAGGAAGCAGGCGTTGGCGAGACCGCCCACCGCGGCGAAGTGGTCGAAATCGTAGGTACCGGAGCTGCGTCCGAGAAGGACGAACAAGACGAAGAGGAAAACAACGCCGAACTGCGAGGCGATGAGGTAGGTCATCCCTGCGCGTCGCACGTCCTCCCGTTCGTTCTCAAAGGTGACGAGGAAAAACGAAGCGAAGGACATGACTTCCCACGCGATGAGAAATAAGATTCCGTCCCTCGCAATCACGAGCCCGGCCATCGAAGCGATCAGCACATTGAAGAGCGCGACCGCCGGGCCAAGGCGCCGCTTCCCCACGTAGGCGGGGAGGTATCCGCTCCCGTAGAGTGCGGCCAGCCCCGAAACCACAAACACGCAGAGCAGGAAGAACGCCGACAATGCGTCTATGGCGACGTGCGGTTCGCCGACCGGCATCGACCACGCGCCCCGGAACGAGGACGGCTCCGGACGCACCAGGGCCATCAGTGCGCCGATTGCCCCGGTAAGACACGCGATCACGCTCCCCGTCGTTCCAAGGGCAAGAGACGCCCGATCAAAACGCGTGAGACCTGCACTGACGAAGGCGCTGAGAATGAGAAGAGCGATGGCGAAAAGGATGGTTCCGAGCATCATCGTGTTTTGGGTTCTGAGGCCGTTTCACTTTCCCGGGACTCTTTCGCTGCGGAGACCGGCGGCTTGGCATTCTCGAGGGCAGAAATCCGCTCGAGAATCGCCTCCTTGGGTGCGGCCGCGCGCAGGAGCTCCTGCAGCGTCTCGTCGTGCAGCGCAAAGGCGAGCCTCGCGAGGAGCTGGAGGTGGACGCGAACGGATGGGGTGAGGAGCGTAAAGAGAACGCGTACCGCCTGGCCGTCCATCGCCTGAAAGTCGATCGGCTCGCTCAGAAAGCACAGCAGCACGGCTGGCGTATCCATACGGACAACGACCGGATCCCGGGGATGTGGAATGGCAATGCCCTGACCCACAGCGGTCGATGCCAGCGCCTCCCGGGCGACAAGAAGCTGATACAGGAGTCGGCGGTTTACCTTGGAGGGAATCCCCGGGAGCTCGCAGACGGCCTCCAGCACCTTTTCCCTTCGCTCGCCGGGCACCCCGTAGAAGATGCCTCCGCGCTCGATCGCGTCACGGAGGCTCGGGCACTCCTCTGCGTTTCCACTGGAACCAAACAGATCCGGGGATACGCGATGCTTGTGGAGAGCGGCCCACTCCTGGAGCTCGACACGATTGAATCGGTACTGGTCGTGGACGCGATGGCTGGGCAAGGAGCCCCTGCGAACCCAGCGATAGACCGTCTCTTCGGAGACATTGAGCAGTCTGGCGACGTCGCGAACGCTAAGGTCCATGACTCTCCGGAGTCTTGTCTTCGGCTGAAACCCGCTTCTTCGTGAGACTCGCGAGAGCCTCGGGCGAAGCCCCGAGAATGTGCGCCGTCACTGCGTCGCTGGCAGTGCTCTGCCCAGTGCGCAGGAGCTCCCGATCGCGATGGACGCGCGGCGGAACATGAGTCACCAGAGCGATAGTAGGCAGGGCTGCTGCATTGCGCCTTCTCTTCTTCGCGAGGCCTTGGCTCCCCGGGACGGGAGGCAGGCGGCTCGGTAGCCGCCGCCGCACTTCCCGAGCGGGTCCGAGGAGACAGGGGCGGTCGGCCGCAGGTTCGCCCGCGCCTCCGCGCGCGACCCCGCTCTGCTGCCCGTGAGCCCGCCGACCTTTCCCTCGGCAACTCCGAGCGCGCGAGCCCTCTGCGAGAGGGCTCAGCCCGCTGGCTCTCGCCACCAGCGCCGCGTTGCCACGAGAGACCAGATGGCCTCGACGACTCCGAATGGCCACGCACCCTGAAGAAAGCCATAGACGGATCCGAGCGCGCATGCGGCGGCGAACGCCAACGTGAACCAGCGGCTGCGCTTTTCCAGCGCGTAGCACACCAACATCGCCGTCACCGCAAAGAGGCCAAAGAGGGTGAGCCGATCCATCCCGAGTGCACACTCCCTGGCGACGCAGCAGACTGGTCTTGACACGTCGCCTCACCCGACAGCGCAGGTCCCGTGGACGAGCCCCTCCGGGCTCTCTCCCGACCCCTCCTAACGCGCCAGGTTAGAGAGCTGGCGTTCGGTCCCCAACCGCCCTGCGACCCGGGAGGAGGGGCATCGAATTCAGAAGGAACGCCAGCTCGGAGGCCCCACGAGCCATCGAAGAAGTACTCCACAACCCCCACGAGGACTTGCAACGCCTTCCTGCCGCTCGCAGGCGGCGCGCGCAGGGCCGTCGCGCGTCCGAACCGCCGTCCGATTTCGTATAATCCAGTCGTCCCTCTCTTGGCCCGGGCGCAGGGCCGCCGTGGTGCCGGGGGCCCATTCAGCGAGGACCCGATCCGGGTCCTCGGGTGCCGAGCGATGACCGCCGCCTCTCCGACCGCACAGCGCTGGATCTACGGACCGACCTCGGACCTTCTCCTCGGCTGTGGCGGAATCTACCTTGTCGCGCTCGTCGCACTGCCCTGGCTGCTCGCATATTCCTCGGTGTCGGCATGGGAGACTTTCAGCGTCGCGATCATCGGCCTCCTCACCAACACACCGCACTACGGAGCAACGCTGCTCCGTGTCTATGAACGCGCCACCGACCGCAGGCGCTACCTCCTCTTCTCCGTTTACTTGAGCGCTGCAATCTGGCTCCTGTTCGTGGCCGGCTTGCACTTCTTTGCCTTGGGATCGTTCCTCGTGACGCTCTACATCACCTGGAGCCCGTGGCACTTCGCCGGGCAGAACTACGGGCTCTCGCTCATGTTCCTGCGCCGCCGCGGGATCGACGTTCCGCTCGTGCTCAAGCGTCTGCTCTACGCCTCGTTCGTGTTCTCGTATGCCCTGACGCTCCTGGCCATCCACGGGCCGACACATTCGTTCGGTGTCGCGCCGGTGCCGACGAAGTTCTTGGGCGGAACCTTCGACTTCGTCTCCCTCGGCTTGCCTGCACCCATGGTGCAGGTGGGCCTTGTGGCGTGCGGCGCGGGATACGTGGCCTCCCTCCTCGCGGCAGGGGTGCTTCTCCTGCGGCGCGCACGGTCGCCTCGCGACCTCCTCCCGTCAGTGCTCCTTGTCGCAACCCAGGCGGTGTGGTTCTCGGTACCGGCTTGGCTCCAGCTGACGGGCGGGGTCGAGGGGGGCCGCCTCTTCATCTCCACGACGTGGCTGGCGATCGCGCATTCCATCCAGTACCTCTGGATCTCGTCGTACTACGCACGGCGCGCAGGGGAGGACGCGGGGCTTCCACGCTACTTCGCCAAGACGGTGCTGGCGGGCGTGGGCATCACGACGCTTCCAGCCGTCGTATTTTCGCCGCCTCTTTTGGGCTCACTCCCCTACCAGGCGGGCTTGGCGACCCTGCTCTTCTCAGTGGTGAACCTGCACCACTTCATGCTCGACGGCGTGATCTGGCGGCTGCGCGATGGCCCCGTGGCCCGCGTGCTCCTGCGCTCGGGCGGGGAGGAACGGACGGCGGAGGCCCGCACGCCCGCTGCCGGTTGGGCGCGGCGCGTCGTGTGGGGTGCGCTGGTTCTCGCGCTCTTCACAGAAGTCTTCGGAATCTGGGAGATGGAGTTCGGCGTGCGGCGGCCGCTCGCGGCCGGCAACCTGGTGCGGGTCGAGGCGGCAAACCACGCGCTCGCCTGGATTGGTCGCGAGAGCTACGCGGTGGAGCAGGACATCGGGGCGCAGATCGCGCGCCGCCTTCAAAGCACGGGTGCAACGCCGCAGCAGTGGGAGGCGGTGCGACACCACTTCGAGCGAAGTCTCGCGATCTATCCCTCGGTCGAGGCGTGGCTCGGGCTCGGGAGCGCGGAGCACAAGCTCGGCAATCCGACGGCAGCGCTTCGCTCCTACGAACGCGCGCTCGAGCTAGACCCCTCGCACGTGACCGCGCTGCTTCTCTCCGGGGAAGCTTGGCTCGACCTCGGGCAGCCCGACCGAGCGCGCCCCCAGCTCGAGCGAGCACAGGGGCTTGCCCCTGAGGATCCGCGCGTGCAGCACGCGCTCGCACGGCTCGCCCGGGCAGAGGCGCGAACCGCGGAGGAGTTGCCAGGGCCGGTGACGGGATCCGCCACCACGCCGAACTGATCCCCGTCCGAACGAAGTGACCCTCTCGCCAGTGGGTGGGGAGCTCGACAAAGCGTCGAGCGCTTCCTCGTGGGGAGGGCTGAGCTCTCCGCGCCGAGGAGGGCTCTCAAGCGTCGCTCTGCGTTCTGAGGACCGGTGCGAGTCGGTGGGCTGCGGATCCGCGCCGCTCGAGCGGTAGCGGAGAGAAGGGCGCCCTCCTCTCGAACGCCTTGATCGCCCGTTCGCTAGCTACTTCTCGTCTGGAAACTCGGAAGTCGTGAAAGATAAAGGGAAATAGGCGCAAACGCTGCCCCAATTGTGTGTCTGATTCGGGTAGGATGCGGTGGCACAACCGACCGAATCAGCAC
>Ga0116216_10002253_pt1 | contig 12920 bp, 16 predicted proteins | sample Sb_taG_11_FD_89696 | JGI IMG/M metagenome (GOLD analysis project Ga0116216, IMG submission 89696) | Peat soil microbial communities from Weissenstadt, Germany - Sb_50d_3_AS metaG | ecosystem: Environmental > Terrestrial > Soil > Wetlands > Peat | place: Germany: Weissenstadt | collected 2010-09-21
CTTGCAAGATCGCGTGGGCCGTATCGAAGTAACGGTGGGCCAAGTGATCGCCCATCCGGGTGATCTGCCGCCAGGGAATGGCCGGGCTGGGTGGCCAGCAGGCCATCAGGCAGCGCCTTGACGGCCTCGCCGATTCCGAGCAGGCGGATCGGACGGCGTCGAAGACCAGCCATCGGTCAGGGTGCCGCGCTGCAGGTGGGACCGGATCGCGTCGATCGCGGCCTGGATATCCGCCAGCCGCTGCCGGTCCCGGTAGGTCACAGTGCCACCAGATCACGCTCGGCGCGCTGGCGGACGTCGGGCTTGAGGTCGGCGGCGGGCACCAGGTCCACCGGGACGCCCACGATGGCGTGCAGTTCCCCGGCGACCCGCCCCAGGCGGCCGAGCAGGCCCATGCCCGGCGGCAGGTCCGCCAGCAGGTCCACGTCGCTGTCCTGACAGTCCTGGCGTGCCACGCTGCCGAACACCCGCAGACTAGCCACCCCGTGGGCGGCCGCGGCCGCGACGAGCTCCCGGCGTCGCTGGCGCACTCGCCGACCCACCGGACCCGTGAGCCTGGCCAGCCGCCCGGGCTGCCGCCGCACGCTCACCTCCAGGTCAAAGCCTGCGGCCTCGACGAGCGCTGCCAGGGTCGGCAGGAGGCGACATCCAGCACCTTGCAGAGACCCACCGATCGAGCTCTGCTCTCCCCAAGCGTGGGGAAAGGGCTCGTCACCCAGGCTGGAGCGCGGACCCGCCGGATCAAGCATGTCGCGGTTGACGGCGCCGAGAGAGACCGGACGAGACCGTTCACTGCTATGGCTAATGGCACGCTAATGGCACCGTTGTGACAGCTACTATCACGGCGGTCACGCTGTCCGAATATTGACGATGGCAGCCCCTAGGAAGATGAGCCCTAGCGAACCAAACGCCAAGAGTTCGATCAGAAAATGCGCCGAAGGGCCGTGTACCCGAGAGGGCAATTGAGCGTAGGTGACATTCTTTGGACTGTAATCTACGCTGAGCAGCTGACCGACGCGATAGCTTCGAACGCATGTCCCGCTGCAATTGGTTGCTAGCAGGACCCGCGCCTGTGCTTTCTCTCCCAGCACGTTAAAGTGGACGAGCGCGTATTCGTCGAATGTAGGCGCGTTGTAGTCCTGCGAAGGGGCACTCGTATAGATCTGGTCAATAACGGCTCTGGTCTGCACGGCTTCCGCGTGAAAGACCGCTTGGTTGTGTTCGTAAACCAAGCCTGACCAGACCCCAAACGCACAGAGTGCTACGCCGATCGCCAGCGGCCACAGTACGTAGCCGCGACGTCTCCGCCACCAATACGGCCCTCCGCCCGACCCAATAACCGCCACCTGACTAGCTCCCATCCCAGTTCTGGTCCCAGTCTGGTCCGTCGTTCTCGCAGCGCCAAATCCACGGGGAGCGTGCACCCGGGTCAATGGCCGGCGTCAGGCGATCGCGTGTGACGGCCCAGGGAGGGCCGCCATTGACCCGGTGGCCGCGAGCCGGACAATCGTGGACCGAGGAAGACGGCACCGTGCAGCACCGGGTTGCATGGCCGGGGTGAGCCTGGCTGATCCGCAGCGGGCTGCTGGATGGGACCGGCGCGCGTCGGCCGGGGGGCCCCAGGGCCGGAGGCCGAGCGCAGGCGTCGGCCCGCGGGGAGCCAAGTGGTTAGCTTCCAGTCTGTGGCAGAGACCAGGCGCCGCAGCCACGGCGAGCACGCGATCTATTTCGATGCTGCCAAGAACCGCTATTACGGGGCCGTCTTGCTTGGCCACGATGCCGACGGAAGACGCATCCGCAGCAAGGTATCCGGCAAGAGCAAGCAACAGCTAAGGGACAAGCTGGACCCGGGTCATGCCGCGCGGGACCTCAAGGACATCGCGCGACAAGCGCTCATATCCATCGTTTTGGCGTAAACATTCAGGTCCCCGGCAGCCCGGCATAACCGGCATAATTCCTGACCGTCTGCGCCACCTCGCCACCGACCCGGACGCGACCCGGTTCTGTCGTGGCGCGACTGAGGCACGCCGCGGAGCTGTGCCCGACGTCGATCACTGTCAGGGAGGCGGATCTGGCTTACCCGGCCAGGAGCAGGCGTTGCCAGGTGTCGGCGAGGAAGTGCTCGTAGCGCTCCGGGGTCCAGCCGCGCTGGCCGACGAGCAGCTGGTAGAGCTCGGGGGCGTTGGTGGCCCAGACGATGTCGGCGGCCTCGCCGGGATCCACACGCAGCGTGGCGACCGCGGCGAGGTCGGTCACGAAGCGGTGCATGTTCGCCGCCCGGCGCTCGGCGATCTCGCGCCACAGCGCGGCCAGTTGCGGCTCGGCCGGCGCGGCCTGCTGGAGGATGACCAGGACGGGAGCGAGGCGGCCGGCGATCATCCGCATCGCGGAGGCGTAGATGGCGATCTTGGTTTCGGCATCGGGCGCGGCGCGGATCGCCTGGACGTAGCCGCGTTCCTCGGCTGGGACGGCCTGGCTGCTGCCGGAGATCGCGGTCTCGATGAGCAGCCGGGCCAGCTCGGGCTTGCGGCCGGCTGAGGCGTAGACGGTGTCGAGCGCCACGCCCGCCCGCTCGGCGATCGCCGTCATCGGCGTCGCGGCGTAGCCGCGGTCACCGAACAGCTGCAGCGCGGCGCCCAGGACGGCCTCGCGGGTGCGCGCGGCCGCCTCGCGGCGCTTGCTCGCGTCGTAGTGCCGCTTGACGGGGGGTTGCACAGGGGACATGATAGCAATATTGATCCGAAATATCTTCGGATCAATATTGGAGGCTAGACCGATGACATACGCATTCACCTATGAGGTGCCGATCACCACCGAGATCTACGCCCGGATCAAGGAGGGCATCGGGCCGGAACGGCCACCCGGCCTCATCGCCCACCTCGCCTACCGTACCGAGACGGGTCTGCGCTACGTCGAGGTTTGGCAGGCCAAGGACGACTGGGAGGCCTTCGAGCACGACCGGATACACCCCGTCGTCCACCCGCTGCTGCAGGACATGCTCGGCTTCGTGCCCCCTGAGCCTCCGCGGACGGTACTCGAACTGGTCGATGCCTGGACCACCGAGCACACCATGACGGCCTGACACCGGATCAGCCGGGCGGCGTCCCGCCTGCTGGCCTAGATCGAGGTCGGCTCTTTCGATGGTCAGTGCGGCGGGCTGGCCGACGGCCCCATCGCTATCGGAGGTCGGGCGGCCGGTCGGTATTCGCGTTCGCGGAGCAGCTGGCTGATCGTCGTGCGGTGCGCAAGCGTGCTGTCGTGACAGGCGGTGTTGCCTCCGCGACGGCCGCTGCGGCGCGGGCGATCATGCCGTGCACGAACCCCGGAAATGGCTCCGCGCCGGTCAGGGCCCGGCCGGCCTGGGTACGCCGCGATGCTACGGAAGAGCGTCAGCTGCGGCATCAGCTATGGCGGTGGCATTGGCGGCGGTCGGGCCGCGGTCACGCGGAGGGGGATCGTGCTGGCGTAGCCTCGGACGAACCGCCCGAGCCTGGCCAGGTCCAGGCGGTCGGCGTCCTGGTGAGGACGGCCGCTGCGCCACAGCCCGTAGCCGATGTCGGCCAGCGGCGCCTCGACATAGGCCCGCTGGAAGTCGATGACGCCGACGGGCCTGGGCGGGATGCCATCAGCGATGACGTTGTGATTGGTGAAGTCGCCGTCGATGACCAGCCGTTCGGCCACGCGGTGACCACAGTCTTCCAGGTCGGCGGCGAGTCGCTCGGCAAGGCGGCGAATGACGGCGGTCTGTTCAGGGTCTGGGCACGCTGTGTCGAGTTGGCCGGACAGCAGGATGGCGGGGACGCTGGCCAACGGGATCACGCCGTCACACTCGCCGGTCACGTGGATCCGCCGGACGGTGCAGTGATAGCGGGCGAGGAGGGCGCCGATCTGCTCCATTGACGGCTCGGCCGCCCAGCCGACTCGTGGCCGGGGACGTAGGAGACCAGTTCCCACAGCCGACCGCCCGCGATCGTCCACGACTGGCCGCCGAAATCCGGGAGCGGGCGCGGTGAGTGAAAGCCGAGACCAGCCAGCTCCGCCAGGAAGGTGTGCAGCCAGACCACGTCATCCAGCCGTCGGGCCCGGGAGACTGCGCCAGACGGAACGTGCCAGCCCCTGAGTACACCACCGTCCCCTGCCAGTCAGCCAGCCACGCGCGGCCCTCCCTGGCCGCGATGAACCCCGGCACGATGGCCAGGCCGGCCTCCTGCAACAGCCGCCGCAGGAACCCGCTGTCGCCCACAACCCCGAACGTGCCATCCGAGGAACTCATCCGGTAGCCGAGAGCGGGACGATGCGCCGCCGATCGGCCGCACCCGACCCGCCTCATTCTGCGCGCTGGTCGCGGGCGCCGGCTGGTCGTCGAGTACGCAGCGAGTAGATGTTCGGGGCGAGCGCTTCTGAGGGCGAGGGGCGCGCCCTATGACAAGCACGTGGTGATGGGGAGAAACCGTCCTGGCCGTTTCGTGGCGGAACTCGTCAGCGGTGATCCGGCTGCAGGATCCCACCTAGGCGGAGAGGCTTCATTTCTGCCCTCGGGAACCGGAGCCGATTACCAGCACTCCATACGCGAAGCACTTCGCAGCCACTCGTCAATAACGTAAAACGGGGAATACAGCCAGATTATGCGGCCTCGGTGGTGGTGACCGTGAGGGTATGGTCGCCGAAGCTGGCGATGAGGTCAAGACGCCCGCCGAGCGCCTGGATGTAGCGGGCGATCGCGTCGATGGTAGCGACCTCGCCGCGCTCGATCTGAGATACCCGGCCGGGTGTGACGCCCATGGCATTGGCAAGCTGGGCCTGGGTGAGCCCGTGGCGCTTGCGTTCCCCGGCGAGCCGGTGGCCGCTCTGGCGTGCCATGAGCGCCTTGCGGCGCTGCTCGGCTTCCTCCTGGCCTCCCACCCGCTCGACGTATGCGGAGCGGTCCCATTTGGTGTAGCTGCTCATTGCCCGGTCACTTCCTCGGCTCGCTCTTTCAGGTAGATCTCATACAGGTGCTCGGCTCGGGGGATCGCTTCGCGGTACCACCGATTCCACTTTCCGGCCTTGTCGCCGGCGATCAGCAGGATCGCCGACCGCCAGGGGTCGAACATAAATAAGATGCGGACTTCGCTCGCCCCGCTGGACCCGGGACGGAGTTCTTTTAAGTTCTTGATCCTGGATCCGGTGATGGTGTCCACGAGCGGTCGGCCTAACGTAGGCCCAGAGCAGCTGAGGGTGTAGATCGCGTCATCCACCAGGCTGGCGGTCTTGGAATCAGCGGCCTGAAGTCCCTTTAGCTAAGCAGCGACCTCGCTGGTCAGGAAGATGTCCCACTCATCCACGCCGCTACTATAGCATATCCTATAGCTCGGCCCTGCCGGTTCCAAGGGAGGATGTTAGCGAAGCTAACGATGTCGCGGGGAGCCAAACGGGGAGCCATCAACGGCAGGAGCGCTGCATGCGGTCAGACACCTGGGTACCTGAGCAGCCTAGATGGGTAGCCGCGGCCGCGGAGTTTGGGTAGTCGCACCGATGCCCCGGGCGGCGGCCCGACAACCCTCAGGTTTGCTCTTGCGAGCACCACCAGGTCGTGCGGCCAGCGACTTTACCGCGCAGCATCGGAGCGCCGCAGCGCGGGCATTGGCCGTCTTCTTTGCGGAAGAACAGGATCGGCAGCGTATGCACCCCGCCGTCGGCCACTGCTGATTCCACCGAGCGCCGCACCGCCTGGAACAAATCGTCAACGTCGGCCTGGGTCAGTTCGCCGACTGGCCTGGAGGGATGGAGCTTCGCCTGCCACAGGACCTGATCGGCCAGCAGGTTGCCGATGCCGGCGATCGCCTCTTGATCCAGCAGCCGCGCCTTCACCGGCGCGATACCCCGTGCGAACACGGCCCGGAACTGCGCCGGGGTGATCACGCGGGCATCGGGACCCAGCGCCTCGACCGGTGGATCGAGGCGGACCCGGCCGAACCGGCGCGGATCAACGAGAAGCAGCGCCCCGCCGTCAGTGAAGGTCAGTGAAAACCGCGCGAAACGGTGGTCGCCATTGGCGCGGCCACGCCGCCAATAGTCGCCACCCTCGATCTCACCTCCATGTCCATCGGCTATGACGATCTTGCCGGACATGCCGAGATGAATGCCAAGGGCCGGGCCCGGCGAGCGAGACCGGCCCGTGCCCGAGGTGTCGCACCACATGCTCTTGCCCAGCCGGTGCACGGCCGTCAGCCGCCGACCGGTTAGCACTGTGCGGATCTCACCCGGGCGGTGCGGGCGGCATTCGTAACTGTCGCTGTCGTCGACATCGGCGATCACCCGCCCGAGCGCTCCCCGCTCGATCACCGCGCGGGCGGACTCTACTTCGGGTAGCTCAGGCATACCAGGTCCGCTGCTGACGGCGCGTCACAGGCCAAGTCCATGGGCTGGCACGCTATCCCATGCGGTCAGCCGACTCGGCCAGCAGAGGTCATCCTCGGCTACCCGGACTCGGCCAAGGAGCTTGGCATGGTCAGCGCCACGCTGCGGCCGATCGACGTGCAGCTCTGGCTGGCACGCCCGTGGTCCAGGTCACCGTTCGCATTGACCTGGTTGACGGTTGCGGGCGCTGTAACGGGTCGGTTTCCGCACAGCGTCAGGTTGCGGCGAGGAGCCGCTGGTAGAGCTGGCGGGTTGCTGGGCTGGGTGAGACGCCGAGCTGGTCGCGCAGGCACGCGCCGAGTCGGTTCCGTCGAGTCCCAGCCCAGCGGCGGCGTAGCATTCCAGTGCACGCAGGCGGAGTTCCGTTAGCTGGTGGCGGATCTCGTCGACCCACGGGGCGTCTTCGCCGGGGAGGAAGTCCCGCTCGGCTACGAACAGCGCAGTGAGTGCCGGCCCCACGCTCGCGTCCAGTCCTGCTGGGCGACGGAGGATTCGGCTCGGTGGATGGCCTCGGCGGCGGCTTCGAGGTCGACCCAGGCATCGGGCAAGCACAACCGGATCGTGGAGCGCCCATTGATCCGTCAAAATGGCGGTTATTCTCGTTGGATTCCCACGGATGCCGTCGCCGACGGCGGCTGGCAGGTGAACTCTCTTCCGTTCCGGGCAGCTGTCGATCAGGCTTCGGGCCGCAGAGTCCTTGAGGTTCAACTCCGGCGTGGCCTGCCGGCGCATGCGTAATACGGGGAGCCGATCACACTGCGGTCCATCCGCCGTCGATGACCAGCGATTGGCCGGTCATGTAGCTGGAGGCGTCGGTGGCGAGGAACAGCAGCGGGCCGTCGAGTTCGTCGGGCACCGGGATGCGGCCGAGCAGCGTCCGGTCGCGAATGGACTGCACGAAGGCCGGATCGGTGAGGAATCCGGTCAGGTCGGTGGGGAAGTAGCCAGGCACCAGCGCGTTGACCCGTACCCCGTCTTGGCCCCAGACCGCGGCCAAGTGGCGGGTGAGGTTGATCAGCGCTCCCTTGGTGGCGTTGGAAGAAGGATCGTGGACGCGCCGAGGCCACAGCCGATGTCGGCGACCGTGGCGCCGACCCGCAGCTTGTCGGCTACGCCGTCAAGCGCCGGGATCCAGGACGGGACCAGGTTGGCGATGTAACCGGGCCGGAAGAACTGCTCACACCCGATGAACACGCCTTCGTCGTGCTCGTGTCAGCCCATCCCGGCACCGGTACGGAACGCCTCGGTGATCTGCTGCTCGGCCTTCAGCGTACCGAGCGCAAGCACGAATGCACCTGGGACGTAGACGCCGCCGTCGGGGTTGGCCAGCGCGAACGCCTGCTCTTCGGTCATGGAGTAGGCCTCCGTGGCGGGGTCGTACTCGACGTACCCGCCGGCCGCCTGGCCGCGCAGCCACTCCGCGATGTACCGCGGGCTGGTCCTGGTCCGCTCGGCCAACTGCTCTGCGCTCGCCGGGCCGGTGGCCAGCGCCCGGTACAGGCCGAGCCGGTGACCGATAACCACGTTCCCGGCTGCGAAGGTGGCCCCTAGGTCGGCGACGAACCGGCCGAGGAACTCTTGTAGCTTGTCTGTGTCGATAGCCATGATGAGCGTCCCTTGGCTGGTATGCGATTGTCAGCAGCGGGTAGGCGATCGAATCGCGATGGCTTTCCCGCTGCGAAGGGCGTGGTAGCGGCGCCCGGGTGCTGGGGCCGCTGGCGGCGTTCCGCAGGAATCGCTTATAGGCACTCGACAGGAGCTCCGGGCAGGCGGCCCCACTCGGCCCATGACCCGTCGTAGACCCGCACCCGGTCGCGCCCGAGCAGGTAGGTGAGGACGAACCAGGCGGTGGAGGCGCGGCCCCCGATGGTGCAGTAGGTGATCAGCTCAGCGTCGCCGCCGAGGAGAGCCGGCGAGAAGATGCCGCGCAACTCCGCAGCGGAGCGGAACGACCCATCGGCGTTGTAGAGGCCATCGATGGGCTGATGGACAGCCGACGGCACGTGACCGGCGCGGCCACCTGGTTCCATGCCGCCGGAGGGCCAGAAGCACTCCCCCCGGTACTCGGCAGCCGAGCGCACGTCCACCAGAGTCGCGCCCGGTTGGCCGATGGCGTCGTGCACCGCCACCTGGCCTGCCCGGATGCGGCGGTCCTCGCTGCCGGGACGGTAGCCGCCGGCTGGCAGCGCGCCCGTGTCGGTGCTCCACGGGTGGCCTCCTGCTCGCCAGGTGTCACGGGAGCAGTCGAGAATGCGCACATCGGGATGCCCGTAGAGCTTCATCAGCCACAAGCCCAGGGCGGGCGCGTACCCGTAGAACACCACCGTCGAGTGCGGGCCGATCCCGGAACGCTCCACGAGCCGCTCCAGCGCGGCGGTGCCCACGGTGCGGTATCCGGCATCCTTCAAGTCGGAGTAAATGTTCCACAGCACGGCGCCGTCGATGTGCCAGTCGTCGTAGGCGGCCGGGCTGACGTCGACTTCGATCACGCGCACATCGGGGTCGTTGAGGTGCCCGGCCAGCCAGACCGGGTCGACCAGCACACTCCCGTCGGGGTCTGGCCCTGGCCTGGGTGCAGCCTTCTCTGTTGCCGTCTTCATCTGACCCTCCCTGATCTCCAGGTGTCTTCAGGGACAGTTCTACGGCGAAGGGAGCGCAGGGTGCGCCTCCGCCCGATCAGGGACTGGCGGGTGAGGACCTGACACGTGGTCGAGATGGGCAAGTTCGCGTACGCGCCGGCCCACCCTATAGGCCACGTAGAGCGAGAACGCCGCGGCCGGCAGTTCGACGGCCAGCGCCAGGATCAGCGCTTGGGTGGCCGCTTTCGCGCTCGACACCTGCGGCAGGCACCGTCACCATCGCAGCGCACCCGGCCGACGGCCGGGCCGAGGTCGTAGTCACCGACACCGGAGCCGACTTGGCCGCCGAGGACCTTGAACGCGTGTTCGAGCGGTTCTACCGGGCACCCGGCCAGCCGCTCCGCTCGAGCGGCTCGGGCATCGGACTGACCATCGCCCGTGACATCGCCCGCGCGCACGGCGGTGGCGTCACGGCATCCTCAGCCGGCCCGGGGCGCGGCGCCACGTTCGTCCTCGCGCTCCCCGTTCACAGTGGCGGTCCAGCGCCCCAGGCATCCTGACCCAGCTGCCCGGTTGCGGACTCCGATCGAGGTCATGAACGTCATCTGCCAGCGCGACCTGCTCCACCGGAGCCGGAAACCCTCGCCGGCGCCTTGCAGCGAGACGGCCCAAGTTGGTCCTGCCCGGGCTGCTCGTCCTGGCAGGCGCCTTGCGCGGTGCGGCGAGGCTGATGGCAAAGGTGTCCATCTGAATCTGCTCCTCGCCGCGTGGGCACCGCAGGCTGCTCTGGGAATGTGCCGCGACTGGTTGGGTGGCTCAGCGGACGGTGAACGTCCCGGCCATGCCTTTCTGCGCGTGTCCGGGGACGGGGCACAGGTAGCGGTAGGTTCCCGGCGTGCTCGCAGTAAAGGTGAGCGTGCCGACGTGCATGCCCGCCGGCGTGGGGTTGCCGAGGAACCACACCGCAGAGCCAGGGAACGCCGGGCGGGCGGTCATCATCGGCTTCCACGAGGATGTGGCCTGGCTGGTGGTTATGACCAGGCCGTGCGCGGTGTCGGGGTCGGCGTTGACGATCTCGATGGTGACCCGGGCGCCGGCCTTGACGATGATGGCCGGGTCGGTCAGGCCGGCGATGCGGAAGGTCTCATCGGGCCCGCCGCCGGGGCTGGCCAGGACGACGAGCCGGACGCTGGTGCCGGTAAGGGTGATCCGGTTCGCGATGCGGTCCATCGTGCCGCCGACCGGGATCAGGCTGCCGAGCTGGGCGGCGCGGGCCGAGCTGATACGGGGACCCGGTGCGTCGGCCCATAGCGCGCCCATGATCTTCCCGGGGTCGCGGTTGGTGCCCATCATGAAGCCGGGCAGTGCCTGGCCGCGCATCCAGGCCGGCGCGGCGAGGCCGCCCATCATCCACCGGTAGCCCGTAGCACCCGTCATCCAGCCGTAGTCGCCAGGTGTGCCACCCATCATGCCGCCGCCACCGTACAGGCGTCCCATCATCGAGCGGTAGTACGCGTACGTGGCACTGTTGGGCGTGGCAGCCGCAGCGGGCACTTTGGTGGTGGTCCCGCAGCCAGCCAGGGCTGCCAATCCTGCCGCAGTGACGGCGGCGGTACCGATCACCGCGGCGAGACGGGTGTGCTTCATGAGATCCTTCGTTTGATCTGTTGTTCCGTGCCGGAGGTGGCCCTACCCCCTATGGGTACCGCCGCCCAATGGTAGGAGCAGAGCCCTGGTCTGGGGCGCAGAGTGAGATGGCGACGATTATGTTCCGGTATGGTCGACCGCGGTCCCTGAGCAGGTGTCGGCGGTCCTATCGGCCAGCGGCTCGCCGAGAACGTTAGTGCGAGTGGCGGCTGACCGCGCCTGCTCTGTCGGGGCGGCGGTGGCCATGGGCCTGCTGGGTCCAGCGGAGCTGCCCGTACTGGCTGCACACCCACGCCGCCGCATGACGGGCCCGGCGGGCGGCCGGCGTGAACGCTTTGCGTTGGGCAGTGTGTGAGCTAACGGCCGGGCCGGCTGACGTGGGCCAGCAGATCGCGGGCTGCGCCGGCGGGCGGCAGAGCGCCCCCGGACCAGATCGCCCGCAGTGCGCGGTGCAGGTCAAGGTCGGCCACGTGGACTCGGGTCAGCCGATGTGACGCGAGATCCTCGCCGACTGCCAGTTCGCTCAGCACCGCAGGTCCGGCACCGGCAAGCACGGCTGCCCGGACCGCCGCCGTGGTGGACAGAGCCAGTGCGACCGGCGGTGCCGCGACAGGCGGTGCGACGGGCGCCCGGTGCAATGCCGCTGTTAGCGCCGCTGCTAGGGCATCGCGGGTTCCCGACCCTTCTTCACGGCTGACCAGCGGCGTGGCGGCAAGCTCGGCCGGGTGCAGCGGCCGGCGGCGGCGCGCCCACGGATGGTCGGGGCGGACGACGACGATCAGCTCGTCCCGTCCGATGACCTGGCTGCGGACACCGGCCGGGGCGGCCGGTCCCTCGACGAATCCCAGGTCGGCGGCTCCTTGCCGGACCTGCTGGGCGACGGTCTCGCTGTTCGCGGCGGTGAGCACGATCTTGGCCGGCTGCTCGCCGCGGCGCTGGGCGGCCGCCTGCAAGGCGACCAGCCAGCCAGGCAGCAGCTGCTCGGCGATCGTCAAGCTGGCGCTGACCCGCAGCCTGGTGTGGTGGTCATTGCGCAGCGCCGCGAGTCCGGCGTCGAGTTCTGCGGCCACTGCGAGCAAGCGGGCCGCCCACTCGGCGACCACGACGCCCTCCGGGGTCAGCGTCGAACCGCGGGAAGTGCGGGCCACCAACGCGACTCCGGCGTGGGCTTCCGCGGCCCTGATCCTGGCGGATACGGCCTGCTGGGTGACGCCGACCTGCCGCGCCGCCGAGTTGAAGCTCCCGGTGCGGGCTACGGCGAGCAGCACCTCAAGCGCAGCCAGATCGGGTATCCGGGCGCTCATGGTCATGCAGCCAGACTAGAAGGTAACAACCCGTGTTTGTAGCGCCCGCAGGATGCGGGCGGTCCGGGCGGCCCGCCGCGCCCACCAGTGCCGGGGATCGTGCCCGCCGACCGGCTGCTGGCCGGCGTGCAATTCCGCCCACGTCCCGGCGTGGCGGCTCAGCCAGCCGAGCGCGGCGCCGGCGTCCTGGTCGAGCATGGCCGCCAGCGTGTACCGGCGCTCACCGACCCGGCACCCGAGCCCGGCGACCGCTGCGGCCTCCCGCAGGTCCTCGCGGGTGAGCAGGATGCCAGACCGGACCGGTGTCACCAGGGCATCGAGGAGCAGGTCCCGGCCCTCGCCGCGGCCGACCGGGGCGGGTGCGGCGCGCAGCGCAGCGGGCAGGGCCGTCGCCGCCGATGCCGAGCTAGCCTCCCGGTGCAGCGCGTGCAGCGTCAGCCCCGCCCATGAGGCCAGCGCCGGCCCGCCGACACGACTGACGGCGGTCAGGTAACCCGGAGCCCACGACCAAAGGTGCTCGCGAAGCAGTGTCGTGCGGGCGTGCCTCAGCCGTGCCCTAGTCATCTCGCTCCGTGCCGCCGCTTGGGCGTCGGCGAGTTCGGCGCAGAGCATGAGCAGCACGCCTAGGTGGTCCGCGTCCGGCGATGGGGCCAGGCCGAGCACGCGCCAGAACCCGGCGACCCGGTCCAGGCCTTCGCCGCCGAGCTTGCCTTCGGCGCCTAGATGAATCGCGGCGTGCGGCGGTGCGGAGAGCACGAAGACGCTGGTGTGCTCGGCCGCGCTGAGCGCGGGCAGGCCGAGGGCAGCCATGACCGGCTGGCAATACGGTGGTGGGCTGGCCGGTACCGCACCCAGCGCGCGCAATAGCTCAGAATCCGCGATCGCGGGATTTGGCGTCGCGGGACTCGCCGTCACCGGACCTGCAGTCGTCGGGCTCGCGGTAATCCCGCTCGCCGTCACGGGGTTCTCGCCGGGTCGGGTATGCGGTAGC
>Ga0116216_10002256_pt1 | contig 12894 bp, 10 predicted proteins | sample Sb_taG_11_FD_89696 | JGI IMG/M metagenome (GOLD analysis project Ga0116216, IMG submission 89696) | Peat soil microbial communities from Weissenstadt, Germany - Sb_50d_3_AS metaG | ecosystem: Environmental > Terrestrial > Soil > Wetlands > Peat | place: Germany: Weissenstadt | collected 2010-09-21
ACCTCTCGGTAGGCCTGCAACCGCTGCCGGGCGGTGGCGAGGTTGACCAGCGCCTGGGCGGTGTTGTTCTCTTCGAGCGACCGCCGCGCCAGCCAGATCTCGTCGCGGGCCGAAGCCAGTTCCGTGTCTTCCTTGTTGAAGCGGAAATCGATGCCCCGAACCAGGGCCATCGCCAACGCCTTGGCGGCGACGTCCGGCTTATTCTCCTCCAGGGCCCTGGCCGCCCTGTCCAACTGTCCCTCGATCGGGTCGAGGTCGGCGATCACCTCCGTGGCAATCCGCTCCGATTCGATGACGTTGAACCCGGCGACCTCCATCGCGTTACGACGGGCTGCCAGGATCGGTGCCAGGGTCTGGGCATGCAGGATTCCCTCGTACAGGGGGATGCGTCCCACCTGAACTCCCTGTTCGTCCTCGTAAATTACCTTGCCGTCGGGCGCGGTCGTCCGGGTGCGGACTGTCCCCTTGGGCAGCATGGCGCGGATGGCCTTGGCGGCCTCACGGGCCTTGTTCACCTCCATGAGGGCCTGCTTGGTGTCGTCGGCGTCGCTCGCATCACGCGCCTTGCCGATGTGTTGCACGACCTCGGCCATGAGGAGTGATGCCTGCCGACGGTCCTCCTCGTTCAATTTGCTGAAGGACTGGGTCGTCACCTCGGTGCGGTAGCCGCCCTCGGTGCCGAAGGTCCGGACAATGGGTCCCGCGTTCCTGGTCTGGTCAGCGGCGGACGACGTGGAAGAGGGCTCTTGCGCCCACACCGGTCCGGCGACGATCAGAAGGAGAAGGGCCACCAGACCCGACTCCACAAGCCGCCACTCCGACCGCAGAAATCGACCACTCATGATCTACCCCCTGAAGTTTGAGACTCCGGATTCGTTGCCACACAGAGTACGGTTGGGATCTGCCGGCTTCCCAGCAACCACAGAAGCTGCCCGCGGCTCGCTGGGCCGTGGCCATTGGGCATCCCGGCAGCTCGTCAAGGTTCGACGGTGATAAGATTCTCGACGCTGTGGACCCCCGGGGCCGCCCAGGCCTCCCGCGCGGCCTCCTCCTTTTCAGCCCACGAGCGCACGGTGCCTCGCAGAGTCACCTTGCCACCGTCCACCTCGACGGTGATCCGATGGGCGTCCATCTCGGCGCTGCGCTTGAGTGCCCGCTCGATCTTGGACTTGATCTCGCTTGGCGAAACTCGCGGCTTGACCGTGATCTGGTTGCTCACCCCTAGGACGCCGGTCAGGTAGCGAACGGCGTGATCGGCGGCCATCTTCTGATACTGCCACTCGACCTCGCCTTCAAGCTTGACCCAGCCGTTGCTAACCGTGACCTTGATCTTGTCGGCCGGCACGGAGAGGTCGGCCTCGAGGGCACGGACGACCGCCGCGGCGATGTCCTCGTCGGTGCGCCGGCTGCTGCCGGGCAGCTTCACTTCGAGCTCGTTGGCAACGGCCTTCACACCGTGGACACGCTTGGCCGCGCGCTCCGCCCCGAACTTCTCCGCGTACGACGGGACGTGGCCGGTGAGGGTGACGACGCCGTTCTTGACCGAGACGCCGATGTGAGCCTCGTCCACGGTCGGCTCCCACCTCAACTCGTCCAGGACGTCGCGTTTCAGTTCGGAATCCGTCATGGTAGCTGTAGCTGTGCTCATGTGTGACTCCTCATGTTACTTCCCACTTGTTCCATCCCGAGCGTCATGCCGGCGAGCTCTGCCGGGACGGCCGAGGCGGCCGCCCAAGCGCTCGCCTTGCAATAGGGATGCCCGATCGTTTTTATGGACAGGAAACGCGTCTTGAGGACGCTCCGGAAGGCCGAAATCTCGAAGGAGTTGCGGGACGTGGCGAGGAAACCCCGAATCCCGGGTGGCACTCCCGTTCTCCGGGCTGGCCGGGAGGACAAACTGTCACGATACATGAGGCGAGATGACGTTTTGTCAGTGGAACGATTCCAGCTCGGCGAGCAGGCTTGGGCGAATAATGCCCTGGTGGACGTCGATTGTTCTTGACCTGGTTTTCCTTCCGTCGTCTCCGGCCCGCACGCCGGCTCAAGCACCTCGGGTGGGGTACCGTCAAGCGATCTCGAGCACGATCTTGCCGCGAACATGTTTGGCCTGAACCAATTCGAGGGCGTCGGGCGCGCGCTCGAAGGGGATGAGGTCCTGGACTTCCACAGTCAACCGTTCGTCGTCGATCATGCGGGCGACCTGCGCGAGCCTGTTGCCATCGGCCCGGACGACGTATTCGCGATCGACGCAGACTCCAGACGGCACCTCGGAGACCGACCCGGTGAGGTCGACCATCCGCCCGCCCTGGCGGAGCGTCCTCACCACCTGGTTCGCCGCCTCGCCCGAAACGCCGTTGAGCGCCTTGTCGACGCCGCCTGGATATCGGGCGCGGACCGCCGCGACGATGTCCTCGGCCGTGTAGTCGATGACCGCCTCGGCCCCGAGGGCGCGGACGAAGTCGTGGTTCCGCCGGCTGGCCGTCGCGACGACGCGCGCCCCGATCCTCGTGGCGATCTGGACGGCGAGGTGGCCAACGCCTCCCGCGGCGGCCGTGATCAGTACCACGTCGCTTCGCTGGACCGCAAGGATGTCCGTCAGGGTCTCATGCGCGGTCAGCCCGACAATCGGTACCCCGCCCGCCCGCGTCAGATCGAGCGACGCGGGCGCGTGGGCGACGTACGACGCGGGCACGAGCATGTTCTCGGCCCAGGCGCCATTGTGGTAGAGCGGATAACTGTAGGCGTAGACGGAGTTGCCCTTGGCAAAGCCGGCCACCTCCCCGCCGAGGGCCGCGACCGTGCCCGCGCCGGCCAGGCCAAGGACGAGCGGGAACGGTCGTCCCATCGGCCATTCGCCTTCGCGTACCAGGATATCCCAGTCGCCGACCTCGGCGCCGGACATCCGGATCAGCACGTCGCGCGGCCCAGGCTCGGGCACCGGGAGTGTCCTGAGCCGCATTCGCTCCGGGCCGCCGTAGCCGTCGATGGCCCAGGCTCGCATTGTCGCCCGCACCATATCTGTCTCGCTCATCGTCGCTGCCCTCATTCAAACCGCATGCGAAGCGGCCGGCACGGCGGGTCGATCGGCCTGTCGCCGGAGGCAACGCCGAGCACCAGTCGACCCCCCGTCAGCCGGTCAACCGAGGCTGCGGCCTTGGTGATTCCAGATCAACTGGTGTGCCAAGGCAGTCGGTTGGGCAAAGGTCCACAAGGTCAGAAGAACGAATCCTGGGGGAGATAGGGTGCGTCCATCATGCACTGAGAGGGTTCGCTGACGCCCGGATCCCACCATCGCAACGAGCGCGCCGGGCCGAGTCTGCCTGAGGGCGATCCAGGTCGATCGACTTCATCGCACTTCCGCGCAAGAAGTTGGAGGGATGGATACCGCTAAGGCCACGGGGACGACGCCATGCCGAAGCTCCCATTCTTTCGCTTCCGTGTGACATCTTGTCGGGATCGATCCGGTCGAGTGACATCTTGGCACAACAGGCGGGATGGCTGCCGGGCGCCGATCCATGACAATCCGCGCGGCTTGCTGATTAGCACGGCCTCTTGCTCGGCGAGGGAGGGTCGTCTCCACTCACCGAAACACTGAATCGGCCCATGAGCATATCGAGTCGAAGCTGTGGCCGGGGACCATGTTGCGAAAACGGTCGGGGATGCCGCGGCGATGGCGATCTCCGCTACGCAGCGGCAAGGACCCCTGTCTCGCCTCCGGGTGTCTCGGGCGGACGGCGCAGTCGGCACGCGATTCTCATTTGCGGCACATCATGGGGGTCGGCCCCGTCTGGGAGGATGGAAGCACGGCCAAGGATCACCAAGACAGCGCTGCTCGAACTTAGGTTTCTCCGGGGCGACCCCGTTACCGCGTTCTTTCCCAGAATCAATGCTGCTGCATGGCGCGTGAAACGCCAACTGTTCGTCAGGGAGGCGACTCGAGACATCCGGGGAGAACGACATGAGCGCCCATCTGGTCTTCAACGGGATTGCCGCCGCCGAGAAGGCACGCTTGCAGACCTACTGGGAGCAGAAGCTGCCGCGACTGCAGAAGCTCCTGTCCCCATACCGCGCAGACCTCATTGAGATCCGGCTGACAGTCAGTCATCGCGGGCAAGGCTCCAAGAGAGCCGGATACGAGGTCCGGGCCGTCATCCGTCTGCCCAGCGGAATCCTCAATGCCAAGGCGGACGACAAGGACCCGCTCGCCTCCCTGGACCGCGTCGTGGACGAACTCGTCACGGAGATCAAGCGACACAAGGAGCGGGTGCGGCATGACTTCATCTATAAGCGCAAGTCCCGCAATCGGGCCGAACTGAGCGCGGCCGGGCCCATGCTGCAGCGAAACGCGGAGGAGGGGCGGCGAGAGGACTTCTTCCGGCTGCTCCGCCAGCAATCCCGCTTTCTGCGCAGTTACGCCCACCGCGAACTGAGGATCCTGGAACTGCAGGGTCTGCTGCACCGCGGTGAAGTGATGGAGGATGATCTCCTGGACGAAGTCTTGGCCCGCGCCTGGCAGCATTTCGCTGATCGACCACGACATCTGCGCATCGATCTCTGGCTCATCCACCTCCTCCACGACACCCTGGAGCAGTGGGTCAAGCAGGAGCCCCGCGGGCACGCCTCGCTGGAAGAGGAGGCCGGTGAGACCAGTCCGACCGATGTGCCCCAGGTGGACGGAGAGGAGTGGTGGGTTCCGCTTCTGGGCGAGGAGGAGACGTTCACGCTTGGGGACTTGATCCCGGATCTAAAAGGGACGGACGCCTGGGAGCGACTCGACGCCAAGGAGCAGAACGACCGAATCCTGTCCTTGTTGGCCGAACTGCCCTCATTCCAGCGACAGGCGTTCCTGCTCCATACCCTGGAAGACCACGACACGGCCGAGATCGCCACGCTCCAGGGCCGGCCCGAGGACCAGGTGAAGGCCGATATTGAGGCGGCGCGGAAGACGTTGAGAGACCGCCTGCTGGCCGGTGGACAGGTTCGTGAGAAAGGTGAGAAAGAAGCCACCGCGGTGGGGACGATAGGGAATTGACCTCGGCGGCCGACGCGCCTCCGATTCCCAGAGGAGATTCCGCCATGGGCAATCGCACGACGACCACACACCCCGGGGAGAAGGAACCGATCGGGGAAGAACCGCAGGTCCAGGCGACATCGACCGGCGGGGAGGACGCGGAATCGGTTCGAGACCGGCTCAAAGTCGCCGAACAGCAGCGGGACGACTACCTCGGCCTGCTCCAGCGGACCCGGGCCGATTTCGAGAACTATCAGAAGCGCATCCGGCGCGACATGGCCGATGAGCGACGCCACGCCATCACGGATTTCGCCCGGGACTTGCTGCAGGTCCAGGACAACCTGCAAAGGGCCATAGTCTCCGCCCAGCAGGAGGCAGAGAAAAGTCCACTGGTCCAGGGAGTGGCGTTGGTCCAGTCGCAATTGCGCGACACGTTCGGCCGCTTCGGAATCACACCGATCGACGCCCTGAACCAACCGTTCGACCCCAGTGTCCACCAGGTGGTGCTGCAGCAACCCCGGGACGACGTGGATCCGGGCACCGTGGTCGATGTCCTCGAACCCGGCTACAGCCTGCACGGGCGGGTCCTGCGCCCGGCCAAAGTGGTCGTGGCCGGATCAGGCACAGTCCCCTAGTGTCATCTGTCCGAGCAGATCGACGACAACCGGCTCCCGGCCCCGAACCGCGGTCAGGCTCCGGTTGTCCGGCTTGGGTCATCCGCGGCCCCTGCCCGGTCTCGCAAGGCCTCGCACGAGACGTTGTCCACCTCTGGAATCAGCTCCTGGACCATGGATTCGAGCCGCACCACGAGCGGCCGCGCCTCGTCGAGCCGGCCGTGGGCCGCGTGGTCTTCGAGGTCCGACGCCACGTCGCCGACGGCCGTGGAGAACGCCAATAGCAGCCCGCAGAGCTTGTGAGCGGCTTCGCGGAGCGACTGTGCATCGCGGGCCTGCAAGGCATCGCTCGCCTCGGCCAGCCAGGCTGGCGCATACACCTGGAAATCCCGGCACATCGCGCGCAACCCTTCCCCGTCGCCGTCGCACGCGGTCAGCAAAGCCGCGGGATCGATGAGGCTCGCGCCGTCCCCAAGGCTCGCCACGCCGGGCAGGGAAACGCGGTCGGGGGCGACCACTCGGTCGATGGCTGCGAACAGTTCCACGGCGCGGACCGGCTTCGAGAGGTAGTCGTCCATGCCGGCCGCGAGGCAGCTCTCACGATCTTCCTTTCTTGCGCGCGCCGTGAGCGCGATAACCGGCAAGCGCCCCCCCGTTGTATGCTCCCGCAGCCGAATCGCACGCACGACCTGGAAGCCGTCGAGTTCCGGCATGTGGAGGTCCAGGAGCAAGAGGTCGAAGGCCCCTTCGATCGCCAGGTCTAGTGCCTCCCGCCCGTCGGTTGCCACCCGCATGGTGTGACCCCTCCTGGTAAGCAACCGCTCCAGATGTTGTGAGTTCAGCTGACTGTCCTCGGCTGCCAGGATGCGCAGCGGCGCCGCGAGACGGGTCGGCATTGCCGCCTCGTGGATCACGTCTGAAGGGCGTGCGACGACCCGCTCTCGGGGGTGCGGCTGCTGCCCGAACCGCGCCGTAAAGAAAAAGGTGCTGCCCCGGCCCGGCTCGCTCTCCACATTAATCGTCCCGCCCATCAGGCTGACCAGTCGCGCGGCGATGGTCAGGCCCAGGCCGGTGCCGCTGTATCGCCGCGTGGTGGTGCTCTCCGCTTGTTCGAAGGCGCGGAAGATTCTCTCTCGACCCTCCGGTGGGATACCGATGCCGGTGTCGCTCACCATGAAGCAAAGGAGGGCCACGCCCTGGGGCGCAGGACCGTCGTCGACTTTCACCCGCACGGCCACTTGTCCATGAATGGTGAATTTGATGGCGTTGCTAATCAGGTTGATCAGCACCTGCCGCAGCCGGCCCGCGTCGCCGACCAGGGCGTCGGGCGCGTCCGAATGGATGTCGCAGACCAATTCTATCCCCTTGGCCTGGGCCCGCACGACCATGGTCTGCAGGGTGTCGAGCAGCACCTCCCGGAGCGAGAAGTCGGACGGGTCCAGCTCAAGCTTGCCAGCCTCGATCTTCTCAAAGTCGAGCAGGTCATTGATGATGCCGAGGAGGCTGTCGGCCGCCGACTTGGCAATCTCCAGGCATTCCCGCTGGTCCTCGTTTAACGGCGTCTCCAGCACCAGTTCGGTCATGCCGAGGATGGCACCGAAAGGGGTGCGAATCTCGTGGCTGACGTTGGCGAGGAACTCGTCCTTCGCACGGTTTGCCGCCTCCGCCGCCTCCTTCGCCAGCCGTAACTCCGCCTCCAGCCGCTTACGGTCGGACACGTCCTTGATCACCGCGATTGCGTACGCGGGTGCTCCCGTCGCATCGCATTGGAGTGAGACCATCACTTCGCACCAGACCAGTGAGCCGTCCTTGCGGATGTAGCGCTTCTCCGCCGTGAAGCTGGGGATCTCGCTCCGCCAGAGGCGGGCGTACAGCTCCAGGTTCGCTGGCAGGAAGTCGGGGTGTGTGATCTCCACGAAGCTCCTTTCGAGCAGCTCTTCACGGGTGTATCCAACGATGTCGCAGAGCTTGTCGTTGACGCGCAGAAAGCCGCCCTGTCGATCCGTGTTGGCGATGCCGCCCGCGGCGTTCTCAAACGTGCCGCAGAACCGCCCCTCGCTCGCCCGCAAGGTCTCTTCGGCCTGCTTGCGCTGGAGCATCATTGCGGCCTGGTTGGCGCCGACGCTCAGGAGCGAGCGTTCCTCGTCGGTGGGGAAGTCTGCGTGCTGGGAACCCGCGACCAGGACCCATTCCTCTCCTTCCCATCCGATCGGGATGCGGACAATCCGCACCGTCCCACTCCCCACTGGGTTCGGTACGCTTACGACCGAGTTCGTGTGGGCACGATCCAGCCAGGGGGTCAGAGCGCGGCCGATTTCCTCGGCCTGGCCGGCCTCCGTCGGCCGGCGACCAGTGCGAGCGACCTCGATCGCCCCCCTATCGGCCTGACTGCGCAGACATAGATAAACCAAGTCCAGGCCCAACGTACTTTGCAGCACTTCCGCCAGGCTTTGGGCTACCTGAAGCGGCTGGTAATTGACCCAGATGGCCGGAAGCGTGGACAGAGCGACCAGGTCCCGTATGGTGCGCCGAGTTCTCGTTTCGTCGGGGAGAGCCTTCATCGGTCGCAACCTGCTCAGACAGCGCCCGCGTTGCCGCCCTTGCCCCACTTGCTTGGCGTGGCTCATGGCGATTCACCCTGGAGTAAGCCAGGCAATCCGTTCGCTTCCGCAGGCGAACGGCCAACCGAACCCGCGATCGCTCAGACGGCGGCAATTCTACCAAGTGAATCGCGGAAAAACAGCGGCGTGGAACGATGCAGCACCCCTCCCCGCGACCGGTTCCTCTTCACCCCCTGGCTACTGGATTCTGGAGAGGGATTATTTTATCCGAACTGGCGCGGGCAGTCCACGTTGCGTCCACCAAGACATAAAATGAATTGTTTTTCATGCGGGTTGCCCGTAACGCCTGGTCGATGTGTGGAAACCATGAAGATTGCGTGGCCAGCAACAGGCGCAGTGATTCACGACACTTGGGAGGGGGTCCGGGTCCGTCGCGTACATCGGCGTTCGTGTTGGTCAGCACCGGCCAGGGAGAGGTCCCCACCCGGTCCAACCGACGCGATTGCGGAGCGATAAAGACCGTGGATAGAATGTCGGCAACGGTAAGCGAAGTGACCGTGAAGCGTCAAAATATTTTGCAGGCTTGCTTACGCGCTTTTTCGATGCGCACACAATTCCGACAGGACTCGCGCCCCAGGGACGCCGTCAGCTTCGGTTCGCCACCCAGGAGAGCCCAGCCGGCTCAGGCCTTTTACTTGACTCACCTGGATCAATTCTCATGGCTGATATCCTGCTCATCGATGATGACCCGGCCTTGATTCCGAGGCAAGTGCGCCTGGCGTTCCCCGCCCACACCCATTGCGTTTTGGTGGCCCGAACCGGCGCGGAGGGGCTTGCGCGCGTGCGTACCGACCTGCCGGACGTCATCCTGCTCGACCTGCGTTTGCCCGACCAGTCGGGCCTGGAGATCTACCAGGCGATCCGCCAAGTCGACGGGCGTATTCCCGTCATCTTCATCACCCTCGCCCGGTCGGCCGATTCTGCCATCGAGGCGATGCGGCAGGGCGCCTACGACTACCTGTTCAAGCCGCTCGACCTGCAAGAGCTCCGGCGGGTGATCAATGAGGCGCTGGAGGTGGGCCGGCGGATGCGCCGGCCAGCCGCGGTGGCCGAAACCCCCCCGGACCCCGACTTCCCCGGCGCCATCGTCGGCACTTGCCCTGCCATGCGCGAAGTGTACAAGTCCATTGGCCGGGTCGCCGCACAGAACCTCCCGGTGTTGATCACCGGTGAGAGCGGCACCGGCAAAGAGCTGGTCGCCCGCGCCATCTACCAGCACGGACCCCGGGCTCGGGCGCCGTATCGGGCCCTCAACTGCGCGGCCATCCCCGAGAGCCTGCTGGAAAGCGAGTTGTTCGGTCACGAGCGCGGTGCCTTCACCGGGGCCGACCGCAAGCGGATCGGCAAGTTCGAGCAGTGCAACGGCGGGACACTCTTCCTGGACGAGGTTGGCGACATGGCTGAGAGCGTGCAGGCCAAGATGCTCCGCTTGCTCCAGGAGCAGGAGTTCGAGCGCGTCGGTGGCAACGAATTAGTTCGCACCGACGTGCGGCTGATCGGGGCCACCCACCGCGATCTGAAGGCGTGGTCGGCGGAGGGTAAATTCCGACCGGATCTCTATTACCGGCTCAGCGTCGTCACCATCCATCTGCCCCCCTTGCGCGACCGGGGAGACGACCTGTCGTTGCTGGTGCAACTCTTCCTGCGGCGCTATAATATCGAACTGGGGCGTGAGGTCCGAGAAGTTGCACCGGAGGTGATGAATCGCTTCCGAAGCTATCCCTGGCCGGGGAATGTCCGGGAGCTGCAGAGCGTCCTCCAGCAGGCCCTGCTCAGGGCCAGCGGCACAGTCTTGATCTCGGAGTTCCTGCCCAACGACCTGCTCCCAGAGACCCAGACGAGCGCGGCCAGCGATACGGGGACCCGTTACCGCCCGGGGAGCACGCTGGCCGATCTGGAGCGCGAGGCGATCCAGCAGTGCCTGCTCCAGACCGGAGGCCACCGGCGGCGGGCCGCCGATCTCCTGGGGATCAGCACCCGCACCCTGCTGCGGAAAATCCGGGAGTACAACCTGGAAGATCCTTTGCGTCCCGCGCCACCCGCGTCAGAGTAAGCTCCTCAATTGCCCAGGCATCGCCCGCAGCCTCCTGTCCGCGGTAGCGGCCGAGCTTCAGGATCGAGCCGTGCCTTCTGTGCCAGCGACGCCCGAGGCGACAAACTGTCCCTCGTTCCCGAGCGGGAGACAATCTGTCTCGGTTCCGCACTGGTCAACGAGCCGGGACGACATACTCCCGCAGCTCGGACGCGGCGGCATAAACCCCTTCGCGCGAAAGCCTTGGCGACCAGTCCCGCCGTGGAATATCGACGTGGGCCCTTTCGGGCACGCCACTTGTATTTGGTTGGGATCGCAGCCTGCTAAGTCGGCAACGGCCAACCGACCGGGCAGATATTCCCGCTCATGGCACGGACCGGAATGGGACCGATCCGAGACGTCATGTGCCGCTGCTTGGAGGTCGGCACGCATTTTCAAGAGGAGAAGAACGATGGCGATCCAACACTGGGAGCCCCTGCGCGAGATGGTAAGCCTCCGCGACGCGATGAACTCGCTGTTGCAGGAGAGCTTTGTGCGCCCCGTCGGCCTGATGGGCAACGGCGCTGCGCTTTTGCCCCTGGACATTGCCGAGACCGAGGACGAGTTCATCGTCAAGGCATCGCTGCCGGGAGTGCGGCCTGAGGACGTCCACATCACGGCCCACGGCGACACACTGACGATCCGCGGCGAGATGAAAGCCGAGGAGGAGAAGAAAGGCGAGCATTATCATCTGCGCGAGCTCCGGCAAGGCCACTTTCAGCGCACCGTGACCCTGTCGACACCGATCAGCGCTGACAAGGCACAGGCCCAGTTCGAGAACGGCGTACTGACGCTGAAGCTGCCCAAGGCCGAGGAGGCCAAGCCCAAGGAGATCAAGATCGGCGGCGGGGCTCCCGCCGCGGCGGCCAAGTAACGGGGTCGACCCGCGGACGCTTCACGGCCTTCGACGAGCGGCCCGACCGACCGGGAGACGGAAGGGGGACCGGCCCGTTCCGGAGCGTCCGCCGCGGCCGTCGAGTGCGAGAAAGAAAGCCAGCGGTTGGTGACAGATGCGGACGATCTCCGTTCCAGAAACGAGTGTCGAGGTGATGAAGATACTGGAATCACCCCCTGCGTTTGTGACAAGTGGGGTCGCGGATTGGCTCACCCGGCTGGTCGATCTCGATCCGGACCTTGCCCCTCCCCGGACTGACCCGACGGCTGAGGACCCAGGCGCCGCGGACTGGCTGCGCCGGTTTGTCCGGGAGGTCGTCACGCTCAACCCGGTCACCAGGGACGCGCTGTCCAGCATCCAGATCTTTCTGATCGAATACGCACTCGATTGCGTGGACTGGGAGGCGCTGGCCCGCGACCCGCGGTTCCGCCACCTCGATTGGTCGCAAGCACGGCTCACCTCTCCGTGAACGCGCTGGTGCTCCGCCGAGGTCGGGCAGGTTGGCGTTGAGCAGGACACCCTCGTGGTCGAGGAAGGAGGGATGGCCATGAGCTGGTCCTGGAAGCTCGGCCGCATCGCCGCCATCGACGTCTATGTCCACTTCACGTTCTTCCTCCTCCTGGGGTGGGAGGCCCTCAGGGACTACCAGGCCCACGGCGACACGGTCGAGGCGATCAGCGGCCTGGTTTTCATCCTGATCCTGTTCGGGATCGTGGTCCTGCACGAACTGGGACACGCGCTGGCCGCCCGGAGCTATGGAATTCGTACCCGGGATATCATGCTCCTGCCGATCGGCGGAGTGGCCCGACTGGAAAGGATGCCCAGGGACCCCGGACAAGAGTTGGTGGTGGCGCTCGCAGGGCCGGCGGTCAACGTGGTGCTCGCCGTCGTTATCTATCTTGTGTTGGCTCTGGGGCGGGGACTGTCGCCTTTCGGCGAGGCGCTTCAGGTCGGCGGTGGTTTCCTTGATCGGCTCTTCTGGGTCAACGTGTCGCTGGCGATCTTCAACCTGTTGCCTGCGTTCCCGATGGACGGCGGCCGGGTCCTCCGCGCCGCGCTGGCGCTGCGACTCGATTACGCCCGTGCCACCCAGGTGGCCGCCACGATCGGCCAGGGTGTGGCGATCCTGTTCGGGGTCCTGGGCTTCGCCTACGATCCGCTGCTGATCTTCATCGCTCTCTTCGTCTGGTTCGGGGCGGCCCAGGAAGCGAACCAGGTGCAGGTGAGTCGGGACTCGGAAGAATCGCAAGCCTCGAGAAGCATTGTGTCCAGAACGATGTCCGGCGTTCCCAGGGTTTCCAATCAGTCTTCGCATCCCCAGAGGAGGCATCCATGAGTCAGGTCGAGACCGCACTCGATTCCAACGTTGTCGCCGTTTACCCGAATCATTCGTCGGCCGAGGAGGCCGTGCGGCGGCTGATTAAGGAAGGGATCGCGATGAAGGACGTGTCCATTGTGGGGCGCGACTTCCAGGTGCAGGAGGAGCCGATCGGGTTCGTCAGCGCCCGCGACTTCATCGGCGCGGGGGCGGGGGCCGGGGCATGGGTCGGCGGGCTGTTCGGACTGCTGCTGGGGGCGGCGTTCCTGGTACTGCCGGGTGTCGGGCCGGTGGTCATCGCCGGGCCGTTCTCGGCGGCACTGCTGGGCGGGCTGGAGGGCGCGCTCGCGGGCGCGGCCTTCGG
>Ga0116216_10002258_pt1 | contig 12889 bp, 9 predicted proteins | sample Sb_taG_11_FD_89696 | JGI IMG/M metagenome (GOLD analysis project Ga0116216, IMG submission 89696) | Peat soil microbial communities from Weissenstadt, Germany - Sb_50d_3_AS metaG | ecosystem: Environmental > Terrestrial > Soil > Wetlands > Peat | place: Germany: Weissenstadt | collected 2010-09-21
CTTCCGGACCACGGACGTGACGGGGGTGGCGCAGCTGCCGGAGGGGACGGAGATGGTGATGCCCGGAGACAACGTGGAGATGGTGGTGGAGCTGATCACGCCGATCGCGATGGACTAGGAGCTGCGCTTCGCGATCCGCGAGGGTGGCCGCACGGTCGGCAAGGGCGTCGTCGCCGAGATCATCGAGTAGCGAAGGCGCGTAGCACAATTGGTAGTGCACCGGACTCCAAATCCGGGGGTTGGGGGTTCGAGTCCCTCCGCGCCTGCCAAGTGGGTCCGTGGAGCAGATAGAACGACGGGAGTCCATGGCGTTTCACCCGGGAGAATGGATCGGGCAGTCTCGTGAGTTCCTCGAGGAGGTCCGCGCGGAGCTGCGAAAGGTCACTTGGCCCACTCAGAAGGAGTACGTGGGCGGCACGATCGGCGTGCTCGTGATCGTGATCCTCCTGACCATTGTCCTCGGCAGCGTGGACTATGTGCTGGCCAAGATCATTCAGCTGGTCATGTGAGCTGGGAGTAAGCGGTGGAACTCGCGATGTCGAAGAAGTGGTACATCGTGCACACATATTCCGGCTACGAGGCGAAGGCCAAGCAGGCTCTCCTCGAGCGCGCGAAGATCGAGGGCAAGGAGGAGTGCTTCGACGAAGTACTCATCCCGGAAGAGAATGTTGTCGAGGTGGTGAAGGGCGAGAAGCGGACCTCGAAGCGAAAGTTCTTTCCCGGCTACATCCTTGTTCACATGGATCTCAACGATGAGACTTGGCACATCGTGCGCGGCACCCCGAAGGTGACCGGCTTCGTAGGCGGCGGGACGAATCCGACTCCGATCTCCGATGAGGAGGTCGCGCGCATGAGCCAGCAGATCAAGGAAGGGGCGGTCAAGCCCAAGCCGAAGATCCGGTTCGAGGAGGGCGAGAACGTACGCGTCGTCAGCGGCCCGTTCGCGAACTTCTCGGGGTTTGTGGATGAGGTCCGGCCGGAGAAGGAGAAGGTGAGGGTGATGGTGCAGGTCTTTGGCCGCGCCACGCCGGTCGAGCTCGACTTTATGCAGGTCGAGAAAGCCTAGGGTACCGAGGGAAACCAAGTGGCAAAGAAGGTCACAGCGATCGTCAAGCTCCAGTGTCCGGCCGGTGCAGCGAACCCGTCGCCGCCCGTGGGGCCGGCGCTCGGTCAACACGGCGTCAACATCATGGAGTTTTGCAAGGCGTTTAACGCCCGGACGCAGGACCAGGCGGGCCTGATCATTCCGGCGATCATCACCGTCTACGCCGATCGCACTTTTACATTCGAGCTGAAAACGCCACCCGCGGCCGTGCTGCTCAAGCGTGCGGCCAAGCTGGAAAAGGGTTCTGGCGAGCCGAACCGCACGAAGGTCGGCTCGGTCACGAAGCGCCAGGTGCGCGAGATCGCCGAGATCAAGCTCAAGGACCTAAACGCGCACGAGGTGGGTGCGGCGATGCGCATCATCGAAGGAACGGCGCGTTCCATGGGTCTGGACGTGGTGGAGGGATAGGCGTGGCAAGGGTTAGCAAGCGCTATCGAACGGCGCGGGAGGCGGTGGATCGCACCCGGCTTTATCCCCTCGCGGAAGCCGTGGCCCTGCTCAAGTCGCTGCCGGGCGCCAAGTTCGACGAGAGCGTCGACCTGGCGCTGAACCTCGGCGTGGATCCGAAGCATGCCGACCAAATGGTGCGCGGCTCGATCGTGCTGCCCCACGGCACCGGAAAGTCGTTGCGTGTTTTGGTCTTCGCGAAAGGCGACAAGGAAAAGGAAGCGCGCGAAGCGGGCGCGGACTACGTGGGCGCCGAAGATCTGTCCAAGAAGATCACCGAAGAGAATTGGCTCGAGTTCGATCGCGTGATCGCGAGTCCGGACATGATGGGGGTCGTCGGCCGGCTCGGGAAGGTGCTCGGCCCGCGAGGTCTCATGCCCAACCCAAAGCTTGGGACTGTCACGGCAAACGTCGGTCAAGCCGTGCGCGAGACGAAAGCCGGGAAGGTCGAGTATCGAGTCGAGAAGAACGGCATCATCCACGTCTCGATCGGCAAGCGCAGTTTCAGCGAAGAGGCTCTCGCGGCGAACGCGACGGCGCTGCTTGAGGCCGTGGCGCGCGCCAAGCCGGCCTCGAGCAAGGGCACCTACCTAAAGAAGATCTCACTCTCCACCACGATGGGCCCCGGGATCCACATTGATCCGTCGGTCGTCGCGGTCGGGAAGGCGGCGTAGGGAGAAACGACGTGCTGACGCGCGGCCAAAAGGAAGAGCAGATTCGCGAACTCAAGACGAAGTTTTCGCGCGCGACCAGCGTGTTTGTCGCAGAGTATCGGGGACTCGACGTTCACCGGCAGGATGCGCTGCGACGCAAGCTGCGAGCCGAAGGCAAGGGTTCCTACGAATACCGAGTGACGAAGAATACGCTCCTGCGGCGCGCGGCCGAAGGCTCGGATGTGGCTCACATCTCCGCGCACTTCAAAGGTCCGACCGCCGTTGCGATTTCCTACGGCGACCCGGTCGGTCTCGCGAAGATCCTCGTGGATTACGCCAAGGAGAACGAGATCTTCAAGCTCCGCGGCGCGGTGCTCGATGGACGCCCCCTGGGTCAGGCCGAAATCGCGACACTCGCGACCCTGCCGTCCCTGGATGCGCTCCGTGGGACGCTGGTGGGTCTGCTCTCGGCCCCAGCCAGCCAGCTTGCTCGGCTGCTCGCTGCCCCGGGGGCCCAGCTCGCGCGCGTCATCGAGGCGCGACGCAAGGCGCTCGCAGAATCCGGCGACGCGCCGGCGGCGCCCGCGGAGGCCACGTCCTAAAGGGACGCAAAGGTTTTTCCACCCAGCCGGCCGGGACATGGAGAACGGCGGCGCAAGAAAGGTTGAACGCACATGGCGGATCTAAACTCAATCGCTGACACGCTCTCCGGCCTCACCGTGATGGAGGCGGCGAACCTCGCCAAGCTGTTGGAGGAGCGGTGGGGGGTCTCGGCAGCGGCACCCGTCGCCGTGGCCGCAGCCGGTGGTGCGGCCGCCGCCGCCGCGCCCGTGGAGGAGAAGACAGAGTTCAACGTCATCCTCGTGAGCGCGGGCGACAAGAAGATCCAGGTGATCAAGGAAGTGCGCGCGGTCACCGGTCTTGGCCTTAAGGAGGCCAAGGACCTCGTGGAGGGCGCACCCAAGCCGGTGAAGGAAGGCGTGAACAAGGAAGAGGCCGCAAAGATCAAGGCACAGATCGAGGCCGCCGGCGGCCAGGTCGACATTAAGTAGCGGCTTCGCGCGAAGCTGACAGGGAGGTGCATGCCCGGCCGACGGGCGTTGCCTCTCGCCGTAGATTCGACACCCAAACGCGGAGGGCCCCCGCACCCGTGACCGAAATCTTCTTCTCCGAGAACGCGCCCCGGATTCGCAAGGACTTCTCGAAGGTGCCCCCGATCCTCGAGATTCCGAATCTCATCGAGATTCAGAAGCAGTCCTTCGAGCGCTTCCTCCAGACCCACGTCGAACCTGAGAAGCGCGAAAACACCGGGCTTCAGGCGGTCTTCAACTCCGTCTTCCCGATCAAGGACTTCAACGACACGGCCTCTCTCGAGTTCGTGGGCTACGTACTCGAGGAGCCGAAGTACGACGTGCAGGAGTGCCTCCAGCGCGGAATGACCTACGCCGCGCCGTTTAAGGTCACGATCCGTCTCGTGGCATGGGACGAGTCTGAAGGTTCGCAGACGATCCGCGACGTGAAGGAGCAGGAGGTCTATTTCGGGGAGATCCCGATCATGACCGACAACGGCACCTTCATCATCAACGGCACTGAGCGCGTGATCGTCTCCCAGCTCCACCGCTCGCCGGGCATTTTCTTCGACACCTCGACTTCATCGACCGTGAGCGCCGCCGGCAAGAAGATCTACTCCTGCCGAATCATCCCGTACCGGGGCTCTTGGCTCGATCTTGAGTTCGATCATAAGGATCTTGTCTACGCCAGAATTGACCGGCGTCGAAAGATCTATGCGACGGTGCTGCTCAAGGCCCTCGGTTACACGCCCGAGGATCTGCTCGCCTACTTCTATAAGCCTGAGACCATTCGGATTGACGCCAAGCGGATCCTCAAGAAGGTGATCCCTGAGTTGCTTGTGGGTCAGCGCTGCACGCGTGAGGTCAAGGACGAGGCTGGAAATATTGTGGTCCGCAAGGACAAGAAGTTCACCAGCGCAGGTGTGCGCAAGATCGTGGCTGAGGGCATTGAATGGATCCAGGTCGGGACCGACGACATCATCCGGACCGACGCGGTGAAGCGGGTGGCTCCCATCGATATCGTCGATGAGAGTACTGGCGAGGTGATCCTCGAATGCAACGAGGAAATCACCGAGGCCCATCTCGAGGAGCTTCGCGCTCACGGGATCCACGAGTTCCCGCTGCTCTACCTCGACCCGATTTCCACAGGGACGGCGCTTCGGGACACCCTGCTGGCCGACAAGACCGCAACGCAAGACGAGGCGATTCTCGACATCTATCGCCGGCTGCGCCCGGGCGATCCGCCGACGGTCGACACCGCGAACAACCTATTCCACAACCTCTTCTTCAATCCGGAGAGGTACGACCTCTCGCGGGTCGGGCGTCTCAAGCTGAACCACAAGCTCTCCTTTAACCCGGACGAACGGGTGATGGCGACCGTAAGCGGAGGGGCTCGAGAGGAGATCCCCCTCGGAGAGCTCTCGACCTTGCGGCCGGAGGACATCCTTGCCGCGGTGAAGTTCTTGGTGGACCTCAAGAACGGGTCGGACCCGGACAAGCGCGTCGACGACATCGACCACCTCGGCAACCGCCGGGTCCGCGTGGTCGGCGAGCTGCTCGAGAACCAATACCGAATTGGTCTCGTGCGCATGGAGCGTGCGATCAAGGAGCGCATGTCGCTCCAGGAGATCGAGACGCTCATGCCGCACGACCTGATCAACTCCAAGCCCGTATCCGCCGTGATCAAGGAGTTCTTCGGGTCAAGCCAGCTTTCCCAATTCATGGACCAGACCAATCCGCTCTCGGCGGTGACGCACAAGCGCCGGCTCTCGGCCCTCGGGCCGGGAGGTCTTACGCGGGAGCGCGCGGGCTTCGAGGTTCGAGACGTGCATCCCACGCACTACGGACGGATCTGCCCGATCGAGACGCCGGAAGGCCCGAACATCGGTCTGATTGCATCGCTCTCGACCTACGCCCGGGTCAATGACTACGGCTTCATCGAAACACCGTACCGAGTGGTGAAGGACGGCCAGGTGACGGACGAGGTGAAGTACCTCTCGGCCCTGGAAGAAGAGCGGCTCGCCATCGCGCAGGCGAAGGTGCCGGTGGACGAACACGGTCGCTTCCTCGAGGAGCAGGTGTCCGCGCGCAAGCAAGGTGAGTTTACGATGCTAGCGCCGTCGGAGATCCAGATGATGGACGTTTCTCCGAACCAGCTGGTGTCGGTCGCCGCTTCGCTCATTCCCTTCCTCGAGAATGACGACGCCAACCGCGCGCTCATGGGTTCGAACATGCAGCGGCAGGCCGTTCCGCTGATGCGCACCCAGGCTCCGCTCGTGGGAACCGGAATGGAAGCCGTGGTCGCCCGCGACTCGGGAGTCACGGTGGTGGCCAAGCGTGATGGAGCCGTGGTGGCCGTGGACGCGGCGCGCATCGTCATGAAGCCCGACGAGGACGATGGCACAGGCTCCAACGTCGACATCATCAACCTCATCAAGTACCAGAGGTCGAACCAGAACACCTGCATCAACCAGAGGCCGATCGTTAAGCCGGGTGATCGCGTGCGCAAGGGTCAGGTGATCGCCGACGGACCCGCGACCGAGCGCGGTGAGCTCGCCCTCGGCCGCAACGTACTGGTCGCGTTCATGCCGTGGGGCGGGTACAACTTCGAGGATTCCATCCTGATTTCCGAGCGTGTGGTGAAGGACGACCTATTTACGTCGATCCACATCGAAGAATTCGAATGCGTGGCACGCGATACCAAGCTTGGGAAGGAGGAGATCACCCGAGACATTCCGAACGTCGGTGAGGAAGCGCTGAAGGACCTCGATGAGTCCGGGATCGTGCGCATCGGAGCCGAGGTCAAGCCCGACGACATCCTCGTCGGGAAGATCACCCCGAAGGGTGAGACGCAGCTCTCTCCCGAAGAGCGGCTGCTGCGCGCCATCTTCGGCGAGAAGGCCGGTGACGTGCGCGACACCTCGCTTCGTGTGCCGCCCGGAGTCTCTGGCACCGTGATCGGCGCCCAGGTCTTCTCGCGCCGTGGCGTGGAGAAGGACGAGCGAGCCCGCGCGATCGAGGAGCAGGAGATCGAACGGCTGCGCAAGGACCAGGAAGACGAGATCCGGATCATCCGGGACGGCGCAATGAGCAAGCTGCGCGAGCTCTTGGTCGGCAAGAAGGCGGCAAATCGTGTCGCGGACGAGCGCCGGAAGCAGACCTGGCTCTCTTCAGGGGACACGGTCACTCCCGAGATCCTGAACGAGATCCCGCAGCGGCGCTGGAAGGAGGTCCAGATCGCCGACTCCCGCGTCCAGGCTCAGGTGGACCGGGTGTTCGCCAGCGTCGACGAACAGGCGAACGTCATCAAGACCGTGTTCGACGAGAAGATCGCTCGCCTCAAGAAAGGCGACGAGCTCCCGCCGGGTGTGTTCAAGATGGTGAAGGTCTATGTGGCGATCAAACGCAAACTCTCGGTCGGCGACAAGATGGCGGGCCGGCACGGAAACAAGGGCGTGATCTCGCGCATCATGGCCGAGGAGGACATGCCCTATCTGGCGGATGGTACGCCCGTCGATGTCGTGCTGAATCCGCTCGGCGTGCCGTCGCGCATGAACGTCGGACAGATCCTCGAGACGCACCTTGGATGGGCGGCGCGGGGCCTCGGCGAGCAGCTGACTCGCTTTCTCGAGCATGAGTTCTCCGATGAGAAGATCCGGACGAAGCTCAAGGAGGTCTACGGGGACCCCACGGTCTCGAGAGTCCTCGATGGGGCGACGCCGGCCGCCCTGCGTTCGCTCGCTTCCAGTCTGAAGAGCGGTGTGCACATGGCGACCGCGGTGTTCGACGGCGCGCGCGAGGACGAAATCCGCAAGGAGCTCGAGCGCGCGCGACTTCCGCTCTCGGGCCAGACCGTGCTCTTCGATGGCCGCTCGGGTGAGGCGTTCGATGGGGACGTCACGGTGGGAATTCTGTACATTTTGAAACTCCACCACCTTGCAGACGACAAGATCCACGCCCGAAGCATCGGCCCCTACAGCCTCGTCACCCAGCAACCGCTTGGCGGCAAGGCACAGTTCGGCGGTCAGCGGCTGGGCGAAATGGAGGTGTGGGCGATGGAGGCCTACGGTGCTGCGTTCGGGCTGCAGGAGTTCCTGACCGTCAAGTCGGACGACGTGTTGGGACGCACACGCATGTACGAATCCATCGTCAAGGGAGACAACACCCTTGAGCCGGGACTGCCCGAGAGCTTCAACGTTCTGATCAAGGAGTTGATGGCCCTCGGACTCAACGTCGAGCTCATCGAAGCGAAGTCTTGATCGCCAACGTCTGACCGGAGGACGATCGAATTGCGCGACCTCTACAACCTGTTCGAGAAGCCGAAGGATCCGCTCGCGTTTGACGCGATCCGGATCTCGATCGCATCGCCGGAGAAGATCCGGGAGTGGTCGTTTGGTGAAGTGAAAAAGCCCGAGACGATCAACTACCGCACGTTCAAGCCGGAACGTGATGGTCTGTTCTGCGCCAAAATCTTCGGTCCGGTCAAGGACTACGAGTGCAACTGCGGCAAGTACAAGCGGATGAAGCACCGGGGCGTCGTCTGCGAGAAGTGCGGCGTCGAGGTCATCCAGTCGAAGGTGCGTCGCGAGCGCATGGGCCACATCACACTGGCGACGCCCGTTGCGCATATCTGGTTTCTGAAGTCTCTGCCGAGCCGGATCGGCAACATCCTCGAGGTCTCGCTCCGCGATCTCGAGCGCGTGCTGTATTTCGAATCGTACATCGTGACCGATCCGATGGAGACGAATCTCAAGTTTGGGGAGCTCCTCAACGAGGAGCGCCTTGTGGAGGCCCGGGAGACCTACGGACGCGACACCTTCAAGTATGGGATCGGCGCAGAAGCAATTCGCGAGATGCTCTCGCGCATCGATGTGGAGAAGGAGTGTGGGCAGCTTCGCACCGAGATGAAGGAGGCGACCAGCGAGGCGAAGCGCAAGAAGCTCGCAAAGCGACTCAAGGTGCTCGATGCGTTTCACGAGTCCGGCAACAAACCCGAGCACATGATCCTCGAGGTCATCCCGGTGCTTCCGCCCGACCTGCGCCCGCTCGTGCCCCTCGACGGCGGCCGATTCGCGACCAGTGATCTCAATGACCTCTACCGTCGGGTGATTAACCGCAACAACCGGCTCAAGCGGCTCCAGGAGCTGAATGCCCCGGAGGTCATCATCCGCAACGAGAAGCGGATGCTGCAGGAGGCGGTGGACGCGCTGTTTGACAATGGCCGCCGCGGCCGGGTGATCACCGGACCGAGCAAGCGACCGCTGAAATCGCTCTCGGACATGCTGAAAGGCAAGTCCGGCCGCTTCCGGCAAAACCTGCTCGGCAAGCGCGTGGACTACTCGGGCCGCTCGGTGATCGTGGTAGGCCCCGAGCTCCGGCTGCATCAGTGCGGCCTGCCGTCGCGCATGGCGATCGAGCTGTTTAAGCCCTTCATCTACTCGAAACTCGAGCAGCGGGGCTATGTGACCACCATCAAGGCCGCCAAGAAGATGGTGGAAAAAGAAAGGCCGGAGGTCTGGGACATCCTCGCGGAGGTGATCCAGGAGCACCCGGTGATGCTGAACCGGGCGCCGACGCTCCATCGCCTCGGGATTCAGGCCTTCGAGCCGATGCTGATCGACGGCAAAGCGATCCAGCTGCATCCCCTCGTGTGCGCGGCATTCAACGCTGACTTCGACGGTGACCAGATGGCCGTCCACGTTCCGCTCTCGGTGGAGGCGCAGATCGAGGCCCGCGTGCTCATGATGTCGACGAACAACATCCTGAGCCCCGCCACCGGTCGTCCGATCATCGGTCCCACCCAGGACATCGTGCTCGGCTGTTACTACATGACTCGCGAGCGCCCGGGCGCTCGGGGCGAGGGCCGCCGCTTCGCGAACCCGAGCGAAGTCCGGGTCGCGTACGACGCCGGTGAGATCGATCTGCATGCCGCGATCAAGGTGCGGATGAACGGCAGTGGTCTCGCAGAAACAACGACCGGCCGCGTCCTTTTGCGAGAGGTGGTACCCGACGAGATCCCGTTCGAGATCATCAACCACGTGATGGACAAGAAGGCGCTCGGCGAGCTGATCGACCAGGCGTACCGCCGGCTCGGCAACAAGGCGACGGTCATTCTGGCGGATCGCCTGCGTACGCTCGGCTATCAGCACGCGACGCAGGCAGGCGTTTCGATCTGTGTGGACGACATGCAGATCCCGAGCGACAAGGAGCGGTTCATCGAGGCGGCCAACGAACAGGTGCGACAGATTGAGGCCCAGTACCAAGAGGGCCTCATCACCGACGGCGAGCGATACAACAAGGTGATCGACATCTGGGCGCAGACCACCGAACAGGTGGCGGCCCAAATGCTCGACCGGCTCGGCACCGATGTGGTCCAGGATTCAGAGGGGCGGGAGGTGAAGGTCCCGAGCTTCAATCCGATCTACATCATGGCCGACTCCGGAGCGCGCGGCTCCGCCCAGCAGATTCGGCAGCTCGCGGGCATGCGCGGCCTCATGGCAAAGCCGTCGGGGGAGATCATCGAGACGCCGATCACCTCGAACTTCCGCGAGGGGCTGTCGGTGCTCCAGTACTTCATCTCCACGCACGGTGCCCGCAAGGGCCTCGCGGACACGGCGCTCAAGACGGCCAACTCAGGCTATCTGACGCGCCGGCTGGTGGACGTCGCGCAGGACATGATCATCCGAGAGGAGGACTGCGAGACGAACGAGGGGATCGAGATGGGGCCGCTCGTGGAGGGCGGCGAGATCATCGAACCGATCGGCGAGCGCATTCTCGGGCGCGTTGCGCTCGAGGACGTGCGCGATCCGATCACCGACGCCGTGCTCGTGCCCGCTGGGGTCGAAGTCGATGAAGAGAAAGTACGGATCATCGAAGATGCGGGAATCGAACGTGTCATGATCCGGTCCGTGCTGACCTGCGCCTCGCAGCGAGGCGTGTGCGTGAAATGCTATGGCCGAGACCTCGCGCGCGGCGAGATGGTGAACCTCGGCGAAGCCGTCGGCGTCATCGCGGCGCAGTCGATTGGCGAGCCGGGCACCCAGCTCACCATGCGGACCTTCCACATCGGCGGTGCGGCCACCCGACGGGCGGAGCAGTCGAGCGTCGAAATCCACAGCGCGGGCCAAGTTCGGTACAACAACCTGCGCGTGGTGGAGGATCGCCACGGCAAGAAGATCGCGATGAACCGCAACGGCGAGATCGGGATCTTCGACATGACAGGTCGGGAACGCGAGCGCTATCCCGTGGTGTACGGCGCGCAGGTGCTCGTTGCGGACGGCGCCCATGTGAGTCCCGGGACCGTGATTCTCGAGTGGGACCCCTTCGCGAACCCCATCCTCTCAGAGGTGGCGGGCCGCATCAAGTTCGGAGACATCATCGAAGGTGTCACCATGCAGGAGCAGGTGGACGAGTTCACCGGCTTGTCCTCGAAGGTGATCATCGAGTCGAAGGACCCGGACCTGCGGCCGCGCATCTCCATCAAGGACCAGGCGGGAGTCACCGTGCCGGGCGGCCGCTCGCTGCTTCCGGTGGGCGCGTATGTCGCGGGCACCGAGGGCGAGGAGGTCCACGCCGGCGACGTGATCGCCAAGATCCCGCGGGAGACCACGAAGACGAAGGACATCACGGGCGGTCTGCCGCGCGTCGCGGAGCTGTTCGAGGCCCGAAAGCCCAAGGAGTACGCGATCGTCACCGAGATTGACGGCATCGTGTCCTTCGGCAGCGACTCGCGGGGCAAGCGCCGCGTGATCGTGACGCCGGACCCGGAGACCGGGGGCGAGCCCAAGGAGTACTTGATTCCGAAAGGCAAGCACGTTTCCGTGCACGAGGGCGACCGGGTGCGTGCGGGCGAGCCGCTGATGGACGGTGCGTCCAATCCCCACGACATCCTGCGCATCAAAGGAGAAAAAGAGCTCGCGAAGTATCTCGTCGATGAAGTGCAGGAGGTCTACCGCCTGCAGGGTGTCAAGATCAACGACAAGCACATCGAGACCATCGTGCGACAGATGCTTCGGCGCGTGCGGGTGAAGGAAGTCGGCGACACCGACTTCCTGGTGGGCGAGCAGGTCGAGAAGGGAGTCTTCGAGGCGGCCAACGAACGGATGGCGGTGGAAGGCAAGCAGCCGGCGCTTTCCGAGCCGCTGCTCCTTGGCATCACCAAGGCGTCGCTCTCGACGGAGTCCTTCATCTCCGCGGCCTCGTTCCAGGAGACAACGAAGGTGCTCACCGAGGCGGCGATTTGGGGCAAGACCGACCACCTCCACGGACTGAAGGAGAACGTGATCATGGGTCGTCTGATCCCGGCTGGGACCGGACTCGCCCGCTACAAGAACATCGGGATCCAGATCGAGGCGCCCGAGGGTGTGGCCCAGGGTCCCGAGGAGGAGGAGCTCGTGCCCAGGGTCGTTCCTGCAGCGCCGGCACCTGCCACCGAGGGGTACTTGGCCGCGCCGCCTGCCTCGGGCTCGGAGGGGCTCGAGAACTAAAAAGCGCGAAAGGGCGCGAAGCGTTTGTCTGGGGCCGCTCGGGTCCGTCAGCGAGGCGTTGACAGGGACCCGAAGCCCACTAGAATGCAGCGGTTTTTCGGGTCAGAAGCCGCACCAAGTCGCTCCCATCGCCGATCCTCACCGCGCCGATGTCTCTCGGAGGGGTGGGTCAGGGTCGGTCGGGTGCGATCGCTGTCTTCCCCGTGGAGAGCCCATGCCGACCGTGCAGCAACTCGTGCGCCTCGGGCGCGAGCGGAAGCGAAAGAAGTCGAAAGCGCCCGACCTTGAGGCAGCGCCGCAGAAACGCGCGGTCTGCATGCGTGTGTTTACCCAGACGCCGAAGAAGCCAAACTCGGCGCTTCGCAAGGTGGCGCGCGTGCGGCTTACCAATGGACACGAAGTGAACGCGTACATTCCCGGCGTCGGCCACACTCTCCAAGAGCACTCCGTGGTGTTGGTGCGGGGTGGGCGCGTGAAGGATTTGCCGGGTGTGCGGTACCACATCGTGCGGGGCACCCTCGACTCGACCGGCGTGACCGACCGACACCAAAGCCGTTCGAAGTACGGGGCGAAGAGACCGAAGTAGGGCCTTCGATTTGGCGGCCGGGGAGGTGTCCGAGATGCCTCGACCGGCCGCCGGCATTTTCGAACCTGCGATCGTGCGGGGGGACAGGGCAGAGGCAGATGCCGCGACGTCGAGTGGTCGAGAAACGCAAGATCACCCCGGATCCGAGGTATGGCGACCGGATGGTCGGACGCTTTATGTGCATCATTATGCATGACGGGAAAAAGAGCACCGCGGAGCGGATTCTCTACGGCGCGCTCGGAGTGATCGAGAGCAAGACGCGCAATGATCCCCTGGCGATGTTCCGCCGCGCTCTCGACAACGTGCGTCCGCGGATCGAGGTCAAGTCACGCCGTGTCGGAGGCGCGACCTACCAGGTTCCGGTCGAGGTGCGCCCCGAGCGGGCCACGTCGCTCGCGATGCGCTGGCTGGTTCAGTATGCACGGCTGCGAGACGGCAAGAGCATGCAGGACAAGCTCGCGAACGAGATTATCGACGCCGCGAACGAGCGCGGTGAGAGCGTAAGGAAGCGCGAGGAGACGCATCGCATGGCGGACGCGAAC
>Ga0116216_10002259_pt1 | contig 12887 bp, 16 predicted proteins | sample Sb_taG_11_FD_89696 | JGI IMG/M metagenome (GOLD analysis project Ga0116216, IMG submission 89696) | Peat soil microbial communities from Weissenstadt, Germany - Sb_50d_3_AS metaG | ecosystem: Environmental > Terrestrial > Soil > Wetlands > Peat | place: Germany: Weissenstadt | collected 2010-09-21
AGGCGACGGCTTCCTCGCCGCCTTCGATGGTCCGGGACGTGCCGTGCGGTGTGCACGATCAATCACCGAGGAAGCCCGCCGAATCGGAGTTGAGGTCCGCAGCGGGTTGCACAGCGGTGAATGCGAGGTGCGCGGCGCCGATTTGGCCGGCATCGCCGTGCACATAGGTTCCCGCATCGGTGCTCTCGCCCAACCCGGTGAGGTACTCGTTTCCGCCACCGTCAAGGACCTCGTTATCGGCTCAGGCATCTCCTTCCAGGACCGAGGCACTCACACCCTGAAGGGGGTCCCAGAGTCCTGGCAGGTGTTCAGTGTTGCTAGCGCATAAGTGCCGTCCCGATCGGGGTGAGGCTCAACGGAGAGAGTTGGCCGCGGTAGCCCAGAATCGGATCCCGGTGACACCTTGTAGCCATCTCTGGGGTGAGCACTGCGTCCAGGTCGGGTAACCGGGCCGGATGGCAACCTGCTCGGGATCACCCCCGCTGAGCGATTGCGCGTGGGTCAGGTCGGAAGCGAGTCCGTCACCTTCGGACTGACTCGGCACGGCAGACGGAGCGTCACCCGCCCGACTCCGGGCGATATGCGCTCCTTCAGGACTTGGCTGGCAAATTGTCTTGGAATCCTGGTCCCGGCATTCCCGACCGGTGGCAATGGCTCGCCGGTCAAGGGCAAACTGTCAACACTATGGAGCCTCCCGGGATTAGGTACGTGAGCATCGGAGATGGAGATGTCGCCTACCAGGTCCTTGGCGAAGGCCCCGGCGACCTCCTCTTCTGTAACTCCCTCGGAGGGCATGTCGATCTCATCTGGCAGATTCCTCAGGCAGCGGAATTCTTCGAGAAGGTGGCCACATTCAAACGAGTCCTGCACATGGACCGCAGGGGCTCCGGCGCTTCCGATGCCGTGCCGCTGAAAGCCATACCGACGTGGGAAGAGCTGGCTGAAGACATCATTGGGGTGCTCGATGCCGCCGAGTCCGAGCTGACGGATCTCGTTGGAGTGAACGAGGTCGGCCCGATCGCCGTCCTGTTTGCGGCCATGCACCCCGAGCGCGTGGGGTCGCTCATCCTCATTAACACCGCGGCGCGATACATGGAGGCGCCGGACTACCCGATCGGGGTCGCCCCCGCAGTCCTTGACACGATCTTCGACCTGCTGACGTCAAGCTGGGGCAGCGATGCGTTTGCCGCCGCGACGAATCCGACGCGAGTCGATGATCGAGAGTTCATCAAATCGGCGGCCCGCATGAATCGGGCGTCAGCCACGCCTAGCACGGCTGCCGCTCAGATGAGATACTTCTTGAGCAGCATGGATGTGCGCCCGTTCCTGCCGTTGGTGCAAAACCCGACCTTGGTGCTCCAAGTCACAGACAGCCCTTTCACCCTCCTCGCCCACGGGCAATACCTGGCTGACCACATTCCAGGCGCAACCTTCGTCCCGATGTCGGGCGGCGACATGACTCCTCCTTTTGGGCCCAACGCAGCTTCGGAGATTGCCGAGTTTCTGACTGGCGAGCGCCAGTCGTTCGAGGTGGATCGCGTGCTGACAACGATCCTCTTTACTGACATCGTTGGATCAACCGAGCTGGCGGCATCCTCGGGAGATCAACGTTGGCTCTCCCTCTTGGATGCCCACGACCGGGCTGTCCGGGAACAGCTTCGTCGATTCGGAGGTCGAGAGATCAAGCACACCGGGGACGGGTTCCTCGTCTCATTCGACGGGCCGGCACGTGCCATCCGGTGTGCTATCTCCATCAATGAAGCCGTGCGGACCCTCGGGATGGAAGTGAGGACCGGCTTGCATACCGGCGAATGCGAAGTGCGGGGTGACGACCTCGGTGGGTTGGCCGTTCACATTGCCGCTCGGGTCAATGCACTCGCAGCGCCCAACCAGATCCTCGTCTCTTCAACCATCAAGGACCTCGTCGTCGGATCTGGGATCAGCTTCGCAGAACACGGAGAGCACACCCTTCGGGGCGTGCCGGGAAGCTGGAGACTGTTCGCCGTGGCGGGTTGAGGCCCATCCCAGAGGAGCCGATCCCTCTAGTTTCGCTCCGGAGCCAACCAGCGCAGTATTCGCGGCGCTGAGTGGTTACGGATGGCCTGAGTCCCGCTGCCCCTTCATCTACCCGTACTCACACCGGCATTCTCGCTCGGTCAGAGGTCACCCTCCGGCGCTCCGATAACGGGTGATCTCGATGTGCGTCCAGCAGCTTGGGCGCCATGACGACAAGGAGGTTGGCATGGCGTAACCGAGCGACAAGCTGAGGACAGCCAGCCGGTGCAAGTCCGGTTCGGGGAGACGCCAGGGTCCCCGGTAGCTGGCTCCCGGCGACGGGTGAGATCCCGGCGTCGAAGCGGAGCGACGACACCGCATGAAGGCGGTGGCAACTGACCAGTCCGCAACGCAAGTGAAGCCTGACAAGCGTCGTCACACCCGATCCGCCCGAGAGGGGGGACCAAGGAGGAGCCGAGCCTTTATCGAGAGGGCGAAGGCCACGGAAAGCACCTCTGGACCTGGAGCAGGTGCCCAAGAACCTCCCGGCGTAGTGGGCGTGGAATGGTCAGAAGGTTGTCCTTGGAACTGGAGAGACCCTCCTCGGCCCCGGGCCTGCGGCCCGGGAAGCACGCCTTCCTATAACCGCAAGGGAAATGGCCGGCAGTCGAGAGGGAGTCGGAGGGGGCCGTAGTAGTGACGACGGGCAGGACAACACAACCTGCCCCGAGCGAAGGGCCCCTGCTTCACCGATGCACGACGAAGGAAACGAGGAGCTCTGATGAGTGCCGAGCAATCGGCTAGGTCCATCAGCGATGCCGAAGGCGTCGACCGGGTTCGAGCGCTCCAACGCGTGCTCTACCGCAGTGCCAAGTCAGATCCCGCCCGTCGGTTCCATGCCCTGTTCACCCACGTCGCCCGCAGCGACATCTTGTGGAGGGCATGGAGCGATGTGGCAGCCAACCGAGGAGCCCCCGGCGTCGACGGTGTGTCTGTCGATGACGTCGAGGACTCCGGGGTGGGGGAGTTCCTCGAAGCCCTCGCCGGTGAGCTGAAGGCGAAGACCTATCGCCCCAAGCCGCTTCGGCGGGTGCACATCCCCAAGTCGGGGAAGCCGGGAGCCACCCGGCCCCTCGGCATACCCAGTGTTCGTGACCGGGTGGTCATGGCGGCGGCCAAGATCGTCCTCGAACCGATATTCGAGGCCGACTTTCTGCCAGCCAGCTTCGGGTTCCGCCCGAGGCGCTCGGCCCACATGGCCATCGAGGCCATCCGGGTCGAGGCCAACCGGGGAGCGGACTGGGTGCTCGACGCCGACGTGTCGGACTGCTTCGGATCCATCGACCACGACGTGCTCATGGCCCTGGTGGCCGTGCGGGTATCGGATAGGTCGATGCTGAAGCTGATCCACGGTTGGTTGCGAGCCGGGGTACTCGAGGAAGGAGCGATGTCCGACAGTGTGTCGGGCACGCCCCAGGGATCACCCATCTCGCCGCTGCTGGCCAACATCGCCCTGCACGTCTTGGACGTGGAGTGGGAGAAGACCGGTCGGCGCCTCGGTGTGCTCATCCGCTACGCCGACGATTTCGTCGTCCTGTGCGCCACCAAGGCCCGAGCCGAAGAGGCCCGGGACCGGGCGGCAGCGGTGTTGGCCGGTCTGGGTTTGCAGCTCAACCCGGACAAGACCCGCATCGTCCGTCTGACCAAGGGCGAACAGGGCTTCGACTTCCTGGGCTTTCACCACAGAAAGGTGGAGGCCTGGCGTTGGCCGGGCCGCTTCTACATGCAGCGCTGGCCGTCGAAGAGGGCCATGGCGTCCATCAAGGACAAGGCCCGACAGGCGACCGACCGGCGGTTCGTGGGTTATTCGCTGGAGACGGCGGTGCAACGCCTCAACCCCGTGCTCCGGGGCTGGGGCAACTACTTCCGGGTCGGGAACTCCGCTCGGAAGTTCTCCACCGTCGACAGTTACGTCCATATGCGGCTGGCCCGACTGGCCAGCACCAAGTACGGGTTGTCGCACCGAAACTGGGCTCGCACCAACCGCTTCAACTTGGAGTGGTTGACAAGCCTCGAGGTGTATCGCCTCACGGGGACGGTGCGGCGGGGGACGGCGCATGCAGCGCGGTGAACGGTGTCGGAAAGCCGTGTGCGGGAGAACCGCACGCACGGTTTGACAGGGGGCCGCTGGCGAAGCGGGAACGGGACCGGTCGAGATGGGCGAGAAAGCGTTATGCCCAGCGCCCGACGCCGGTCAACGGACGACCAGCCAGCGGCCTACCTCACCGGCCTGAGGTTGGTCGGGCTGGCCCCGTCAGGGCGCACAGAGCTGGCTTTGCGCGCATTGGGCATCGTCACACCTCGGTCGGTATCTGAGCGATTTGCGCTCTCGAATTCGTGGTCAGTGCGCCGGTTGAGAGCAACAGGAGGGTGACGAGAGCCGTCAGCACGGGCAGAGTGATGAGCGCAATCCGAAGTGAGGTGATGGAGGCGATCTGACCGATGAAGGCGGGGCCAGCGACGAACCCGACCCAGCCGATACCTGAGACCAGGGCCACGCCTCGCCCGGGGTTCTCTGAGGCCATTTGTCCGACCGTGCTGTAGGTCGTCGGGATGACCAAGGCGCAACCGACCCCGAGGCAGGCGAACGCGATGAGCATGACCGCTGCGTTGTGGACGATAAGCCCGGCGGCGAACCCCAGGGTCGCCTGGGCGGTGAGCGCAGGTAGTACGCGCTCTTTGGGCCAGCGGGCGACCAGCCGGCTTCCTGCGAACCGCGTGACGACCATGGCGAGCAAGTAAAGGGTGTAGGCCAGCCCCACGACCACCCCCGTGGAGTGGAACGACGAGCGCAGGTACACGGCCGACCAGTCGGCCGCCGCCCCTTCGCAGAGCATGTCGGCCAGGGCCACGACACAGAGGATCAACAGTGCTGCCGTCCACCACCGACGGACCTTCGCCGGTCGAGTTGTGGCAGCAGAGTCCTGAGGAGGGTCGAGCCGATCTTCAGACAGCAACCGGCGGGTCATGACGCTGAGCACCGCGAGCGACACCACTCCCAAGACCAGGAGCTGGCTCGCAAGGGGCACCCCCATCGCCACCGCAACGGTGCCGGTGAAGGCGCCAGCCAGTGCGCCGAGGCTCCACGAGCCGTGGAACGTGGGCATAACGGGACGCCGTTCGACGCGTTCGGCAGCGACGCCCTGGGTGTTCATGGCCACTTCGAGGATTCCCTGGAAGACGCCCCACAGCATGTAGACGACCACGAAGGCGACGAGGCTCCCGGCGACGCCGAGCAGCGAACCGACAAGGCAGTACCCGATCATCCCGACGCGCAGGACTCGTCGGCTGCCAATGCGCGGGACCAGGTAGCCGGCGCTCGACATGGCCAGGATCGAGCCGATCGGCGCTCCCAACAGGACGATGCCGAGCATCCCCAGGCCGATGCCCAGGTTCGCCTTCACCTGGGGGATGTGGGCGACCCAGGACGCCAAGAGCAGGCCGTGTACGAAGAAGACGGCGGTCACCGCGGGGACGGCGCTGGGTCGCTCAGCCTGGGTAGGGACCGATGAGAGCGGCGACGTCACCATGGAGAGCGCCGATCAGGCCAGCCGGACGTCCACACCGAGACCGACGAGCTGCTCGACGAGGCGAGGGTCGGCTGCGGCGTCGGTCACCAGGACGTCGACTCTCTGGATGTCACAGACCTGGTCGAAGGCGACGACCCCGAGTTTGGTGGAGTCCGCCACGGCGATCACCCGCCGGGACGCTTCGAGAGCGGCACGCTTGACCTCCGCCTCGGCCATCAGGTGCGCGGTCACCCCGGCCTTCGGGTCGATCCCGCAGGGACTAAGGACGAATGTGTCGAAGCGCAGCTCCGAGAAGCTGCGCCGGGACAGCCCGCCAACGAGTGAGAGCTCGCCCGGTCGCACCTCGCCGCCGGGGAGCAGGAGCCGCACATCGGGTGCGTCGTGCAACTCGAAGACCGGCCGAAGGGCGAGCGGCATGACCGTCAGGCGTCGTCCTGTCAGGGCACGCGCAAGCTCCAGGGCGGTGGTGCCGCCGTCGATGACGATGGTCTCGCCATCGTCGAGTAGGTCGGCGCATACGGCGCCGATCCGGGCCTTCTCCTCGGTGTGGCTGAAGGCCCGCATGGCGTAGGGGGCTTCTTCCGCAGTGCCCCGTGCACGGGTAGCGCCACCATGGACGCGGCGAAGGACGCCGTCGCGTTCGAGGGCTTCGAGGTCCCGGCGCACGGTCATCTCCGAGCAGCCGAGGTCGGCAGCCAAGGCCGCCACCTGGACCTCCTCGTGCTCCTTCAGAGCCTCCACGATCTGACGCCGTCGACCTGTCCCGTCCATCGTGCGAATCTAACAGGATTATTGTGCGAACACACACTGATCCTGGTAACATAGGGCCGATGGCGGTGATGGAGAGGACCGAGCGTGGGTCGATCGATGCCGTCGTCTTTGACATCGGCGGAGTGCTCGTCGACTGGGACCCCCGACACCTCTATCGCAAGGTCTTCTTGGACGCGGACCGCATGGAGGTCTTCCTGAGCCAGGTGTGTACCCCTGCCTGGCATGCACAACACGACCTAGGTGTGCCCTTCAGCTCGTCCATCCCGGCGCTGGTCAGCGAGCACCCGGAATGGGCCGACGGGATTCGCGCCTGGGAAGACCGCTTCGAGGAGATGTGGAGCGGGCCCATTCCCGGCAGTGTGGAGGTCCTCTTCCACCTCCGAGCATCCGACAACCGAGTACCTCTCTACGCCGCGACCAACTGGGGTTCGGACAACTGGCGGCTCGCCAAGACACTGTTCCCGTTCCTCGAGGGGTTCGAGGGCGAACTGGTCTCCGCCGACGTTGGGCTTCTCAAGCCGGACCCACGCTTCTTCGACCTGCTCGTGGATCGCTTCGGACTGACGCCCGCGTCGACCCTCTACATCGACGACAATCCCGAGAACGTCCGAGCGGCGGCCCAGAGGGGCCTAGTCGTCTGCCATTTCACCAGCGCCGAACAGCTCGACCATCTCCTCGGGGATCTGGGCCTCATCCCCCAGGCCGCCCTCCCCGCCGAACACCACGGTTCTCGCATTGGCCCACCCGCTCGATAACGGCTGTGGCCTCAGCAGAACCCGAGTGCCGGTCCCGGTCCGCGGTTGGGCTCCGGTCGAGGCGTCCGAACCCACGCATCTAAACAGGGCTCCCGTGCGCCCTACCGGCTCCGACGGGCGCCCGGGTCAGGGTGATGTGGGGCCGCTGTCAGGTGAGCCACTCTCCGGGACCCCCTGTACAGCATTGCCGTGCGCTAAGCGTGCTGCACCGACGACCGGTACGGGTTGTCGTTATAGGCGTCAACCCAACTGTTCGTTGTCTGGGTTCGTGGGAGCCTACATATGTCGATTCTAGGTTTCGGCCTTCTCCCAAACCGAGACATGCGATGTGCTGTCTCCGGTGAAGGGTGAGCGGTCCCAGCTGGCCCAGCGGTCACGTAGCGACATGCCAGCGAGTCTGGCCATCAGATCGAGCTCGGACGGCCATACGTACCGGAAGGGCGTCTTGAACTCGCGTACACCCGACTCGTCGGCAGTGAAGTGGTGTGACATTGCCTGCTGGCCGACAAGATCGGTGTAGCGGTCGTAACCCACATACCCCGGGGCATGTGCAAACACGCGTGCGTCTTCGCCGGGCGGCAGACGGCGCAGGTCAGGAACAGCAACCTCGACCAGGAAATATCCACCGGGTTCGAGGTGGGCGGCAGCGCTGGCGAAGCACGCCACTTGTCGGTCCTGGGTGGTTAAGTTCCCGATCGTGTTGAACACGAGATACACGAGCCGAAATCTCCCTTCGACCCGCGTCGTAGCCATGTCGCCAATAGTCACCTTGATTCGCTGCGCGTCAGCCTTGGCTCGAAGCCGGTCGGCCATGGGGGTCGAGAGCTCGATCCCGGATACGGGCACCCCTCGGGCTGCGAGCGGCAATGCAACCCGACCCGTGCCGACGGCAAACTCAAGTGCTGCTCCGTCACCGGCAAGCTCGGCCAGCAGGTCGACTGTCGGGCCAAGCACGTTGGGGTCGAACCACAATGCGGACGCCTCGTCGTAACCAGCGGCCACTTCCTCGCCGAAATAGTTCTGGGGCACTCCAAATTATTGGCATAGCGCCGTTACTAGGGCCACCGCGTTTTCTCTCAGGTCAAGGTTCACACCCGTGGAGGTCTGCCGCACTCCGTGATCGCCGGATGAGACACATCCTTTGTCTTCCGGCACCCGTTGAGGGAAGGCTCAAGGTCGAGGACGGTCTTGGTAGCGCAGAATCGGGGATCCCCGTCTGACCCATTTTTCAAGTCGCCGGGGGGAAGCACGCCGATGCGGTAACCCGATGCTTGGTGGCGAACCACACTCTATTCGCGGCTCGGGACGCTTCCGCCTGGGCCCAGGTTCGCCGAACGTCGGTGTTCAGATGCGCTCGCTCAGGATATGGCGCCGCGGCCCTGTCGGGTCACCTCGTTTCAGGGTAGTTGCGAAGCCGGTGGCGCTGTGGGCCCGCCGCTTCCGGCGGGCCTGGGCAGATCGCCCAGCACGGGAAACCGCGCCATCCACTGCACCACGTTGAGCACCGCCGGTAGGGTAGGTCGGCGTGCACTCGCTGTGTATGTCCGCCGGGGGTCCCGGTGCCCACTGAGCCCGAGGAGCAGCGTCACGTCCTCGGCTTCCCGGTCGGGCCCGACCCGAGCCGTCGTCGGCCGAGGTCTACTGCCCTTCCGGGCGGGGGCCCCGGTGGGATCATCGGCCCCGTCGATAGAGCGTTCTTCCGCGCCGTGGTGCACCCCCTGCGCAGCTTCCGGCGCTGGCGTCGCCACCGCCGCCTGGGGCCCTACGAAGTGGAGGACGGGCCGGAGCCCGGCTGAGCAGCCGTCATCGTCGCCGGACCGTCGGCGCGGCTCGCGCTCGCCACATGGCCCACAGGCGCGGTCCCCAGAGTGTACGTAATCGAGTGTGGCCTCAAGGGATCCCGATCGCCCGGCCGGCGCGCTCACAGCATGATTGCCTATGATTCATGTCGAGAAAGTTGCTGTTCTGGTAGCCGAAGTTGCGGTCCTGTCGGGAGCAGTGTTTGCGCTCCTCACGGCCCAACCTTGATGGCCCCTTGGGGGCGCCTGTCCCTTCAGGAACGGCATTGGCACGTACCCTCCCGGTGCTCGGGATAGGTAGCACGCTGCCCCGTCGTCCGGGCAAGGTGCTACTTGATCCCGTCGTTCGGAGCGGTGGTGACGTTCGCCGCAGCTGGTCCCGGGCGATCCGGAGTCCGACGTGGTTCGCCGGCCGGGGTCGGCTGTCGCCTCCCGGATGGCCGTTGCCGGCACCGACTCCGGTGCTCTCGTCCCCACCGCCGACGACACGTTTCGGTGGGCGCGACAGCGACGGGCCTCGGACAGAGGTAACTTCGGGAGAGCCGGGGGCGCTGGTGCGACCGTGGACCCCCGTGTCCCTGAGAGGACGTGATGCCGAGGTGACGAATGATGGTCCAGCATGGTCAATCCGGTCCGTTCTGATCAGTGTAAAAGACCTCGACCGCTCGTCGACGTTCTACCAGGATGCAATGAACATGCAGGAGGTGCACCGCGGAGATCAACTTGCGGTACTCGCTAACAGCGTCCCCGGGTCGATGCTGTTGTACCTGCGGCGGGCGTACCGCACCGCGGTTCATCAGGGACAACAGGCTCTTGGGGTTCGGGCGCTTTCCTGCGACGTCGGGTCCTTCGCGGAACTCGATCGGGTAGAACAGCGGCTCCGAGCTCTCGGTGCTTTTATGGATCGGAAAATCATCGACGGAGTTGAGAGATTCGAAGCGGTCCACGGGCTCGACCCAGACCGACTGCCGTTGGCCTTCGTGGCACAACAGCCGGGGAGGACCATGACCTCTGCCGACTATGAAGAAGTGTGGAATCGGCTCTACAGCCTGGATGCATAGGTTCGACAGACTGTCAGCTCACCACGGCTTCATGGTCCGCACGGCCTCGATGGCTTCCTTGTCGGCACGAGCGCGACGAACCGTCGTGCGACTACAAGGTATGTTGATCCGTGCTCCGCCGGGGGTGAAGCTCCCAGGTGTAGGGTTGCTCAGGACATAGGGCTCGATACAGCGGTCGGCGCAGACTCGAAAAGGGGAGCCATGCCAACCATCATCGGTCACCACGATGTGAAGGACACGGATCATTGGCTCGCCTCGCCTAAGCGCGAAGAGTTCTTCGGACCCCTCGGCGTCACAAACATCCGGACGTTTGTCGACCCGCAGAACCGGACTCGGGTTGCTGTTCTCATGGACGTTGCAGACATGGACGCTCTCATGAGTGCGATGCAATCCGAGGGGGCGGCCGAGGCGATGGCGTACGACGGCGTGTTGCCCGAAACGCTGGTGATCCTCGTCGAGGAGACTTAGGGGCTCGGGGCGATCCAAGCCCTATTCGCAAGGCCAGAGCGATTGCGGACGGGGCTGACTGCCCCAGCCTCTCAGCCAGGGGGCAAAGGAGCCGGCATCCTCGCCCGGTCATCCAGCGTCGCTTTGCGGTCCGATCAGGGTGATGCCAGGCCAGCTCCACCGCAGTGCCCGCACCCGGCGGTCTGACCCCAGACGGCCCATCCGACGGAAACACCACGGCCCGCGATACCAGGGCGGTCTGGCCCCGGAACCTGCCCGACCAATCCTGACCAGGCCGCCCTGATCCCTGGCCACAGGCACTTCCGAGCGCGTTTCGCGACTGCCCAACTTCCCTATCTCGGCGTTAGTCTTCCCACGTGAGGGGCCTTGGGGTGCTCAAGATTGCTCTCGCCCTGATCGGTCTGGTCGTCTTGCCGGTGATCATCTTTGGGCTGATGGCACTGATCACCGATGCTGAGTTCTTCGCCAAGCTAGCGATTGCGATCAGTGTCGGGGCCATCCTTTGGATCGCCGCTCTCGCGGCAGCATTGCGCCTCACTCGTCGCCCACCCTGACCTGCCTTACGCGGCGTGGTCTGCCTTTCCGGCCCCCTGGGGGGAGTTAGGGCGGATACTCCGTGATTCGGCGCTAGCTACGGTCCCCCTCCTGTCGAGAGGACTGTGTCCTGACTATGCCGAACGGTAACGTCGCGCTGTGGCGCGGCAAGTCTGCTGTGGTCTTGACCTTGTTCTTGTGACAATGCTGGCCGCATGCGGAGCAACGAGGTCAACTGCGGCGCATCATGTCCCCACCACCAGCACCACTTCGGAGTCCATCGCCCCGTCGGTCACTGGGCCAACCTCAATTACCACGACGCCCGTCGTACCTCAAGTGGTCGGTGGTGTGTCGTTCCAGACCGTGGCCTACGTAGTCCAATACTTTCAGACTGGCTACTGCACCCCAAACGGCGTTGCTGGACCATGTGAGGTCAAGGAGAATGAGGGTGCCCCGGTCAGGATGCGGCTGCCGGTGCTTACCGCACGGTGACGTTCTGGCTCTTTGCAAAGAGCCAGATTGCCTGTGATGTCGAGGGGCACAACAGCGAGGGATTTGTCAACGTTGCCGGGTTCAGTACCATCCCCGGAGCCACCGCTTACTTGGAAGGCGCCGAACATGCCTGGGCTACCAGATTGCATCTGAACCAATGGGCAATCGAGGTGTCAACGAGGGCGACTCAGATCGAATCGAACTCGGGAAGGCGTTTTGAGCAACACGGTTGGACGGAGTGAACACCGACTCCTGAGTGTCTCCGGGACCTAGTCGGGCATCGCCAGGACGTCCGGTAGCGAGTGTTATCCCGCCTGGGGCGCTAGCCCGAAGGACCAGCTCGGCGAGGCCGCCCTGTGCACGGGCGTTCCCGAGCCGTCGCCCTTGGGGGATGATGTCCCCATGGAAGAGCCAACCGGCAGGTGGTACTCGTGCGGACCTGGTGGCCCCAGCGAGGATCTGCCCGCGGATGTTCGACAAGAACTTTTGAGGCGCAAGGAGGAGCGCGGCGAGCGTCGAGGCCCACTGCTTGCTCGTGTCGATGTCTATGTGTGGGAGAACGGAGAGGCCGATCCCCAGGTGAGCTTCCCACCTACGGCCGTGCTATCGGTCGAGGACCGCGACCGGATCGCTGACGTGGTCCGGATCGCCAGGGACGCCCTCGCCGACTGGCGGTGAAATGAGATTCTTCGAGCCCGAGCCACCCCCGTCCGAACCTGGTCGGCATGAGTGGGCCCCACCCGCTTGGGACAGGCCGTCAGAGGGGACCGTGCCGTGGCTGGTTTCGATCAACGCCATCGTCCATCAGAGCGCCGACGCTGTCATCCTCGTCGAGAGCGTGGCTGCTTATCCGAATGGCTTTGTCATCAACATCGGCATTCGGGCCAACCCTCACCAACCTCCGCAGGAGGTCACGGGTCGGATCCACCAGGCGGGAATGAGGTTTCCGCGCATCGGAGTCCGCTTCTCGGACGGCCAGGCGGCTGGTCACGAGGCGTCGACAAGGGCGAGGTTGAGGCCGACCCACGAAGTCCCGAAGGACGCCGAGGGCCTTCCAACCGCTGCCGTCGTGCGCATGACAGGCGGCGGGGGCGGCGGAGGTGGATGGCGGTTCGGGGCTTGGGTCTACCCGTTACCCTCGGAGGGGCCGGTCGAGGTGTTCGTCAGCTTGCCGTTAGCCGGGCTGGACGAGGGCAAGGTTGTCATCGACGGGGCCGAGATCCGCGATGCGTCCCAACGGGCGACGGTCGTTTGGGACTGACACTTTGTAGCTTTGACCTCCCCGCCGGGTACGTGCCCGCTGCCGACCGCTGCGGAGGCGGCCCCGGCGGCGCGGCCAAAGGTGACCGGTACTCAATGGGATCCCGGACGGGACCCCGACTCAGATGAGGGCCGCCCCAGTTCTGAGGTGATCTAGTGCCG
>Ga0116216_10002260_pt1 | contig 12887 bp, 8 predicted proteins | sample Sb_taG_11_FD_89696 | JGI IMG/M metagenome (GOLD analysis project Ga0116216, IMG submission 89696) | Peat soil microbial communities from Weissenstadt, Germany - Sb_50d_3_AS metaG | ecosystem: Environmental > Terrestrial > Soil > Wetlands > Peat | place: Germany: Weissenstadt | collected 2010-09-21
GATCTGATTGAGGAGTACAACACCTACCACCGCTCGTCCGCCTGGTTTTGGAAACAGACCTGGAGTCTGCTGTGGTTTACCGGCCATGCCGAGCAGCCAGAAAGGAAACGCCCCGTGAATTTGTTGAGTGATTTTTGGACCGACTTCCGTTACACCCTGCGGACCTTTACCAAGAATCCGGGCTTCGCTGTTGTGGTGATCCTGGCAATTGCTCTAGGAGTCGGCGCGAACACGACAATCTTCACCCTGCTCAACTCCCTCGCCTTGCGCCCGCTGCCAGTGCCGGACTCACGGCGCGTCGTGGGCGTCTACCAAATATTTCAAGGCCACGCGCCGCGCAACGTGAACGGTGAGGTAAGCCTGTTCTCCTATTCCGAGTATCAGCGGTATCGCGATCAGAACCGAGTGTTTTCCGGACTGGCGGCCTACTATCCGTTCTTCCGTGCCACACTCGCCGGCGAGACGCCGCGCGACATGAGCGGGGAACTGGCGACGTGCAACTACTTCCGCGTATTGGGAGTGCAACCCGTGATCGGCCGAGGCTTCGCCGACAGTGACTGCGCGGCGCCAGGTTTGGCGCCTGTCGTGGTGTTGAGCGATAGCGCGTGGCGGAGTGTATTCGCGAGCGACCCCTCCATGATCGGCAAAGTGATCACGCTCAATCGCGTGAGACTCACGGTGATCGGTGTTGCGCCCCCGGGATTCCATGGAGGGCAAATATCCGCGGCCGACTTTTGGGCGCCCCTCACATTGGATCCCCTCATTCACGAGGGAGACTCTCTCAAAGGCGATAATCTGAGCTGGCTGGTTCTGGCCGGACGTCTGAAGAATGGAGTCACTCTCGACCAGGCGCGGGCCAATCTGAGCGTGATCGCGGGCCAGATCGATCACCTGCATCCCGGCCGCAAAACCACGCTCTCCGTGGATGTAGCGACATTCATGAGTGTTCCCGAGGAGAGGCAGGGCGTACTGACTGTGGCGAAAGTGATTTTCGCGGCCGTCAGCCTCGTGCTGCTGATCGCGTGCGCGAATGTCGCGAATCTGCTGCTGTCGCGCTCGAGCGCTCGCCAAAAGGAAATCGCGGTCAGGGTATCCGTGGGCGCCAGCCGCGGGCGCCTGGTCCGGCAACTGTTGACCGAAAGCGTAGTCCTGGCTCTTCCCGGCGGCCTGCTCGGTGGCATGGCCGCCGCCTTGTTACTGAAGCCTCTGTTTCTCATGCTGATTTCGCATCTCCCCAGCGAAGTCCCGCCACTGACGCTCGACCTGAGTCCCGACCTCACCGTTCTCGCCTATACGCTGGCGTTGACGCTGCTGACGGGAATCGTCTTCGGCCTGGCTCCGGCGTTACAGGCATCGAGGCCCGATCTGACGATGGCCCTCAGGATGGAGGGAAGCGGACACGGCGCGCATGGTTCCCATGGATGGCTGCGCAGTGCCTTGGTCGTAGCGCAAGTCTCCGTCTGCCTGATCCTGTTGATCACCGCAGGCTTGCTGGCCCGCGGAGTTCAGGTGTCCCAGACGATTGAGCCCGGCTTCCGCACCGACCATATATTCTCGGCAAAGTTCGACCTGGAACAGCAGCATTACAACGAGCTGCGCGCCATGACATTTCATCGTTTGCTCATGGAGCGAGCTGCGTCTCTGCCCGGCGTGGATGGCGTGGCGGAGACTGTCGTCGTGCCGCTGAGCATGAATTCCTGGGGCAACCAGATCACACTCCCTGGCCGCCCGGACAAGCTGCAGGACCGGTTTACGTTAGTCTCACCGGAATTCTTTTCCGTGCTCGGAATCCCCGTCATCCACGGCCGCAACTTCACCCAACTGGAAATCGATGGAAACGCGCGGGTCGCCATCGTCATGGAATCCACCGCGCGAAAACTTTGGCCCGGCCAGGATCCCCTTGGCAAAACATTCTCCGATGACGAAAAGAAACCACCACCTATCGAAGTCGTTGGCGTTGCTCGCGATTCCCACGCCTCGAGCCTGAGCGAACTCGATTCCATCTTCTTTTACTTTCCGCTGAAAGCTGATGCGCAAGTGCCTTTGAAACTTCTCGTGCACAGTAAAGCCACCTTCGAGCAGACCGCCAAGGCCCTCCGTGCCGCCGTACGCAGCATCGATCCGAACGTGCTGGTGGATGTGAGGAGCATGGACCAGAATTTGGAGATGTACCGGACTCCCGGCGTGTTGGTCACCGAGCTTGCTGGGGCGCTTGGTGGATTCGCTCTGCTTCTAGCATCGATCGGTATCTATAGCGTGGTATCACACGCCGTCAGCCGCCGTGTACGGGAAATCGGCATTCGCATGAGCCTGGGCGCTGAGCGGCGCGACGTCATGGGTTTGGTGCTGCGCGGGGCGATGCGCCCTGTAATGATCGGGATAGCCCTCGGAATCATGGCTTGCGCGGCCGTCTCGCGGGTACTTTCTGGCGTACTCTATGGCGTGAGCCCCCTCGATCCGGCCGCCTTTGCCGGCGTGACGCTGTTCCTGGCCGGTGTTGCCCTACTGGCAAGCTACCTCCCAGCTCGCCGCGCGACTCGTATCGATCCCATGCAAGCCCTACGTCACGATTAGCCAGATTTTCTCGAAAACCCACCCTTTCCGTTCCGATAAGCTCAGTGTGGGAGCATTTCTCGATGACGCCGAAGCGATCCTGGAAGCGGCGGAAGCTGCTGCCCCATCGTCCAATCCGGCCAATGTCACCATCCTGATCAGCCCGCAAGGCGGCATCCACATGCTGTCCGACTCGGACTGGCCGCTCGCCTCCCTGGAGGCTCATCACGGGGCCCGTACGGCCTACCGGGTGAGCCAGACAAGCGGTCATGTCACCGTGGAAGGGCGGTCCGGGAACCAGCGATGCCGCCTGGAATCTGAACATCCGCAAGCAGTTGCGCGCCGCCTGCTGGCTGGCCCAGGGCCTACCCTCCCCTGCCGTTACTGAGACTATTTCCCTGCCCGAAACACTCCTAGATCGTGGTGCCACAGGAACCTGAACCTGTTGTCAGCGAAGAGCTTATCCGCCAAGTCGAGCGGCACTCCGCCGATATCGCTGATGATGTGGCGCGGCTGCGGTTCGTCCGTGACTCCGTTGCCAGGCATGAAGCCGCCGCCCGCCGACGGGCTCGATTTCTCGACCGGTCGATGGAGGCTCAAAGGCAACGAGTACGGCTCGCCATTGCTATCCCATTGACCGCATTGTTGTTATCGTTCACCCTGACACCCAATGTGGCGCGGAATCCACAACCCCATGCGGTCCCCGTCCGGGTCCACGCTGCGGCAGATAGCGCGGTGCCAAAAGTCTGGCTGGTGGAGCGAAAAGCCGGCCTGGAAATCTTCAGCAACGGTTTGCGCCTCGAGAACGAGTTTCTGACTTCAACCCGCACCCGTAGTTATCGCGCCTTCGATAGGCGAACTTGGCGGGCGTCGAACGGGGAAACGCGGCCGGCGGGCATCGTTTTCCACACCACCGAGAGCCGGATGGCGCCGTTCGAGCCCAGCCAAAATGCGCGCCTTCAATACAATGGGCGTAACCTCTTGGCTTTCATCGCCAAAAATCACTTGTATCACTTCGTGATCGACCGGTTCGGCCGCGTTTTTCGCGTCGTAGCAGAAACCGATTATGCGAACCATGCGGGCCGCTCGGTCTGGGCCGACGACCGGTTTATCTACTGGAGTTTGAACCAAAGCTTTCTGGGCGTAGCATTTGAGGCGCAGACGGAATCCGCCGATATCGCCACGCGAGCGCAAATCGATGCAGCGCGGGTACTTACCGAGATGCTGCGCAGCCGATACCGCATTCCTGTGGCCGACTGCGTCACGCACGCGCAAGTCTCCGTAAACCTGCAGACCATGCGGCTCGGATACCACACCGATTGGGCGGCCAACTTCCCGTTCCGCGATGTCGGCTTGGGAGATGGATACAATACGCCCGTTGCCGCACTGACGCTGTTCGGTTTCGATTACGATTCCGCATTTCTCCAAGCCAACGGCGGGCGTGTGTGGCCGGGACTGGTGATCGCGGAGGAGCAGATCGTGCAGGAAGCCGCGGCTCACGGAACGACGTTGGAACTCTACCGCCGCAAGCTGCGCCAACGATTTCACGACTGGAAGCCCGACAGGGCAGGGTCCTCTGCCGATGACGCCGCGGGCGACCGGTAACCGGCTCCGCACAAAACACGTCGTGCGAAAATAGAGAAATGCGCGTACGTCTTGCCTTAGCTGCGCTAGTAGTCTGTTTCTGCGCGCTGGCGGAACAAAGCCTCACCGTGGACCAAGTGCTCTCCTTCATCCGGTCTTCCGTGAAGATGAAGATGCCGGACAAGGAAGTCGCCCGCTATCTGGCTACGGTCAAGCTCTCGGAACGTCTGGATGAGAGGACCGTGGAGGAATTGCAGGGCGAGGGCGCTGGTCCCAAGACCATAGCGGCTCTCGACGCACTGGCCAACGCATCGGGATCGTTGCCCAACCCGCAAACGAAGGCCCCGCCACCGGCTTACACACCACCACCACCTCCTTCTTCCGAGGATCAGCAGGAGATCATCAGCGAGATGCGCGACTACGCGATGCAGTACACGAAAAAGCTGCCGAATTTCATCTGTACGCAGGTGACGCGCAAGTACATCGCGCAGACGGGGAAGGACGATTTTCATCCCGAAGCCACGGTAATGGAGAACCTGACCTACTACGAGGAACAGGAGCATTACAAGGTCATGATGGTGAACGATCACTACGTCGATCTGTCGCACGACGCGGTGGGCGGGGCCAATTCGTCCGGGGATTTTGGAAGCTTACTCCGGTCGACCCTTTCGCCTCATGCGGAGGCGACGATCGAGTTCGATCATTGGGCCACGCTGCGCGGAAATGTCTGCTACGTGTTTTCATATAGCATTACGAGCGGGCACTCGGAGTGGAGCATCGCATCCGGGCGCGCGGACAAGAGCATGGACCGGATCATTGTGGGTTATCACGGCCTGATCTATGTGGAGAAGAAGGCGTCCCACGAGATCCTGCGCATCAGCCTCATAGCGGACAATATTCCGCGGTCGTTCCCAATTCATGAAGCCAGTGACACGCTGGACTACGGCTATCAGAACTTGAGCGGCCAGGAATTCCTGTTGCCGTTAAAAGCGCAGGTTATGTTACGCGACGACCGGTTCCGCAGCAAGAACGATCTGGAATTCCGCTTGTATAGAATGTATTCCGCCGACGCCACCATCAAATTCGACACGGAAGTTCCCGCACCGCTGCCCGACGACCAGACCAAGGAGCAGCCGGCCCAGCCGCAAGCTCAGCCGCCCAAGTAAACCGAATTGCCGCTACGTGCTACAATTCGACGTTTGCATGCCCTTTTCGCCCCCCCTCGCAGGGCTGTCGAGCGGAGTGAAGCCAATACCGAGGTGGTGGTCAACAAACATCGGTAAAATAGCTAAAACATTTCACGGGAGGCGAATGCCCTGGCTGCGCCTCGCCGCATGACTATGCTCGACGCATTCGCGCTATCCGATGTCGGACGGGTCCGCACCAACAATGAGGACTGCGCCCTCATTTTGCCCGAGATCGGCCTGTATCTTCTGGCGGATGGAATGGGCGGCGCACGGGCCGGAGAAATGGCCTCGCGGCTGGCCATCGACACGGTAGCGGAAGTGGTGCGCCAGTCCTGGCAGCGCGATCCTCAGGTGCTCCTGAGTGCCGTAGAAGAGGCCAACCGGCGAGTGCTCGAAGCATCCAACAGCGATCCGCAACTGGAGGGCATGGGCACCACGCTGGTGGCGGTGCTGGAATCGGGCGACGAATTGGCCATCGCCAGTGTCGGGGACAGCCGCGCGTACCTGCTGGACGAGGCCGGGTTCCGCACCATCACAGAAGATCAAACGTGGGTGCACGAAGTGGGCCGGCCGCTGGGCCTCGACGAAGAGAGCTTGCGCAATCACCCCATGCGCCACGTGCTGACCATGGCCATCGGGGTGGGTGGGGCGCTATCCATCCACTACTACATGGTCCAGTTGAAGCCTTCAGCGCTGCTGTTGATGTGCAGCGACGGCCTGCACGGTGTCGTGGAGCCTCAGGTAATCGAGGGGGTCCTACGCGACGATGCGGAAGATCACAGCCAACTCGAATACAAGTGCCGTGCGCTCATCGAGGCAGCGAAGGAAGCGGGCGGGCCCGACAACGTCACTTGTGTGTTGCTGCGCGGCGCGCCGGTGTGGCCGTCGCCGTCGGATCATCAGTATTAGACCGATGGAGAAGATTTGGACAGGCCGGAACGCCTGTCCTACCAAAACGCAGCGTACCGCTGAGCACCGCCGCTAGGGCCATGCATACGGTGACATCGGTTAGTGCATGAAACAGAAACAGGTGCCGGAAAGTTTCCTCCGAGTCGGCGAGCGATGAAATGCAGTATTCGGATGCGGCGGCAATAACGAGTCCCGCGGTCAACCAGGCCATCCTTACCGAAATGCAACTGGGCCGCGCCCACAAGATCACGCCGATTCCGGCCGACAACATCGCGTACCAGACTAAAATGTGGCTGGGCCACCAAAAAAATAACCGGATGCGGAGATCGCCTAGGACGCGAACTTTTCGGATCTCTGCCCTGGCCTCACGGCATCCTGGCGGCGGAAATTTCCGAAATCAAACCGGATGTATCGTGCCCAGGTCTGCAGGTCTCCTCGCATAATGTGGACAGCGGTCACTGGATGGTGCCGATAGTACTCCGCGGTTTTGAGATAGCTCGTCCGGCGGCAGAAATCGGCAAACCACTGGGAGCGCGGCGGGAGTACCTTCGTGATAGGCAGTATGACCGATGTATTGCACGTCACTCGCTGGAAGCCCCAGTTCCTGCAAGTCGCGCCCAGGATTCGTGGACGCTTTCGCCAGCTTGCGGAAGATCAGATTGAATCGCGCCTCCCCTTTGTAGTGGGCTGGAGTGATCGCACGCACCATGATGACGCCCGCAAGCAGGAGCGCACTCATACCCGCCCCAAGGCGTCGAATGGCGAGGCGCCTTTCCTTACGCGTCGTCAGGAATAAGAACAGCGCCGGCAGAAATCCCCACAAGGCGTGCTGTGCCTTGGAGGCGATCAGCAAAATCGCGAAAAGCGAGAACCCGAGCACCGTGGCAACCTGAGGTCCTCTCGTAATGATCAGTGTTGCCAGCGCGACGCTGCCGAGAAGCCCCAGTAGCGCGGCAGTGTCCGAATAGAATGAATTCAAATGCGACACGTAGAGGACGTCCGAGAAAATCCAGAGGATTGCAATCCTGACTCCGGCCGACGCCCAAGTAGTCAATCCACGCGTCGCCACCAGAATCAGCGCGAACGCAATGAGGAGGATGAGTGCATGCACCGCTCCAAGCCAACGAATGTTGAAGACGTTCCCTTCCTTGGTGGTGCGGCTCAGAAAAAACGCAAGGTCCGCGGTCCATTCCTCGAATGAGCGGAAATCACTCTCCAACCGTGATTCTCTGGATAAGATGTAGTCCGCATTGAAATATTTGCTTCCAGCGTCCGGATCCGCAGGAACCAGGGAAAGACGGCGTGCAATTTTCGCAAAGTCTCCGTTGTCCGCCATCCCTATGTATGGCGGAACCAGAATCTGCGTGCAAACAATGGCCGCGAAGATAGCAAGGAGCGCGCCTTCGATACACCAAATAAGAACTGGTCTTCTGCTCGGCCGTTGCAGTGCGATCGGCGAAGACTCAGTACCGGGTAGATCGTATGGCACTTTTCTCCATTCTAGTTGGGCGCGAAAGAAGCGGGCGCGCGGGAGTGGCCCGTCGCTTCGGATCAGCAGCACTAAGTACCGCTCCCTGTGGTCGCGGCTCGGTAAAGGGCTGTCGGAACTGAGCCGTGACCAAAGGAAGCGGTTGTATCAGGCGAACGAACCTATTTCAGCAGCACCTTGACGGCTTCCTCCAAATCGAACAGGGAATCGTGCATGGACGAAGGATCTGGCGAAGTGTAACCAGCTTTGACCGGCAGGAATGCCTGTCCTACGAGCTCTTCAGCGCCTGAACCGGAGAGACGCGAGTGGCGCGCCTGGCGGGAATGAGACAGGCGGCCAGTGCCACAGCCCCAAGCAGCACGGGGACGGTGGCGAAAATGAGCGGATCGCTCGCGGATACACCGAATAGGAGGCTCGACATCAGACGGGTCACGGCGATTGATGCCGCAAGACCGATCACCGTCCCCGCGGCAGTGAGGACCAGGCCGGGGCGAAAGGCGAGCATGAGAATGTCGCGTGGCTGCGCACCGAGAGCGGCCCGAATGCCGAATTCCTGAGTGCGCTGGCCGACGAGGTAGGCCATCACGCCATAAATGCCCATCGCGGCAAGGAGCAACGCCAGAGCGGCAAAGGCAGACATCAGGAAAAGAGAGAACCTGCGGCGGGCCATGGATGCCGACATCAGATCTTCCATGGTCATGACGCCGAACACGGGGAGCTCCGGATCGACGCTGTGCACGGCTTGAGTCAGTCTTTCCCTGACGGTGCTGACTCCGGATTGCGTGCGCAGAAACACCGCCAGGTCAATGTCGGGAGTTTGAAAGATCGAGCCGTAAACACGCGGTTCAGGCGGCGCATCGAGCCCGTCATTTCGCACATCTCCGACCACTCCGATGATTTCAGATTCGATTTCCGCGCCGTTGTACCTGCGAGTCAAGCGCCTGCCGATGACATCGCTATGCGGCGAGAACTTTCGCACAAAAGCTTCGTTAACCGCCACAACCTTCCTGCTGGTCTCGCCGTCGTGATCCGTGAAAACGTGGCCCCGTTTCAGCGGGGTCTTGAGAACTTCGAAATAATCCGGGCTAACGGCCCCGAATTGGACTGAGTGGTCATTCTGCTGAATCGTGGACTCGTCAGGGAACGAAAATGTTTGGCCAAATCTCACGTTACTTAGAAATGGGACATCGGCTGACAAGCCAATCGCGGCTTTCTGTACGCCGGGCAGCGCCGCCAGGCGCTGAAGTAACACCCGCGTGAGGGCAGCCTGTTGCGGCGGCTTTAGATATCGATTCATTTCGGGGTTGTTCGGAACCGGGACCCAGATTTGACCAATCGTGAGGCCGTTCGGGTCGAGACCGGGGTGCTGTTGCAGCATGGCGGAAAAGCTGCGGATCAACAATCCAGCGCCGACCAGCAACACCACGGATAAAGCAACCTCCATAACAACGAGCGTGGAACGGGAGCGGTTTTGGCGCACGCTTTGTCCGCCGCCGGTTCGGCCACCCTCTTTCAAGTCGGTATTCGGATCGGTGGCCGACGCGTGAATGGCCGGGGCCAAGCCGAACAGAACACCGGTAATGACGGACAAGCCAAGAGCCAGAACGACCATTCTCCAATCGGAGTGCACCTCGATGAGACGGTGGACGTCCGGCGGCATTAGCGCGAGAAGCGACGTTCGTGCTAACTGGAGCGCTACAACGGCCGCCACGCCACCTGCGAGCGAAATGAGCACACTCTCGGTCAGTAACTGGCGCACCAATCGTTGGCGCGATGCCCCCAATGCGTGACGAACCGCGAATTCCCGCACACGCGCCGAAGACCGCGCGATCAGTAAGCTGGCGATGTTGACGCACACGATCAGGAGAACGAAGCTGACGGCGGCTAGCAGGAGCACGAGCGTGGGACGCACATTGCCCGTTAAGGTGGCTTGCACGGGTTCCATTCTCATGGACCAACGCAACTGCTTGGGATAATCGTTCGGATAGGCCTGCTGCAAGTGCGCAACGAAGGCATTCAGCTTTTGTTGTGCCTGTTCGAGCGTCAAACCGGGCTTCAGGCGTGCCATCGCTCCCGGGACCAAACGCCGGGCGCGAGTCGCCGCCATGGGGAGTGGAGGGCCGGCGAAACCGGTGGCACACCAGATTTCCACGTCGCCATTCAGGGTCGCGCCAGGATGGCGGAATTCGGGGGGCATGACGCCAATGAGGGTATAGCCGTCTTCGTCGACGCGAATCCTATGGCCGATGACATGGGAATCGCCGCCGAATTGGCGTTTCCAGAGGCCGTCGCTAATCACCGCGCCATCGAGAAAGCCTGGCACCCACTCAGCCTGTCTATATACCCGACCTAAGGCTGCTTTTGCGCCCAGGAGCTTGAAGTAGCTCGGGCTGGTGCCGAGCATCTCGATTCGTTCGGCGCGATCGCCGCCTGTCAGTGCGGTGCTTGCCGCGAAAACGGCGCTGACTTCTTCGAACAAGCCAGAGCGCTCGCGCAAGTCCTGCATTTCGGGCACCGACATCCCGACGTCTTTCGCGCCGGCGCCGGTCAGATCGTCGAAAATGCGCACCAGGCGTTCCGGTTCGCGGAATGGTAATGGGCGCAGTAGTACGGCATTGACCAGCGTGAAGATGGCGACATTCGCGCCGATCCCCAGCGCGAGAGTGAGCACCGCGATAGTCAAGAAGGCCGGGCTCTTGCTCAGCGTTCGCACTGCATAACGCACGTCCTGCATCAGGTTTTCCATGTTGACCACCTAGTTTACTTCTGTGACTGACGCACGCCCGCTCGGAAGGATTCGTCCGACGGCGTGAAACATATATAAGTAATACGAGCGGAGGTATCTATTTGGATTCGACGGCGCGAAAAATTATGCCGCCCTTCATGACGAACGCTACTTTCTGTAAAACGCCGACGTCTTCCAGAGGATTGCCTGGGACCGCGATGACATCCGCCAGGTAGCCGGGCTTTAGCGCGCCGATCTGACCTTCCCAGCCGAGCAATTTCGCGCCGTTCACTGTGCCTGCTTGTAGCGCGGCCAAGGGACCCATGCCGTATTTGACCATCAGCACAAACTCGCGCGCCTGCGTGCCATGAGGGAAGGGGCCGACATCGGATCCGGCGGCGATGGGCACGCCAGCCGCAAGCTGCCTGCGGAACTGCTCGGCGTGAAAGTCGAGCAACAAGCGCTCGTATTTCTCCTGCTCCGGCGTGGAAGCATGATCGGCGAAGTATTCGGAGATGGTGAAGGTGGGGACGGCGAAGATATGTTTCTCACGCATGAGGCGCATGGTTTCATCGCTGAGTTGGAAGGCGTGATCGATGGAGGCAACACCGGCGCGCGCGGCGTAGAGTGTGCCCGGTTCTCCGGTGGCGTGAACCGCTACGTGCCTGCCAACGCGCGCCGCCTCTTCGGCCGCGGCCTTCAGCTCAGCTTCGTTGTACTGATAGGGCGTGGAAAACCGGCCGCTAGCGAGCGAATCGTGGCCGGTCTCGTAGATCTTGATGAAGTCGGCGCCTTCTTTGAATTGCTCGCGGATCACGCTTACGAGTTCGGCTGCATTGTTGGCGCGCGTCGCGTTGGATAGGACATGCTGCGCGGGGTTGAATCGATTTGCGTCTTCGTGGCCACCCAGAATGTCCACAGCATTACCGCTGATGCGCAGACGTGGGCCGGGAATGCGGCCCTGGTTGATGGCGTTGCGCACGGCGGTATCGGCCGACCCGGCGCCCTCGGTTCCCATGTCGCGCTCCGCTGTGAATCCCGCCATCAGGTCGTCACGCGCCGCGAGAATGGCAAGGATGGTGCGCTCGGGCACGGACTCCTCAATGGTCTGCATGTCTTCGGCGCCGGGGTGCAGGAACAAGTGGACGTGGGCATCGATGAGGCCCGGCAGCAGAGTGCGGTCGCCGAGGTCCATGAACTCCGCACCGGGCGGCCGGGTTACTTTGGAACCGGCCTCGACGATCCGTTCGCCCTGGACCAAGATTTCCCCCGGGGATAGCATCATGCCGCTTTCGATATCCAGAAGGCGCGCCGCATGCAATACGATGGGATGCGGAGCAGGTTGAGCGGGAGCAATCGATGTCGCCAATAAGCACAGGAGAAAATACAGCGGGATAGCCGCAAATCGATTTTTCGGCATATTGAACGGCAAGAATATCATTTTGCCGAGACATGGGCGGGGTGTGTGCGCCAGGCAGGAAAAGCCGCGGGTGTCCCGCAAACGGCGCGGTACCCCCGCGCTACAGTGTTATCCAAAGTTAGTCATCAGGAACTTGGCTAACTTGACGTATTGGAGGGCCTGGCGCACCATGAGCCAGTGTCACTCGACTTGCGACGGCTGCGAACCTTGGCGCTGTTTTTAGCGGCGGCCGGAACCCTCGCGGCGCAGAATCCGGCGGTCACCGTCAGCATTGACGCATCCGCTAATCGCCATTCGATTAACCCGAACATCTACGGTGTCGCTTACGGCGATTCGACCACTTTGGCGCAGTTGAATGTGCCGCTGAACCGTCTGGGCGGGAATAATACCAGCCGCTATAACTGGCAACTCAACGCCGATAATCGCGCGGCTGATTGGTACTTCGAAAGCATCGGGTATCCGAGCGCGACCGCCGGAGAGGTTGCCGACACTTTCATTTCGAATAGCAAAGCGGCAAATGCACAGGCCATGATCACCATCCCGATGGTCGGCTGGGTGGCCACCCTTGGCTCGAACCGTGGGAAGCTGGCGAGCTTTTCGCAAGCCAAGTACGGCTCGCAGACCGGCAATGACTGGCAATGGTTTCCCGATGCCGGCAATGGGATTCTCTCCAGCACGGGCCAGCCCGTTACCGGCAATGACCCGAATGACGCCGACGTGCCCGCCGACTCAACCTATCAGCAGGCTTGGGTGCAGCACATGGTAGGACAGTGGGGCGGAGCCAACGGTGGAGGCCTTCGCTACTACATACTGGACAACGAACACAGCATCTGGCACTCGACGCATCGCGACGTTCACCCTACCGGCGCCACCATGGACGAGATCGAGACGAAGATGCTCGCTTATGCCGCCATGATCAAGACGGCGGATCCCGCGGCCCTCGTCGTCGGGCCCGAAGAGTGGGGCTGGAGTGGATATCTCTATAGCGGATACGATCAGCAATATGGTTCCCTGCATGGC
>Ga0116216_10002261_pt1 | contig 12886 bp, 8 predicted proteins | sample Sb_taG_11_FD_89696 | JGI IMG/M metagenome (GOLD analysis project Ga0116216, IMG submission 89696) | Peat soil microbial communities from Weissenstadt, Germany - Sb_50d_3_AS metaG | ecosystem: Environmental > Terrestrial > Soil > Wetlands > Peat | place: Germany: Weissenstadt | collected 2010-09-21
CCCGCTCTCGTTATGCGCGCAAAAAGCCTGAGCATTGGCTTGCTCCTCCTTTGGAACTCGATCTGGATTTCCACCAGATCATTGCTCTCGTCACCTGATTCGTCTTATTTGAACCGTATTGGGGCGTACCCTGATTATGTATGTCGTGTATCATTTGAGCTGGATCTGGGAATTGGTCAGCGTTCCACGTAAAATTATGGTACTCATGCATATAATCGATGTCGAGCCAGATAGCATCGCAGGGATGGTTGTGTTCGCGCAGGCGGTTCGCAATCTGACGTACCTGTTGCTCTGAGGTATATCCCCAACGTGACTGGTGATATCCAAGCGTCCAGCGAGGAGGTAAAGGCATATGTCCGGTGAGTTCAGTATACTGACGTATGACGTCTCCAGATGTTGGACCTGCGAAGAAATATGCAATGAAACTATCGCCCTGGACGGTTATAGATACTTCAGTATCGTGCGTAAGACCTAAATCCATATCTACGCGACCGCTATGGTCGATGAAGACTCCATATGCAGTGCCATCATCAATGTGAAGGCTCAGGTAGAAAGGGATAGAGGTATACATGGTCATTGTTTCCAAGTTGTGTGGATGGGGAGGATCTACATTCCAAATTGGAAATGCATGACCACGTTTGTTCATTGTGCCTGTACGCTCGCCAAGACCATAGATGCGCTCGCGACTTGCCAGCGGCCTGATCAAACGAACGGCGTTTGTATCAAACGAAAAAGTTTGCAAATATTGCTCTAAAGTAGCCTGTACCTGGCTTTCATTCAGAAAATCAGGCCATTGTTCATCTCCCTGGGCGACAATCCAGGAATGGTAGGGAAGTGTACCTGTTTCACCATCACTCAATTGATAACGCGACTCGTCTAGCTCAATACCACGTATGGCTCTTATGCGTATGACCTCGCTACCAAGTACAGTACCAGCCAGAATACAATCGACATTGGAGTCTCTTGATCTACCCAGCCAGATATGCTCGTTCCCAAACTTACTTTGGTACTGGAGTTGTGAGATATGTGTGAACATCTTTGATGATCTCTTTCTAAATGAAACAGAAATAGCGAGTGTACATTTCTCAACCTGAAATGCTCTAATTTTATAAATATGCATACATTCTCAACGTGATGTCAAACTAAAAGCAACCTTTCAAACAGTACACTATTGTACAGGGGAAAGCCACATGGGGGATGTCCTGGGGGGGACATCGAGTGACCCAACACATGGGTCATGATCCTGGGGAGCAACAGCGGACTCCTTTCTTTCGGTTATTAAGGATATCTTTGGGTCTAAATTGCATGGGATTAAAAAGCAACGCATGTATGCACGCTATCGCCAGAGGTAAGATACCTTATGTCATCTAGATCTGTTACCCAGGGATGAAGTGTGCCCACTTTACTGACCGATGGTATTTCCGAACATGTAGCGTTCGATATTCGAGCAACCACTACCGGAGTTGAACACTCTTTTCGATGCTACAACAAACACGAGCTTAGCATCTTTTCAACGCGATACAGAGACTCAGCGCCATATTACTCTAGAAAAGGGGCACCATAGTGAATGCGCATAATATTTCGCGCTTCGCTCCAGAACTCATCAGTGTGATCATTCCTACACTCAATGAGGTAGCAAATATTGCTCAGCTCTTGACACGTCTGGATCGAATACTGACAAATGCGGCTATTCCTTATGAAGTGATCGTAGTCGATGACCATTCTACTGACGGCACCACCGCAGCTGCTGAAGCCATCACAATAGAGAAAGAGTTGCCGGTACGCATTCTAACCAAGCAGGGGCAACCCGGCAAATCCTTCTCGCTCATGGAGGGATTCGCGGCCGCCAGCTTCGATGTGCTGGCGATGATCGACGCAGACCTGCACTATGCGCCCGAATCCTTGCTTGACATGATCGGCAGGTTGGAGGACGCCGATGTTATTCTGTTCGATAAGCGTACCAATCGCCTTCACAGCGGCCGCCCGGTGCGCAAGGCATTGGGTCGCCTCTTTGCCTTCGTCATCAGCATGCTTTTGGGCATCGAAAGCGATGTCCAATCGGGACTGAAGGAGTTCCGACGCAGGGTGTTAGAGGGGATGACCGCGATGCCCCGCCGGTGGAGTTTCGATCACTACCTCGTGAAGCACGCATTCAGCAGCGGCTACGCCATCGCGAATGTGCCAGTTGTACCCAACCAACGCCAGGCCAGCACGCGCACAGACCGCCTCAGGCTAGGCAGCATGGCGCTTATGATAGATGCGCTCCGGTTGAAGGCATGCAAGGTGTTTGTCACCGTGAGAGCACTATCATGACACAGACCAACCAAGTCAACGGCGCCCTGAAGACAAACGAAGCCGATTCTCGATTCGACGAAGAAGTGAAACGCTATGCTAAATGGATTGCCGCGGATTCCAAACGCTACAGGAATGCCGGGTATCGGGAGAAAACCCGAGCATACAACGAAACCTCTTTGAGGACGATACAGGTAGGTGGGCAAGAAGTGAGTCTATTTGCTCCATTTCGCCCCGAGTTCTCGGCGCTGCAAACATTCACGCGTGGGCAAGTGTGCACGATAAGCATGGTTGTGCTTGTAGGGCTTCTCGGACTCCTCTATTTCCATATAGGGATGATCGTGACTGCCATTGCGGTTGTGACAGTCCTCTACCTTACCGACCTCATCCTCAACGCCATCCTTTCCGTGTGGACACTCAATCACTCGAAAGAAGAGCACATCGACGATGCGATCGTACATGCCCTCTCCGGCGCGGATTGGCCCAGGTATACCATACTCTGCCCCCTCTACCGCGAGGTCGAGGTCGTACCTCAATTCGTCGAGGCAATGCTGGCGTTGGACTATCCGACAGAGAAGTTGCAGGTCCTTATGCTCACCGAAGAAGACGATGTCTCAACACGCAAATCCATTGAGGCGCAGCACCTGCCACCTCATTTCGCACTGGTCACAGTTCCCGCTGGCAGGCCACGCACAAAGCCTCGTGCATGTAACTACGGCTTGCTACAGGCGACAGGGGACTACGTGGTGATCTACGATGCAGAGGACATCCCCGATCCGCTGCAACTCAAAAAGGCTGTGCTCACTTTTGCAAACCAGGGGCCGGAAACCGCGTGCGTCCAGGCTAAGTTGAACTTCTACAATACAGGGCAGAATATGTTAACTCGTTGGTTCACGGCGGAATACTCGCTTTGGTTCGATCTAACGCTGCCAGGATTGCAGAGACTGGGGGTACCTCTCCCGCTCGGAGGGACATCTAACCATTTCCGCGCGCACGCCCTGCGCTTGATGGGCGCCTGGGATGCTTTTAACGTGACCGAGGATTGCGACCTGGGATTACGTATGACCAATTATGGCTTCAAAACCACCATGCTACATTCCACGACGTATGAGGAAGCGAACTCGCAACTCAAGAACTGGATCCGGCAGCGATCACGATGGATCAAGGGTTATATGCAGACCTACCTTGTGTACATGCGCAAGCCACAGGTGTATCTACACCCAGGCCGCTTGAAAGAGTTTTTCTCCTTGCAACTCTTCGTGGGGGGGAAAACGTTCGTGCTCCTGATAAACCCCTTGATGTGGATGCTCGTTCTCGTCTACATTCTGCTTCATCCGATCGACCTGTACCACACCCTATTTCCGGCACCGATACTCTACATGTCAGCAGCGTGTCTCATCTTTGGAAACTTCTTCTTCGCCTACACACACATGATTGGTTGCATGAGGCGCGATCACTTTCACCTGGTGAAGTGGGCATTGTCCATTCCCATCTACTGGGCCATGGCCAGCGCGGCAGCGTTCCTTGCTCTGCAACAGCTCTTTCTCAAACCGCATTACTGGGAGAAGACGCAGCATGGCCTTCACCTGCATGCATCTGGCTCTTCTCAGCAGGGCACAATCGTGACCGAGGAGCCCGGTTCGATGGCGGATACGCTCAAGCTGCAGGAGCCCGCACAAATACTCCAGAACCACCTGCCCAGCATGCCTCGATCCGAAGAAGATGTCCAGGTGGTGATTGATTCGTCCCCGAACATCCCGTTGATGACCGGGGAATTCGAGTTCGAGGTGAAAGAGCAAACCCTGCAGGGAGTGGATGGCCGCGAGGCCATCGAGTCGTTCCTTGAGGAGTTCGGGCTCGAGTCGATAGAGAAAACCCTGAGGGAGGAGATTGTCGTACTGAAGGTGCGCCCGAAGGCAAAGCGTCCACACGATCAATTGCAGACGGGGAGGCTCGGACTCCAGGAGGTGGAGACGAGCCAGTCTTCAGAAGAGGAGTGCCAAAAGCGCCTGACAGGTACACAGCGAACCGTAGGAGTCGCCTCACCTGCGGCCGAGGCCGCAGAGCCTCCAAAGGCGGGTCCGTTTGCTGAGACTGAGGTAGCTGAGGAGTTGGAATCGTGACGATGCAATCAGACTGGCGTCGTCTGGAACGACCTGCGCCAGAGACACGCAAACTCGAGGACTCTGAGACGCTGGATCCGACAGGGAAGGGCTCACTCGAGGAGACTCTTAAGTTGCCCAGGGTCTCCCTTGCGATGTCGGCCAGCACAGAATCGTCCACGAATATTATGCAGATACCCGAAACAGAAGAAGGAGAGGATCGTGAGATCACGGAACTCCTCCCAATAAAACGTCCTGAGCCTCATGCGAAGCAAAGCTGGTTCCACGACACCTGGCTGGTAAGCACCCTCTTGATCTCCTATATAGCCAGCATAGGCGCTTTCTGGTACTTTTTCCAAACGCACCAGATCATCCTGTATGCTGATGCTTACGCGCACATGCTAATCACGCGCCGCGCCTTTGACAACGCAACCCCCGGGCTCGCTCAACTTGGAGGAGTATGGCTTCCCTTGCCGCACCTGATGATGTTACCTTTCATCTGGAACAACTACTTCTGGCGTACTGGTTTGGCAGGCACCATTCCATCCATGATCTGTTACCTGGTCGCAGCGGTTTACCTCTTCTTGGCGGCGCGTCGCTTGACGAAGGATAGCCGCGCTAGCTTTATAGGCACGCTGCTCTTCATGGCGAATCCGAATGTGCTGTATTTGCAGACGACTGCGCTCACCGAGCCCGTGCTCATCGCAACGCTCACGGCCTCTTCATACTACTTCCTCGCTTGGGCTCAGGAAGATAAGTTGAACTATCTCGTCCTGGCGGCGGTTTCCACGTTTCTAGCGACGCTGGCGCGCTACGATGGCTGGGTATTATTCCTGGCGTTTTTCGTCTCGATCGCACTCATCGGCTGGCTCAAGCGCAGAAAGTGGGCGCAGATCGAGGGACAACTCATTCTATTCGGCTCGATGGGTGGATTGGGGATAGCCTTGTGGTTTGCCTGGTGCTACCTCATTTTCGGGGATCCGCTCTTCTTCCTGCGCGGCCCGTTTTCCTCGCAAGCACAGCAAAGTAGTCTGATCGACGCACACGTCTTGTTCACATACCACGACCTGTGGCAGTCAGTCCGGTACTACGCCATCGACTGCTGTCAAAACGTGGGCCCGATCCTCTTTGTTCTGGGGATCATCGCCGTCATTATCTTTGTGCTGCGACGCGGCCTCACCTCAGAAACGATTGCTGGATTGGTCTTTCTGGTACCTTTCGCTTTTTACGTGTTTGCCCTCTACGAAGGACAGGCCGCCATCTACGTGCCCGGCGCCGTTTCTCCCAACTTCTCCCATCAATTCTACAACGCGCGTTATGGCGTTGAGATTGTCGTCCCTGTTGCTCTCTTTATCGCGACCCTGGCAAGCGGCATGACCCTGGGACACTTTCGATCCCTCGGACAAATCGTCCTCGTAGGGGTTATCCTTGCGCAAACGATCCTGACGGCATCGGGAGGAGTCGTCTCACTGCAGGACGGACAATTTGGCCTCGACTGCGCTCATCCCCATTTAATCGTCAACTTTCTGGCTCAGCACTACAGCGGTGGGAAGATTCTCGAAGACTTGTACACCACCAAAATCGATGAGCTGAATCCGGAGGCAAACATTGCCTTCAAGAACATCATTTACGAGGGCTCGGGTCGTCTCTGGCAAGAGGCCTTACGTGACCCAAGCTCAATGGTGGATTGGATCATCGTCAATCAAGCAGACAAATTCGATGTCGTGGCAAAGAACCTCAATCCAACATTCAATGCCCAATACACCCGTGATATTGAGGAATCCAGCGGACTGAGCCTCTATCACCGCAATGGATTGTCGCTCGCGTCACGTCCTATACCGAGCTACTTGCTCAACGAGCACGCCCAGTGCGATCCGAACTCGACGGGGTCGACAGGTATTCCCTCTCTTAAGGGGTCCCACACATCCCTCGCCGGTGCATCCACCCCACCAGCGCCCAGCGAGGTACTCGGCGCAAGAGAGACGACACGTAGACGCGCATAGTAGGGAAGGAAGAGGGAACTTCATGACAACAAAAGAGAGCAGAGGAGAGATGTTGAAACAACAACGAATGCACGTCCGCTTCGTACAGCTACTGGGTTCGTTGGCATTGATATTGACCCTCCTACTGGTGCTGGGACTGGTATTTATCCCGCAGGCGAATACTATCCACGGAACCCCGCCGCCGGTACCAGGGGATGACTGGTCAACGTACATGCACGATCCACAGCGCACTGCTGCCAGCGGCTCCGGTGAGACCGTCATCTCGCCCAACAATGCAGGGCAACTGACCAAATTATGGGCGTTCCAGACGGGTGCCGGTATTGCCGCCTCCGCCAGCATAGTCGATGGCACCGTCTACATCGGCTCGTGGGACGGGTATGAGTATGCCCTCGATGCGCTGGCGGGCTTTCAGAAGTGGAAGACCTATCTGGGCACAACCACTGCCAGGTGTACCCCCCCTGTAACGGGCATCACTTCTTCCGCGGCGGTGGTGAACAACGTCGTCTACGTCGGCGGCGGTGATTCTTACTGGTATGCTCTCGATGCTTTCACCGGAGCCGTCCTCTGGAAGGTATTCACGGGGAACAACAACGCAAACTTAGGGTACTATAACTGGTCCAGCCCACTCATTTACAACGGTTACGCCTACATCGGTATTGCGAGCGACTGTGATAATCCCCTGACACAGGGAAAGTTGCTGAAGGTAGATTTGACCTCACACAAGATCGTCGCTACCTTTAAAACTGTGGACGACGGACAGGTCGGCGGCGGCATCTGGACAAGCCCGGCGCTCGATCAGGCAACCAACACGATCTACGTCACCACAGGCACCCAGGACAAAATCACCCAAACGCTCTCTCAAGCCATCATCTCCATCAACGCGACGACCATGAAGGCGAAGGGCTCATGGCAGATCCCGCTCATGCAGGCAGGGACCGATTCCGATTGGGGAACGACTCCGACCCTCTTCACCGACGCTGCTGGCCGCAAGCTGGTCGCCGCGACCAACAAGAATGGGTTCACCTACGCATTCGATCGCTCAAATATCGGAGCGGGGCCAATATGGGAGCGGCAAACCTCCTTCGCCGGCACATGTCCAACATGCGGGGAGGGGAGTGTCTCATCTGGTGCGTTCGCCAACGGCACACTCTATATAGCGGGGGGGCACACGATCATCGATGGTGTCGGTTATCCGGGCTCAGTGCGCGCCATTGATCCGGCCACGGGAAAATATCTGTGGGAGCACGGAGTTCCCGACCCCATTGTTCCGGCGCTGGTGTACACCAACGGTCTCATCCTTGATGGTGAGGGTCCAACCCTGGAGGTACTCGACGCAAAGACAGGCACTCGCCTCTACAGCTATGAAATCGGTGGCGTCCTGCGTTATAACGGCGATGGGATCTACGGTGCACCAAGCGTGTCGCACGGTGAAATCTTTATTGGAGCTCTGGACGGGAATGTGTACGCCTTCGGCCTCGATAAGAACGAGGCTCCCCCCTCTGATCCGCAATGTGTCCGCGGTTGGTCCTGCCAGGACATAGGGGGCCCCAGGGTGCGGGGTACAGAGACCTTCTCTGGCAACGCGTGGAGTATCTCGGGTAGCGGTACGGGCATCGCGGACATCACAGACCAGTTTCACTTCATCAGCCAGCGTGCCATTGGTGACACGCAGATCACGGCTCAGGTGGCACGGCCAACGGGATCCACCTCGGCGCTGGCGGGGTTGATGCTGCGCCAGAACACTGACTCGGGCTCGCCCTTCTATGCCGCCCTCCTGACACCAGGGGATGGACTTATTGTAGAATACCGTACACAGTTCAACGGTGGACTGAACGTGATCGGTTCGCTCAGGATAGGAGCACGGCCGACTACCCTGGAGATCCAACGCATCGGCGACGTGTATCAGGCCGCGGTCTCGACGGACGGCTCCACGTACACACTGGTGCCAGGCAGTACGGTCGATTTCGTCATGCCCGCCTCTGTCATGGCAGGGATCGCCGTCACTTCGGGGTCGAGTGTATCGGTCGCAACCGCTACCTATAGTGGGCTGGCCGTCGTGATCCCGCGCGCGCTGCCCGCGGCGCCCCGTTCCTCTGCTCCCTGCCTAGCTGGTTGGAGCTGCAGCGATATAGGCAATCCAGCACTGATAGGGAGTCAATCCCTCACGAATGGCTTATGGACCCTGCAAGGCGCAGGCACAGATATCTGGGGGATAGCGGACCAGTTCCATTTCGTGTGGCAGCCACTCGCCGCGAATGCAACGGTGAGTGCACACATCCTGGGGCAGGGGGGCCCTCTGACCAAGGCGGGAGTCATGCTGCGCGCGAGTACTGACGAGAACGCGCCCTACTACACCGCCTTCGTGACCCCTGAGAAGGGCCTTGTCGTGCAGTACCGAGCAATACCGGGACTCGATGCCGTGGCCTTTACCGGCAACAGCAAGATCACAGTGCCCATCTACCTGCGCGTGGCGCGCTGGCAGAACATCTTCACCACGTACACCTCAACCGACGGCGTGACCTGGACACCGCTGGATGGATCGAGCATCGAGCTGGACATCGGTGGTCCCATGCTAGGCGGCCTGGTGGTCACCTCGCTCAAACCGGGCTCCTTGAGCACTGCCACGTTTGACGCTGCGAGTACGGCCAATACCGCGGTCCCTGCACCGACTGCTTGCCCGGTGAGCTGGACCTGCGCCGACGTTGGATATCCTTCGCCCAAGGGAAGCCAGCTGTACAAGGATGGAGTCTGGACCTTGCAGGGTGGTGGCTTTGACATCTTTTCCAATAAGGATCAGTTCCACTACGTATGGCAGCAGCTTTCGGGCGATGGCTTTATAAGCGCGCAGGTCCTCGATCAGGGGGTCACGGATCCGTCCGCGAAAGCAGGGGTCATGTTGCGCACAAGCACAGATACGAGCTCGCCCTTCTATGCCGTCTTCGTAACGCCGAAGAATGACATCTTAATGCACTACCGCGTTAAGCAAGGAGATATGGCCGGTGAGGTAAAGCTCCCCCCACAATCACCTACGCTGCCGATGTACCTGAGGGTTGTGCGCAGTGGCAACCTTTTCACTGCCTACACCTCCCAAGACGGCTTCGCCTGGAGTCCTATCGCCGGGTCGACCATTGAGATAGACACCAGTGACACGATGCTGGCTGGCCTGGCTGTCACATCGCACAACCCGAGCTACCTGAGTGTCGTCACGTTCGACTCAGTCATCATTCAGTAACGTTGGAAAACAGCAACGTTGCTGGACGCTCTTGTGAAGATTTTTGAACAGCTGATTGGAGGAGTTTATGGAAAAGATATCCGAAGCCCAGATAGCGGTTGAACTGCTACCCGACATACAGCGTGTCGCGAAGCAACCGACGCGCTCCCGGCGCCCCCTCTTCTGGCAGCTCGTACGATTTTGCATCGTCGGGGTCATCAATGCCTCCATCGATGTCCTGTCGCTGAATATCCTCCTGCTGTGTTTTCCTACCCATGACCCCAATGTCCTGCTGCTGTACAATTCGATTGCCTTCACTCTGGGCGCGATCAACAGCTATCTCTGGAACAAGTACTGGACATTCCGCCGCCGACAGGGTATAACGGGAGGGGAACTTCTCCGCTTTGCCACCATCAGTGTGACTGGCTTTCTCGTCAGCGATGCCATCCTCTGGATAGCGGCGCAGATATTGCATCCTTTGATCGCGAATCCCACGTTGTGGGCAAATGCTTCGAAATTGACCGCAGTTTGCGCTACGGCTGCCGTGTCCTATCTTGGGATGCGTCTTTGGGTCTTCGCCAGCTTTCCTCAGGAACGGGAAAAGAAACGCGAGGGACAGACGATGCCACTACCCGGTCCACGTGCGCACTCATCACCGGGGTATCCCGATGGGGCCTACGGTGACAACGAACCGGCGCGATCAGAAGGAGCAGCGGGCCAGTATCGCACGAGTTGGAGCCTTTCGGTCGTGCTACCTACGTATAACGAAGAGGAGATCATCGAGGAAACGATCCGTGAAGTCCTCGATACCCTGACACCATGGATAGAGGACTTCGAGATCATCGTCGTCGATGATGGAAGCCGAGATGCCACGCGAGTGATTGTAGACGTCCGCGCTGCGGCCGATCAGAGGGTGCGGGTGATCCACCACCCTATCAACAGAGGGTACGGCGCTGCGCTGGTCAGTGGATTCGAAGCTGCGGAGAAGGACCTCACGTTCTTCATGGACTCAGATGGGCAATTTGATATCCGGGACCTGGAAACCTTCTTCCCCTTGATTGACGACTACGATGCCGTGCTCGGATACCGCATCGACCGTCAGGATACCTGGGTGCGTAAACTCAATGCCTGGGGCTGGAAGACTCTGGTAGGTATGGTCCTCAGGGTACACGTGCGCGACGTGGATTGCGCCTTCAAACTCTACCGGGGCAACTTTTTCCGCGAGCATCGCCTGGAGACACGTGGTGCCATGATCAACGCGGAGATGATTTACAAATTCACAAGAGCAGGCTATACTTACACCCAGGTAGGGGTGCTCCATCGCCTGCGTCGCGGGGGACGGGCCACGGGAGCGAAGCCCTCGGTTATTCTCCGCGCATTCCGTGAGCTGTTCGTCTATGCCCGCAAGTGGCATGACGAAGTGCAAGGGGGAGGTAAGTCCGAGAAACTTCCCCAGACCATAGATGTATAGTGAGAGCCGATCAATCACCAAGATCCGAGGAGTTACTGCCTGGGCAAGGCAGAGGAGAAGAGAGATGCAAGAGAACACCATTCCTGAATTGGTCGATGCCGTTCGTCGTAGGAAATTGCCTCGCCGCCAACTCATACGGACCCTCGCTGCGATGGGCATTTCCGCAGCTGGCATCAGTGCTATTGCCGCTGCTGCAGCGCGCGCGATCAACCCAATGCCGATTACCCATACCGGGAAGCAGGAGGATGCAGCGAAGCACCTACAGCGCCATGATCAGCACCTTGGCTATCAAACCCAGGGGAACGTCGGCGCACTGCACGATGATTACGCTGCACATGCCATCGTCGAGGATAGCATGTACGAAGAGCCCTTTGTCGGCCGAGAGGCTATTATGACACGCAAAAACGTCGTAATAGCCGCCACGTCTAACCCCAACATCGAGGTGCTCAACCGGGTGGTGCACGGAGACCAGGTGAGCGTCGAATGGGTCGCTTCCGGCATCCATACTGGTGATCTCCCCGGATTGCCCGCCTCTGGCCGATTCTTCTCTCTGCGCGGTGTCACCGTAGTAATTCGCCAGAACGGAGAGATCGTTCGCGAAGCGCTGTATTACGATGTAACCGAGTTGCGACGTCAGCTGAGCCAGACATAGAAGCGCTGTACACTACACACCGCAGATACACCAGAGAGAAAGCCAGGAGAGAAAGACTGAAGAGGTATGACATGGAGAGCGCGATGACTTTTGATGATGGTGCGCATGCTATCTACACGTACCGAGTGTGGACGATTCACCGACAGTACAGGATGAAGGCCACTTTTTTCTGCATTGGACGGCACGTTGCAGCCTGCCCTGATCTTTTCAAGGAGGCTCGTGCCGCTGGGCAGGTCAAAGCTAACCAAAGCTGGTCACATCCCTCTATAGCGTTCCTTCCCAGGTGCAGGATCCTATTGCAACTCACCTGCACCTCTAGGGCTATTCAGCATATCATAGGAATCCAGCCCATCTTTTTCCGCCCCCCATATTGGGCCTTCAGTGTCCAGGTGCCTAAGCAGTCTGATCAAGCAGGGATGACAACGACGGATCGGGCACAGCCGGGCATTGCTGGCATCACCGCACGCATACTCGGGCAATCTACCCACGGGCCCGGGGGTAGCATGCTCTTGCACGATGGAGGGAGAGAGTTCAGGAACTGTGGCAGCGCTTCCCGCTCGTAGAGACGGGCTACAACGGCACGGCTCTACGTTCGTCATACTCCAGCAGATGGTCGACGACCCGGGTCCTGCTCCACGAAATGGCCGGAGACAGAAGAATCAGCGCTGGTTGGATCGTATTACGAAACTCCGGCTGCGTTTCAGTAGGGAGACGTCTGCCTAGATGAACAAAACAATGAACGAGCAACAGCTGAGTGTGTGCAAGAGAATCTGCGTAGGAATCTTGATGACCCTATACCTGCTGGCGTCCAGCGGGTGTGCGTTGACCTCCCCTTTCCAGACAAACGGAGGAGGTGCAGGCGGGAACGTGACGTTCCCATCTGCCTACCCACCCTCGACGCCACTCGTCTGCCCCAACGACCAGGGCGATGGTTCCTTTGTCGGCAAGAATGGAACGCAGTTGATCTACCAGGGAAAGCCCCTCACGCTCGACGGATACGCCTTCTACCCCGATCAGATTGGTGGAGCCTCGGCCTGGCACACGCCCGGGTTTACTCACTACATCGACCACATCCTACAGATGGGTGCTCAACTCGGGCAGAATCTCATTCGCCCGACCGACTTCTGGGGGACGCCTTATCACGACCAGAGGCAA
>Ga0116216_10002262_pt1 | contig 12884 bp, 12 predicted proteins | sample Sb_taG_11_FD_89696 | JGI IMG/M metagenome (GOLD analysis project Ga0116216, IMG submission 89696) | Peat soil microbial communities from Weissenstadt, Germany - Sb_50d_3_AS metaG | ecosystem: Environmental > Terrestrial > Soil > Wetlands > Peat | place: Germany: Weissenstadt | collected 2010-09-21
CCACGTATTCACGAAGTCGCCGATACAAGTGCCGCTCGTTGAGCACGATCACATGGTCGAGAAGCTCCCGGCGGCACGTGCCGACCCATCTCTCCGCGATGCCGTTTTGCCATGGACTTCGATACCCAGTCCGCACGGGCTCGGTGCCGAAACTGCGGATGGCCTCCCGGACCTTGTTCGAGAAGATCGAATCGCGGTCGTGGACGAGATGGGCCGGAGCAGAGGCCTCGGGGAAGGCTTCGCGGAGCTGCTGCACCACCCACGGCGCCGTGGGGTTCGCGGTGACGTGGAAGTGCATCACCTTCCGACGTCCGTGGGCGAGGACGAACCACACGTACAGCACCCGGAAAGCAATGGTCGAGACCGCGAAAAAATCCATCGCCGCGATGCCCTCGCGGTGATTCCGAAGGAAGGTCCGCCAGCTCTGCGGCTTCTGGCGAACGGTAAATCCCTTGGGAAGATATCGGGAAACCGTGGCGAGGCTCACCCTGAAACCGAGCTTCTCGAGTTCGGCTTGGATCTTCCGCGCTCCCCACCAGTTCTCGCTGGCCAATCGACGAATCAGTTCCTGCACTTCCGCCGAGATGCGCGGTCGGCCGGGACCACGCTTCGAGATCCACCGCCAATACAGCTGGAAGCCATTACGGTGCCACCGGACCACGGTGTCCGGCTTGACGATGACTAGGACCTCCCTCCATCCGGGCCAGAGCCTGTGGAGCGCGACCCAGAAGGTTCGATCGAATGGCCTGGGCCGGGGCTTTGGCTTCGTCTGGGAGTAGACGGCCAACTGCTGGCGCAGCGCAATCTCCACGATCGCCTGTTGGCCGCGGCTTCGGAAGAAGGCGAGAGCAGAGCGGAGCAATATCGCGCTCAGCTTGAGCAGTCCTTCCATGGCGGGGATCTTGCGCGACATCGCACTCGAGCAACAGTCTGATTCCGCCCTCAAGCCTGCAGTATCTTTCCCGATTGGTGAACTACCCGGGACGGAAACAGACCACCAGATCCAGAACGGGTATTGAGGACACACAGCGGTCTCTGTCGCCCTGCTTGTCTCCCGTTTGTCGCCCGGCCATTCTTGGTTGCCGTAAATACCTGATAAATCAAGCGGTATTTTATCGATTCGGGTTGATTCAGGGGCCCGGGGCCCCCGAATCAAGATGGTCGGGGCGACTGGATTCGAACCAGCGACCTCTTCGTCCCGAACGAAGCGCGCTACCAGACTGCGCCACGCCCCGAGAAGATCGGAATGGGAAAGAGTCGAGGGGCCAGTATGCCCCCTCCGCCGCTTCGCGCAAACGCGGAAGGGTGGGCGGGAGCGCAGCGCCCGCCCACCCCGTTAAGCGTCCGGCTTGGCCTTGGCGGCTTCGCGCCGGAGCTCAGCGATGGCAGCGCCATAGTCCGGTGCCCCGAAGACCGCGGTCCCGGCCACGAAGACGTCGGCGCCGGCGCTCGCCGCAAGACCGATCGTGCCGGGGCCGATTCCGCCGTCGACTTCGAGGCGCACAGCCAGCCCACGCTCGTCGATCCAGCGCCGCAGCTCACGGATCTTTGGCAGCATGCCGGAGATGAAGCGCTGTCCCCCAAAGCCGGGGTTCACGGTCATGACCAGCACTTGGTCGACGTCCGCCAGGACGAGCTCGACATGCGCCGCGGGTGTGCTCGGGTTCAGTACCACCGAGGCGCGCGCGCCAGCCTCGCGGATCTGCGCAACCGTGCGATGGAGGTGCGGGCAGGTCTCGACATGCACGCCCACGGTCGCCGCACCGGCCTTCACGAACTCGTCGATGTAGCGCTCGGGCTCGACGATCATCAGGTGGACGTCCAGCGGGAGGGAGGTGGAGCGACGCACCGCCTCGACGACGACGGGACCCAGCGTCAAGTTCGGGACGAAGCGCCCATCCATCACGTCGACATGGATCCAATCCGCACCGGATCGCTCGACCGCCCCGACCTCCTGTCCAAGGCGCGCAAAGTCGGCGGACAGGATGGAGGGTGCGATGCGCGGCGACTCGCGGCTCACCGCATGCGCTCGAGACGCGCCGCGAAGAATCCATCTGCGTCGTCACGCTGGGGAAGGCAGCGCAGATAGCCATTCTCCGTGAGGACGGGTGCGAGTCGGGCCGGAAGCTCGGAGACGGGGACAAGGCGAAACTCCGGGTGTTCGGACAGGAAGGCGCTCACCACCGCCTCGTTCTCCTCGGGCAAGAGCGTGCAAGTACTGTAGACGAGGGTTCCGCCGGGCCTCAAGCAGCTCGACGCCTGGGCGAGGATGGCACCTTGCACGTCGGCGAGCTTGGTGACGTCAGTGGGAACGACGCGCCAGCGCGCGTCTGGGTTGCGGCGCAGAGCGCCTAAGCCGGAGCACGGGGCGTCGACGAGGACGCGGTCGAACGGTCGCCCGTCCACGAGATCGACAAGGGGCGCCGAGGCATCCCGCACCCGGGTCTGCACGTTCTCAAGACCGAGACGCCGCGTGTCCCGACGCAGAAGGCCAAGACGCCGGGCGTGGCGGTCGAGCGCGAGGACCGAGCCCCCCGGTCCGAGCCGCTCCGCGATCCCCGTGCTTTTCGCGCCAGGCGCGGCGCAGGCGTCGAGCACGCGATCGGAGGGCTGGGGATCGAGGAGCTCGACCACGAGCTGCGAGGACTCGTCCTGCACCGTCATGCGGCCGCTCTGGAAGGCCGGGTCGCGACCCGGGTCGCCGCGCCGGCCGAGCACGATCCCGTCGGGCGCCAGGCGACACGCCGTCGCGTTGGGAAAGCGGGTCACGAGTTCGGCGAGCAGGGCGTCGCGGGAAATCCGCAGACGATTGGCGCGCACCGTGCGCGGCGGGACCTCGTTTAATGCGCGCGCCAGGGCGGCGGCTTCTTCGGGCCCAAACACGTCGATCCAGCGCTGCGCCAACCAGGCGGGTTGCGAGAGCGCATGGGTCAAGTGGCCGACGGGGTCCGTGGCGAGATCGGGCAGTGGGATCTGCTGGAACTCCCCGGCAAAACGACGCAGAACGGCGTTCACGAGACCCCCGGCGCGCTCCGCGCCGAGGGCATGCACACAGCGCACCGACTCGTCCACCGCCGCGGAGGAGGGAATGCGCTCGGAGAAGACGATCTGGTAGGCCCCAAGCCGCAGCCCCGCCACAACCACGGGCTCGAGCTTCTCGAGCTCGCGGTCGAGGACCTTGGAGAGCAGATAGTCGAGGCGGCCGCGCCAGCGCAGGGTCCCGTACACGAGCTCCGTCGCAAGCGCGCGATCCGGGCCCACGAGGGGACTCTGTGCAAGTGCGGCATGGAGCGCGAGATCCGCATAGGCGCGGGTCCGCTCGACCCGCAGGAGAACGCGCAGCGCGAGAAGGCGGGCCTGGGTGGGGGCGCCGCGACGTCGAAAGCCGCCGCGCCCCGCCGGGCGGCCGCGGCCGGGGCGAGCGCCGGCGGGGCTTTGGTTTCCTCCCCGCACAGCTAGCCAGCCCCCCGCGTCGCCACAATAGAAGTGTACCTCACGCCGGGGAGACGGCGCTGTGAATTACGTGCTTGCGTCCCCAGCGCCGAGCAGTGCACCGTCGGCAATCGCGCGGCCGCGCAGAAAATCCTCTGCTGCGAGAGGCCGCCCGCCCGCGCGCTGCAGGGAGAGGAGAACGAGCCAGCCGTCGCCCGTCGCGACGCGCAGGACGGGTCCAGCGCTGAGGCGAACCGTCCCAGGGAGAGCGTCTGCCCTTCCCGAAAGGGCGCGCGCGTCAAGGATGCGCAGCGTTTCGCCACAGAGCGTGGTGCGCGCTGCCGGGCGGGGGGACAAGGCGCGGACGCGACGGGCCAAGAGCGGCGCAGACTCCCGGAAGTCGAGCCAGCTCTCATGGGGCTCGAGCTTCGGGGCGACGGTCGCCCGGGCCTCGTCTTGCGGAGTCCAGCGGATGCTTCCATCGGCGACGGCCTCGACCGCCTCCGAGATCACTTCGGCCGCGAGGCCTGCCAGCCGCAGCTCAAGCTCGCCGGCACTCTCCTCCTCGCCGATCGGCGTCGCGCGCGCAAAGGCGACGGGTCCGCCATCCATCTCACGTTCCACACGCATGACCGAGATTCCCGTCTCACGCAGGCCGGCCAGGATGGCACGGGGAATCGGTGCGGCCCCTCGCAGCGCGGGCAAGAGGCTTGCGTGTCCGTTGATGGTGTAGCCCCTGGAGGGCAGCTCGCGAACCGCCTTGGGGAGGAACTGGCCGAAGGCCACGACGACACCAAGGTCGGGCGCGCAGGCGCGCAGCGCGTCGAGCGTCTCGCGCTCGCCCACACGCTCAGGGCGCAAGAGGGCGATTCCCGAGCGCAGGGCCAGCGCGGCGACCGGAGAGGGCGAGGCATGCCGTCCCCGCCCCCGCGGACGATCGGGCTGGCTCACCACCGCAACCACGGGATGACGGCCCTCGCGAAGTCGCGCAAGCGTCGGGACGGCGAACTCGGGCGTGCCGAAGAAGACGAGGCGAAGCGTAGGCTGCGTCAGAGCGCCCGGCCTGAGGGGGCCCCTGCGTCCTCCCCCTCCTCGCTCTCGCGGCGCAGGGCTTTCTTGCGCTTTTGCACGTAGAGGCTGCGTTTTAGGCGGCTAATGCGATCGATGAAGAGGACGCCGTCGAGATGATCGATCTCGTGCTGGAAGCAGACCGCGCGCAGCTCCTCGGCCTCCTCCTCGAAGGGGAGGCCCTCGAGGTCGAAGCCCCGCACCCGTACACGCCCCGAGCGCTCCACCTCCGCCTGGAAATCGGGTACGGAAAGGCAGCCCTCATTCCATGTGATGGTTCCCTCCCGTTCGACGATTTCAGGATTCACCACGACGATCGGGCTCCGTTCGCTGCCTTCCTCCGTCCACGTCGTGTCCATCACGACGAGCCGGATGGGCTCGCCCACCTGGGGTGCGGCAAGGCCAATGCCCGGTTCGTCGTACATGACCTCGAGCATGTCCTGGGCGAGCGCGCGGATTTCGTCGGTGATCTTCGCGATCGGCTTCGAGACTCGCTTGAGCCTCGGATCGGGGAATTGCAGCACGGGACGCAGCGCCATGGCCGCTCGGTCTCATAGCATGTTCATCGGATCGACGTCCACCGTGGTGCGCACCGACGAAGGAAGCTTCGTGGACGCGCGCAAGACGCTGCGCGCGGCGCGCAGCACGGCCTCGTCCGATGCACTGCGCAGGAGGAGCTGGAAGCGGTAACGATCGCGCAGGCGGGAAAGCGGGGCCGGGGCGGGACCGAGCACCTCGAGGGCTTCGCCCGGGGCTGAAGCGCCCTCGCCGCCGCTTGAGCCGAAGGCCGCGCGAGCGGCCTGGGCCAGGCGCTGCGCGGCCTCTTCGGCAGGCCCTGCGTCCGGTCCCGACACCACGGCCATCGCGAGGCGCCCGCACGGCGGATAGCCGAGGGCCGCGCGGTGCACGATTTCAGAAGCGTAGAACCCTTCGTAGTCGTGTTCCCGCACCGGACGGATCGCGTAGTGATCGGGCACGAAGCTCTGGATCACCACGCGGCCGGGCATTGCACCCCGGCCCGCACGGCCTGCCACCTGCGTAAGCAGCTGGAAGGTGCGCTCTGCCGCGCGGAAGTCCGGCAGGTGGAGGGCCAAGTCTGCGGCCACGACGCCCACGAGCCGCACGCCTGGGAAGTCGTGGCCCTTGGCCAGCATTTGCGTTCCGACCACCACATCCACCGCGCCGTCGCGCAGGTCGCGGAGCACCCTTTCCGTGGTCCCGCGACGCCGCGCCGTGTCGCGGTCGAGGCGCGTGGTCCGGGCCTTCGGGAACTGTGCGCGCACCTCCTCTTCCAAGCGCTCGGTACCGATTCCAAGCAGCGCAGTGTCCGGTGCGCCGCATCCCGCGCAGGCCTCTGGCGGCGCGATGGCGTAGCCGCAGTAGTGGCAGCTCAGCTCGTGCTCTGCCGCGTGGTAGACGAGGGAGATGTCGCAGTGTTTGCAGCGCTCGGCATGCCCGCACTCGAAGCAGAAGATGCGCGTCGAGAAGCCCCGGCGGTTCAAGAGCAGGAGCGCCTGGCCTCCGTCGGCCAGGGTCTCGGCGAGTGCGCGGCGAAGTGGGAGCGAGAGGATGAGCTTGCGGCCCCGGGGCATCGTGGCGCGCTCCTTGGCGAGGTCCACGATCTCGACGGCGGGAAGAGGCCGGCCCGCGATGCGGTGGGGAAGGGAGAGACGCGTGATCTCCCCGCGCTCAGCGGCAAAGCGGCTTTCAAGGGCGGGCGTCGCCGAGCCCAGGACGACTGGGCAGCCTGCGCTCCGCGCACGCGCGGCCGCGAGATCCCGGGCGTGGTAGTGGAAACCCTCCTCGTTCTTGTAGGCCGAGTCGTGCTCCTCGTCGATCACGATGAGTCCGAGATTTTCGAGGGGCGCGAAAAGCGCGGATCGCGCGCCTAAGGCGATGGGCGTCGCGCCCGCGCGCAGGCGCTGCCACTGGGCAAGCCGCTCCCGGGCACGAAGACCGCTGTGGAGGATCGCGAGCGCGTCGCCGAAGCGGTCTCGCAGCCGCGCCAAGAGCTGATGGGTGAGCGTGATTTCGGGAACCAGGACGAGCGCCGTGCGGCCTGCGGAGAGGGCCTCGGCGATGGCGCGCAGGTAGATCTCGGTCTTTCCGCTGCCGGTCACCCCGTGGAGGAGAAAGCGCTCGAAGCGGCGGTGCTGCACGGCCTGTGCGATTGGGAGGAGTGCAGTGGCTTGCGCCGCGGTGAGCTCGGGCGGCGCCCCATGGTCTTTCCCCGTGGCCTCGAGGAGGGAGCGCAGGCCCTCGGCCTCGGCGGGACGTTCCTCCTCGTGCAAGAAGCCCCGCGCTGCGAGGACCCGCACGAGCGCCCGGGCGCCCGGGAAGTGCTTGGAGAGACCCTCCAGGGGAACGGGGCCCGACTCTTCAAGGTGTCGGAGCAAGGCGGCCTGCTTCGGTGCTCGGGCAAGTCTTGCGGCTTCTGCGCCGGCGTCGACCGATGGTGCCAGGCCGATCCAGCGCACCGCGCGGGGGGCGAGAGGGCTTGCCGCCTCGCTCCGGCCTCGCACGACGAGGCCGTCGCGTTCGAGCTCGCGAACCAGCGCGAGCTGCCCTTGTCGCGAGCGCACGGCGGCGCCCCGGCCCGCACTTCGCGGCGCGCGGGCCAGGCGCTCGAGGAACGCCTGCGCCGGGCCACGCACCGCGCCGCGGAGCAGCGCCTCGCGTCCCCGGGCGGTGAGTGAGAGGGTAGAGCGGCTCGAGGGAGACCCTCCGGGAGGGAGGGCCGCGGCGAGGGCGATTCCGAGAGGACAGAGAAGGCGCTCGGCCAGTTCCCGCAAGACCGAGAGAAGCTCGGCGGAGATCACGGGCTCCCGGTCGACGATCCGAAGGACAAAACGCAGGCCTAGAGGGGTTCCTTCCGACGGCGCGTCACGAACCGCTACCACAACCCCCGTGAGCCTTCGTGCCTCGAGGGGGACCAGGACGCGGCGCCCCGCTTCCGCGTCGGGTGCCATGGCGGGGGGCACGAGGTAGTCGAGGGGCTCGGCGAGCGGAAGGGGAAGGGCGACCTGTACGATGCGAGCGCCGGAGGCTCCGGACAGACGGACCTCCTGCGCGTCATGGGAGTCGGACGACGGAAAGAGCGGCAATGCCATATGCGCGGAGAGTATGCGCCAAAGGAGCTCGCGTCCCATTTCTCGAATCGAGGTGCGCGAGAGCGCGCGGGGCCGCGAGCTCTGCGTGGACGGCACCTTCGCTTCGCTCTTTCGCCCGGGGCGGGTGACGACCGGGTCGGTATGGGATGCGCTCGCTGCGCCCCTCCTTTCCCTCCCGCCGGAGAGGCGGAGAAGCGTCCTTCTCCTCGGTCTTGGCGCAGGAAGCGCTGCGCGCTTGGCCCGCGCGCTGCTGCCCCATGCCCGGATCGTCGGGGTGGAGCGCGACCCCCATGTGATCGAGGTTGCGCGGGAGCACTTTCACCTCGATGCGCTCATGCTCGAGGTGGTTCTCGCGGACGCGAAGAGTTACCTCGCGCGCGGAAGAGAGAAGTTCGACGCGGTGCTCGAGGACGTCTTCGTGGGATCAGGCCGGGAGGTGTGCAAGCCGGATTGGCTTCCAGATCCGGGCCTCCTCCTCGCCGCGCAGCGCCTTCGCCCGGGCGGTCTCCTTGCGACGAATAGCCTCGACGAGGCGGCTACTGCCGCACGGGCGCTGCGCACGCACGTGGGCGCTGCCATCTCGATTGAGGTGAATGGCTACGACAACAAGATCCTCGCGGCGGGACCGGCCGGCTTGTGTGCAAGAGGCCTGCGTGCTGCAGTCGCCGCCCATCCGATCCTTGGCGCGACGCTCTCCCAGCTTCGGTTCCGCACGCTCTCCGCCTAGCGATCCTCGTCCAGGAACTGCGAGACCACGTGGTTGAAGCGTTCTGCTGATTCGGCCATCACGAGGTGTCCGCCGTAGGAGATAGTGACCAGCATCGCGTTCGGGATCTCGTCTGCGAGCTCGCGATGGAACTTCGGGGGTGTGAGAAGATCGTGGCGGCCGCACACGACGAGCGTTGGCTGCGCGATGTGGCGCAGCCGATCCCGCGTGTCGTGGCCAAGGCAGGCGTTGCACTGGCGGATGAAGAGATCATTGGAAAGCGGCGCACCGTCGCGTGCGAAGAAAGTGATCATCGACTCGATGAGGTCGCTCTGCTCCAGCGTCTCGTCCTGCAAGGTCCAGAGAAGGCGCGTTTTCACCAGCGTCTCGACGGGCAGGCCGAGCCTTGCGAGCTCGCGCCACTCCTCGAGGAGAAGGCGCCGCTTCGCATCGGGTCGGGCGTAGGTGCCGACGAGCACGAGCCGGTCGACCCGTTCGGGGTGACGCAGCACGAGCTCTTGGCAGACCATACCTCCCATGAAGACACCCAGGAGATCCGCCTTCGGGATGTCGAGGGCTGCCATCAGCGCCGCCGTGTCTTCGGCCATGTCTCCCGTGCTGAAAGCTCCGCCCGAGTCTTCGCTCCCCGCGACGCCGCGATTGTCGAAGATCACGGTGCGCCGCGTCTTCGAGAACTCGGGGACCTGGAGCGGAAGCCAGCCGCGACACGAGCCACCAAGGCCCATCACAAGAAGGAGCGGCGTTCCCGGAGCGTCGCCGTGCACTTCGTAATAGAACTTGCGTCCGGCGACCACGGTATGAGGCATGGCGCAAGTCTATACCGGACGCGCGTCTCAGGGGGGCGCTACACAAGGCCAGCGATCTTTGTTCTAGTATGCGCCCCGACATGACGGCCGATGCGGGAGAGGGCGCGGGTCTCGGGAGCTTCTTGCTGCGTGCGCTCGTCTGGGCGGGGGTGTCGGTTTCATTCCTTGCGGGCGGGTTCTATGCGGTGGGAGCCGCGTTGGTCGCGATCGGGAGCCATCGTGCGGGCACCTCGCCTGGGGAGATCCAGATTGCGGCGTTGCATGCGCTCTTCTTCGCGGTGCTGCGCGAGGCTCTGCTTCCCCACTGGCTCCTCACCCTCGCGACTTGGCTCGTGCTTGCGCGTCTTCTGCCGCGCCTCGAAGGGGCGTGGCGCTTCCTCGGCCCTTCTCTCGCGGCGGTGGCCGCGCTCTGGTTTCCCGCCGTCGGATTTGGCCTCTTCCGGGCGTGGAAGCCGGCAAACGCCCTCGACGTCGCAAACACCTGGCTTCTCATGACGGCGGCAATCGCCGCCTCACTCCTCCTCCCGCGCGTGGTCCTTCGTCCCCTCGCGCCGGGGGCCCTCGCGCGTCCCATGAGGCGAAGTACCCTCACGCGAGCGTGACCACGACAAGACGCCGCGGCCGACCGTCCATCCCGAAAGAGGTGCAGCGACAGCGCCTCATCGATGCAGCGCTGCGCGTGCTCGAGAACAGCCACTACGAGAAGACAAGCGTGGCCGACATCGTGCGGGAGGCCAAGATGTCCTCCCGGTCCTTCTACGACCAGTTCAAGTCGAAGGAGGACCTCGTCGCGGAGATCGTCGAGGAGAAGGCGCGCCACTTCTTCGAGCACTTGGAGTCGAAGCTCTCGGAGCCGAGAAGCCTGGTCGAGCGGATCAGCCGGGCGATGCGGGCCTACCTCGAACTCTTCCCCGTCGCGACCGTCGACCTTGAGCGTCTCGGTGGTGAGGCTGGCCTGCGGATACGAGAGGTGCGCCGGCACTACGTGCAGCTCCTCACCGACTTCAACATGCGGGGGTTTCAAGACCTCTTCGAGCAGGGTGAAGTCACCAGTATCCCGCCCCGCGCGACCATGGAGCTTCTCTTGACCGGCATCGAGGGCCTGAGCTTCCGGTACTACAGCGAGGGCCGGCGGGAGGAGCTCCTGGCGCTCCACCCCGTCTTGCTGAGCACCTTCCTGCGCGCATTGGCAGATCCCTCCGGCTCCAAATAACTCTCAAAAGATCCACAAAATCCTCTTTATTCTCAACATCTTAGAATATTAAAAGGCGCGTATTCTTTTTTTCTTCCCTTCTCTTCTAGGAGCGTGTAGAAGATCGGTGCCCCGCCCCTGTGGGCGGAGTCCCGCAGGTGCGGGTTTCTGGGGGATGAAGCAGGTCAGTCCGGCTCTAGGCCGGAAGGGGAGGCACTCGATGCTTAAGTTTCTCGGATTTCGAAGCGTAGCCGCGGTACTCGCGGGTAACGCCTTCGCAGTCGTGATGAGCGGCTGCGGCGTTCTGTCGATCGAATCGTGGGTCGTGATCGACTCAGCCAAGAGCACTGGCTCCGTCGCGATCGCTGGCGGGACGCCGCAGGACCTCACTGACCTTCAGGGAGGATTCCTCGGGCTGATCCAGGTCAATACCAACGCGCTCCCGGGGCCGCTGAGCGGTCCGATCAAGGTCGAGGATGTGCGAATCGCCACGGGAGGTCCCTTCGGGACCGTCTGCATCTCGGCAGACGCGGGCAATCCTTCGACGGGTAATGTGTCGCTCAACGTTCTCGCGGGCACAGGATCGGCGACCCTCAACCTGAATCTCATCGCGACGGCCTTGGGGCAAGTCGACAAGATTAGCCAGAGCACCAGTCTGAATCTCTCTGGCGTCTCGCTCACCACGCTCCTCTCGGCCTCGACGAGCGGATCTGCGGCGGGCCTGTTCGACACGACCGCCAACTTCAGCAGCACCGCGACGATCCTGGGCCTCCCTGTGACGTTCGATCTCGCGCTCACGGTCACCAATCAAGAGACGCTCCCGCCCTTGGACGCCACTGCGGCAAGCTGCGCCAGCCAGTTCGCAGCGAACGGTCTGCCCGCGGGTCTCTTCTATGGGGTCAACTCGAAGTCGAGCTACCTCGCCCCGTTCTTTGGCGACAACCCGCAGCCGCCGCTTGTGATCGCGCTCTCTGATTTCGGGGCAGGGCCGGGTAGCAAGCTTCAGCTCAGGACGATCGGGACCTTCGCCGATTCCACGCTGCTTAAGGATGGGACCAACACCCAGATGAGCGGAGTCTTCAGCTCGTCGAACGTTGTGCTGGCCCCGGGCAAGGCGCTAAACCGTGTCCCGGGCGCCATCGCCGTGTCCGGTGCGAAGCCGTTCTTCACTCCGTTCCCGACCGATATCCCGCAGGACTTCCAGATCAATCCGTCGGTCACCGTGACGGTGCCCGCGGGAGCGGCGTATCTTATCGTGGCGCCGTTCTCCCCGGACCTCAGCTGGGGCGATAACTCCGGGTTCGGGTTCGGCGTAGCGGTGACGGTGCAGTAAGGCCGCAGGCCTAGCGGAACTTGCGCTAGCGGCAAAAAGAAGGGGGGCGGGCGTTTTCTAGCGCCCGCCCCCGAGTCGCTTTAGGTCGGTCAGCACACCCTTGGCTGTCGCCTTGAGCGTGTCGAAGACGCCCTTGCCGATATTCGCGCAGGCCTCGAAATCAGGGACGCCCGTGGGATTCAAGAGGCGCCGCATCTCATCGAGCGGCGCCGCGTTGGGAAGATCGCGCTTGTTGTACTGGACGACGTAGGGGATCTTCTCGAGCTCGTAGCCCTGCTCTTTCAGGTTGATCTTCAGGTTGTCGACGCTCTCGAGATTGGCCTCCATCCGCTCGATCTGGCTGTCCGCCACGAAGACCACGCCGTCCACGCCCTTCAGGATCAGCTTTCGACTCGCGTCGTAGAACACCTGCCCGGGCACGGTGTAGAGGTGGAAGCGCGTCTTGAAGCCCCGGATCTGTCCCAAGGCAAGGGGGAGGAAGTCGAAGAAGAGCGTGCGCTCGGTCTCCGTGGCGAGCGAGATCATCTTGCCTTTGAGCTCGGGGCTGGTCTTCGAGTAGATGAACTGCAGGTTCGTGGTCTTCCCGCACAGGCCCGGGCCGTAGTAGACGATCTTGCAGTTGATCTCGCGCGAGGAGTAGTTGATGAACGACATGGTCCCGCGTTACTCGGAGAACAAATTGTCAATGTCGTCGTCGGTGATCTCGGCGAACGGCGACGCGGTGCCGGCGGCCTGCGCCCGCTCCGTCTTCTTCCGGATCTCCTCGAAGATATGTCCGAGCTCCGCCCCGGCCTTCTTGACCCGCAGGCGTACGAGACCGAGGGAGCTCCGCTCGTCGAACACGACGACGAGGATGATGCGCCCCGCGACCAGCGTGATGTGGAGGTTGTCACGCTGACCCTGGTGGAAGTGGATGGGAAACTCTTCCTCGCCAATGATCTTGGCCAGGCCGCCCGTCGCCGCGATATTGCCGGCCGTAAGGGATGCGAGGCTCGTGCTATCGATGCCGCGCATCTCGCCGGCCTCGGCCACGAGCTGGCCATTCTTGTCGACCAAGAAGATTCCCTTCGCATTGGCATCGCGCACAAGGCGCTGCAGCACCGCAAGGATCTTGCGGTGGTCGTCGTCGTACATCACGAGCGGGGTATCGATCATCCGCAATCCGCCTCGTAAGCGCCCGAGATGAAACGGAGTTCACGGTGCACTCTACCCCGCG
>Ga0116216_10002263_pt1 | contig 12882 bp, 12 predicted proteins | sample Sb_taG_11_FD_89696 | JGI IMG/M metagenome (GOLD analysis project Ga0116216, IMG submission 89696) | Peat soil microbial communities from Weissenstadt, Germany - Sb_50d_3_AS metaG | ecosystem: Environmental > Terrestrial > Soil > Wetlands > Peat | place: Germany: Weissenstadt | collected 2010-09-21
ACGAGTCCGGCGCGCAGTTCTTCGCCCAGTCGGCGGCGGCGTTCGTGGAGATGTTCGCGGGCTTGGGAGCCGCGCGCATCCGCCGTCTGTTCGCGATCGCCCGCAAGCACGAGCCCGCGATCATCTTCATCGACGAGCTCGACGCCGTCGGCGGACGGCGCGGGATGGACATCTCCGGGGAGAAGGACCAGACGCTGAACCAGTTGCTCGTGGAGATGGACGGGTTCGCCGCGAGCGGGCGCGTGGTTGTGATCGCGGCGAGCAACCTGCTGGACAAGCTCGATCCGGCGCTTCTACGCCCGGGACGCTTCGACCGCCAGGTGTTCGTGGCGCCACCGGACGTCAAGGGTCGCCAGGGCGTGTTGGGGGTGCACACGCGCGACAAGCCGTTGGGGAAGGTGGACCTGGGGCTGGTGGCCCAGCAGACGAGTGGCTTGACCGGCGCCGACCTGGCGAACATCTGTAACGAGGCGGCGATTTTCGCGGCGCGGCGCGGCGCGAAGCGGATCGACGATCAGGACTTCGACAGCGCGCTCGAGCGGGTGATCGCGGGGGTGCAGTCGCGACGGGTGCTGAACGAGCACGAGAAGCGGGTGGTCGCCTACCACGAGGCCGGGCACGCGCTGTGCGGCGAGCTGCTGCCGTCGGTCGACCGCGTGCATCGCATCTCGATCGTCCCGCGCGGGCGAGCGCTCGGCTACACGCTCAACCTGCCCGCTGAGGATCGCTACCTAAAGACGCGCGAGGAGCTCCTGGACTACATGACCGTGCTGCTCGGTGGGCGCGTCGCCGAGCAGATCGTGTTCGGCGCGATCACCACTGGCGCCTCCGACGATCTGAAGCGCGTCGCGGAGATCTCCCATTCGATGGTGCACGACTTCGCGATGGTCGGTGGCGGCGTCGGGCGCTCACCAGATGGGGATGTGCGGCTGTCAGAGACGACTCTGCGCATCCGCGACGAGGAGCGCCAGGACCTGATCGAGGAGGCCAGGCGCGCCGCGCAGAGGATGATCGTCGGCCACCGCTCCCAGCTCGACGCGCTGGCGGGCGAGCTGCTCGAGCGCGAGATCCTCGACCGCGAGGCGATCGAGCGGATCATGGATGGCGTGCCGCGCCTTGAGCGGGCCCCGGGCGTCGGTCTGCGCGTGGTTGCGGCATCGACGGCGGTCGATGCCTTGCCGGGCGAATAAACTGCCAGAGGTGTTCAACCGCATCGACCACATCGGCGTGGCCGTCGAGCAGATCGAGCCAACGCTCAAGCTGTATCGAGAGCGCTTAAAGATGACGGTCGCCCACCGCGAGGTGGTGGAGGAGCAGGGCGTGGAGGCCGTGCTACTCGACGTCGGCGAGAACCACGTAGAGTTGCTGGCGCCGCTCGGCGCAGAGACGCCTGTGGGGAGGTTCCTGGCCAAGAAAGGTCCCGGTCTGCACCACGTGGCTTACCAGGTGTCCGACATCGAGAAGACGCTCGCCGCGCTGAAAGAGGCGGGCCTCGAGCTGATCGACGAGCAACCGCGGGTGGGAATTCGCGGCTCGCGCGTGGCGTTTATGCACCCGCGTGCGACCGCGGGCGTGCTGACCGAGATCGTCGAGCCCGCTGCTCATCTGGGGGTGCACTGATGACGCTTAGAACGCCTATCAAAAAGATCGGTGCGGTCCGGGTGTTCATGGACCAAGCTGGGCGACGCGGGGCGGTGAAGCGCGTGCTGGTGGCACGTGCGAGACGTCACGTGGCGATCCAGCGCCGTGTCCAGGGACGCATTCCGGGCGTGCCGATCTTTTTGATAGGCGTTCTAAGCCTGCGACAGGGTGCCGGTCGCGGAGACGGGGAGTGATGGCGCACGGCGCGCGACATATAAGCATCGGCTTCCACGGCGGCCAGGTGCTGGCGCTGCGCGTGAGCGATGAGCAGCTGAAGTCTTTGTACGCGGCGCTCGGAGGCGGCGGCTGGCATGAGCTGGAGAGCGAGGACGGCCCCGTGCGGCTGGACCTCGGCCAGGTGGTGTATGTGCGCACGGAGGATGACGATTCTCGCGTCGGTTTTGGCGCCTAGTCCCTGGCAATCGCTGGACGTAAAGCTCCTGCGTGCGGCCCGTACCTGCGGACACGACCCGCGCGCCGAGCGGGCGGTGGCGCGGTTTTCGCGGCTGGGTGAGCACGGTGGCGTGTGGCTTGGGATCGGCGCGGCCGGCTGGGTGTTCGATAGTCCACGGCGCAGGCGTTGGCGACGGGCGACGGGCACGGTCGCGGGCGTGTACGCGCTGAATGCCGCGATCAAGCTGCTCGTCCGCCGCCGCCGGCCCGAGCTGCCGGGTCTACCCGCGCTGACGGACACCCCGACACGGTTGAGCTTCCCTAGCGCCCACGCCTCGACCTCGTTCGCGGGCGCGCTCTGCTACTCCAGGCTCGGCTTGTCTGCGCCGCCGCTGTACGCGCTGGCGGCGAGCCTATCCCTGTCGCGGCTGTATCTGGGCGTGCACTACCCGTCCGATGTACTCGCGGGTGCGCTGCTCGGCACAGCGGCGGCGGCGCGGCGGTGAGCACGCGGATCGGCATCGTGGGGATGCCCAATGCGGGCAAGTCCTCGCTGTTCAACGCCCTCACCAAAGCGGGGGCTGAGGCAGCCAACTACCCGTTTACCACGATCGAGCCGAACGTAGCCGTCGTGCCCGTGCGCGACGAGCGCCTCGAGCAGGTCTCGCGCACGGTCGGCGCCTCGGAGATCGTGTGGGACACGATCGACTTCCACGATATCGCCGGCCTTGTGGCGGGCGCCCACGAGGGCGAGGGGTTGGGGAACCGCTTTCTCGCGAACATCCGCGAGACCGACGCGATCGTCCATGTCGTCCGGTCCCATCACGACGACAACGTCGTGCATCCCGAGGGGCGGGTCGACCCACTCAGGGACATCGAGACGATCGAGACAGAGCTCGTGCTGGCGGATCTCGAGCAGGCCGAACGACGGATCGAGCGTGTCGCCAGGCAGGCCCGCAGCGGCGACCGTGTGGCGGTCGCCGAGGAGGCGTGGCTGCGAGAGGTGATCGACGCGCTGCAGGCCGGGCGCCCGGCGCGCACCGTCCCGGTGCCGAAGGACGCGCCGAACGCGGCCCATGATCTGGGCTCGCTGACCGTCAAGCCGGTGCTGTTCGTGGCTAACGTCGATGAGGGCGCCGAGGAGCTCCCCGTGGAGATCGCCTCGCATGCCGCCGAGCAGGGCGCGCGGGCGGTTGCGGTCTCATCGCGGATCGAGTCGGAGCTCGCCGAGCTCGAGGATGCCGACGCCGCCGCGATGCGGGCCGAGCTCGGCGTGAGCGAGTCCGGCCTGCAGCGCGTCGTGCGGGAGGCGTTCGCGCTGCTCGAGCTGATCGCGTTCTTCACCGCCGGTGAGGCCAAGCCTGCCCAATCGTGGCACCTGCGTGAGAGCCTCACCGCCTGGCACGCTGCCGGACAGATCCACTCCGACATCCAGAAGGGCTTTGTGCGCGCCGAGGTGATCGGCTGGCGTGAGCTGGTCGAGGCTGGCGGCTATGCGGGCGCGCGCGAGCGGGGCACCCTGCGCCTGGAGGGCCGCGACTACGTGATGGCCGACGGCGACGTGATCACGGTCAAGTTCACGCCGTAGCCAGCTTCGCCAGGCGCTCGGCCAGGCGCTCCATCCCGAGCTCACCCGCCACGCGGGCACCGCCGGCGAAGTCCGTCTCGCGGTCCGGCGGCCGCTCGACCTCTATGAGCTGCAGCGTCGCGACCTGCTTGAACCTGTGCAGCAGATCGGCGTTCTCTCGCAGCGACGCAGCGATGCGGGGGCGCATCACGCTCGCGGCCTTGACCGCAGCTGCCGCGGTCCCCTGCCCGGCATCCGCGCCCGCGGCGGCCAGTACCGCCTCCAGCGACCCATGCGCCTGCAGCAGCTCGGCGGCGGTCTTCGCTCCGATCCCCGGCGCGCCGGGCAGGCCGTCGGAGGGGTCGCCGCGCAGCGCGATGAAGTCAGGCACGAGGGCCGGGTCGATCCCGTAGCGCTCGCGCACCTGCGCGGGACCGACCTCCCCCGCGACGCGTCCTTTCGCCAGCTCGACGATCGCGACGCGCTCCTCGACGGCTCCAAACAGGTCGCGATCGCCGGTCAGCAGCAGCGCGCGTCCACCCGCCTGCGCCTCGACCCGCGCGTGGGAGAACATCGCGTCGTCGGCCTCCAGCTCGCCGCCGTCGCTCATGATCCAGCCGAGGCTCTCGAGCAGCGCGGGGGCCTTTGTCCACTGCGCTGCAAGCTCTGCCGGCATCGGCTCGCGGTGGGCGTGGTAGGCGGGGTACAGCCGCACGCGGTAGTCAGCTTGCTCGGCGCCCATGCACGCGACCACGGCGCGGGGTCGATGAGCCGGGGAGTCGGACTCGACGATCGACAGCAGCGCGTTGACAGTTCCCAACAGCGCGTTCACCGGCTGCCCCTCTCCGTCGACGATCGATTTGGGCAGCGCGAAGAAGGAGCGGTACAGCAACCACGGCACGTCGGCGATCAGCAGCGGGGCGGGCATCGGCCCAGGGTATGCGCCGGAGACCTGCTGCGGGTTCGCGCCAGAATATCTGCCGGGATTGAGGCGGCCGTTCCGCGGCGTCATACGCCACCCACGATCCAACCACCTCAACCCACCATCTATTCTGGCGCGAACCCTGCGGGTTATCGGTGGTTGACGGCGCCGGGGCTACGAGCCGGGCCTCAGCCCTCGAGCATCCAGCAGTTTTCCGTCCAGAGGAAGCGGTTCGGTCCATTCGACAGCGGCGCCGGCAACTCGATCGTGGCTGTATAGCCGTGGACTACGACCGGCGCCGAAGGGATCGCGCGCTGCTCACGCCGTAGGTGCGCCCGGCCCCCGGGTTCGCGTAGAAGCTTCGCCAGCTTCGCGTCCCATCGCTGCGCGCATGTGCGGTGGTGCTGCGTCGCCCGCAGCGGAGCGTTGAGGATCGCGCAGGCGCCGGCGCCGTTCCCGCTCAGCTCGGCGGTCACGAAGTTGGAGGCGGCCCGGCGAACCCAGGCGATCTGTTCGTGCGTGCCGACCGAGTAGGCGCCGAACGAGCTCGCGGGCGCAACCAGCGCCGCGGCGCAAACGAGCATGGCGATGGCCGAGCGCGGGCTCATACCTAGAGTGTCGGCGGTTGTCGTGCGGGTCATGAGGTTTTCGGCTGCCAGTCGGCAAACGGCAATATATGTCGTAGGGCGCACCAAGACGAACTATTCGGCCGCAGCACCACCTGTGGAGGCCGATCCCGCGGAGCCCGGCGCCTGGGCTCCCCCCTGTAGGGCGATGGGGGTAGGCCTCGTGGTCGATGATGGGCTGGCCTTCGGCTGCTGTGAGCTGCGGTCGGGCTCAGCCCTGACGACGGCCCTGTTTTCCACGCTGAAATACGCCCACGTATCGTACAGCCCCAGCCGGCTGGCCAGTTCGGCGCCGCTGACTGTCGTGCGTCCGGCCGAGCCGAGCACCTCGGCGCTGACGATCCGCGGCGAGACCCCGCGCTTGAGTACTTCTATGCCGTAGAAGCTGCCCTTCACAAGGCCTTTCAGACGCGCGGCCGCGGCGGCGAAGCTCATGGTCAGCTTCCAGCTGTGCAACGGTCCGCTTTCGTAAGGGTCGACCGCTCCGCTCAGCCACGGCTCGGGCTGGGAGCCGGGGAACGCGTTCTCCACGTTCTCTGTCATTCCGCCCGAGCTCGCGAAGAAGTAGGTGATCGCCGGACGGCCTTCATAGGTGACCACCTGTCCGGCGGTCGCGGCGACCGCGGCATCGGTCTGGGGGGTCTCGGCGGCCACGCCGCGGTAGACCTGCGAGCGGGCGTCCGAGTAGACGTCGAATCGCGCGCCTCCGGCGTGGGCGGTGAGGGCGTAGGTGCGGCTCGCCACTGCCTGGGCCTCGAGCGCCGCAAGCGGCCAGCTGGCCGGGACCTCGGCGGAGACCACTCCGCGGACGTAGGTTTCCAGGGCGAGCGTGTGGATCTTGCCGCCCTCGTTCACGCGCACGGTCATCCCCGCCGACACCTGCCCGATTGTGGTGTGAGCGTAGTAGTGCGCGAGGATCGCCTCATAGGAGGAGCCGTGCTCGGCGTAGCCCAGTGCGCCGTCCTGGCTCATGCCCACGCCGTGGCCGTCTCCAGCTCCGGCGATCACGAGCGTCGAGGCACCCGCGGGACTCGCGCAGAAGAGCGCCAGGATTGCGCATAGGCCGACGAGCGCGCCCAGTCCGGCGCACGGAACGGCGGTGGGTTCAACTGGCAGTGACGCGACCACGCCCGCATGGATCGACGGGCGTCGCGGAAGGCTATGAAGGCGGTGATAGGTTGATCTCATGGTGAGCATCCGTGCTCGGGCGCGCTCGGACAGGGAGGCGAGACGGCCCCTGTCTGAACCCGGTTCCCTCGACATGCCTCCGATCGGATCGATCCGATCGTGGCCTGAGCTTCACCCTGCGAGGACGGCCAATCGTTCGGTCGAACCCCCGGGCGAGCAGCGTGAGGGAGATGAGTTCAGAGATGTCTAGGCCAGACGACGAGCGGGCAGTGCTCGAGAGGGTCCCCACCAAGCTTTACATCGGCGGACAGTGGCGCGATGCGAGTGGCGGGGGCACGCTCGCGGTCGAGGATCCGGCCACCGCAGAGCAGCTAGTCGAGGTGGCCGATGCCCAGGTGGAGGATGCCCTGGCGGCGCTCGGCGCCGCCGCAGATGCGCAGGCCGAGTGGGCGGTGTACCCCCCGCGCGAGCGCGGCGAGATCCTGCGCCGCGCCTACGAGGCGATCGTCGCGCAGACCGACGAACTGGCGCTGCTGATGACCCTAGAGATGGGCAAGGCGCTTGCGGAGTCGCGCGCGGAGATCGCCTACGCGGCGGAGTTCTTTCGCTGGTTCTCAGAGGAGGCCGTGCGCATACACGGGCGCTACATGGTCAACACGACCGGCAAGGGCCGCATCCTCACCATGCGCCAGCCGGTCGGCCCGTGCGTGTTCGTCACGCCCTGGAACTTCCCGACCGCGATGGGCACGCGCAAGCTCGCGCCGGCGATCGCAGCGGGCTGCACGATGGTCGTAAAGCCGGCTCAGCAGACACCCCTGTCGATGCTTGCGCTGGCCAGGATCCTGGAGCAGGCGGGGTTGCCCGGAGGCGTGCTGAACGTGATCACCGCTAGGCACTCGGGTGCGGTGATCGAGCCGCTGCTGCGCGACCCACGCACGCGCAAGCTGTCCTTCACCGGCTCCACCGAGGTGGGGCGCACGCTGATCGAGCAGTCGGCCGAGCAGGTGCTGCGCGTCTCGATGGAGCTGGGCGGTAACGCCCCGTTCCTGGTGTTCGAAGATGCGGATCTCGACGCGGCCGTGGAGGGCGCGATGCTCGCAAAGATGCGCAATGTCGGCGAGGCGTGCACGGCGGCCAACCGCTTCCACGTGCACGAGTCCGTGGCCGAGGAATTCGCCGAGCGGCTGGCCGCGCGCATGGGCACGTTGAAGGTCGGTCGGGGCACCGAGCCGGATGTCGATGTGGGCCCGCTCATCGACGAAGCCCAGCGCACGAAGGTGACAGAGCTTGTGGGCGACGCTGTGGACCGCGGCGCGCGCGTGCTGCTCGGCGGGGAGCGCGTTGGTGAGCGCGGCTACTTCTTCGCGCCCACCGTGCTCGCCGGCGTGCCGCAGGACGCGCGCCTGCTGCGCGAGGAGATCTTCGGGCCCGTCGCTCCCGTGGCCGTTTTCTCAACCGAGGAGGAGGCCCTGGAGGCTGCCAACCGCACGGAGTACGGCCTCGTCGCCTACGTCTACACGCGCGATCTCGCCCGCGCCTTCCGCGTGTGCGAGGGCATCGAGACCGGCATGGTCGGCCTTAATCAGGGCGTCGTCTCCAACCCCGCAGCGCCCTTCGGTGGAGTCAAGCAGTCGGGCTTCGGCCGCGAGGGCGGGTTCGAGGGGATCTCGGAGTATCTGGAGACAAAGTACGTGGCGATGGGCTTGTAGTCCGCTAGTACTCGCCCATAGCCTTTCGTGGCCACGTTCAGGAATGGATAGGGATACCAGCCAGGCCGACCGGGCTATCGGTTAGGGTCTGCTACGCAGATGAGGCTTCGCCTTCTTGCACCCCAGGCGTCTCCGGTGGGTCTAGTGCTCGGGCTGACGCTCGCCGTCACCGCAGCGCTGGTCGCGGGCTGCGGCAGCTCCGGCTCCTCTGGCAACGGCGTCGCGTCAAAGACGCCGGCTGAAATCGTGGCGGCGACCAAGGTCGCGGCGGATGCCGCGAGCTCTGTCCATGTCTCAGGCTCGATCGTAAGTAACGGCTCCCCGATAACGCTCGATTTGGACCTCCTCGAGGGCAAGGGCGGTCGCGGGCGGCTTTCCGAGAGCGGACTGAGCTTCGAACTGATCCAGACCGGCGGGACCGTTTACATCAACGGAAGCCAAGCGTTCTACCGTCATGTCGGCGGCTCGGCGGCGGCGCAGCTGTTCCAGGGGAAGTGGCTGAAGGCGCCGGCGAGCAGTGGGAGCTTCGCCTCGCTGGCCTCGCTCACGGATATACGCCAGCTGGTGGATACGACTCTGGCAAATCATGGGACGCTGGCTAAGGGTGGCTCCACGACGGTGGCTGGGCAAAAGGTGATCGGCGTCACCGACACCTCGAAGGGCGGAACTCTCTACATCGCCACGACCGGCCAGCCGTATCCGATCGAGGTCAGGAAGGATGGCGCGAGCGGCGGCAAGATCGTCTTCGATCGCTGGAACGAGCCCGTCACTATCACGGCGCCGGCGAACGCGATCGACATCACGCAGTTGCAGTCCGGTCACTGAGCCGGGAGCTCTTTCGGCCATACGCTTACTGCGCCCCTACGCGCTCAAGGCTGCGGTGACGAGCGCCGAACGCAGGACTGGACACGAACGCAGAACTGGACCTAGACGTGAGAGAGAGTTTCATTGTGAGCGGAGTCACTCAAGTCAGCTTTCGGAGGCCCGTCCAGCGCGGGGTGGCGCCTCCGCGGTTCAAAGCGAGCACGAGGGCTGGGGCCAAGACAGCTGAGTCTGGCGCTCCGGTGGCTAAGCTCGATCGTATGGGGCGTCAACCCCGGAAGCAGGCGCCAGTGCGCGGGCAGCCACCTCGCGGCGATTCGCCTCGTCCCCGCTCAACGCTGCGCTGGGCGCCATGGGCTGTGCTGAGCGTGGCGGCGGCCGTGGGCGCGGTGGTGGCTGGAGCGTCTGGTGGAGCGCCTGCGATCATTGCGATCTGCGTGGTGGTGCTGGCGTGCGCGGCGACGATGAGCGGATGGCGTCGCGGCGAGGACCGGCGAGAAGCGCTCGGGCAGGAGATCGAGAACCGCTCCAGCGAGCTGAAGAGAGCGCTCTCCGAGTTGGAGATCGCGCAGGCTGAGACCGTGCGACGGCTGTCGATGGCGGTCGAGTTCAGAGACGAGGACACGGGCGCCCACATCGAGCGGATCGGACGCTTCTCGAGGCTGCTGGCCGAGCAGTTCGACATGAAGGAGGAGTTCTGCGCGAGACTCAGCCACGCCGCGCCGCTGCACGACGTCGGCAAGGTGGCGATCCCCGACGCGATCCTGCTCAAGCCCGGCCCGCTGACGCCTGAGGAGCGCGCGATCGTGGAGACCCACGCCGAGGAGGGCTACAGGCTCCTGCGCGGGTCGTCCTCCTCGATTCTTGACCTGGCGGCGACGATCGCGCTTAGCCACCACGAGAAGTGGGACGGCAGCGGCTACCCGCGAGGCGCGGGGGGCGAGGCTATCCCGATCGAGGGGCGGATCGTGGCGATCGCTGACGTGTTCGACGCGCTCACCAGCGATCGCGTCTACCGCAAGGCGTTCGCGGTCGAGGAGGCGGTGCAGATGATGCTCGGCCAGCGCGGGCGCCACTTCGACCCGCGTCTGTTGGATGCCTTCATGGAAGTGCTGGGCAGCTCCGGCCCCGACGCGCGCGAGCATATGCGGGCCGACCCGCTGGCGCTCGCGAAGAGCGCGCTGGAGACTTTCGTGACGGCGCTGGAACGCGGGGACGCGGAGGCCGCCGAGGGCATTATCGCCACCGCGATCGACGACGGAGTTTCCCCCGCGACGGTGCACGGTGAGGTGATCGCCCCCGCGCTGCGCCGCATCGGCAAGCTGTCGGAGGCGGGGGAGATCGACGCGGCCTCCGAACGGGTGGCGATGGGGATCCTCAGAAGGGTGCTGGCGACGCTCTCCAGGTACATGTTGGGCCGGCACGAGGAACTCGAGATGCTGAAGCGGATCGGCCAGTCGATCGAGGTCATCGAAGCGCGGCTCGGGTCTGAGGGGCCAGCCGGCAAGCAGACCCCAAGCGCTGCTAAGGCGCACGCCGTCGGCTAGATTCCCGAGGATGACCGCCCCGCAAGCGATCGTGACCGGCGGCGCCGGCTTCATCGGCTCGCACGTCGTCGACGCGCTGCTTGCGGATGGTTACGGCGTGACCGTGATCGACGATCTCTCCTCTGGCGACGCCGGCCGGGTGGCCGAGGAGGCCGAGCTGCGGGAGCTTGACATCGTCAATCTTCCCGCGCTCAGAGCGGTCGTGGAGGAGGTGGAGCCGCGCGCGATCTTCCACCTGGCGGCGCAGGCGAGCGTGGTGGCGTCCGTGGAGGACCCGGGGCGTGACTGCGAGGTGAACGTGAAGGGCACACTGAACGTGGTGGAGGCCGCCGGCCGTTGCGGAGCGCCGGTCGTGTTCACCTCCACGGGGGGGGCGCTGTACGGGGACGATGCGCCGATGCCTACCGGCGAGGACCGGATCCCGGCGCCGCTGTCGCCGTATGGGGCGTCGAAGTGGGCGGCGGAGGCGTACGTGAAGACCTGGTCTGAGTCCTCAGGCATTCCCCATGCTGTGTGCAGGCTGGGGAACGTGTACGGCCCGCGTCAGAGCCCGCACGGGGAGGCGGGGGTGGTGGCGATCTTCGCCCATCATCTGCACTCCGGGCGCGCGCCGAAACTGTATGGGCAGGGGAAGCCGACGCGCGACTACGTGTACGTGGGGGATGTCGTCAACGCCCTGTTGGCCGCATCGGGGAGGCCGGGTACGTACAACATCGCCACGGGCGTGGAGACCGACGTGACGACTGTGTGGAGCGAGCTGCGGAAGATCGCTGGCTCCCAGGTCGAGCCGGAGCTCGCGGACCTGCGCCCGGGCGAGCTGAAGCGCAGCTGCCTCGACGCCGGCCTGGCTGAACGGAAGCTGGGGTGGCGCGCGGAGGTTGCGATCGCGGACGGGCTGGCGCTGACCTACAATGCACTCGTCGAGGAGTTCGAGCGCGGGTAACGCAGGCGTTTCGGCGAGATAGCTCAGTTGGTAGAGCACGCGACTGAAAATTGCGGTGTCCTCGGTTCGAGTCCGAGTCTCGCCATTTCCGAAGGTGCTTGCGATCGTCGACTTGCACGAGTGGCGGCGCAGCGCAGGTATGGGCCAGCGGTGGATTACACTCTGCTGGTTGACCGAGGGGGGAGACTAGCGATGGGGTTCAAGCGCGTGGCGGCTGTCGGGGCGCTCGTGGCTGTGGGTGTCACAGTCCCCGCGACGGTGGCAGCGGCGGGGTCTTTCGGCGTGGCCGCGCGTCTGGCGACGCCCTCGTTCCCGAGCTCGGTTTCGGCCGTGGGCGGCGTCATCGCCTGGGCGGCTGCGTCTGGACCTGGCCACCGGTTTGAGATCGTCGTCCGCCACGGTAGTCACGACCATGCGCTGAGCGCAACCTCGGCCGTGGGCTGGATCGACGGCGTCAAGCTGGGTACCGACTCCGGCGGTCACTCGATCGTCGTCTACTCACGCTGCCCGCACTCGCCGTTTGCTAACGCGAGCGTGGGCAGCGCAGGCACTGACGGCTGCCGGCTGTGGTGGGCGCCGACCAGTGGCGGCCACGCCCACCGGATCAACGCAGCGCCGGCTGACACGAGCGTCGGAGTCGCCGAGCACGGCGTCGTGGTCTTCGCAGTGCAGCCCAACACCGCCCACGAAAACCAGCCTGTCCGTGTCGAGACAGCGCGGCTGACCGGCACCTCCGCTCGCGCACTGAAGGTACCGACACCCAACGGCGCCACGATCGACGACATCAGCGCAAACGGGGCACAGGTCGCCTTCAGCGAGGCCCCGCTCGCGCCGAACCCGAGGATGGGTGTCTCGGAGATCTGGCTCGATAACGGCAACGCGGCGCCCCAGCTGATCGCGAAGGTCGTCTCCGACACCGTCCCGATCGACGACGCTGCGCAATTCTTCGACGGCCTGACGCTGACCAGCGGCTTCGTCTACGCGTTTCTGTACTCCCAGAACGGGATCTACCCGCTCCTCGCCTCGCGGCTGGAGCAGATCTCGCTCCCCGGCCTCGCAACGAGCGTCGCACCGTGGGCGCCGAGCGCGTCGTTGAGCAGCGACGGCATCAACGCCACGGCCTTCGACCCCAGCAACAGCCGGCTGATCCTCGACCTGTTCTCCCCGCGGGTCGACTTCTCGACCACGTCGGCGTCCTGCTCGACCCATGCCGGCAGCGCCAAGGCCTGTCCAGTCGTGCAAACCGGGCCCGTCACGTTCGGCTGAACCTCAGCTCGCACCGCTGCCGATTTCCGCAGCGGCGGGGTCCTCGCGGGTATGGTTGTCGGGTGCACTCGACAACGCTGGTGCGGGTTGGTGTGGTGGGCGCAGCTCCGGCGGGCGCCATGGGTTCCAGCCGGCCAGCTGGTTCGCGGCGGCTTTGGTTCACCGCGTTCGGAGTTGGGTTGTTGCTGCTCGTGGGGCTTTGGGTGGGTGTGCCCGGGGCGGGGGTGCCGGGGTCTGTGCTTTCCGGGCGGGGTGTTGTGCGCGCCGCCGGTCCGGCGCGCGCGATGACAGCGGTGCCGGGCGCTTTGGCAGCGGCGG
>Ga0116216_10002267_pt1 | contig 12871 bp, 17 predicted proteins | sample Sb_taG_11_FD_89696 | JGI IMG/M metagenome (GOLD analysis project Ga0116216, IMG submission 89696) | Peat soil microbial communities from Weissenstadt, Germany - Sb_50d_3_AS metaG | ecosystem: Environmental > Terrestrial > Soil > Wetlands > Peat | place: Germany: Weissenstadt | collected 2010-09-21
AGCCGACGCTTAGGTCGATGTAGACGAAACCCAGGCCGAGCCAGACGAGGGTGATCGCGATCCCGAACCAGAGCCGCCAATCCCGGCCGGATTCGTCCTGGTGCACTGTCAGGGGAGCGGACGCCATGGTGCCGTGCACCTCCTTGCGGATGCCCAGTATGCACAAGGCGCGGCCGACACGCCTCGGAGGACGACCCCGGCCGGTAGGCCAGCGCGCCCCCGAGTCAGGTCGTAAGCCCGGGAGTCCGATACCTGATCTAAGGATCGGCCTCCCCGGGCTGGAATGGTAGGTGCTGGGGCCGGCGAGACAACGAGGATTAGCCGTGTCCCTGAGCATCTACCCGCCCGAAGACGGCGACGCCCGGATGAGAATTCTTCTCATCGACGACGATGCTCAGGAGTCCCGTCTCCTCCGGGAGATGATCGAGGCCGCGCTCGGTTCCGAGTACGAAGTCACTTTGACGACGCGCGTCGAGGAGGGTCTGCAACTCCTGCGTGACGGTGATTTCGCGGCGGTGCTGCTCGATCTGAGCCTCGAGGAGAGCCAAGGCATCGACACGCTCGCACCCGCCCGGGTGGCGGCCGCGACGGTTCCTTTCATCGTTCTCGGGAACGAGGACGACGAGCGCTTGGCGCTGCGGGCCCACCGCTATGGCGCCCAGGACTATCTGGTCAAGAGCCACTGCGATACGCGCCTGCTCGCACGGACCGTGCGCCATGCCCTCGAGCGGCACCGGATCCTCCTGGATCTGGCGCTCGCAAGGCAGCGTGAACACCATCTCGCCACCCACGACAGCCTGACCGGACTCCCAAACCGCCTGGCCTTGATGGATCAGGTACGTCGATCACTGGCCTATGCCGCCCGGACGAAAAGCCAGATCGCGCTGCTCTTCCTCGATCTCGATCGATTCAAGAACATCAATGACTCGTTGGGCCACGCGGTCGGCGACGAGCTTCTACGTATCGTATCCCAGCGGCTGGAGGGTTTGCTGCGCAAGAGCGACATGATCGCACGTCTGGGTGGCGACGAGTTCATCATCATGCTGCAAGGTGTGAAGCACGACTACGACCCGGCGAGGGTCGCCCAGAAGATCACCAACGCGATGACGCTGCCGTGCGTGCTGGACGGAAAAGAGTATCGAGTTCCCATCAGCATCGGCATCGCCATCTATCCCGAGGATGGGAACAACGCGGAGATCCTGCTGCGTAATGCGGACACCGCCATGTACCAGGCCAAGCGGGAGGGAACGAGTCACTTCTCTTACTACTCGGAGCAGATGAATCAGGTCGTCTCCAAGCGGCTCGACATCGAGAACGGCCTCCAGGAGGCGCTCGAGCGCAATGCCCTCCGCGTTCACTTCCAACCCCAAATTGATGTGGCTCGCGGGATCGTGACGGCCGCCGAGGCGTTGCTGCGGTGGACCCACTCCGAGCGCGGCGTTATGTCCCCCTCAGAGTTCGTGCCTTTGGCCGAAGAAGCAGGACTGATGACACCCATCGGTGAATGGGTACTTCGTGCAGCCTGCGAGCAAGCCGTACGCTGGCCTCCTCAGGCAGGCCACAAGCTCCGGGTATGCGTCAATGTCTCAACGCGACAGCTCCGCGAGGAGAGCTTTCCCGATACCGTGGCGCGGATCCTTCGCGAGGTGAATCTCGCGCCGTCACGCCTCGAGCTTGAGATCACCGAACACAGCGTACTACAAGAAGTAGGCGCTACCTTGGCAACGGTGCGGTTCCTGCGTAATCTCGGCGTGCGCGTCGTGATCGATGATTTCGGGACCGGGTATTCAGCCCTGAGCGCACTTAAGCGGCTTCCGGTAGATGGCATCAAGATCGACCGCTTCTTCGTCTCAAACATCGTGACGGACCGTGCCGATGCAACGATTACCGGTGGCCTCATCGCGATTGCACGCGCCCTCGACCTCTCCGTGACAGCGGAGGGCGTGGAGACCCGCGAACAGCTGGAGCTGATCCGCTCTATGGGCTGCCAGCGGATGCAAGGCTACCTCTTCGCCAAGCCCATGCCGGCCGACGAGTTGGCGGTGGGACTCTCGGGACGCGACTGCCCCTGGACTCGGATGCTTCCCGGATAGCAAGGTGTACAGGCCGAGTAGCGCGCGCAGGGTCCAGCTCCCGGCCTTGGCGAGGGCCTCCGCCGCCTATACGAGCGCGAGTTGGCTGAGAGGGGTGGGGCATGGGGGGGCCTCGGGCGACGACAAGTGCGCCGTGAATGATTGACACCATATTGTGTAGATCAACAGAAAGCTCTAGTTGTAAGAGCTCCGCTCCCGCGAGCGGTGTTTGGATGGGTCTACCCCACCCTCCCCATACTTCCCCACCGTGCCACGGCTTTCGGGAGCGGTTCGGGGGTAACTTAGGGCGTGGTGGGCGGCGTGGGCGGCTCGTCCATCCCGGGTCCCCGACCCATTCCCGGTCCCATCCCCCCCGACCCGCCGTGACGATGGTGGCCTTGCGGACAGAGCGATTGTCCCGTCTTCGAAGCGCGATCTTGCGCGGTCGCGTGGAACGCCTGAGCCACCTGCGCGCGCTCGGCCTGGGTCGTTGCGGCGTGCATCTTTGTTCGGAAGTCTTGCATCTCGGCGGGCGTCATCAGATCGCGAGCATGCACGCAAGCCGGCGCGGTACCCGGGCTCGTGGGCGGGGGCGTCTCATCGGCAGCTCGTGCCGCGCTCGCGATGGCGAGGCAGGAGCCGAATGCAAGGGCAAGGGCTGTAGGGACGTATCGTCTCATCGCGTTAACTCCTCGGCTAGTGAGGTTGGTGGGCATGGCTTGAGGCTCCTTTCTGCGTGCACTTCGTGAGGAAGGCTTCCCGACACGCTCGACGATCGGCGAGGTGCCGTTGTCGGGGTACCAGCTCTGCGGTTGCTGTAGCGTCAAGGGGATCTTGGACTTTCGCGGGATCCATGCAGTCGTTCGCGCCTCATAAGAGAAGGCTATTGAGCGCGTTTTCGGATCTCCCTCAGGATGGCATACTGCCACTGTGAAACCAGCGGCATGAAGCTACGCGCAAGATGATGTATGAGAAAATCACTCTCCTTCAAATGGCGGTGCGCTCTCCAGGTTTGCAAATGACGCGAAGTCGAGCTTCGGGACTGAGGCCGCGGCGGCCTCAGCCTGCTCGTCGAGATCCGCAAGGTCGATGCGGACGCGCAACTCCTCGTGGACATTCAGGGATTGGACCCCGTGAAGGGATGGACCTCAGCGCCTCGGTTGTACGATGCGCCTGGCCGCAACGAGCAAACCGAGAGCGCCATCTACAGCCGGTTGCGCGCATTTTGGAAGCTCGGCGGTGGCAGCGCCACGTTCGGACTGACCGCATGGAGCGAGGTCTCTTAGCTTTCCAAGGGGAAGGTCCAGTTCCGAGGACCCGGCGAAGGCCGAGCGCAACGTGAGTGACGCGGTTCTTGTCCTGGTGGTGAACGCCCTCCTGGGCGTCGCGGGGTTCTTCTGGCTCCGGGCCAGCAATGCGGTGGGGGCTATCAAGAGGCTGTTGGTGCCCGACATACCGAGCAAAAGCGATATTGATCGAATCTTCAGCTCGACCAAGGCCGAATGGAATCAGCGAGCTTGGGCGGCTCAATACATCACAGGTTGGTCGACGAGGATCCAGCCACGAGCCGAGGGCGACTGCGTCCACGCATTTGATCGTAGGACCAGCAGAAGCGTTTCCCTTCAACCATTCTACCTCCAAGATGACGGCCCTCCGGACAGTTTCCGCGTCAACCGTCATTTCCCGGCAGGGCAACTGACCCTCGTGGAGAACTTTATGAGCCGCATTGAATCCCGGGCCAAAGGCGGGCTCGGTAGTTCCTATGGAGTAACCGTCTCTAAGACAGCTTCTCCGGACGGCAAGTTCTATGTGCTCTCGGTGCACATTTGTGCAAAAAGGTAGGGTCACAGCGGGCAGAGAAGCGAAGCGAAGCGCCGGAGGCGGCGGTCGAGAATGGCGCAAGGAGCAGTTGCGACTTGGCGGAGCCGCCGTTTGAGCTACCCCAGTCTCAATCTCGTCAAGGGATCTGGGGAGCGTGTCGGGAGCGGGCTGGTGACAACGGGGTCCGAGTCTCACGTTGATGAGTCTGGGAAGTGTAGGCGCGATGAACCTGCCTCCTTTCTCATTGGTCGAGCAATACCCGTCTGTTGTGCAACCTTCGGCCTACGTCGATCCTCCTCGGCGTTCTGGTTGATAAAGCCGTCTTCAATGCGTCAGCGTTGACGCTATCCGCCTTTGTGGGTGTGTCGTCATCTCTTTTCCAGTACGTGGCATTGGCCTGTGGCCTCGGCTCGACTTTTCTCGGTGGTTCTGCCGCTGCGTGGCTGGCGCGAGGCGAGTACCTGCTTCGTAGTTTCGTCAAAGCAGCATGCCAACTCGCGCCCGTGTACCTGGCGCGCACTTTTTTGTGAAACTCGATGGAGTCCCCGAGAGGATTGTTCTCATCACTATCGCGACGCTCTGCACTACGAAGCTGACTTGCGGATTCTGCCTTTCATCCATTCGCGCGAATACGCATTGACGCGATCTGCAATCGCGATTGGAAATCGATTGAAGCCATGAGGCGCATCCGGAATGATCAACAATTCGGTGTTAACGCCCTGTGCGCGAAGCTTGTCTGCAAGCATCGTGCTGTCGTCGATCAATGGGTCCATTGTGCCAACAATCAATAATGCTGGCGGTAGGCCGGCGAGGTTGGCGTACAACGGTGAAATGGAAGGAGCGCGGCGTGCGGCATCGCTCAATCCGCCAGTGATGCGCTCCAGAAAGGCGGCCAAGCTGGGGCCGTACAAGACCAAGGTTTCTCGTGTGGCCGCCCGCACAGAGGGCGTCGCGGAGAGGTCGTAGCAGCCAAAGAAGAGGACCAGCCCTTTTAGCCGCTCAAAGTCCTGACCGGACGCTCGGCAGCGAAGTGCCGCTGCAACCGAAAGATGGGCGCCAGCCGAATCGCCATGAAGTAGGACATCCGATACGCCGAACGTTCGCTCTCCTTCCGCGAGCGCCCAGGCGAGTGCAGTTTCACAGTCATCGATCACCGCCTGGAAGGGATTCTCGGGTGCATAGCGGTAATCGACGCTGAGGACGGCGAAGCCCGACCGCGCGAGCTGGCCGTTCAGCAGATCGTCATGGATGGGGCGCATGATCGTCCAGCCCCCGCCGTGGATATCGACGACAATTCCGCGCGGCGGCTCGTTCGGCCGGATGATCCGCACCCGCACTGTGCGCCCATTCACCGTGACGCGCGCCGTTTCGGCAGAGAGCCCGAGCTTCCGCAGTGGACTTGGCAAGACGTACGCGATCCCTAACAGCCGCCTGATCAGCCATATCAACCATTTCCGTTGGAAGTCCAGTCGAAACCTCCTGTTTCTGAAGAAGGCCCGGGATTCCTCGATTTCAGCCTTCGGGATATCGATCATTAGAGCCTCTCGGACAGTGTCGGCAACGCGATGCTACGGCCCGGCAACACCCCTTGATAGGGAGAGTTTATCCACGATATCGAGGGTACCCCCTTTTCTCGCCTTCATGCTCCAGGTCGTGCCGATCGGCCACACGCTCTGTCACTGCTCATGCTCAGTGTGGCGGCGAGAGTGCGTCGCCAGCGCGTGTAGTTCCGCCTTCAGCGATTGCCGATCGACAGGCGCAGGCTTCGGTCGGGAGCGTTATCGTTTCTTGGAGTGAACATGGTCGGCCTTGCCGTCCGACGGAGCCATGCGCGAGGCGTCTCGCAGGGAGAGCGCGCATCACCATCTGCTGGTCCTCGGCCGACCGCTGCCTATCGGGCCACCAAACGGAGGGAGGCCGAACCTTGCCTAATGCCACTGCCGGACAACATGGCTGGACGATTCTAAGGTGGGATTAGCGCCCGGACGCGATTCCAATACCGGGCCGAGGGAGCGGCGTCCTCATCGTTTGGTTCTACGCGCTGGTGCGGGTCGTAGCTATCAGAAGCGTGACGGGCGCCCAGGCCCCCCGCTTCCGCGAGCGCCCGTACCCGACTCCGGACTACAGGTCAAGGAATCGGGCGACCTGCACGCCCGGATCTCCCGCGTCATTGGCTGTTCGACCGTGGGAGCGCGCACGGGTTTCAGTGCATCAGCTGCCTCGATGCAAGCTCCTTAGCAAGGCCGGGCCGGCTTTTGGTGGCGCATTGACGCAGAGTCCGGGGCTCAATGTGAGGCAAACCACCGCGCTGTCCTGCGGAGCGCGGTGCGCGAGGTGCCTCGCTCGGAGAGCGCGCATCGGTGTAGCGCCGCGAGCCCGCCGTCACTGCCGCCGGCGCGGGCACCGACGGGCAGGGTGGCGCCCGGCGACGGTGGAAGACCTCCACAGGGCGTCTTGCGCTCATGTTCAGCCCGGCAGGGCGTGTGCACCGCGCGGCGCACGGTCTTCCTCGAGGCGGAGCGCGTGGAGGATTGGTGTCGTCGCGAACGTCGTCACGAGCGCCATCAGCACGAGCATCGCGAAGAGCTTCGGCGAGAGGACGCCGAGATCGAGCCCCAGGTTCAGCACGATCAGTTCCATCAGACCGCGGGTGTTCATCAGGATCCCGAGGCTCGCTGCCTGCCGCCATCCGAGGCCCGTGAGCCGCGCCGCGACGGCGCTGCCACCGAACTTCCCGAGCGACGCGACCCCGATGATCACCGCACAGAGCAGCCAATCGCCTCCGCCGTGAACGAGCCCGATCTGCGTTCGAATCCCGGTGAACGCGAAGAAGGCGGGAAGGAGCAGCACGAGCACCAGGTCCTCGACCCTCGTCCGGACGTCGCGCGCCAAGGCGGAGTCGTGCGGGACGAGCGCGCCGAGGAGGAACGCGCCGAAGAGCGCGTGGATGCCGATCGACTCCGTGGCGAGGGCAGACAGCAGGAGGCCCACGCACACCACGGTGAAGGTGATCTGGCTGAGGGCGCGCTGGGAGTCGCGCAGCAGGGCGAGATGGCGCACCGCCGGCCGAACGAGCACGAGCATCGCGACGATGAAAGCAGCCGTGAGCCCCACCGTCACGAGGACGCGACCAGGCTCCGCCTGGACGACGCTCACGAGGAAGGCCAGGAGACACCACGCCGTCACGTCATCCACGGCGGCGCAGGCGAGCGCGATCGAGCCCATGCGCGTCCCCTGCATCCCTCGATCGGTGAGGATGCGCGCGAGGACGGGGAAGGCCGTCACGGACAGCGACACGCCCATGAAGAGCGCGAACACCGTGAACGGGACGCCGGCCGGCGCGAAGCTTGGATGGAGCCAGAGCGCGAGCGCGGACCCGAGCAGGAACGGCGCGATGATGCTCGCGTGGGAAACTGCGACCGACGCGTGGGCGCGGTGACGGAGGAGCCCTGTATCGAGCTCAAGCCCGACGAGGAACATGTAGAGGATGACGCCCACCTGGGCGATCACGCCGAGGAACGGCGCGATACGCTCGGCGGCAACAGGAAGGCCGACGCCTCGGGCACGACGCGGCCCAGGAGCGACGGACCGAGCAGAATGCCCACCACGACCTCGCCGATCACCGCCGGCTGCTGGAAGCGGCGGAAGAGCGCACCCATCCCGCGCGCCACGGTGATCACGACCACGAGCGCGAGCAGCACGTGGAAGAGCGTTTCGCCCGAGGCCTTTGCCACGGCGGCCGCGGACTCGTGTGGCGCGAGCGCGGCGGCGGACGAGTGCGCTTCGCCCACCGCGCGGATGCCCCAGAAGATCGCGACGGTGGCGGCGATCATCGCCGCGTACGCGACCGTCGTCCGCACCAGACGGATCGGAACGAACGGAGATCCAGCGTGCGAGCGGGTGCCCGACATACGACTCCTCCTCGACGCCTGCGGGGTTAGCTGACGGGCTGGGGCCGAGAAGCTGGCCCTTCGCTTGCGGCGATTCGCCCCGGGAACCTGGTTCCCCCGCTCCCGCAACTGCGGGATTCGGCGATGTCTATGGGCTGGAGACTGCTTCAGCGCAGCGACCCGCGCAACGCGCCGAACCGCCGCCGCATATGGAGGCTCCTCGGTCTCTCGAAGCCACCTGGTCCCCACGAAAGGACAGAACGCTTCCCTTCCCGGACGCAACCCTGAAAGAGGGCTTTTTCGTCCTATCCCCCTCGAATCGTGGCATCATGCTGTGCCGCGGGCCACAGCTCAATGGCTCGCCGGGAGGTCCCATGGCCGACACGACCCATCGAGGCGCCTGCTTTTGCGGCTCCGTGAAGCTGGAGGTCACTGGCTCGCCGGTCGCCATGGGCTTCTGCCATTGCTCGTCCTGCCGCGGCTGGCTCGCGGCTCCGGTCCACGGCTTTACGCTATGGCCCGCCGCGAACGTTAAGGTGCTCGAGGGCGCCGAGCAGCTCGGCGTGTTCAAGAAAACGGAGCGGAGCCATCGGCAGTTCTGCCGCAGTTGCGGCGGCCACGTGTTCGTCGGGCACCCTGCGGTCCGCATGATCGACGTGATGTCCGCCGTGCTGCCGAGCCTTCCGTTCCAGCCGACGATGCACGTTCACTACGGGGAGAAGGTGCTCGCGATGCGCGACGGGCTGGTTAAGTTCAAGGACTTCCCGAAGGACTTCGGCGGCTCGGGTGACACGCTACCCGAGTGATTCGGACCTAATACAAGGGCAGATTCGATCTGCGAATCCTGATCAGTAGTTAACGCTGCACTCAGATGGTGTCCGCGATCCGCTCGATCCGATCACCCATGATCGTGGGCGCGCGCGATGTTCGCGGTGGTGCTTGGGCGGGGAGGCTGTGCGACGCTGGCGTCATGAATCCGGTGGGTCCGCGAGCGACCGTTAGCCGAGTGTGTCGCTGCAGCGAGAACCGATAGGCCGACTGCAGACAGCGTTAGCACCGTGGGTTCAGGGACCACAGCCCAGGTAGCCGGGCCGTCTGACAATGCGAGTTGCTGTGCGCTTCCTGATAGTACCTTGTCGAACCCTGAGTTTGGGACCGAGGGAATATTCTGCAATAGGATGATCGGTCCCGCATTGGAAAAGATCTCAACTTGCCAAGCAGTTATTTTCGCGCTGCTGTCCGTTGCGAATATGAGATTGGCTGGCGAACTGTTGGCTAGGTTGTAGTTCATAATACCATCGAAAAAGGAATATGTGCCCCCGCTAGCCTCGAAGCCAGGGGCGAAGTTCTGAAGTGTAATGTTGGCGGCCAACGGCATCGCAAACGTGATACTGCCGTCGATCTGCTTGGTGCTGTCATAGGGCGGCATAAAGTGCGTGAATAGGCGACCGGTTTCCCTATAGGTGGCCGCCAGAGATGCCCCCGGATCGCTGGCCGGCTGCCCATTCGCGTGCGAAACACTTACCAGGCAGGGCAGGGAAATGGCGATTGCCACCCGGAAGACCTTCCTTCCGCTGCGCATACTCCTCCTCCGTCTGAGCCGTTTGCCAGTAGGGTTCACTGCGGACTGCCGGTAACGCGCTGCAGCGACGAAGATCAGAGCTCGATCGAGGAGACCCTTCAAAATATGCGATCAAGAGGAAGATCGAACTTCTTGCGGGGTCCGCTCGTGACGACCCTCACAGACATGGCTCACAAAATGGCGACGCCCGTCGAGGTCGCTGAACAAAGGCTGGGAGCGGAAACAGTCCAGCGAAGTCGCAAGGAAGCCGCCCAATTGGAGAGGTGACTTACTCAAGCAATTCCGACGCAACGGTTTCCAGGAATCGCTCCGCGGCAGCATCGTGAAGGGCACCGAAGGAGAAGTGGAGTGCCGTGGCCGAGTCGCTGAGGAACGCTCGCGGTCTGTGAATCGCTAGCGCGGCAGTCGTAGGTCGCGCACTCCGCGCAATCCCTCGCGACCAAGGAGTTCATGCCTTGGGGGCCGACCCCGATGCTCATAGCGATCGACGAAAGGAAGCACTGTGCGATTCCGATGGCTGCGTACACGGTGCGTGCCCTTAGCCCGAGGCCCGGTGCCCGCGCTGGCGGGAGTGGCGGCGGGGTTCGATTCGTCGAGGGCGATTCAGCCGGGAGGAGCGTCCCGCTTGGGGGAGTGCGGGCTCGACAGTGGGAGTCTCACAAGGATATCAGGTACGATTAACGTCAACTCTAAGGCGAACCGGGAACAGATAACCCAGGCCCGCACGCCACACAGCAAACGAGATCTGGTTAATCATGGGCTCGCGGCGACATGATCTCATACCGGTTCTGAGTCTGACTGGAGTGATACTGGACGCGATTGGCGGACTATATCTAGCATATGACCTGCTTGGTGGGAAACACGGGCCACTTCGAACGATTACCAAGAGTGTTAGCTACGGGATAATGTTTGGAAGCATCTATGGGCTGGCACTCGGGGTGTGGTTCGGACTCGCTGGGTTAGTGGTCTCAGGTCCTGCCCTGAGTCTCGAAATCAAGCGTCGTGTCATTCGCGCCGCTCACGCATTTTGCGAAGCGCTGGCGTTCGGCTTGCTGCGCGCCGCCAGCTTCGGAGCTGCCGGATGGCTCACGCTGGATTCTTGGTTTGGATTAATTTCGGAATATTGTGCGCGATTGGCTTCACCGCTGCATACTTGATAGTCGGTCCGCCTGCGGACAGGAGCTCTGGCCACCCGCAAATTGACCAAGCTGTGCTGAAGCGCGCCACTTTTCGTGCTGCATCAATCAGTTTGGCCGCAGTTCTTAGCGGTGCGATGCACAAAGAGAGTCACGCGCTCAGCTACGGCGTTAAGGTCGGATTGGTCACCGGGATATCAAGTGGCATTCTGGTTGCGCTTGCCCCCTCCGTGGAAGCCTGGGCTGACAACCTTCCCGACCGCCGGTTGGGAGGTTACGGCGCTATTCTTGTTGTAATTGGTTCCTTGTTTCAGGCCCTTCAGTACGTATTTCCGTTGCTCGGTCTCTCGACGATGTGATGGTCTGCGGAATTCCTTCCCAGGTGCACAATAGGGCTGGAGCTCGCCAAGACATGTTAGGCAGGGCAAACGGGGTATTGTGAAGACCCTAGCGTTCGCAATCGGGTTACTCATCAGCGGTGTCGGCACTGTCGGCATCCTCGCGCCCTCTGGCCTGGTTTGGATCGCCAATCATACCGTCGCTCCCGTGGAGCTTTATGTCATCGCCGCGGTTCGAGTCGCCTTTGCCGTGCTCCTGATCTCGGTGGCGCCAGCGTCCCGAGCGCCCAAGACGCTCCGTCTTGTGGCTGTCATCCCGTTCGTCGCCGCGATTGCGACGCCCTTTGTAGGAGTCGAGCGCGCTCCGGCCATTATTGAATCGTGGTCGCAACATGGATCCGGATTGGTACGTCTCTCGGCGGTCCCTCTGCTGGCCCTGGGAGGGTTCGTTGCCTATGCCTGCGCCCCGTCTCGACGCGCTGCCTGACACGCCGCAGCCAAGCTCGCCGGTTGTGACGCCATCAGGAGCCGCACCAGGTCCGACTTCGGCCAGCCGATAAGCCGCCATCATGGCACTGATCGGCCGCCCCCTTCTCGATCCCCGCCCGCGCCTCCCGTCCCGCTCGTGGTCTGTCGGTCCTTGGAGACCCGGATCGAGGGCTAGCTGGGCGGCGACGAATGAGGCTGGGGATCATTCCAACGGGAGGATCGGTATGGGATCTAGACTCGCACTAATTGCCATTCTGGCGACGTGTCTCGGGGGTTGCGTCTCTCACCTGGTACGCCTCGGTCCGGGTACCTATATGGCCTCGAAGCATAATTATTGTTTCGGAACGACCGAGGGAATGGTTGCGGATGCCATTGAGAACGCAAACACCTTCTGTGCGAAACAGGGCAGGGTCGCGATGGTGACTGAAAGGCGCTCAATGTGGGCTGAAGGTCATGGTCGGGCCGAGGCTATTTTCCAATGCGCGGACGCCTTTCAACCGCGGGTGCAGTACCGCCCGACCCTGACTTGGTGATTGAGCGTTGCGACGAGCGCTAAGCGCAACGCTTTCGCGCTAGGTCCGCGAGGGCTGGAGGCGACAGGATCGAGGTTGTGGAGGGAAGCGGCGCCTCCCCGGCTCGCGGCGGGGAAATGAAACGCCGGTTCCGTCTGCAGAGGAAAAGTTTCCCCCCGGTACTTTCAGTCAGACACGATGCGGTGACTATTCTGGGCAGCCGTGCGGATACGCCGCCGGCCTCGCACGTTGTCCGCAAGCGGTGCGCGCCTACCACGGAAACAACAACCGACCGAAGCCGGGGCGTCACGAACAAGATCGAGTGTGGTCTGGTCCTTGCTCAGCTCCACTCCAACATCTTTTCCAGAAAGCGTCCGGGTCTTGAGATCGAGGTGGCCATCCGACGCATGACATTTGCCATCGGAAGTGCTGACGATCAGCCGCGTTCCCCACTTGTGCTTGCCCATCTCCTCCCACGTGCCCTCACCAGTTCCCGTCACGGTATCGCCGGTGTCGAGGAAACCCTGGCCACGCCAGCTGAGGGGCCCGCTCTTCGCCCCGGGCTCACCCCGAAAGGTCAGAGTCCCGAGGACGGTCCCATATCCTGTAGCCGGCCCGTCGAGGTTGATCTGTACGATGCCGCCCTCTAGCGCGTAGCCCGTGGTGATCGACTTGAGTGTGAAGTCTCCGATTTCCTTGCCGATTGCCATGATATGGTCTCCCTTTTTTTCATTGTTCCGTGTCTCTCTGTCTTCTTTTCTCTCAACAAAAACTGCTCTTCTCGACGCAAAGGTTCGCTACCCCGAACGGGCAGTTGCTCACGGCGCAGTTGGACGCGAGTGCCCTCGCGCGGAAAACTGGCTTTCTCACCTTCGTTCTGAGCGGGGTCGGCACGTCGAAGAACTGCCAGCGCGATGCGGCTGGACGACCTGACCTGCCTGGTTTCCTCGGCCCAACAACCCCTAGAAAACGGCCTCTGTTTGCTCCACTGATCGACTCCGCTCGGCGAACTCCGCCGGCGTGAGATGGCC